>Ga0335074_10009293_pt1 | contig 13716 bp, 15 predicted proteins | sample Lox_Sample_23_FD_206715 | JGI IMG/M metagenome (GOLD analysis project Ga0335074, IMG submission 206715) | Soil microbial communities from Loxahatchee National Wildlife Refuge, Florida, United States - Lox_Sample_2.3 | ecosystem: Environmental > Terrestrial > Soil > Wetlands | place: USA...
GCGGCGAAAAGGTGCCGCCCATCGATGATGTGGAAGATACGATTCGCGAAGTTCTCGTCCAGCGCGATATCGACACCCTTTCGAAGCAGTGGCTCGACGACACGCGCAGCCGGTTGAAGATCGATATTGTGGCCGATGGAGAGCAACCGTGAGCCTGCGCTGGAAAAGATGGACGCTCGGGCCGCTGATCGCGATCGGCGCGATAGCGCTCGTGCTGATCGTTCTTTTCCAACTTGGATTTATCGACCGGTGGCTGCGCTCGGCGGTCATCAGCCAGGTGCACGAGCGTACAGGCGCGCGCGTCGAGATTGGCAGCTTTCATTTCGATCCCTGGAACCTTGGCTTCGCGATCGGCGACTTGACCGTGCACGGGCTCGAGGGCCCGGGCTCGCCTCCACTTTTTCATGCGGACCGAGTCGAGGTAGTGGTCAAGATTCTGTCGGTATTTCGGCATCAGTTTGCCCTGGACCGGCTTACGATCGACAAGCCCGAGGTTGCGGTCGCAATCGATAAGAGTGGCCGCAGCAACGTGCCGACGCCCGAGCGCCGCGGCCCTACGCGGCCGTGGCGCGCCACGCTTTTCCAGCTGCGCATCGGGGAGATGGCGCTGCGCGACGGCTCGGTGATTTACAACAATCAACGGACGCCCCTGGCCGTCGACGGGAAGAATTTCCAGTTCGCGCTGCGCTATGACGCGCCGGCGAACGCTCCCGATGCGTACGTCGGCAACTTCCAGTGGCAGCAGGTGCGGCTGGCCCTGAGGCGCGACGTGCCGTTCCGCTTCGATGTTTCGGCGAAATTCACGCTGCATCGCGACGCGTTTGAGCTGCAGGAACTGGTGTGGACCGGGCCGCACTCGCAATTGAATCTGCAAGCGAATCTGGCAAGTTTCGCGCGGCCCGACTGGGATTTCCGGTATCGTGCGAGACTATCGCTCGACGACGTGCGAACGATTTTTCGCAGGCCGACCGCGCCTCAGGCGATCGCCGATTTTTCCGGCCGTGCGCACTATGCGGCTGACGCGCATACCGGGAACGAATCAACGAAATTCAACGCGTGGACTGCGACCGGCTATTTCAACGCGCACGATATTCGACTGGCCTACGAATGGTTTCACGCGGCCGGTTTTCAGACTTCGGGAGATTTCGACGTGGCCAATGGCAGGCTCACCGTGCCGAATCTGAGCGCTCGCGCGCTGGGAGGCACCCTCGATGGCCGTCTTCAATTGGATTTCAACGGGCTCGTGTTTCGCACGGACACCCGTTTCCGCGGCGCGAGTCTCGCTGCGACTTTCGCCGCGCTCAATCACGATGCCTTCCCGGTGAGCTCCCTCCATTGGGACGCGGCGATGGAAGTGGATTCGGTAAACACCTGGGACAAAGGCTTCAAGGATTTTCGGACCGTCGGCAAGATGCAGTGGACTCCCCCGGCAGCGCTTCAGCCAGGGCTGATGCCGGTGTCCGCCCGATTCCAATACGATTACGACAACGACAAGAAAATTGTCACCATCACGCAGAGCCAAATCACCACGCCGAAGGCGGAAGTCGACGTGGACGGAACGCTTGGGAAGAACGACTCGGCGCTCGAGACGCAGTTTCGCACGGACGATCTTGTCGATTGGGATGATTTCATCAACGCGATTCGCGGGCCGGATGCCGAACAGAAGAAAATCGCTGGCAGCGCCAAATGGACGGGACGCGTGCTCGGCCCGATTGTGGGACCCACGTTCGTCGGCCACATGGACGTCGCCAACGCTCAATATGGCAAGCTCCAATGGGACGCGCTCAATGGCGATTTCGAGTATTCGCCGGATGGTTTTCGTCTGTCGAAAGCTACCGTGCGGCGCGGGCAGAGCGAAGCGACGATCGATATGTCGCTCGTGTTCGACGGCGATTGGAGCTTTACGGGCGCGAGCCAGTGGACCATGAATGCCGAAGTGAATCGTGCGGCCGCGGGGGATCTCCAGGAGATCATCGGCACGGGCTATCCGGTCACCGGCATGCTGAGCGGAGACCTGCATGGCAGCGGGACGCGCGCTGCGCCCGTATTTGACGCGAGCTTCACGTTTGACGATATCGGCGTGCTCGGCTGGAACTTCGACAGCCTGAGCGGTCAGTTTCATTGGGAGGAAGGCGAGATACGCCTCACCCAGGCCGTGCTGCACGAGAACTCAACGGCCATCAGCGGAGATTTTTCATACTGGCCTGGAGAGCAGCGAACGGAATTCGATCTGAACGGCACCGGCATCGCGCTGGAAAAAATTCGGAAGCTGCAGACCAGTTCGCTGCCGATTGGCGGGCGGCTCACGTTCCACGTCCGGGGGGGCGGGCCTCTGTTCACGCCAAGCGGCCAGGGTGACGTCACGCTCGCCGGCTTAAAACTCGGCACGGAGAATGAAGGCAACTTCACGGGACACCTCTCCTCGGATGGCACGACGGCGAACATTACCCTTGCCTCTGAGCAGGCTGCGGCCGCAAGGCTTCAGGGACAACTGAGCGTGGGGCTGACGGGCATGCATCCGATCTCTGGGTGGCTCGCCGTCACCCAATTCGATCTCGACCCGCTGATCAGCTCCGGGCTTCACGTGAGGCAATTTGCCGGGCACAGCAGCGCCGACGGCGTGTTCACGATTTCGGGCGCGCTCAGCCAGCCGGATTCGATCGAAGTGAATGCGGATATCGCGCGCATTTCCTTCGATTACCAGCTCGTGCAGCTCACCAACGATCAGGACATCAAGCTGACCTATCGCCGCAATGAGGTGCGCATCGATCAAGCGCATCTGCACGGTCCCGACACGGATTTCCGGTTCAGCGGGTCGGCGCGCTTCGACCGCGACCGGCCGCTGCGTTTCTCGCTTTTGGGCAACGTCAATCTGCGGCTCATCAAGGGCTTGTTTCCGTCTCTCGACGCGCAAGGCAGCGCGACCGTCAACGTGTCGGCTCAGGGAACCATGTCGCGCCCCGATATCACCGGGCGCGCTACGTTGCGCAACGCCTCCGCCATCTACGGCGATTTCCCGGTGGGGCTCAGCAAGCTAAACGGGGACTTCCTCTTCGACAAGAGCCGGCTGGTATTCGATCACGTGACAGCCGAAGCGGGCGGCGGGCAGCTTGTATTGAGCGGCAACCTCACCTACGGCGAAGGTCCGGTGCACTACGAAGTGACTGCCACAACGACGCAGGCCCGCATCCGCTATCCCACCGGCATGAGTTGGCTTGCGGGCGGTACGCTGCAACTCTCGGGAACAGCGACGGCCGGCGTGCTCAGCGGAAACGTCCAGGTGCAGCGGATTTTGTTTTCGCAGGGTGTCGACGTGGCGTCGTTTTTTGCCGCGGCTTCTGAGACTTCTCCCTCGCCGCCTTCGACTTCCGTGTTCCTGCAAAATCTGGCCCTCGACGTTGAGGGGCAAACCAGCCCCGGCGCTCGCATCGAGTGGAGCGGCGCGCATGTTGACATCGACGGCAACGTGCGGCTGCGCGGCACCTTCGACCGGCCCGTGCTGCTCGGAAACGTCCACTTGCTCAGCGGAGAGATGCCCTTCCGCGGCAACACCTTTGAGATTACGCGTGGCGATATCAATTTCGCGAATCCCTTCCGGCTCGATCCCGAGCTCGACGTCGAAGCGACATCCACCATCAGCCAATACCAGGTGACCATCGACTTTTCGGGCAAGGCCAGCCATCTTTCGCTGAACTATCGTTCCGATCCCCCGCTGCCGGACTCCGATATCGTCGCGCTCCTCGCCCTGGGCAGCCCCGGTGAGGAAAGCGGCCTGCGTTCGTCGCCCGGCTCGGGGGAGAACTACGGCGCGACCGCGCTGCTTTCCGAGGCGATCTCGACGGGAGTCGGCAGCAGGATCGAGCACCTGTTCGGGATCAGCTCGTTTCGCGTCGATCCTTTCGTCGCGGAAACCGCCACGGAATCGAACGCGGCTGCGCGTGTCACCATCCAGAAGCAGGTCACGCGCGATCTCACGATCACGTATTCAAGCAACGCCGCGACTTCAAACCAATACCAGCTGATACAGGTCGACTACGCGATCAAGCGCGATTTGTCGGTCGTTTTTCTGCGCGACATCAACGGAATTTATGGTCTCGACATCAAGTGGGTGAAACACTTTTAAGTGGGTCCACGCCCTTCGCCCCTCGGCAAAACTAGTCGGGCAGCAATAGCAGTGAATCGGGCGCCAGCCGCACGCGCCACGGCTGCGGCGTGTCGCGGAAGCGCTCCCACTTTTCCTTGAAGACTTCCGCTTGTAAGTGATACTCACCGGATTCGCCGGGCGGCCGGTGCAACTGGAGGTACAGCGTGATGCGGAAGGGCGTCTCGGAGGATCGCGCGAGCCAGCAAGGAAAAATATTGTCGTTATTCGAGCCGGCAGCCGGCGCACTGGAAGGCTCGGCGAAATCGATATGGTGCGCGCGAATGCCAACATGCGCGGCGGGGCGCGCGAGCGTTTGGGCGACGCGGAGCTGGCATCCCCAATCGAGCGCGTCGACGAGATGGTCCGAGATGGCGCGGGCGCGCGAAAAATTCTTGCAGCCGGTAAGCTGCGCCACTTCGAGACTCGGCGGATGACGGAAAATTTCGCCTTTCGCGCCGAATGCGGCCACGCGGCCGCGCGCCAGCACCAGCAATTGCTCGCCGAGACGGTAGGCTTCCTCGATGTTGTGCGTCACCAGCAGCGTCGGCCGGCGATATACGCCGAATGTTTCCTGGAGCTGCGCTTCCACTTGGCTGCGCAAGTGCGTATCGAGGGCCGATAGCGGCTCATCAAGCAGCAACGCCTCGGGCTCGATCGAAAGCGCCCGCGCCAGGGCGACGCGCTGCTGTTCGCCGCCGGAAAGTTCGCGCGGATAGCGGCTCTCGAATCCGCGCGCGTGCGTCTGATCGAGCAGCGCGGCCAGCTTTCGCATCTTTTCGTCGTCTGGCAAATTGTGCAAACCAAAGGCGACATTCTCCGCTACCGTGCGATTGGGGAAGAGCGCGTAGTGCTGAAAGAGCAGGCCGATGCGACGCTCGCGCGCCGGAACGCGAACGCGCCCTGCGGTGTCCAGCAGGACGCGGCCGTTGAGTTCGATGCGGCCGCGGTCCGGTTGTTCGAGCCCCGCAATGCAGCGCAGCAGCATCGTCTTTCCCGCGCCGGATGGCCCGAGGATTCCAAGCGGTGTCTCGCCGGCTGTGAACGACACGTCGAGCCCGAAATTCGGCAGCTGCTTCGCGATTTGCACCTGGAGTGACACGTCAGCGCCGCATCCATCGCGCCCGGCCCTGTGCGCGCGTCCAGTGATACAGCCCGGCGAGCAGCACGAGCGAGATCGCCACGTCGACCGCGCACCACGCGAAAGCGCGGGTCATGTCGTCGGATTCGACTGCGAAGTAGATGGCGATCGGGATCGTGGCCGTTCTGCCGGGAATGTTCCCCGCGAGCATCAGCGTGGCGCCGAACTCCCCGAGCGCCCTTGCGAACGACAAAATCGTGCCCGCGAGCACGCCGGGCCACGCGAGCGGCAGCGCAATCTCGCGGAAGACGCGCCACTCGGACGCGCCCAGGGTTCGCGCCGCTTCGAGAAATCGCGAGTCCACTTGCTCCAGCGCCGCGCGCGCCGTGAGGTACATCAGCGGAAACGACACGACCGCCGCGGCAATCACCGTGGCCGGCCACGAGAAGACGACCGTCGTTCCCAATTTCAAGAGGAGCTGGCCGAAGGGCCCGTTGCGCCCGAAAAGCAGCAGCAGCAGGAAGCCGACCACGGTCGGAGGCAACACCAGCGGCAGAAGAAAAATCCCGTCGACGAGCGCCGCGGCTGGTCCGCGCCGCCTTTCGCGCCAGGCCGCGGCGGCCAGCCCGATGGCCAGCGTGATCAGCGTCGCCGTAACGCTGGTTTCGAGCGATATGCGCACGGGGGACCAATCCATCGCGTCGGCCAATACCAGGCTAATCGACATGAGATGGATCGGAACCGGCGAGATCATCGGGAGAGGATTGTAGCTGAATCAGTGCAAATCGGCTCGTATCCCCGCTACGCAAATCCTCAAGTTCCGGATGCGCCGCCTGCTCCCAGGAATGTTAGGGCTTCGCGGGTTCGGGTTGCTGCTGCGGCGTATCGGTGGGCGGCTTTCGCTCGGAGTCCGCCTTGATCGCGGCGGCGTTTTCCATCATCCACTGCATCGAAGCGGCGAATACGTCCTTGGTAATATCCGGCTGCTTGTCGACGAGCTTGCGCCCAACCGGACTGTCGTAAAACTGAATCATCTGGCGAATGTCGTCGTCGGTGAAGTATTTGTCGTAAATGGAAACGTAGAGGTCTTCGAACGCGCCCGAATCGATGCGCGCCTGCATTCGCGCCATCGTGTCTTGCATGAGGCGCTTTTGCTGCTCGCTCGACGCCGGATCGTGCGAAAACTGCTGCATCTGTGCCATCAATGTCGGCCCCATGCGCGCGATGGCGGTTTTAGTTCCCATCAGGTCGAGCAGATGGAGGATGTCGGCGCGCTTGGCGGGATCAATGGCTTGTGCGGCAGCGACCGCGGTCGGCTCCGTCGCCGAAGGCTGCGGTTGCTGCTGTGCTTGAAGGTTGATCGCGCCCGCGAACATCGCGCCGCTCAACAAGGCAACGCCCGTCGCGAACCGCACCAGCACCCGAAGGATGACTCGCACTCTCATCATGCCCTCCTTGTGGTCGCCGATTTGGCGACCGAGCCGCGCGGCCCCCTCCGATCGTCTACCTCTGAGGCGGTGGCCCCGGCGAAGGCTCCGGAGACGGCGCGCCGCCCGGCGCTGGAGCCGCCGATGGCGGATGGAGCATCGGCTTGAGCTCGGGATAATCGTCCTGCATTCCATCGAGCACACTCATCGCCGCATTCTGCTCGATCTGTACGCCGGTGGTCTGTGAGTCCTGAGTCACCTTGGGCAGCTGCTTGACCATTTTCTGTCCCACCGGGGACTCGTAGAACTTGGTCATCTCCTGAATATCTTCCATCGTGAAGGCCCGCGCGTAGATGGGCACCATGGCGTCGGTCACCGCACTCGACGGCGACGCCGCCGAAAACTTCTGGCTGAAGGCATCCATGAATTTCGGCAGCTTATCCGGGGTCATGTTGCGGCTCATGATGGTGCGAATCCGGTCGGTCAAATACGCGTTGATGTTGTCGCCAAGCTTCGAGGTTTCGGTGACGTCCATCAGGTGACGGATCGCGGCTTCCTTGGCTGGATCGACCTTCTCTTCGAGAGACGGCGGAGCGGCCGGCGAAACTGCGCTCGGCCCGGGCGCCGCATGTTGCGCGGGAACGCCTGGCTGGTGGGTCGGAGCGGTGGCCGCCGGTGCCTGCGCAAAAGCCGGTGCCGCCGCACACAATAGGGCAGCAGCGAGGGTGATTGGAAATTTCATGATTCTCCTTGGAGGGCTGACGGTCGCGAGAGTACGCCGCTTATCATATCGAAGCGGCGACTCGGCGTCACGGCGGATTTCATTTCGCTCTTATGCACGGAACGCAGACGCAGGCACGCCTTCTGGTATATCTTTCTCACCGGGCGTTCGGGCCATTCGATCCAGCGAGAGGCTCCCTTGGGTTCAGTGAACGTTAACAATGAACGGTAACGGCGATCGTCCTGCGGCCGCCGGTCAGGATTTTGAGGCGGAGCGCCGCGATATGGTTGCTCGGCAGATTCGCGACCGCGGAATCCGGTCGGAGCGCGTTCTCGAAGCGATGGGAACTGTGCCCAGGCATCTCTTCGTTCCGATGGACGTGATCCGCCGGGCGTACGCTGATGAACCGCTGCCAATAGGGGAAGGGCAGACGATCTCGCAGCCATTCATGGTCGCGGCAATGGCCGAGGCGCTCTTGCTCGAGGGCAGCGAGCGCGTTCTCGAAGTGGGCTGCGGCTCGGGCTACCAGGCGGCTGTGCTTTCGCAGCTCGTGCGCCAAGTGATCGCGGTCGAAGCGCAGCCCCTGTTGGCGGCTTCGGCGCGTGAACGCCTCGAGCGTTTGGGCTATGCGAATGTGACGGTCGAAGAGGGCGACGGTTCCGCCGGTTGGCCCCCTTCCGCGCCATACGACGCTATCCTTGTTACGGCTGCCGCGCCCGCAGTACCCAAGCCGCTGGTCGATCAGCTGGCCGAGGGAGGCCGCCTTGTGATTCCGGTCGGGGGATCGAAGCATCAGGAGTTGCTGCGCATCGTGAGGCACGGAGAACGGACCACGGAGCAGTCGCTCTATACGTGCCGCTTTGTGCCGCTGCTGGGCCGCTATGGCTGGCGGCAAGATGCTCGGGACACAGATCAAGGATGAACGAAGCCTCGCCCGAACTCTCAATCATCATCCCCGCATTCAACGAAGAGAAGCGGCTCGGCCGCACGCTCATGCGCATCCGCGAATACTTCGCGATTCACGCGCCAGGGGCGGGCGGCGTCGAGATCGTCGTTGTGGACGATGGCTCAACCGACGGAACGGCAAGACTGGTTGAAGATTTAGCGATGGAGATGCCGGCGCTGCGCCTCGTGTCGAACGGCGAAAACCACGGCAAAGGCTACAGCGTTCGACACGGGATGCTCGAGGCCCGCGGCCGCATCGCGTTTTTCACGGACGCTGACCTGTCGTCGCCCATCGAGGAATCCGAGAAGTTACTCGCCGCGATCCGCGCCGGAAATGATGTCGCGATCGGTTCGCGCGCCCTCGACCGCTCGCTGATCTCCGTCCATCAATCGCGGTTTCGCGAAATCGCCGGAATTATCTTCAACGGCTTCGTGCGGCTCTTCACGGGATTGCCCTTCGAGGATACGCAGTGCGGTTTCAAGGCATTTGTCAGGGAGCGCAGCCGCATCGTCTTCGAGCAGCAGCATATCCGGGGATTTGGGTTCGACCCCGAGGTGCTTTTCCTTGCCCAGCGCCACGGATTGCGCGCGGTCGAAGTCCCGGTCCGGTGGGCGCACGACCCTGCGACGAAAGTTCATGTGCTGCGCCACAGCCTGGAGATGTTTGCCGACCTCATCTACATTCGCTGGAACGCGCTGCTCGGGCGTTATCCGAAAACTCCTCGCTAATCGCTGCCCGATTTTCGCTCTATTTTCTCGGCTGGGCCGACGGAGGCAGCAAGCCGTTGAGGCGCAGGTAGCTCGCTTCCGTGCTGTAGTGATCGGCGAAATCGGCTGCCAGGACGAACATGAGCGTGGCGCGCGAGGCGGTCCGTCCGCCGAAAAACGGCAACTGCTCGCCGAGCTTGGAATCATCGAGGTTCGCGAGCGACGTGGTGCAGAAATCGAAAGATGCTTTCAGCGCGCCTACGAGCTTGTCTTTCGGATCCGTCTCGTTCAGGTCCTGCTTCGGAGCGGCCACGCCCGAGATCGTCGAGCACATGCCGAAGTTAAAGGTGGCCATGTGCACCACCAGGTGGCCGAACGTCATTTGAGCCGGAGTGGGATGATAGCTGTATTTGGCCGCGGGCATTTCATCGGCTGCGGCCACCACCTCTCTCGACTCACGGGCCACGATGCCACGCAGGGCACTGGACACGGGATTCGCTTCGGGCGCAGCGGCCGCGGGTGCGGCTCCTTGCCGCGCGGATACCGCCAGCGGCGCAATTGCTGCAGCGAGAATTGCGAGCAGAATTCGTTTCATGTTCCCCTCCACCCCGATTTTGTGGCCCGCCCAAGCATATCCGCGGAAGACGCGCGTCACAAGAGGCATGGCACGCCGAATCGGGCCGCTCTCCCGTCGCAACTTTAATCCACAAAGTACTTGAAGAATCTGCATCCGCGTGCTATCGTGTCTGCATGGGCCCCTCTGAACCTCAGCGTCCGCGTCCTGTGGATCCCGTGGCCATCGACGACCGAGCCCGCGACAACCTTCGTTATATTCGCGAGACCATGGAGCGTGCCGCATCGTTTACCGCGGTGCCCGGTTGGGGCGGGGTGGCCATCGGCATCACCGCGCTCGGGGCGGCGGGAATCGCGTCCCAGCAATCGTCCCCGTCGGATTGGCTGCTGACCTGGGTCGTCGAGGCGGCCGTGGCCATCTCGATCGCCATCTGGACCACGATTTCCAAGGCGCGCGCCGCGGGAACGCCGTTATTCTCCGGGCCCGGCAGGCGATTTGTGTACGCGTTTGCGCCGCCGCTCTTTGTCGGTGCGCTGCTTACGCTTCTGATGGCGCGGCTAAGCATTATCGGAGCGATCGCGGGCGTGTGGCTCTTGTTGTACGGCACGGGTGTCGTCACGGGCGGCGCGTTTTCGATTCGCATTGTGCCGTTGATGGGGCTTTGTTTCGTCGTGCTTGGCACGGTGGCGCTGTTCTGCCCCTGGACGTGGGGCAACGCGCTTTTGGCGGCCGGATTCGGAGGTTTGCACGTGATTTTCGGCGCCGTGATTGCGAGGAAATATGGCGGGTAAATCGGGAGCCTTCCGCTCGTCGCGGGAGGAGAAGAGTAAACGCGGCGCCGCGTCGGCGCGGCCGCCGGAAGCCGCGGTGAATTTGGACCGCGTGATTCATGAACGCACGCGCCTGGGCATTCTCAGCGCCCTCGCGGTGAATCCATCGCTCGCCTTCAGCGAGCTCAAACAGCTTCTCAAAGCCACGGACGGGAATCTCAGCGTCCACGCGCGCAAGCTCGAAGACGCGGGTTATATCAGCTGTACGAAGTCATTCGATGGGCGCGTGCCGAAAACCGAATACAAGCTCATGCCGGCGGGCCGCCGCGCGTTCGAGAAGTATCTGGATCACATGGAAGCCTTGATCCGCGCTACCCGGGAAGGCTGATCGGGCTTCGCAATCGGAGTTGGAATCGCACTTCGCAAAGGAATCCCATGGTCGCACAGTCCGTTACCGAGTTTCCGCATCCGCTCCCGAAGCTTCATGTTGCGATTCTGCTCGATGGCAACGGCCGGTGGGCCGCATCGCGAGGCTTGCCGCGCGTCGAAGGCCATCGCGCGGGCATGGCCGCCGTTCGCCGCGTGGTGCGCGCCGCGCCCGATCTCGGCATCGGCACGCTCAGCCTCTACGCCTTCTCGTCCAACAACTGGGAGCGTCCCAGCGGGGAAGTGACTTCGCTGCTCGCGCTGCTTGAAAGCTATCTGCGCAGCGACGCGGCCGAATGCGCTTCGCAAGGCGTCCGGCTCCGGATCATTGGCCGCCGCGATCGCATCCCGCATTCGCTCGTCGAGGCCATCGAATTCGCCGAGCGCGCCACCGCCGCCGGCCGCAGGCTCGAACTGCGTATCGCGCTCGACTATTCGTCGCGCGATGCGATTCTGCGCGCCGCCTGCTGGATGGTTTCAAGCCTCGAAGTGTCCGACAAGGAGTTCGCGCGGCGTTTGGGCCAGGTCACTCACGCCGGCGGGCCGATGGCCGATGTCGATCTGCTGATTCGCACCGGCGGCGAGCGCCGCCTGAGCGATTTCCTGCTGTGGGAGTGCGCCTACGCCGAACTGCTGTTCACGCCGCGCATGTGGCCCGAATTCGACGCGGCCGACTTGGCTGCGGCCGTGAAGGATTTCCTCGGGCGCGAGCGCCGCTTCGGAAGATTGCCGGAAGCCGCGGCCAGTTAGCGCCTCCTCTCGTTCCCGTCACCTTTTCAGTCGCGCAGCGAATGCTCGCGCGCGATTTCGAATGCCTTCGTGATCACGCGTATGGCGGTTTCCGTCAGCGCGTATTGCGCAAGTTCCACCGGCGCTGCCCATGCGATGTCGGTGACATCGCTTCCCGCGCGCGCCTCTCCCCGAACCGCTTCGCACAAGTAGTCCAGAACCACGTAGTGATATCGCGCTTTCCCTTCGCCATCGAGATGGATTCGCTCGAAGACTTCGATCAGCTCGATCACTTTCACTTCGAGCCCGGTTTCTTCCAGCAGCTCGCGCCGCACTCCCAGCGCCAGCGTTTCTCCAGATTCCAGCATGCCTCCGGGAATCGACCACTGTCCTTCGAGCGGCGGGCTCCCGCGCTTCACCAGCAGCGCGCGCCCATCGGAAATCACCACTCCGCCGACGCCAACCACGGGACGATCCGGGTATTCCCGATTACGCGTCATCGATGCGCGATTCCTTTCGGAGAATCTTTGATATGGGCGTTATATAATACGCCCTCGGGCGGAAAACCGCCGCATAGGAGAGACAGCCTTGACGAGATGCCCCGAATGCGACGCTGAGATCGATCTGGACGAAGACGAAGTCGAAGAAGGCGAAATTGTGACCTGCCCGGAGTGCGACGCCGAGCTCGAAGTGACGCAGACGCACCCGGTGCATTTCGTCGTTCTCTCCGAAGATGAAGATGAGGATGACGACGAGGACGGCGATTCCGACGAAGATTCCGACCTCGAGGATGACGAAGAGCACGAGGAAGAAGAAGAGGAAGAGGAAGCCGAATGAATCGCGCCGCGGCCAGGGCCCTTGTGATCGCATGTCTCACCTGCCTGGGCTTTGCGATTGCTCTCTCCTCTCCGGCTCGCGCCCGGCCGCAGGACCAGAAAGGCGATCTCGAGCTTCGCACGATCCACGGCACCGTGGTCGATAAGGACGAGAACCCGGCTCCCTCGAGCGTCGTTTATCTATTGAACGTGAAGACGCAATCCGTGAAGACCTACATCGCCGACCAAGGCGGGCTCTACCGCTTCAGCGGCCTCGATCCCAATGTCGATTATGAAGTCCACGCGGAGCACGGCGATATGACGTCGTCGACGCGCACCGTCTCCAGTTTCGATTCGCGTCGCGATATTGAAGTCGTTTTGAAGCTCTCCCACATCAAGAAGACCGCCCCTAAGTAGCGTCGCCAAGTCGCGTCCGGTTTTCTTCTTCCGCTCCCCCACTGCGCCCTCTCGAATATTTTCTATTGCATTCCCATAGGAGCTGTGGCACTGTGCCTATGGGAATCCCATAGGAGAATCGCAAATGCCTGCGGATAAAGCGGACGTTTGGCAGGGCACTCTCGCGCTGATGGTCCTGAAGACGCTGGAAATAATGGGGCCGATGCACGGCTACGGCATCGCGCGCCGTATCGAGCAGACCAGCGGCGATCTGCTCGCCGTCAACTACGGCACACTCTACCCGGCGCTGCTCAAACTCGAGCAGGAGGGCGACGTCGCGTCCGAGTGGGGCGTCTCCGACAACAATCGCAAAGCCAAATATTACAAGCTGACGCGCGCCGGGCGGAAACGCATCGAGAAAGAAGCGCGCGAGTGGGAGCAAACCACGGCCATCCTCGCGCGATTTCTCACGCCGCGGGAAGAAACGTGAGTAGGACAGCTATTTGCGCGCCGAAGGCGGGTGGTCAGTGGCCGCGAAATTCACTGGTGATATGGGGCTCGATGCAGCGAAGTCGATGAGGCAACGATGAGAAGCGTGCGAGCGTGGTTCGCGAGACTGGGCGGGCTCTTCGGCAAGCGCCGCCGCGACCGCGAGCTTGCGGCCGAGCTCGAGTCGCACGTGCACCTGCATATAAAAGATAACGTGCGCGCGGGCATGACACCGGAAGAGGCGCGCCGCCAAGCCCTCCTCCAGCTCGGCGGCCTCGAGCAAACCAAAGAGAGCTACCGCGACCGCCGCGGCCTGCCGTGGCTCGAAACGCTCCTGCAAGACATCCGCTTCGGCCTGCGCATGCTGCGCAAGAACCCCGGTTTCACCGCCGTCGCCATCCTCACGCTCGCCCTCGGCATCGGCGCGAACACGGCCATATTCTCTGTCGTGAACACCGTCCTCCTGAGCCCCCTGGACTCTCCCGATGCCGGGC
>Ga0335074_10009294_pt1 | contig 13716 bp, 12 predicted proteins | sample Lox_Sample_23_FD_206715 | JGI IMG/M metagenome (GOLD analysis project Ga0335074, IMG submission 206715) | Soil microbial communities from Loxahatchee National Wildlife Refuge, Florida, United States - Lox_Sample_2.3 | ecosystem: Environmental > Terrestrial > Soil > Wetlands | place: USA...
TGGCCGCGGTTTGCGGACCGGGAGGATTAGCGCTGGGCAGGGTTACCTTTTCTGCCGAGACGATCTGGGAAGCGCTGACCTCGATAAAGTTGTCGCTGCCGGAGTCCATATATAGACGCACACGGTTACCGGCGGGGGTGTTGACGACGGCGCGATGGTCGCAGACGAGGTGGAATCCATTGGTGAGGGTAATGCGCTCGGCGCCACGGGCGGGAGTAGTGAGGGCAAGGACGGCGACACAGGTGAGCGCGGCGGCTATTCTGCGACGGCTTTCGATGAGTACTCGTGTTGTCACAGGGTGCTCGCCTCCGTTGACTGGACGCTGAGGGAGTCAAGAACGCTCTCGATGGCCAGGGCGACGCCGTCGTCGTCGTTGGTCACCGTAATTTGCCAGCCGCGATCGCGGGCGATTTCGACGAGGCCGGGCGCGGCATTGGCCATGACGACGGGCTGGCCCACGAACTCAAGCATTTCCAAATCGTTGAAGTTATCGCCGATGGCCATGATTTCGGCGGGCGCAATGCCCCGCAGCTGAGCGAGAGATTGCATGGCGACTCCCTTGGAGCAACCGGGGGGCAGGATATCGAGGATGGAGAGATCGCGGCCAGGGTACTCGGTACGGTGCATCTCAATTTTGCTGGCAAGGTCGCTGTCTTCAAGCCAGATATGGGCTTGGCGCATGCCGTCCACGGTGCCGCAGACCATGCCTTGCACGGGCGGCTCGCCGGAGTCGAAGGCGCGCTCGAGGGGGCGGACCTCGATGATCCAGGGGCGGTTGGCCTCAACCCATGCTGCGATGCGGGCATGAAGCTGATCGACGGATTCAAGGACGAGTTCGCCGGGACCCTCGCGGTCGAAGGTGAAGACGGTGGTTCCGCCGAAACGGCGCAGCGCGGGGCAGAGCTCAAGCGCTGTGGCGACGGGCAGGAAAAAGCGATCGATGCGGTCTCCCCCAAGGGTACGCGTGACGGTACCGTTGGAGGTGATCATGACGGTCTGCGGCTTGAGGCCGATGGGGTCAATGAGGGGTACGGCATAGGCCTGGCGGCGTCCGGTGGCAATGACGATCTCGATGCCGGCGGCTTCGGCACTGAGGAGGGCGCGGCGGTTGCGGACGCTGACATGGGTTCCGGCGGAAGGAAGCAGTGTGCCGTCGATGTCGACGGCAATGAGTTTCGGCGGAGGAGCCATTGCGGACAGTGTACTGGAGGACTGTACGATTCGCTCATCAAGATGAGGTGGCTGCGAAGTGACCATCGACGGATTTTGTGCCTGGCGATGGTGCGTAATACCTTTAGCTCAACAGAGATAGCCGGAGGGGGAGAGTGGCTGAGGATCTATTTGCGAATCCGGTGTGGCACGCGCTGGAGACGCGGCAGCTGGAGTTCGCGAAGGCTGCAGGCAAGGCGGTTAAGTATCAGTCGGATGTAGCTCCGTTTGGCGCGGTCGGAGAGTGGAGCGATGAATCAGCGCGGGGGTTGCACTCGCTGCTCAGCCCGCGGGAAGTTATGTACATGATGGGCGAGATGCCGGTTGCGGCTCCGGCGGAGCTTGCACCAGAATTGAAGTTCCAGGGAACGCTGGCGGGATTGCAGATGATGTTTCCTGAGGAAGCGGAGCTGCCGGCGACAGGGCATGGGCCAATTGAGGTGTTGAAGCTGAGCTGCGAGGATGCGGCGGAGATGGTGGAGCTGACGACGATTGCATTTCCGGGGTACTTTCGGATTCGGACATGCGAGATGGGCGCATACCACGGCGTGCGCGTGGATGGGCGGCTGGTGTCGATGGCCGGAGAGCGAATGAAGTTTGACCGCTATGTGGAGATCAGCGGAGTGTGCACACATCCGGAGTACACAGGTCGCGGATATGCGGCGGCGCTGATCACGCAACTGCTGGCCGATCATCGCCGGGAAGGGTGGCGTTCCTGCCTGCACTTGAGCGCGGCGAACAAGCGTGCGTTTGCTTTGTACGAGCGGCTGGGATTTGTGACGAACCGCGAAGTGAAGTTCCACAAGGTCGTACGGGATTAGGACTGGCCGTTCAGGCAGTCGCGCTTCGCGCCATCACTGAGCTTGCTCTCGTGGCCATTTCCGTTGGCCGTGGCACTCGAGAAATGAGCTGCCGTCCGAAGAATCCTTCAGGTGGCTTTTTGTGTTGCGCTAGATAGCCACTTCGAAGTCTTCGGCCTCGAGATCGATGGGCTGCGGGCGGAGGCGCGCGGCGAGCCAACCAACAGGCTGGGCGACAAAGGTGAAAGCCAGTCGGGGCATGCTGCGTAGATCGTCACGGAGAGAGCGGCTGGAGTTGCCGATGAGCATGGCTCCGTTGCGCATGAGATGCCAGTGAAACATCGATGAAATGAGAGTTCCGGCGAGGGCTCCGAGACCGAGTGCGAGCATGTTGCCGGTGTCGAGCCAGAGGTGAAGGGCGGAATCTGCCGCGAGCGAGCCGAGCGGAATGGCCAATACGATAATGGCCCAGGCAAGACAGCGTGGCTTGAGGCCCAGTGCCTGCTGCTGCCACGCTGATAGAATTCCGGCCGTTGCTAGGACATAGGCCGCCTCAACCATGCCGAAGTGTTCGCGCGCGTGCAATGGTGAGCGGTACAGAGCGGCCATGCACGCTCCGGCCCGGAAGATGGCTGTCAGCAGCGCGGCCTTCCAGTGCCAGTGGGTGAGAGGAAACAGCAGAGCATCGCGGTGCCGTCGGTTTCTCATCTTGTGGCTATTAAGCCCCAAAATGGTTCAGGAATCGTGAATGCCAAGTTAGATTGTCGGCAATATTTGAGGCTGGAACCTTAAATCTACATGGCGTGAATTGAGTGCACAGCACGCGATGCGGGTTCATAAGCGGTCGGCCAACAGGTGATTAGCCACGCGGATGGCATTAGCGATGATGGTGAGCGAAGGATTGACCGCGCTTGCCGATACGAAGCAGGACGCATCGACGACGTAGAGGTTATCGAGGTCGTGCGTTTTGCAGTGTGGGTCGAGGACGCTGGTTGCCGGATCAGCACCCATGCGGCAGGTCCCGTTCTGATGGCCGACGCCTTCGAGTGGAATGCGCTTTTTGAAGTAGGCGTGAAGGGGAAGGGACGCGGAGGCATGGCCAGCCCTTTTGAGGACATCGACCCAGCGGTCCTTGAGCCGGTTGAAGCTCTCGACATTGTTGGGCGTGTAGGAGAGCTGAATACGCATGGGCGCGGCATCAGTAACGGTCGCGGATTGACAGCTGCGTCCCGTGTCGCCTGCAGGATGGGATCCGGCGAGGCCGGGCTGGTGGTTTTCGACCCAGGATGGCGTGGCGTTGTGCAGGGTGACCCGGTTTTCGGGATTGGGCAGGTCTTCGGTCGTGAGCCACCACGGCGTGGCGTGGTGCTTCATACCTTCAAGAATCGTGCCCGGAGTGAGTGGCGGCGCATCGCCTTTCATCATTTCGGAGTGAAAGCTGCCGATGGGTTGGACCTGGCCGAGAGGAAACGGGTAGGAGGGGTCGGTGTCTTTGAAATAGAAATCGTTCGTGCCCCAGGTCTTGGTATAGGCGTCCTCATTGCTCAATGAGGTGATGGCAAGCAGCGCATCAGCCTGGTGGTACATAAAGTTACGTCCCACCTGGTCGGAGTTGTTGGCAAGACCGCGAGGATGCTTGTCATTTGCTGAGGCAAGAAGGACAACCGCAGAGTTGATGGCTCCTGCGCAGAGGCAGAAGATGTCTGCGGAGTAGGTAACGGCTTGGCCGTTGGAGGCTGGAGGGGCCGCGTTGGAAGAAACGTCGCCGGTGTGTATAACCTCGACAGCGATGACAGCGGTTCCTGTTGGGTTGGTAAGCAGGCGCGTTACATGCGAGCAGGTCATGAGGGTGACGTTGGGCAGATGCATGATCTGGCGGATGCAGTTGATATCAGCGTCAGACTTGGCGTGCACGAGACACGGGTAGCCGTCGCAGGTGTCGCATCGGACACATTTTGAGGCCAGCCGGTCAGCCTCATTGAGCTTGAGGCCAAGCGGGATGGGGAAGGTGTTGATGCCCAGCTTGCGCACGTCGTCCTGAAGGATCTGCATGTGGGGCTCATTCGTGAAGGCAGGATAGGGATACTTCTTCGAATGAAAGGGCTCGGTGGAGTCGAAGGAACTGCCATACCCGCCAGGGACCCGGGGTGCAGTCCCGAGATCGCCGTGAACGTGGAAAAGCTCTTCGGCGCGGGTATAGTAGGGCTCCATGTCGGCGTACGTGATGGGCCAGGCGGGCGATATGCCGCCCTTGTGATGGATGACGCCGAAGTCTTCGGCACGCATGCGAAACAAGGCGGCTCCGTAAACCTTGGTCTGGCCGCCGACGAAGTAGGCCTGCTGGGGATGCAGGTCCTTGCCGTCTTTGTCCATCCAGGTCTCCTTTGTGTGGTAGCGATTGTCCAGAAATACGGCGGATGTGTCCCAGTTGAGTTTCTCTTGAGGCATGAAAGGGCCGCGCTCGAGGATAAGGATGCTTTTGCCAGCCTGAGCAAGCTGGAGAACGAGCGTGCCACCGCCCGCACCCGTACCGATAACAATTGCGTCGTAATGAGTAGGCATGTTGGGTCAGATGCATGTAGGACGCCCGGCGCAACCTAAGACGCGCGTGCTGGCAACGCAAGCCGATGTCGCGAACCGTGAGTGGGTCGCATTTTTTTTGATTTCTGAGAGGAACTTTCCATTTCCCGTCGTGTCTGAAGGAGCGACGAGGTTCAGGGCAGAGCTCACCTGAATTCGCAAATTCATCAGAAGAGTCCGGCGCACGCCGCGCCCAGCGCACATTTGTATGGGGAATGCCTTGCACGCGGCGGTGCTCGGAGCTTTCGGAAATGCGAGTCCAGTTATGCGCTCTTCCAAACCAATGGGAAAGCTCTGTCTTTCCCTGTTATCAATCGGTGTCCTGACTCTGGCGGCCATTGGCTGCGGCACAACATCGATGTCCGGCTCGGGCTCCGGTAGCGCGGTGACCGGCGAAGCCTTTGTAATTGGAACCGATGCGCCGGCGGCTAGCGTTGTGTCTTTCAGCGTGCAGATCACCAGCATTGAAGCAATCGACTCCAGCGGCAACCAGACAGAGTTGTTGAGCGGTTCACCGACCGTAGACTTTGCCCGTTTCAACGGACTCCAGACGCTGCTAGACATGAATGATGTTCCGGCGGGCACGTACACTTCCATCGCTGTCACGTTCGGCCCGGCTACGATCGGCTATCTGCAGACGCAGAGCGGCGCGCCGCCGACGATCCAGACTGAGACGGCAGCGCTGACTACATCCACTGTGCAGACGACGCTGGCGAAGCCGTTGGTCGTGAGCCAGACAGAGCCGGTTGGGATCCGGCTGGATTTTGATCTGTACAAGTCAATCCAGGTGGACAGCAACGGACAGATCACCGGACAGGTGACGCCGACCCTGGATGTAAAGGCAGTCCTGCCAAGCGACTCGGGCGGGTACATTGATGAGTTCGTTGGGGCTGTTGTGTCCGTTGACCAGACTGGCGAGTCGTTCGTGATTCAGGGACCGCACGGGCACCAGTTCACGGTGGATGTGAACGGGCAGACCGAGTGGGACAGCAGCGAAGGGCTGGGGAATCTGTCGACGAGCAGCATTGTGCAGATCTCAGGAACGATTGACCGGGCCGACTCAACGATTGACGCCGACGAGGTATCGATCCTGTCACAGGAGGGCTTTTATGCCGCCGGGCAGGTGACGTATGTGCAGCCGTCGTCAGGCACGGCGTCCGATTTCGATCTTTATGTGCGCGGACTGTTGCCCACAACGACCGGGCTGACGCTTGGCCAGATCGCCCAGGTGAACCTTACAAGCAACGAAAAATTCTTTATCTACTGGATGCACAATCCGCTGACGGAATATTTGTTTAATTCGGGGACTCTAGTTCCCGGTCAGCATGTAGCGATCGGCGGCCCGGCGAGCGGAGTGACAAATGCGAATGCGGTGACCTGCCACAGAATCACGCTGCGGCACTGGGGCTACAACGGAACGATTGTGCCGGACAGCGTCAACATGGACGGCAGCTTCCAGACGAACGTGACTGGATTTGCCGGACTCCTGGTGCCTGGACCGGTGACGGTGTACGTGGGCGGACCGACGCAATACCGTGACGGACTGGGCGGTATCGGCGACCTAAGCGGCATGAGCTCAAGCACTCACATCCGCGTGGTTGGCCTGCTCTTGAAGGACCAGACATCAGGGCAACTTGTGCTGCTGGCGCACTATGTGGATGAACTTCAGTAACTACACTCACTTTCCTGGCTGCGAAAGCGGAGCCGGTTTGCAAGAGAGGCCGGCTCCGGCTGCGTGTTGACTAGCCGGTGACAAGACGCGGTAAGGGTCCGTATTGCATGCTGCGATCGCTATACTGACTTGAGGAGCAGCGCAGGTGCATCTGGAACGGATTTTGAAAACGACGCGGGCGACGGTTGCGGTACGCAAGCGGGATGTTCCGCTGGAGAAGCTTGAGCGGCGGGCTGCGGAGCACGCGCCACGAGGGTTTGCGCGGGCGCTGCGTGCACGATCGGCGGTTGCTCCGGCAATGATCGCAGAGCTGAAGAAAGCATCGCCGTCGAAAGGGCTGATTCGCGCGGATTTTGATGCGGCGAAGCTGGCGGATTCTGTGAAGTCGGGCGGCGCAACGGCGCTTTCAGTCCTGACGGACGAACCATACTTCTACGGCAGCTTGCAGAACCTTGAGGCTGCGTCAGAGCGGACGGGGCTTCCCTGCCTGCGGAAGGATTTCATTCTCGATGAGTATCAGATTGTCGAGGCGCGGGCGCACGGCGCGGATGCGATTCTACTGATTGTGGCGGCGCTGCACGATGTGCAGCTCAAACGGCTGGCTCGTTTTGCGCACGAGTGGGGACTGGATGTACTGTGCGAAGTGCACACGGACGAAGAGTTGGCCCGGGTGCTTGCGCTCGACGCCGCGTGCGACGCATATGGCGTAAACAATCGCGACCTGAGCACATTTGAAGTGAACCTGGAGACATCCCTGCGGCTGGTGGACCAGCTGCCAGCGAGCGCGGTGCGCGTGGCGGAGAGCGGGATTTATACAACGGAGCATCTGGAGATGCTGCGAACCGCCGGATTTGATGCGTTCCTGGTAGGCGAATCACTGATGCGACAGGAGGACCCGGGCGCGGCGCTCCGCGCTCTTGTGGCTCCGTTACTGGAAAAGGTTGCGCAATGTGGGTGAAGGTGTGCGCGAACACATCACTCGAAGACGCGCAGATGGCGGTGGATGCCGGCGCAGACGCGGTGGGGTTTGTGTTTGCCGAAAGCGCGCGGCGCGTGACTGTGGCGCAGGTAGAGGGGATTGCTCCGCGATTGCCGGAGGCGATTGAAAAGATCGGAGTATTTGTTGACGCGGGGCTGGATGAGTTGACCGCAGCGATTCAGGCGTGCGGGCTGACGGGTGTGCAACTGCACACGGCGAGCGATCCGGCAATTGCGGCCCGGTTGCGGGAGCGGTATGGGCGGGAGCGGCTGCGGATTCTGAAGGTGCTCCACTTCCAGCAGGGCCTGGAAGCGGAACTGCGGACGACCGAGGCTGACGACGCAATTGACGGCGTACTGGTGGACTCGCGCACGGCCACGATGCTGGGTGGGACAGGGATCAAGTTTGACTGGAAGGCGGCGCGCGGAAGCTTTGCGGGATCCAGGCTGAGGCTGATTGCGGCGGGCGGGCTGAATCCTGAAAACGTGGGGGAGGCCATTGCAACGCTGCGGCCGTGGGGCGTGGATGTGGCGAGCGGCGTGGAGGTGCGTCCGGGCAAAAAGGATGCGGCGAAGGTGAAGGCCTTCGTTGACAACGCCCGGATCGCGGCGCGGAAACTGGTTTTTGCGGTTGAAGTTTGAAGAAATTATTTGCTGTTTTTCCGGCTTTGCATGTATCTTTGGAATCAAGATGGCACACGGAACCTTCCAGTTTTTCGCCTTTACGTACCGCTATTGGTACCCAATAGCGGCTCTGGCGGATGGTCGCGTGCACATCTGAAGGATTCAGGAAAAAGCAAGACTTCAGGTTAAGACGAACTTCCACAAGAGCCGCGGCCACAAAGGTCGCGGCTTTTGATTGCTTGAAATGACGACGCGCGAGAAAGGAAGCGATGGTGAGCGGTACTGAGACTTCTCGAGAAGCGGCAGCCCCCGCACAAGTGGCGGGGCGCTTTGGCGTGTACGGCGGGCGCTACGTTCCGGAGACGCTGGTGGCGGCACTGGATGAGCTGGACCAGGCGTACAACGAGGCAAAGGCTGATCCGGATTTTCAGTCAAGACTCGACTCGCTGCTGCGAGATTATGCGGGAAGGCCGACTCCGCTGTACTTTGCCGAGCGGCTGACGGAGACGCTGGGCGGCGCGAAGATTTACCTGAAGCGCGAAGACCTGCTACACACCGGCGCACACAAGATCAACAATTGCCTGGGACAGGGACTGCTGGCGCAGCGCATGGGCAAGCACCGCATTATTGCCGAGACGGGCGCGGGGCAGCATGGAGTGGCTACCGCAACGGTGTGCGCACTGCTGGGCATGGAGTGCGTGGTCTACATGGGCGAAGAGGACATGCGGCGGCAGGAGCTGAATGTGTATCGCATGCGGCTGCTGGGCGCCGAGGTGCGCGGCGTGGACTCAGGCTCGAAGACACTAAAAGATGCAATTAACGAGGCGATGCGCGACTGGGTGACGAATGTGCGCACGACGCATTATCTGCTGGGCAGCGTGCTGGGCGCGCATCCGTATCCGGCGATGGTGCGGGACTTCCATCGCGTGATCAGCCGCGAGGCGCGGCAGCAGATTCTTGAGAAGGAGGGGAGGTTGCCTTCGGCGATCATTGCCTGCGTCGGCGGCGGGTCAAATGCGATCGGAGCGTTCTACGAGTTTATTCCGGATGCGAATGTGCGGCTGATCGGCGTGGAAGCTGGCGGGCGCGGCAAGCAGCTGGGCGAACATGCAGCGCGATTTGAGGGAGGCGTGCCTGGCGTGCTGCAGGGAACCTACTCTTATGTGCTGCAGGACAACAACGGACAGATTGCACTTACACATTCGGTTTCCGCCGGGCTGGATTATGCATCGATTGGACCCGAGCATGCGGCGTTACATGATTCAGGGCGCGCAGAGTACGTGAGCGCAAGCGACGAGGCTGCGCTGCAGGCGACGGTGAAGCTGGCGAGGACGGAGGGAGTTCTGCCGGCGCTTGAGAGCGCGCATGCAGTGGCAGAATGCATTCGCGTGGCTCCGACGCTCGGACGCAATGAGATACTGATCATCAACCTTTCAGGACGCGGCGATAAGGACATGGGTATTTTGTCGCGCGAGCTGAAGCTGAAGGGGGCATAAAAAGTGCCGATCAAGTTTGCCAAAAAGCCGGGGCTGGTGGCCTATTTGACGGCCGGCGACCCCGACCTGAAGACGACCGTGGCGATTGCGATTGCCGCAATCGACGCGGGTGCGGACGTGATCGAACTGGGCGTCCCGTTTAGCGATCCGCTGGCAGACGGGCCGGTGATTCAGCGAGCAAGCGAACGGGCGCTGAAGCATGGCACGACGTTGAGCGATGTGCTGACGGTTGCGAAGCAACTGCGGGCAGCGAGGCCGGAGGCGGGGCTGGTGATCTTTACGTACTTCAATCCTGTGCTGCGATTTGGTCTGGAGAGGTTTGGCGCAGCAGCAGAGGATGCAGGCGTGGACGGCGTGTTGGTGACAGACATGATTGTGGAAGAGGCGGGCGAGTATCTTGCCTGTCTGGAGCGGCACGAGCTGGCGCCGATCTTTCTGGCGGCTCCGACGAGCCCGAATGCGAGGCTCGAAAAGATTGCAGCCGTTTCGAAGGGGTTTGTGTATGCGATTTCGCGCGTGGGAATCACGGGGACGCAGCAGTCGCTGGCAGCGGACGCGGAGCAACTGGTGACGCGGCTGCGGAAGTATACGAAGCTGCCGATTGCGGTGGGCTTTGGCGTATCGAACGCGGAGCACTTTGCCGCGGTTGGTGAGTTTGCCGATGCGGCAGTCGTGGGCAGCGCGCTGGTAGCAACGATTGAGAAATCAGAACCGGCGGAGGCGCCCAGCTCGATTGCGCGATTTATCAAAGATTTGCGTTCCGGGGACCTGCGCGCACCGGCGATGCAGGTCCGTTAATTTCATCGGTGGATACCAGAAACAGAAATGGCGGTGCGAAAGAAAACGCGCACCGCATGACGGGAGAAGGCATGGATATTGCAGACTGGCGAGTGAAGATCGACGAAATCGATCGACAGATTGTTGCGCTTATCAGTGAGCGGGCGGCGGCGGCAAAGGAGATCGGGAAGCTGAAGCGATCGACGTCGCTACCGGTTTATGAACCGAATCGTGAGCGCGTAATTTTTGAGAACGTGCGCGCCGCCAACAAAGGACCACTGCCGGACATTGAGCTGACGCACATCTACGAACGGATTATCGACGTGATGCGCGCGCTCCAGAAGAATGAGCTGGCTTCTCAGGGGAAGCCCACGGACGGGAATCAGTAATTGAAGGCGCGCGAGTACGCGCAGGACAGGACGAAGACACCATGATTGTTGCAATGCAGGAAAAAGCCACCGAAGAGCAGATACAGACCGTAGTGGAACGCATGGTCTCGATCGGCTTCAACGTTCACCGCACAACAGGCGAGCGGCAGACGATTCTGGCGGGAGTGGGCACGCCGGTACAGTTCGACCACAAGGACTTTGAACTGCTGCCCGGAGTTGCCGAGGCGGTGCGCATCTCTTCGCCCTACAAGCTGGCCGGGCGCGGGTTTCGTCCGGAGGGCACGATTGTACGCTTCCCGAACGGCGTGGCGATCGGCGGCAAGGAAGTCGTGGTGATGGCTGGGCCGTGCTCAGTGGAGAGCCGCGAACAGATGTTGATGGCGGCAACGCACGTCAAGGCCGCGGGCGCGAAGTTTTTGCGCGGTGGAGCGTTCAAACCGCGCAGCTCGCCGTATTCTTTCCAGGGAATGGGACTGGAAGGCCTGAAGCTTTTGCGGGAAGTCGCCGATGCGACGGGATTGCTGGTGATCAGCGAGGTGATGGAGATATCGCAGATTCCGCTAATGCTGCCGTATATTGATTGCTTCCAGGTGGGAGCGCGCAACATGCAAAACTTTAATCTGCTGCGCGAGCTGGGCGGAGCGCAAAAGCCGGTGCTGCTGAAGCGCGGCATTGCGGCGACGATTGAAGAGCTGCTGCTCTCAGCGGAGTACATCCTCTCCGGCGGCAACTACGACGTGATTCTTTGCGAGCGCGGAATTCGCACTTACGAAACCTACACGCGCAACACGATGGACGTGTCGGCGATCCCGGTGGTCAAGCACCTTTCGCACCTGCCGATTGTGGGTGACCCTTCGCACGGTACGGGGCGACGGGACATGGTGGCGGCAATGGCGCGCGCCACGGTTGCCGCGGGTGGGGACGGACTGCTGATTGAAGTGCATCCGAACCCGGACAAGGCGGTGTCTGACGGAGCGCAGTCGCTGTTCCCCGACCAGTTTGCAAGACTGATGGACGAACTGCGGATCATTGCCCCGGCGGTGGGGCGCACAATTGCGCAGCCCGTGGAATCTCCGGCAGTAGCCGTCTAAGCGAACAACCATGCCGATCGAGCGCATCGCCATCCTGGGCACGGGGCTTATTGGAGCCTCAGTAGGGCTCGCTTTGCGCTCGCACGGCTTTGCGGGCGAGATTGCGGGCTGGGACCCTGATCCTGAAGAGCTCGCGATTGCCGTGGAGCGCGGCGCCGTGCATTTTGGGTCAAGCGACGGAATGGCTGCGGCGCTGTCAAGCGACGCGACAGTGCTGTGCGGGCCGGTGTTCACGATTCTCGAGTGGATGGATCGGCTGGCTCCGGTGTTGAAGGCGGGGCAGCTGGTGACGGACGTGGGCAGCGTGAAGGGCGCGCTGGCCGAACATGCGCAAGGGCGCTACAACCTGAAGGACTCGGCTGGATTTTTGCCGGGGCACCCGATGGCCGGCAAAGAAGTGAGCGGCGCGGTGAACGCGGAGCCAGAACTGTTTGACGGCGCAGCGTGGCTGTTTACAGAGACGACAGATTCGCGGGGGATGCACACAGCGTCACGGGCAATTGCGGACGAGTGGCGGGAATGGATAGAGAAGCTGCGCTGCCGGGTGCTGGACCTTGAGCCGCAGAGACATGACGTGCTGTGCGCGTGGGTGAGCCACCTGCCACAATTCGTCTCGACTGCACTGAGCGCGCTGCTGGAAGACGAGTTCGCGGAAAAGGATGAAATGCTCGCCATTGGAGGACGTGCGCTGCGTGAGATGACGCGGCTGGGCGCGAGCCCTTACTCGATGTGGCGCGATGTGGCGCATACGAACACGGATGCGATTGCCGCGTCGCTTCTGGCGTTGGAGGAGCGGCTGGCGCATCTGCGCGAAAACCTGAAGACGCCGGAACTGCGCGAGGAGTTTAACCGTGCGAATCAGTTCCGTGAAGGGCTACGGAAGCAGAAACCTTAAGCACGCGGTTAGTATGTTGGTCATGCGCCGCATACTCCTGCTGCTTGTTCTTTCCCTGCTCGCGATTCCAGCCTTAGCGCAGTCGTCTACGACTCTGCTGGTGGACGTAGACCACCGCCCTGCGATCAGCCTGGATGGACCGTGGCACTTCATTGTCGATCCGTACCGTGGCGGGTGGGGATCGGGTGGAGACATTCCGGGCATCCGCGGATACGCGGCAAATGAGCATTACAAAGCAGGCGGCCCACTCGTTGAGTATGACTTTGCGAAGTCGCCGACGCTTCAGGTCCCCGGCGATTGGAATACGCAACGAAAAGACCTCCTCTACTATGAGGGGCTGCTCTGGTACGAGCACGACTTCACCTATGACCGCAAAGCAGACACGCGAGTGTTTCTGCATATCGGAGCCGCGAATTATGCCGCATATGTATTCGTGAATGATGTGCATGTGTGCGACCACGAAGGGGGATTCACTCCGTTCGACTGCGAAATTACAGGCGCGGTAAAGAGCGGAAAGAACTTTATCGTGATTGCGGTCGACAACACGCGCCGCACTGACCGTGTACCTGCAATTAAGACGGACTGGTGGAACTATGGCGGCTTGACGCGCGACGTTTCCCTTGTTGAGGTTCCGGAACAATTCATTGATGATGAGTCACTGCACCTGACACAGGACGGCATGATTGAAGGCTATGCGCATGTTGAGGGCGGTCCCCGGGGGATGACAGTTACGCTCAGCGTCCCCGATCTGCACAAAGAGCTGAGCGCAACCACAGGTCCCAGCGGCCGTGCGCAATTTTCTTTTCGCCCCCACGGGCTCGAGCAGTGGTCGCCGGAGCATCCGCGTCTCTATCAAGTGATTTTTTTTGCCGGCGCCGACCGGCTCACGGACGATATCGGCTTTCGCACGATTGCCGTGCGCGGCGACCAGATTCTGCTGAACGGGAAGCCGATCTTTCTGCGCGGCGTGAGCATTCAGAATGAAGCGCCGTACCGGGGCGGGCGCGCGTGGTCAGAAAAAGATGCGGAGACGCTGCTGGGCTGGGCCAAGGAGCTGCACTGCAACTACGTGCGGCTGGTACATTTTCCGCATGACGCACGCGAGACGCGACTGGCGGACAAGACGGGCCTTATGGTGTGGTCGGAGATTCCGGTGTATTGGGGCATTGACTGGACAAATCCGCATACATTTGCCGTGGCGAGCC
>Ga0335074_10009295_pt1 | contig 13716 bp, 14 predicted proteins | sample Lox_Sample_23_FD_206715 | JGI IMG/M metagenome (GOLD analysis project Ga0335074, IMG submission 206715) | Soil microbial communities from Loxahatchee National Wildlife Refuge, Florida, United States - Lox_Sample_2.3 | ecosystem: Environmental > Terrestrial > Soil > Wetlands | place: USA...
ATATCGGGCCCGTCCTTGACCTTGAGGATGTCCTGGGCGGCAAGGTCTGCGCACTCGCCAGCCGGGCCGTGGAGCGCGATTACCTGGACACCGCGGCCGCCCTTGAGCGCTTCAGCGTCGACCAGCTGATCGGCTTCGCCAGGCGGCTGGACGCGGGCCTGACCAGCCAGGACTTCGCCGACGCCGGGCGCAGGCTGGACCACATGGACGACGAGGCGTTCGCCCGCTACGGCCTGTCCGGCCGCGACGTCACCCGGCTCAGGGAACAACTAGCCGCCTGGCCCCGCTCCTGACCTCCGAGGTTAGTCCTCGGCAAGGGGATTGGCTTGCAGCTCGGCTGGAATAAGCTTCGCCCGCAGCTTGCTGGCCTGCTGCTGCGCGCCGTGGTCATGTTCGTCGACGACATCTATGTGTGCACGGGCTTCCAGGGCTTCGAGTTCCTGCCATGGAAGATGGCGGATCATGGTGGATAGGCGCATGGCATGTTCGGCGTCGTCGCGCGCGCGGTCTAGCAGATGACCGGCCACCGTGTTGCTGAGGCGGTCTGCCCTCACCTTGGCCCTGACCGATAGTGCCCGTGCGTGGCTAGGAACGAGCTGGCGCGGCCCAGCGAGTTTGATCGTTTCGGTGCAGAGACGCTCGGCGTCATCGAGGTCCCCGATGAGTCGCCGGTGTTCTGCGATATCGGGCAGGGTCATTGCCAGCTCGATCAGGAAGTCGCCGTCGTCGAAGGTGACGGCCGCGCTGTCGAGCCGGCGTTCCGCGCTGCTGAGACTGCCTTCGGCCAAGTCGCAACGGGCCAGCAGGCGATCGCATCGGGCGATGCCGTGGTTCCACCGGTTCGCTTCGCATATTTCCCTATTCGCTTCGGTCAGCTGACGCGCTGCTGCCATGCGTCCGGTGCGAAGCAGCAACTCACCCCACAGGGTCCCGCCGAGCGAGTAGAGGTGGCCTCCGTATTCGAGACGGTCCGCCTTGATGAAGCACCGGTCAGCCCGGGCCGACTCGCCGGCAAGGTCCAGCGCGGCGCCTAGGGTGGTGAGCGTGTTTCTCAACAGGGTCGTGTAATCGGTGTAATCGTCCCGGACGTCGGCCAGTTCGACCGCTTGCTCGGCTGCTTCGAGTGCTTTGGCAGCATGACCTTGGTAATAAAAGCATCCGGACAGACGCTGAAAGGCAATCGAGCGGATTTGCGGCTTGCCGGACTCCGGGTTATCTTCCTCCAGCGCTGCTTCCAGGAAGGATTCCGCCGCGGTCATGTCGCCGGCCAGCATCCCGTACAGGCCGGCGTGGTTGATATACCGGGCCAGGTGCTCTGCTGACAGTTGCTCGCGGCAGGCTCGCCGACGGCTCTCGGTGCCCACAAAAGCCATCGCGCAACGCTCGCCAAGCCTGGCTGCTGGTATCCGTGCCCAGTTCCGGCCACGATCCATGAAGCCGAAGTGAAGCTCGTCGGCAGCCGTCCATTGCTTAGCTTCCAGGAGCAACTCGATCGTCTCGACCACCCGCAGCGCCTCGTCAGGAGAGAACACAAGGGCGGGCAGGTCGGCAAGTGCCACGTCCGAAGCGAGCCTGGCCGTGTCGCCCGTGAGGACCAGGGGCCGGAACGCGCCGCAGACGAGCGGGTGCGCCGAGACAAGGCCCTCTGGATGCCACGTCAGCAGGCCCGCCAGCCTGCCGCGCGCGGTCTCCTCAACATGAGTGGCGGTCCACCCAGCCAGCGGCCGGGCGAGCGCCTCGCTGTCCCCGATGGCCAGCACGGTGGCGACACGGACGGGCCTGCTGAACAAGGACACGATCGCAACCAGCATCCGGTCAGACACGTCCAGCCGGTCTGCGTAGAACTGCAGCACCCGGCCCACCCGGGCATCGGTCCGCCCGGCGGTCTCCAGGTCATACCGCAGCCCAGCCATATCGGAAGCCGGCGGGCGGTCCCGCAAGGTGGTCGCGAGCACGCCGACGGCCAGCGCGTGGCCGTCGACCGCGCTGACCAGGCTACGGCGCTCTGGCTCCAGGACCCAGTCACCTCCGGCCCGGCCCAGCAACTCGGCCCCCTCGGCGGGCGTGAACGGAGGAACATCCAGCATCCGGGCAGCCGCACCATCGAAGGGCTCTAGATCAGCAAACGGGAACCGGCTCGTCAAAACCGCGAGCCCGCTGTGATCCCGCTGGCAGAACCCGGTCAGCACGGCCCGCAGCAGATCATCGAGGAACCGGCCGAAGTCATGGCCGGCGGGTGCTTCCTGGCTTCCTTCCAGCCCGTCCAGGACCAGAAGCAAGGGCACTTGACGGGCAAGTTCGAGTACCCGGGCGGTCAGACGGCGCGCCGATCCCGGGCGGTAACCTACGGCATTTTCTGCCCAGGCGAGCAGCTCGCTGGCCCAATGTTCCGCGGACGGATCCTCGTAAAAACTCCACCCGAATACACCACGGACCTGGCGCTGGTAATGCTGGCGGTGCACCCACTCGGTCGCCAGGGCTGTCTTCCCGGCCCCGCCCCAGGCGGTAACACCAATCAGGCGGACTTCGTCGTCTGCTGACCAGCGGTCCAAGCGTGCCAGTTCTTCCTCGCGGCCGGTGAAATGATCGGCCGGAATCCCGCCATGGACCCAGTGCACCGCAACATCATGGCCACCCGTCGCGACACGTTCACCAGATTGCCGTGGCGGCCGGCCGGATGCGGGACCATCAGCCAGGCGAACCGGGGCAACGCCGACGCCCACAGCAGGAAAGCGGGGCAGCGTAAAGTCAGCCAATAGCGCGCTCAATGTGGAGTGATCCCCATTTGGGGCAGGGTAAAGAACCGTGCGGCACCCGTACTGAATTTCCATTACCTCGCGGATGACCTGCGGGTCCGGTGACGCCGGATCGGTGCTGCCCTGCGGTTCCGGGTCCCACGGCATTATGGCCACATGGCGCGCCGCGCCACCTGGATACAGGCGCGTGCCTGTGCACTCCCCCACCTCGCGCAAGATCGCGGCGATCCGCTGATCGGCGAAGCTGAACCCGATCCAGACCAGATGACCACTGTCGGCGAGCGCCTTCAGCACCGCCGCAAGTTTGCCGGCATAGGCGCGCCGGTATTCCGTTGTCGCCAGTACCATCGCGTCAGGCTGATTGTGGTGCCCGTGCGCGTACAGCACCGGCAGCTCATCTCCCCCGAATACATCGCCCGTCCGCCACCTGTCCAGAGCATCGTCATCGGTCCACGATGCAAACCCGGTGCCGGCCACAAAGGGGCGCACGGCCATCCGCGCATTCACGATTCCCGGGTCATAGTTTGTTGTTACAATGCCGGAAAAGCCGCACCGGGCCACGAGTTCCTGAACCGGGGTCCAGGTGCGCCCAGTAGCAGCATCCCGGCGCGCGCGGAATACCTGCCGCAATACCTCCCGGAAGCTGGCCTGGCCAATATGGCGGCGCACCAGTTCCACCACCGCGTCCGGGTTGCTCGCGGCCATTGCCTGGCAACTGCTCGCCACCTGATCGGTCAGCTCATCACGAGCGGCCTCGAGCAACCCGGCAATCACCCCGAGCCACAGCGGGTACAACGGCGCCGAAGTCCCCGCTCCCAAGAACGCCACAGCCCGGCCAGAACCCAGATGATCGCTCAGGGCCGCCAGGCCAGGCCGGTTGATCTCGGCCAGACGATGCACCGCAGCCATCCGGTAGACCTCCCACCCTGCCCAACACGCACTAACAACTATTGAACTACCCCAACCGCGCTACGCCGGGGAAGGTGATCGGACAGCTTCCGCCCGTGGCGGATCTTCGGGCGGTGTGCATTTCCGCCGGTCGCGGGAACCGAGCGGCAGTCAGCCGACAAAGATGCAAAACGGGTGTCCGGCTGGGTCGGCGTAGACCCGCAGCGGCTCTTCTGGGTCAGCTGAGCGGTCCTCGATCAGGCGGGCCCCGAGCGCGATCGCCCGCTCATGCTGAAAGTCGAGCTCAGCCGCAGAGACTTAAGCTGCTGGTGCGACGCTGACGTCGAGGGTGAGGGCTTCGGCCGAAGGGATCATAGTCCCGGGGATCCCCCTCGAGCGCAAAGGCGATAGCAGACAAAGACTCCCGCTCAGCCTCCTCGCGAGTTGCGGTACCGCCGCCGTTGATGTGCAAGGCGGGCACGCGGTAGTGCCAATTGTCCGCTTCTTCATCCCAGAACAGCTCGACACGCAACGCACTCATTAGCTTGTAACCCTAGGGTTTCCGCAGCTCATCAGCTGAGGGCCAGCACCGCGTAGACGGCCAGCCAGTGTTCCACCATGTAGTCGTCGCCGACGACGTGCGGCAGCGCTGCGTCCAGGTGTGTGCGCGCCGCGGCCAGCGCCGGCCCGATCCGCGCGTCGCCGTCCGGCAGGCTCTCCGCGATCCGCCGCCAGCAGTAGGCCCGGCTCGCGTTGAGGCCATGCAGGTGGGCGATCTGCCCGTCGCTGGCGTCCGAGACCACGGCGGGCGTGAAGAGCGTGACTGGCTCGCCGTCGGCGATCCCGGGCAGGAACGCGGCCAGCCAGTCCGCGAACTCCGGCTGCGCGAGCAGCCTGCTCATCAGCTCGGCCTCGGTCAGCGCGGGAGACAGGAAGTCGTGGCCTGACGGCTCATAGCGGCCCGGACAGTCCTCGTCGCCCGCGAACCACTCCAGTGCCTTGGCCTCGGTCGCGACGGCCAGGTCCGGCCGGCCGGCCTGGGCCTGCCGGGCCGCGAACGGCAAAGCGAGCGACAGGCCGAACGCGCTGTTGGCGTGCATGCCGTACCGGACCGGATACGTGGCCTTGGGCAGCCAGTCCAGAAAGCCCTTGGTCAGCGCGTCGGCCAGCGGCGCGATCGCGGTCAGCCAGCGGGACGCCTGGGCATCACCGAGGCTGGCGATCTCGTGCACCAGCGCCAGCGCCCAGGCCCAGCCGTATGGCCGCTCGTGCCGCCCGTCGACGCTGGCCACGAAGCTGGCCTCCGCCGCCAGCTTGTCCGCGGTGAACTGGGCGTCCAGCAGTTCCCTGATCTCGCCGCCCGGCACCCGGTCGGCAGCCAGCCGCAGTAGCCGCACCAGCAGCCAGTGCATCTCGACACACGAGTGCCAGTCGAAGCTGCCGTAGAACACCGGCGACCGCTCGGCGGGCCGGGCCGGCAAGTCGCCAGGCCCCGACATCACATGGAAAAGCAGCGAGGGGAACTCCCGGCCGATGTTGGCCACCGCCACCTCGGCGTAGGCGGCCGCCTGCTCATGCAAGATGTCCCGGCACTCCGCCGCGACCGCGCCGGCCGGGCCGATATGGCTGTCATGCACCGCAGCAGACTACGCGCTTGCCGTTCGGTCAGCGGTGTGCGCCCAAGCCGGTGACGGGTTCGGAGTTGGCGGGCCGGGAGATGCCGCTGAGCCTGGCCAGCGCGTCAGGCGGGAGCGCGAGCCCGAATCCGGCCAGGTTGTCGTGCAGCTGGCTGAGCGTGCGGGGGCCGACGATGACGGCGGTGACGCCGGGCTGGCTAACCACCCAGGCCAGGGCGACGCTGGCTGGCGAGGCGCCGAGGGCGGCCGCGACGCCGGCGGTCTCGGCGGCGATGCGGAGGTTGCGCTCGGTGAGCATGCCCTCGGCCCAGGACCGGGCGGCCGGCATCGGTGAGGCCTTGAGCCGGCCGATCCGGGTGTCGCCGCCGGGGGGCTGGCCGCGGCGATAGCGGCCGGCCAGGACGCCGCCGCCGAGCGGGGACCAGGCCAGCGTGCCCAGGCCGTGCCGCTGGCAGACGGGCAGGATCTCGGCTTCGATGGCCCGGGCCAGCAGCGAGTACTGGGGCTGCAGGCTGATGAACGGCGTGCCGCCGGCCCGCTGCGCGGCCCATTGGGACTCGACGATCTGGGCGGCGGAGAAGTTGGAGCAGCCGAGATATCGAACCTTGCCGGAGCGGACGAAGGCGTCCAGCGAGGCCATGGTCTCCTCGACCGGGGTGGCGGGATCCCACTGGTGGCACTGGTAGAGGTCGATGTGGTCGGTGCCGAGCCGGCGGAGGCTGGCCTCCAGCGCCCGGGCCAGGTGGGCCCGGGACAGGCCCCGGTCGTTCGGCCCGGGTCCCTGAGGCAGGAACGCCTTGGTGGCCAGCACCACCGTGTCCCTCCGGCCCTTGACCGCCCGCCCGACGATCTCCTCGGACTGGCCGCCGGAATAGCCGTCGGCGGTGTCGATGATGTTGCCGCCCGCGTCCAGGTAAGCGCCGATGATGCGGCTGGCCTCATCCTCGTCGCAGCCGGGGGTTCCGGCCGGGGCGCCGAAGTTCATCGCGCCCAGGCAAATGCGGGAGATCTTCAGGCCCGACCGGCCCAGCGGCACGTATTCCATGCTGGCTTCCTCCAAGAACGGGTCGCGCCGGGCCGGCTAGAGTCGGAACAAGCGTTCCGGTTGAGTACCTTACGGAACGCCTGTTCCGGTTGTCAACGCGGGTTCGGAGGATGGTGAACGGCGAAGCCCGGCCGCAGCGCGCCGACGCGGCGCGCAACCGTGAGCGCGTGCTGGCCTCGGCCGAGACGGTGCTGGCCCGCGACGGCCTCTCGGCGTCCATGCGGGCGATCGCCGCGGAGGCGGACGTGGGCCTGGGCACGATCTACCGGAACTTCCCCACCCAGGAGGCGCTGTATCAGGCCATCATCGTCCGGCGCACGAAGGCCCTGATCGCTGAGGCAGCGGAACTGGCCGGCGCGGCCGACCCGGGACAGGCGTTCTTCGGCTACTTCACTCACGTGGTCGAGCACGCCATGCACACCAAGGCCATCGCCGACCTGCTCACCAGGTCCGGGATCGACCCCAAGTCCGGCCTGGCCGGCATCGGCCGCGACATGCGGCACGCCGTCGGGGTGCTGCTCGCCCGTGCCCAGCAGGCCGGCGCTGTCCGGCCGGACCTGCGCATCCCGGAACTGATGGCCATCCTGACCGCGGTCTGCATGGCCGCCGAGCACAACCAGTGGGACACCGGACTGCGGACCGCCACCCTGGCCATCGTGTTCGACGGCCTGCGCCCGCAGCACGCGCCGCCCGGCGTTCCCTAAGCGGCACTCAGGTGAGGTCGAACTCCCCGGCCTTCACCCCGGCCGTGAACGCCAGCCACTCGTCCGGCACGAACGCGAGTACCGCCCCGCCCGGGTCCTTCGAGTCACGCACCGCGCGGCCGCCATCCGGCAGGACGGCGACCTCCACGCACGCACCGCCGTTGCCGCCGCTGTAACTGCTCTTGCGCCACTGCGCGCGGTCTATGCAGTCCATCGTTCCTCAGCTACCTTCCCGATCAGGTCCCGCGAGGCTCCGTGCGGCAGAGCCTCCGCCCTGAGCCGGTCGAATGCTAATGCCGCCCTGCTGACCAGCGCGGACCTCTCTATGGTCTGACCCTCGACGGCCGTCTCTGCGTACAAGATACTGGGCGCGCCGTCGAGGCCTGCGATGATGAACGCCCCGAGCAGCCCGGCGTGCGCGCCGGCTTCGGCGGGCACGACCTGGACCGTGACGCTCGGGCGGCACGAGGCGTCCGCCAGGTGCAGCAACTGGTCGTACATGATCTTGCGTGAGCCTATGAGCCGGTGCAGCACCGCCTCGTCGATGACTACCCACAGATCGGGCGGCTTGGCGCGGTCGAGGACGTTCTGCCGCTCGAGGCGAGCAGCGACGAGTTCCTCTAGCTCGTCATCGCTGGTGCCTGACTGCCACGCGCGGAACAATGCTCGTGCGTAGTCGGCGGTCTGCAGCAAACCGGGCACCAGCAGCGGCTCCCACCAGCGCAGGGACGTGGCCTCCCGCTCCGCCTCCACCCAGTCCCGGAACCACTGCGGGTGCGGGCCGTTCCACCGGCGAGCCAGCGCCACCAGCCGGCCGAACAACCCGTCCAGCTGCGGGAACACCTCGTCGCAGCGGGACGCAAATTCCTGTGTCGCGGCCCGCTCACTGGTCTCTACCTTGCCGACCAAATCCGCGGAGAAGCTGAGCCGGCGCCCTAACTGCTCCTGGCTCATCCCGGCGGACGCGCGTGCCCGCCGCAGCTCGGCGCCGAAGAAAGCCATGGGGCTGCGCGTCGAATCGAGGTTACGTGTCATTGTTTCCGACCAGCTTCCGACATGCCCATGGTGAGAGCCGACGCGTCCCGACGTCACCAGGCCTTTGCTGATGATCCTAAATGTGCCTGGGCAGGATAACCACTAGCGACCATTGCAGCCAATGCGGCAGGGAGACAGAATGCGCGAGACCACCACCGCACCGCCGCTCGCCTGGTCGCGCGCCTTTCCGGCCACTCCGGCCCAGGCCAGGGAAGCGCGGCGGTTCCTGGCCGCGATCCTGGACGGCCGCCCAGCCGCGGACGAGGCCATCCTGTGCCTGTCCGAACTGGTCACCAACGCCACCGTCCACAGCCATTCGCGCGGCGGCGGCCACTACACCGTCCGCGCCGAACTGCACGAGCGGCATCTGCGGGTCGAAGTACAGGACGAGGGCGGACTCTGGGCCTGGCCCCGAGGTGGCTCGAATGGGGTGGTGGTGCCCACGCTGTTGCAAGAGGAACAGCGTGGTGCCCACCACCTCACTGACGCAGACGAACGGCACGGCCGCGGGTTACTGATCGTCAGCCGGCTAGCCCGCGACTGGGGCCGCCGCGGCAGCAGCGCAGCAGGCTGGACCGTCTGGTTTGAGATGGACTGTTACTGACCCGCTCACCGGAGGAGCACCGACTCATGACCGACACAGCCCCCGACGGCACGATCCCGGTCGCCTTAGCCCTGCTCAGTCGGCAGTGGCCCGAGGTCCCTGCGCTGGCGGAGCAGCCCAGGGCGGATGCCCTGGCTGGACTGGAGAGCGACCCCCGCTACGTCATCGGCCGCCTGCAGCAGGCGCTCACTACTCTCCTGGCTGGTGACCTGCCGCCGATGGACGCCCAGACAGCGCTGCTGTCCCAGGCCCTCGCCGACGCCATCGCCTGGCGCCTGCACGATGACCGCTCCTGCCCCAGCTGCGCGGACTCGCTGTGCGAGTCATGCGGCACCGACTGGGACCAGGCCGACCGCTACCATGCCTTGGCCCGTGCCCTCGGCGCCACTGGCGATCCCTAGCGCCCGCCGACCGCCTGTCCCAGCCACACGCATGACCCTCGTCGCAGCCGTGACAATGGGCCCCGCTCTTGAAGAGCGGGGTGAAACTCGACAGCGAGATCACGAACACGATCGTGGCCAAGCCGCAATGGGAGCCCGCTCTTTGGAGAGCGGGATGACGTACGTCCGGCTGATGTCCAAATTCCCGCAGATGGAGCCGCAATGGAGCCCGCTCTTGAAGAGCGGGGTGACCTGGCCAAGCTGACCGCGTCGCTGTGCCCGTCCGGGCCGCAATGGAGCCCGCTCTTGAGAGCGGGGTGACCGCGGCGGTCTGCAGCTGGGACAGGTAGCCGTCATCGCCGCAATGGAGCCCGCTCTTGGAGAGCGGGGTGACGCCCTGGGCCTGGCCACTGTGGCTAACCAGGTCGCGCAACCGCGATGGAGTCCGCTCTTGCAGAGCGGTATGACACCAATGGCATCGGCTTCGCCTACCGGAACGTGATCCTTCCGCAGTAGAGCCCGCTCCTGGAGAGCGGGAAGACCGGCCGCGGGCTGTGGGCTGACACCGGCGGCGCGATGGAGCCGCAATGGAGCCCGCCCTTAGAGAGCGGGGTGACCTGGCGTGACCTTTGAGCTCGTCGGCTTGGTCAGCGGAGAGCCGGATCGTCATGCGCTCCGCCCGCTGAGGCCAAGGCGCCCGAGGCGGAGTGGCGCTGCAGAGTGCCGCTTCGCGAGCTGGATGCGCTGATGAAGCAGGACGTCGCTGTGTGGCGGCTGGATCAGGTCCGCGGAGGTTGGACGAGGGTCAGTCGCCAGCGGCGAGCCCGGCCTGGCGAGGTGCTGGTGGTGGAGGCGAAGGACGGCGGCTATGACGTGGAGGTCGGCCTCGACCCGGGCGTGAAGGCTCTGGTACCGAGCTGCCCGGAACTGGCCCGGCAGGTCGACCCAGCTATGGGGGCCGAGGATGCTTACCGCGACGACTCAGCCAGCGTCGCGCAGCAGCGCTGGGTCTCGCTGGAGCAGCACAGCGCCGACGCGCGTGAGCAGGCGAAAGCGCTGGTCGAGGTGCTCGCGCCAAGGATTCCGAATACGGCCTGCGATTCCGCTGTCGCCGCCGCGTACGCACACGACGTAGGCAAGTCGCACAAGATCTGGCAGGACGCTCTGTGTGAGCTAGCCCCGGCCGAGCTCCGTGCGGAGATCGACGACGGACGGCCCTGGGCGAAGTCGGGACAGGCAGGGCGGCTGAACTTCGTCCGCGGGGTGCCCCTCGGCGGCAACCAGGCCAATGCCTTTGCGCTGCGGCAGCGCGTAGATCAAGCGCCGTGGTGTGGCCTCGGGATCCGGACCGTGCAGTCGGCGCCACAGCCACGCCAGCATGATCCCCGTCTTGCCCGCTCCGGTCGGCGCCTGGACCACGGTCCTCTGGACTCGGGCGGACACCACCGAATACCCGTCGCGAGCAGGCGGCGCCCCCCGTCCCCAGAGACGACCAGGTTGGCAAGCAAGACCCCGGCGGTTTCGAGCTCCTCTTCGGCAGCACGCTGGAACTCGGCGCGGAGATCATCGGTGATCACTAGCGTGACGGAGTTGCTCACACCGCTTCGCCTCCCGCGCAACGGATCAGCTCCCGCTGAATCAGAGCCAGGTAACTCTCAAGGCCATCCAGGCCAGATCGCCACTGGCCAGGTTGGAAGTGCCGCGACCAGCGCTGCCACTCTTGGCCCAGCTGGTCGAGATTCAACATGATCTGGTGGCCGGTGGCACACGGGCAGTCGAAGGCGAGCCACCTTGCTACCTAGTGCTCGCCCACCACGGCAAGCTGCGGGTCCAAGTCCGGCAGCCCGATGACGCCGAGCCCGGGGTGCTCCTCGGCCTAGAGCAGAACGCCACGCAGCCAGTGTCGGCGCTGCTCGGCCAGCCCGGTGGCGAGCTGACCGTGGACCTGGACCAGTTCACGCTCGGCGGGGACAGGTCATGGACCCGCACCGCGCTGGCGCTGCGCGACCGGTACGGACCGTTCGTGCTCGCTTACCTGGAGACCGTGGTCCGTGTCGCCGACTGGCGAGCTAGCGGAGGGATGGAGGTACCAGAATGATGCGTCACGTGCTCCCCGGGCTACGTTCGTGAACCCGTGGGAGTACGTGCTGCTCGTCGAAGGTGCCCTACTGTTCGCCTCGGGCACTGTGCGCAGGCACCAGCATGATGTCGGGCGGACCGCACGGCCGTTCACGGTGTCTTTCTCGCCCGACGGATCGGCAAGCGGCGCCCTGGGCGAGGAGTCGCGCGGTGAGGTCTGGGTGCCCGTATGGTCCCGGCCCAATACGGTCGCCGAAATCCGCCAACTGTTCGGTGAGGCGCGCGCGTCGTGGCGTGGGCGGCCTGCTCAGCAGGCAGTCGAGTTCTACGCCGCGACGCGCACACTGGGTGTGGCCCGCGGCATCGATGAGTTCGTGCGTTACGGGCTTCAGCAACGCAACGGCCTCGCGTTCGTTGCGGTGCCTCTCGACCGGGTCCGGATCCGCGAGGATATTGCCCCGGCGGTGCGGCTCGTGGCGAGGGTTGAAGACTGGGCTTCCCGCGCCAGGAGCGCGGGGGCGTCGGCGGCGGTCACCCAGGCGGTACGGCATTTCGACCATGCCCATCTTGCCTTCGCTCGCGACGGTAAGCCCGAGGCCCTGCGTGATCTGCTCGCAGCGCTCACCACGCTCGAGCTGGCGATCGCGCGCAGCGGGCGGGCGCGGGACAAGGTGTCGGTGAATCGTCCGTCTAACGCGCGGGCTTTCTTGACCGAGTTCGTGCAGGCGGAACCCTGTGCCGAGCTGCGGGTCGCGGTCGGCGTAGCCTCCTGCGCCGCCCGGCCAGCCGTTGGCCCGGCGCGAACCATGCGGCAGATCCTTCTGCCCGTCGACTCGGCCGATGCGGGTTACCCGCGCGGCCGTTGGCGCGAAGCCGACGAGCTTGAGACGGTTGCGTCGGTCGACGATCAGCCCGTGTCCGAAGTCATCCGCGCCGCGATCAGCGCGCACATCACCCAGCGCAAGCAGGATGAAGGCTTTCAGCAAGGCCTGCGCGCCCGCATCGAGCGCGCTCAGCGCATGCTCGACCAGCGCCGTCAGCCGTAAGCCGCCTCGTATCTCCGCTGACACGCACCTGACCTTTCTTAGTGTCAGCCAGCTTCACCGCCACGCGGTCTCGTGGTCGGCTCAAGAACAGAAGAAAGCGCTGCCTGCTCAGGGCCGGGCCATGAGGTGCATCAGCATTGCGCAACGGCCGCTCGCCACGTCCAGAGATCACAGCGGAACACGGCGACAGTCGGGCTCGCCCGCGCCCAGCAGGCGGGCGCTGTCCGGCCCGACCTGCGCATCCCGGAACTGATGGCCATCCTGACCGCGGTCTGCATGGCCGCCGAGCACAACCAGTGGGACACCGGACTGCGGACCGCCACCCTGGCCATCGTGTTCGACGGCCTGCGCCCGCAGCACGCGCCGCCCGGCGTCCTCTAAGCGGCACTCAGGCGAGACCGAATTCCCCGGCCTTCACCCCACGCTGTTCGGCGTGATGCGCGCGCGATACGACCCCGGCGGGCATAGGCTGCCAGGCACCTATAGAACGTGCGAAGTTGTGATATTGCTTGACTTCTCAACCTGCCCGGAGTCGGTCCGAAGCCCCGAGGAGAGCATCCCATGGCACGTCAGCCTGCCAAGCCGCGCCGCTGGCGGGGCCGTTTGGTCAGCCGCGGCGGCGGCCTCTGGATGCTGGGCGTCGCTGTGTGTGCGGCCGCGGCACTCGCCGTGAATACCGCCGTCGGCGCGACGGCCGCCGCCACGACGGCTACCGGGACGGCGGGATCGGCCAGCACGCCGCCGGCCAACACCGGCACGGCCAGGGAACTGCCGGCCTCATCGGCTGATCAGGCCACGCTGCTGCACGTGTACCTGAAGGCCCGCGATCTCCCGGCCGGCACCGCGGCGAGTGCCGGCCACGGGTCGCTGCGGGTAGCGGTGACCAAGGACGGCGAGGAGTGGGCCCTGGCCAGCTTCGCGCCTGCCCGGCGGCTCAAGGCGCCACTGCTGGTGCGGTTCCAGGACGGGGCCGCCACCGGCATTTTCCGGCGCGTTCCCGGGCAGCCGTGGCAGTTCGTGCAGGCAGGCGTCGAGCCGGTGGGGTGCGACACGGCCGTCCCGGCGGCGGTCCGGGCAGCGTGGCACGTGACAGCCAACATCAGTTGCGGCGCCGGGCCGTCGTCCTCGCCGCGGGCCGCCGCGCGGGCCAGGGCCGGCCTCGACGCAACCAGCAGCCTGGCCGCCAACATCGCGTCGACCGCGCTCGGCCAGGTCGGTGTGAGCGACATCCCCACGGTCACCAACTTCGACACGGTCGACTGCGATCCCTATACGCCCATGGTCGGGCCGTTGTACCCGGACCCGGATACCCGCGGCTGCGGCTACAACGCGAAGTTCGGGGTCGAGAACGAGAACGAGCAGTGGTGCTCTGACTTCGCCGAGTGGGTCTGGCTGCACGCCGGTGTCACCCAGGATATGGACCTGATCAACCCCGGATCGAACTCGTTCTACGCCTGGGGCCAGGCGCAGGGCGAGTCGCTGCCGGCTGATGGCACTGACCCCCGGGTCGGCGACGCCGTGGTGCTCTATCCGCCCGGCCAT
>Ga0335074_10009297_pt1 | contig 13713 bp, 24 predicted proteins | sample Lox_Sample_23_FD_206715 | JGI IMG/M metagenome (GOLD analysis project Ga0335074, IMG submission 206715) | Soil microbial communities from Loxahatchee National Wildlife Refuge, Florida, United States - Lox_Sample_2.3 | ecosystem: Environmental > Terrestrial > Soil > Wetlands | place: USA...
CGGTCTGTGGGATGACCGTCACGCCTGATCCAGCCGGACTGCCGCTGCAGCATGACGGCCGGACGTACTACTTCTGCTGTGCCGGGTGCCGCCAGGCGTTCGAGACGGACCCCGCCGCCTACGTGAACAGGCTCGTGAGATGAAGGGCTGGGCCCGATGCTGATCAAGAATGACTTCGAGGTCGCTGAGCCGGTCGAGAAGGTATGGGACTTCCTTCAGGACATCCCGCAGGTCGCCTCCTGCCTGCCCGGCGCTGAGCTGACTGAGAACCTCGGAAACGACAAGTACAAGGGCCGCGTGCTCGTTCGCATGGGCCCGGTGCGGCTGCAGTTCGCGGGCACGGCCGACGTCGCCGAGCGGGATGAGGCGGCCAGGCGAATCGTCGTGGACGCGGCAGGTGCCGAGGAGAAGGGCAGGGGCCAGGCCAGCATGGTCGTGACAGCCACCTTGTCCAGATCCGGGCGCGGCACCAAGGTGGACGTGACCCAGGACCTGCAGCTGGCCGGAGCGGCCGCACAGTACGGCCGCGGCATGATCGCCGACGTCAGCTCCGTGCTGATGAACGACTTCGCGGCCAACATGCAGGACCGGATCACCCGGCTAGAGCGGGGCGAGTCGGCGGAGCAGATCGCGGCCGCCTCGGCTACTCCCGCCAGAGGATTCGCCCTCGGCGTCCGGGCGGCCCGGATGGCTCTCGCCAGGGTGTTCCGCCGGTTCTTCCTGCCCTACCAGCCGGCCTGAGCGGCGTAAGGAGATAGCGATGGCTCTGTGGTGGATAGGCAACGCAGTGCTGCTGGTGGTGATTCTGCCAGTGGTCATCTACCTGCTGAACCGGGTGCTGGCCGCAGTCGAGCGGATCCGGCACGCGACTGACGACATCCTGGCCGGCGGCGTGGCCCTGATCGGCGAGCTTGACGGCGTGCCAGCAGGGCTCGCGGAGACCGACGCCACCGTCGGCGCAATATCCGTCGGTGCGGCCCGCTACGGCGGCTCCGTCGCCAAGCTGCTGGGCTGACGCGAGACAGCAAAGCCCGCGCAGGAGAGAAAGGAGAACGGTCATGCCGGCAGCCGCATGGATGACTCTCATCGTCGCTGCACTGATCATTGCCATCACCGCGGTCGGATTGCTGCGGGTGATCTTCCATCTGCGTGCCATCCGGGCGACGCTGGTCACCACGACCGGCGGGGTCCAAGCCATCGAGCAGCTGACCAGCACCGTGCCAGAACGGCTGACATCGGTGAATGCCAGCCTCAAGCCGGTCAGGGACTTCACCGAGGCGATCTGATGCCGCGAGGACAAAGAACAGGCGGGAAAGTGACGGACAGATGACTGGACTGATCGCCGCAGGTGCCGGCGGCACGAGCAACTTCGGCTGGATCCTCGGGTTCGTGATCGGCGGTGTCGTCGTGGTGGCTGTCGTTGCGCTGGTGGTGCCGATTCTGCTGCTCGCCCGCTCGATCGGCGACGAGGCCCCGAAGATCAACGATTCGCTGGCTCAGACGGTGCGCAACACCGCGCCGCTCGGCGCGCTCCGCACCACCATCGAGTACGCCACCGTCATCATCGGCGGCCTGCAGCGCGGCCGCGCCAGGCTGGGAGGCTAGCCATGCACACACTGGCCATGTCCGCGCACGAGCACACGCTCTGGACCTGGGCGCTCATCATCGGGCTCATTGTCCTGGTCGCCGTCGCCGCTCTGCTCAGCCTGCTGATCTTCCTGGTGAAGCGGATCGACACGCGCGTGGTCGCGGTGCGCGACACGCTCAAGGCTGCCGCGGAGAACACCTCAGACACAGTCCTGATCCCGCAGGTCGCTGAGGGCGTCGAGGCGGTACTTGCCGAAGGCCTGCAGCACCACCTGTTCCTCGGCCGGGTCCTTGCGAAGGTGAAGTCATGACGGCGCTGGTCGTTCTCACGGTTCTCGAGATCGTCGTCCTGGTGGCGGCGCTCGCCTTCTACCTGTACTGGGTCGGCACGCTGCTGACGCGGATCGCCGGGAACCTGGAGGAGTCCGCGGAGCTGGTCCGGACGATCAAGGGCCACGCGGAGCTGATCGAGCCCGGCGTCGAGCACATCAACAGGACGGGCGGTGTCGTGGCGGGCGCGCTGCCGCTGCTGTACGGGATGGCCGAGGAGATTGTCGCGGACGTGACGCCGCGCCCTGAGGCCGCAGAAACGCCAGCGCCGGCTCGCCCGGCCTCCGGCACTCGCAGGTCCCGCCTGCAGGACGCCGTCGGCTTCCGCCACTGACGCGCGGTCGTCGCGCAGGCTCAGACCGGGCGCCAGGACGACCGCTCCGGTCACGAGTGACCGGAGCGGTCCGGATCGCGGCGAGCGACAGAACCGGTCGTCGGCGCTGAGTAGTCGCCGATCCACTCCTGTTTCCAGGCGTGCTCATACTGCTCGTCGTTGCAACTCGGCCGGTAGATGGCGATCAGCTCGCGGGCGATCTGCTCCCGGTGCGCCCTGGTCCCGCCCGGCACCTCGTAGGTGGCGATGTAGACCTTCCACTTAGATCCGGCGCGGCGGATCCAGCACGGCGCGCGCAGGTGCTGGAACGGGAGGCGCTCCGCAGACAGATCGTCGGCATGACCGACGAAGCTCACGGCGTACCGCTCTGGCTTGCCCTCAGCGTCGGGCTTGTAGAGGATCGCGTACACCGCGGCGGCAGCTGGCGGCGTCCACCCCGCGAGCAGCCGCGGACCCTCGAACGGGTAACCCGCAAGCGAGCCAAGCCGGATCATTCCGCGTCCTCCTCAGCCTCGCTGACTGCCTCGGTGCGCGTGACCGGCCCCGACGGCAGTCCCGCAGCGGCGGCGGCCGACAGGAACCGCGCAGTGGCCCTGGCGATCGCGTCTTCGCGGCTGTCAGCCTCGACCACGAGCTGCGCGCCGTACCTGCTAGTGCCGATCCCGGTGGCAATGCCGCCGCTGTCCGCGATGGCATCAGCGAGCTCGACCACGTCCTCACGGGTCAGGACACGATCACTCTCAGCCTCGACGCCAACGCTCCACCGCACCAGCAGATACCTCCCGCAAGAGTCGAGTTCAGCCCGCACTCAGTTCAGCACACGCACGGTCAGTTCAGCACGGGCAGCAGTCCGGCAAGCTGCTCCAGGCTGGCCAGGTCATGCCCGGACAGCAGCAGATCAACGTGCGGCGCTGCTACCATCATGCCCAGTGTGCTCGGCCGGAAGTTCGGATCATCGCCTTTGTGCGGGTTCAGCCAGACGATCCGGTAGCTCAGCCTGGCCAGCCGTTCCATCGCCTCGGCGAGCTGCTCCGGGTCGCCGCGGTCCAGCCCGTCCGAGCAGATGACCACGACCGCGCCCCGGCAGAGGCCGCCCCGGCCGTAGCGGCGGACGAATTCAGACAGCGACTCGCCGATCCTGGTGCCGCCGTCCCAGTCGACGACAGTGCGCGCCGCCTCGGCCAGCGCGGCGTCCGGCCGCCGGTGCGCCAGCGCCCTGGTGAGCCTGGTGAGCCTGGTCCCGAAGCAGAACACCTCGACTCGCGCGGCCGCATGCCTGGCCGTGTGCGCGAACTGCAGCAGGTGACGGGAGTAGTCGGCCATCGACCCGGAGACGTCGAGGATCAGGATGAGCGGCCGCAGCCGTGTCGTGCGCTGCCGGAAGAACAATTCCGCGGGCTCACCATGCATGCGCATCGACTCCCTGATGATTCTCCTCAGGTCGGGAACGTGGCCGGAGTGCGCCGGTCGGGTCCGCCGGGTCCGCCGCCGTGGCGGGGTAAGCCGGATCCTCGCCATGATGCGCCGCAGCGCTGCCAGCTCGGCAGGCGTGCACGCGGCGAACGACCGGTGCTTGAGCGCGTCGACGTCAGAGGCCATCAGGCCCAGTACGGGCTTCTCCTCGTCCTCCTCCGGTCCTGGCTCAGTGCCTGGCATGATCAGCTCGGCCTCAGTCTTCGCGGCCGGCCTGGCCCGGAGCAGCAGGACGCCGGCTGCCGGAGCGCCCTCGGCCAGGAAGTACCGCCGGAATACCTCGTCGTAGGCGGCGATGTCATCTCGCCTGCTGATCAGCGTGGCCCGTCCGGCCCAGTACAGGTCGACGAGGTCGGACGGGTCCAGCGGTGCCATCGCCGCGCAGTAGGTCAGCACGTCACCGGTGCCGACCGCGATGCCGGCAGCTCGCAGCTCACGCGCGAAGCCGGCCAGCACGGCCGTAAACGGCGCGTCCGCCGGCGTGGGCGTCGCTTCGGGGGCTGCCTGCTCAGCCACCAGAGGTGAGCTCCGCGAGGTTCTCCCGCACCAGGTCAAGGTCGTCCCGGTCCTTGATCACCGCGCCGAGCGTGTCATCTGCGGCCGCCGGGGTCAGGTCGGCCGCGCCGAGGAACCCGAGCGTGCGCACCCAGTCGATGGTCTCGGCCACTCCTGGCGGCTTGACCAGGTCCAGCTCCCGAAGCCGGTGCACTGCGCTCACGACCTTCCGGGTGAGCTGCTCGGACGCGCCCGGCTCCCGGACGAGCACAATCTCTACCTCGCGCTCGGCCGACGGGTACCCGATCCAGTGATACAGGCAGCGGCGCCGGAGTGCGTCATGCAGCTCCCTGGTCCGGTTGGACGTCAGGATCACCGTAGGTGGCGAGTCCGCCTTGATAGTGCCGATCTCCGGAATGCTGATCTGGAAGTCGGACAGCACCTCGAGCAGGAAGGCCTCGAATTCGTCGTCGGCCCGGTCGATCTCGTCGATCAGCAGCACCGCGCCCTGGCCGGCCCTGACGGCCTCCAGCAACGGCCGCTCCACCAGGAACCTCGGGCCGAAAAGCTTGTCGACCGCCTGTTCATCGGCTACCTGGCGCTCGGACAGGGCCCGGATCTGAAGCATCTGCCGGGCGTAGTCCCATTCGTAAAGCGCCTGATTCGTGTCAATGCCCTCGTAGCACTGGAGCCGGATGAGCCGGCGCCCGAAGACCGCGGCCAGCACCTTGGCGACCTCGGTTTTCCCGACGCCTACCTCGCCTTCAAGCAGCACCGGGCGGTGTAGCGACAGCGATACAAGCAGCGCCGTGGCCAGCCCGCGGTCCGCCAGGTAACCGCCCTGGCGCAGGCGCTCGGTCAGGTCGCCGACGGTCCCGGGGTAATCCATGCAGCAGCCCTCTCCTCGCCGTCAGCCTCCGGCCCCCGCAGAGTCCGGGCTCACAGATCTCGGCCTGCGGAATCAGGGCTGGCGAAGCGGGTGCCGTCGGGCCTGCGCCGCCGAGGCCGAGCTCAGCGGTCCGCACGCTCTCCCATGACGAGGTCACGGATCGTGCCGCCGGACCGGTTCAGCTTGCCCTCGCGCTCAAGCCTGGCCTGCCAGGCGGCGCGCAGGTCACCGTCCGCCTCCGCGAAGTCGTCGAAGCCCACCCCAGCGTCATCCATTCGCTTGCAGGACTTCTGCTCGCAGTCCGCGTCCAGGTCGGCGCCAGTCTGCCCGTGGCCACGCCAGATTGCCCGTAGCACGGTCAGCGCCTCAGCAGAGTCTGCGCTCATCTCTGACGTCCCTCCAGCCGGGAGCCGATCTAACAGACTGTAACTCCCGGTAAGCCGGGGCGCGAACTGGGATTAATCGATCTCTTATCTGCCCCGCAGGCCGGCCTTCGAGCCATGACGAATTAGGTCCAGGGCTGGCAGGCGCGCCTCCCCTTTCAGGCGGTCTCGTTCGGCATGATGGAGCCCATGGAGCTGACCATGTCGCCGGAACTGACAGTATCGCCAGGCAGAATGACGACCGTGCCGGACATCACCTTCCGCAGCGACATGACCGTCGAGCTGGTCAAGCAGGCGGCATCCGACGCCGACGTGATCTGGGCCGCCAGGGTCTCCACTAAGGGCGAGCAGTCGCTGGCCGAGGTCGACGCTGACCCCGAGCGTTCGGCTGGCCTGATCAACTACCTGATGCGCGACCGGCATGGCACGCCGTTCGAGCACTCGTCGATGACGTTCTATGTCAGCGCGCCGATCTTCGTCTTCCGCGAGTTCATGCGCCACCGCACGTTCAGCTACAACGAGGAGAGCGGCCGGTACCGCAAGCTCGATCCGGTGTTCTACGTTCCCGGTCCTGACCGCATGCTCATCCAGGCCGGCAAGCCTGGTGCCTACGTGTTCGAGCCCGGTACCCAGAAGCAGCATGCGCTGGTCACGCGCGCGGTCCAGGACTCATGCCGCCTGTCCTACGCGGCCTACCTCGAGATGCTCGAGACCGGGATCGCCCGCGAGGTAGCGCGCACGGTGCTCCCGGTCGGTCTGTACTCGTCTATGTATGCCACCTGCAACGCCCGCGCCCTGATGAACTTCCTCTCGCTGCGCGTCAGGAGCGCAGACTCGACCTTTCCCTCGTTCCCGCAGCGGGAGATCGAGATGGTGGCCGAGCAGATGGAAACGCTATGGGCGGGGCTGATGCCCCTGACGCACGCGGCGTTCGAGCGGAATGGCCGCGTCTGCCCCTGAGGGTCGTTGCTCCTCAGCGGTCAGCGCGCTGGCCCGGCGTTCGGCGCAACGGCCGCGGGCCGGACGGTTGCGCTCATGAAGGTCTCCTCCTGGCTCACAATCAGCGGCGGCAGTTCGCTGCGGCGCTGCCGGGCCAGGGCTGAGTCGGGGTCTGCCCGGACCGCGGCCTCGATGCGCTCGTAAGCCGCCCGGTCGTCGTACTCCCACACCGCCACGACGCGGCCATCCTCAGTCTCCCAGCGGCCGACTAGCCGGGAGCCGTGCCGCAGCTGGACCGGGAGGAGGTGAGCGCGGAAGAACTCGTGGAAGACCGGGAGGTTCTCCGCTACCGCCTCATAGATGCGCATGCGATAGATCACGTGCTAAGGATGCCCGATGGCAGAAAAGCTCACGTACCGGTGGCGCGGGCCGCTCGTCGGCTTCGTTAACGTCGCGAGCCGCGTGGCGCGGCTGAAGTCATGCTGACCGGGCTTTTCGCAAATAGGCACTAATCAGATCATGTGACATCATGCACGCATGGGCGAGCTGATCCTGATCAGGCATGGCGAGGCTCGTCGCCCATGATCATCAGATCCGGTGCCCGGCCGTGGCCGGTGACTGGAGCCGCTGTTGGAGCCATGTGCATCTCCGCCTCGCCGGTCCTCTTCCTCCTGGCTCACGTCGAACCGGTTGCGGCGACGTTCTACCGGTGCGCGCTCCCGCTGCCCGTGCTTGGCGTACTAGCGCTCGCTGAGCGGCGGCGGCTAGGGCCGCGTCCGGTGGCCGGCCGGGCCTGGGCGGTGCTGGCCGGCCTTTTCTGGGCCATCAACCTTGTGCTGTGGCTCCATTCCATCGCTGACGTCGGAGCCGGAGCAGCGACTGTGCTCGGCAACCTGCAGGTCCTGTTCGTCGCCGCGTTCGCCTGGCCGGTCCTGCGTGAGCGCCCGGACCGGCGTTTTACGGTGGCGGTCCCGGTCGTGCTGCTAGGCGTGGCCCTGGTATCTGGCGTGCTCGGACGCGCTGGAACCGCGGAGCATCCACTTGCCGGAGTGACTGCCGGACTTGCGGCGAGCGCTGCTTACGCCTGCTTCCTGCTGGTCATCCGGCAGACCGCCGGCGAGGCGCGGCACGTGGCGGGCCAGCTCTTTGACGCGACCGCGGGGGCCGCCGTCGGTGCCTTGCTGCTCGGGCTGGCGCTCGGCGGACTGCACCTGGCGATTCCCTGGCCATCGCTCGGCTGGCTGCTGATTCTGACGCTCACCAGCGGCATCATCGGCTGGCTGCTGATCACCTGGTCGCTGCCGCGGATGCCGGCCGCGTTGTCGGCGCTTGTACTCCTCCTGGAGCCAGCAGGTGCCTTGGTTCTGGCCGACCTCGTTCTGGGCCAGCGGCCTAGCCTGCTTCAGGTGGCTGGCGCCGCGCTCGTGTGCGGCGGGGTGCTGGTTGCGGCCAGGGGCCCAGCTAAACGGCATGGGACCTAGAATGCCTCGCAGGGTTTCATGCTGAGGGAGCGCCGATCGTGAGTACGGATTCCAGGACCTTCCCGCCGGGAGACCTGCGGGCATCTGACGGTGACCGCGATAGGGCGCTATCAGCACTGAGCGAGGCCTATCAGGTCGGGCGGATAACAGCCGACGAGTTCGACTATCGGTCGATGCAGGCACTAAGAGCCCGGACCGGAAAGGAACTAGCCGCCCTGCTCGCGGACTTGCCTCGGGACACTAATCCCGTCGTCGCCCGGCCAACGGCCACTGCCAGCCGGAGGCGCGCCGATAGCTACCTTGTTTCCAGGCTTACTGTCGGCGCATCCCTCACCGCCATCTGTTTCGGCGGCGTCGCCGTCACAAACGCTCTGCGCCCCGGCGTCGGCGGGAGCGCCGTGCTGGCGCCGGCAGCTGTTGCGATGCTGTGCGTCGTGCTCGTCTTCGTCTTGCAGATCTGCGCCCGCGCGAACCGAGCGCACTACCGTTAGCCCGACGACCGCGCGCTGCGCTTCTGACCGAGCCGCGTCGTCCCGTCGAGCAGTTCCCTGCCGATGTCCAGGTGACCGCAGTGCCGCGCGATCTCCTCTATCACATGCAGTACAACCCATCGCACGTTCAGCGGCTCCGCTACATCCGGGTCACCGTGCTTGCCGCGCGGGGTTGCCGACAGGGGCGTTACCGCGAGGATCGCGTCCGAGCGGGCGGAGATTTCCCGGAACTCGGCGATGATGTCCGCAGCAGGCCAGTCCGTGACAAACGGCGCCGTCGGATCATAGGGCTCGATGTCCGCGTCAGCAGGCGGTGAGGTGTCCTCGCCAGCGACGACTCCGATGAACCAGTGAAACTGCACACCACTCAGATGCTCAACCAGCCCGGCCGGCGTCCAGCCCGATGGCACGACCGACCGGTGCCATGCCTTTTCATTCAGGCCCGCCACGATATCCAGCGCTGACGCGCGCTGCGCCGCCAGGAAGTCCAGCAGCATCTGATCCTCGGCCGGGTGGCATACCATCACGGCGTCTTCTGGTGCGGCCTTGGTCATGTCCGTTCCTCCCGGTTCTCGGTCTGCGGGTAGCTGACCTGTCGCGAGCACGACGATCGTGCTCACGCTGGAAGGACACCGCTCGGTGCGTGACGACGCCTCGGGTGACGTCACTCAGCTGGCGCCGAACGCGCGTGCGGATCCTCCGCCGGGCACCCGTTCAAAGCTCTCGCACGGTCAGCAGGCTGTGGCCATAGACAGAGTCGGGCCCGGCCCGGCCCGCTTCACGGAACCCGAGCTTCTCCAGGACCCGCCGCGACGCGATATTCCAGTCCCAGACCCCTGCCGACAACCGCCGGTAGCCCGCCTCGCTCGCCCATGTGACCACGGCCCGACCCGCCTCAGTCGCGTAACCGCAGCCGTGAGCCGCACGCAGCAACTCGTAGGCCAGCTCGGGCTCGTCGAGCGAGCCGTTCCCATGAATGATCAGCCCGCAATACCCGATGACGTCGGCCGTGCCCTTCCGCTCCACTGCCAGAATCCCTGGCCCCGGCTCCTCACGCTCAGCGCGTATCAGCGCAGCGATGTCCTTGACGGTCGGTCGGCCCTCCGGGTTTATCCGCCGATGCGGCGGCACCCGTGGATCCCGCTCGGTCCACAACTGGCGATAGATGGCGGCCTCGGCCACTCTGCGATGCCGGAGGATGAGGCGATCGGTCTCCAAAGTGTCCAGAACACGCGCTACCGACATGCTGGCATTGTGTCATCGCGCTCTGCGCAGTCGGCTCCTTGACTTCACCGCGGCCAGCGTGTCCGCCTCTGTACAGCGGCTCGATGCCGACGACTCGGTGGGTAGGTGACAGCGTCCGTTCAGGAGCCTGCGTCATGGGCACATGGTCTGCACGAAACTGACGGAGTGACGACTGTCACGATGAGGCTGTCGTTCGCGACAAAGCTGGCCGCGATCACTATCCCGCCAACACTCAGAATGCGGACGAACTGACCAGCTCCAACGGGGTGCTAGATAGCTTCGACGCGATGGAGGACATTCTCATGTCACTTCTCGGCCCGCAGCCCGCGACCTGTCCGGCATCGATTACGTCTACCTGTGGGTCGACGGCATTCACCTGGGCATCCGGCTGGGCGAGGGCAAGCTGTGCCTGCTGGTGATGATCGGGATGCGCGCGGACGGGCGCAAGGATCTGGTCGCCCTGGCCGGCGGCCACCGTGAGTCAGCCGAGTCGTGGGCCGAGCTGCTGCGCGACTGCAAGCGGCGCGGCATGCGCGCCCCGGTGCTCGCGGTCGAGGACGGGGCGCTGGGGTTCTGGAAGTCGGTCCGCGAGGTGCTGCCCGAGACCCCGGAGCAGCGCTGCTGGTTCCACAAGAGCTCGAACGTGCTCGGCGCGCTGCCCAAGTCCGCCCACCCGGGAGCAAGGAAAGCCCTGGCCGAGATCTGGGGAGCCGAGGACAAGGACCACGCCCCCGCCGCGGTCAAGGCGTTCGCCGCCACCTATGGGGCTAAGTTCCCCAAGGCCGTCGCCAAGGTCACCGACGACGCCGACGAGCTGCTGGCGTTCTACGACTTCCCGGCGTTCAAGCTGATCGAGTCCGCCCAGCGCCGCTGGCGCATGGTCAACGCCCCGCACCTGGTCGCCCTCGTCCGCGCCGGAGCCCGCTTCGAGCAAGGTGTCCTGGTCGAGCGGCCCGAACGCGACGCGGCGTGACCGTGGGGACCAGGGTGGTCAGCGCATTCGCGGCCGCACGCGGCGACGATGCCACCGCCCTGGTCTTCGAGTACATGGCCGCCACCCTGGCCGAGACCGGCCGGACAATGCCCACCGGGATCGGCCAGCTGCCCGCCGTGCTCCAGCGCGAATGCCGCGACCTGGCAGCGGTCTACCACCCGCCGGGAGATCTCCTGATCGCCGACCGTGGCAGACAGCCCGCCGGCTGCGTCGGGCTGGCCCCCCGCTCCGGTGAGCGCACCGCCGAGATCAAACGACTCTACGTCCGACCCGCCTGGCGGGGCATCGGGATCGCCCGCATCCTGATGACCCGCGCCCACCACCACGCGGCCCAGTACGGCATCACCCGGCTCGTCCTCGACGTCCTGCCCGCCCGCACGGCCGTCATCAGCTTCTACCACCGCCTCGGCTACACCGAAACCGGGCCCTTCGCTACTGAATCACCAACCCCGATGGTCTACATGCAGCGGCTCGTCACAGCTGACGACATTCTTTCGATCACAGGTCTTGACGATTCCTCAATCGCAGAATTCGTCACTCAGTCCGACGGATCGTTAGATCTCGATCGATTCACAGGCTGGTGAGCTGGGAAAGCACAGTGGGCCTGGGAGGACTTGAACCTCCGGCCTCTTCCTTATCAGGGTGTCGGGTCGCCGGTCGAGTTAGCGAATATGCCCCTGCGACCTGCTAGTTCGTGTTCGCGATGTCTGCTGATCGCCCTGCGGTTACCTGCATTGTTACGGCGGTTCTAGGGCGGCCGTAGGGCCGTCCCTAGGGCACGCCGGTCCGCATGTTCCGGGCCTTCGTGCAGGTCATGCGAACGGGTCGGTGCCAATGAAACGGACCCGGACGACGTTACTGTCGGTGGTGTCGTGCTCCCAGACGATCAGCCAGTCGTCCTGCCGGTCGCGGACCGAGATTCCCCACAGCCCGTCGCCGAAGGACCGCTGGCGGCATGCCGCTGAGGAGGGGTCTGCCTCCAGCAGGTCGAGAGCGTCGTCGATGGCATCCAGCATCTGCAGGGCAGCGGCCTTTTCTAATGCCTCGTATGCCAGCAGGGTTCTGGGCTGAAGCGGACTTCAGCCAATGTTCCGGGCACGGGAGGCCCGGCGCGCCCGCGGGGCGTCGCGCTCGGGGTGGCGGCGGCTTTCCTCTACCTGGGCCATGATTTCCGGTGGCAGGTCGTAGGTGGCGGAGTCTTCGCCGGCGTGCTTGAGGCGCTGGTATTCCTCGAAGCTGATGACCACGGCGGCTGGGGCGCCGTAGTGGGTGAGGATGGTGGCCTCGCCGCCGTAGCGCGCGCGGCCGACCAGTTCGCTGATGTGGTCGCGGGCCTCGCTGATCGGCATCTCGCTCATACACCGAATTGTACAACTCGGGGCTAGAGGATGCGCGACGATCATTCGGGGTCAATCGACGCGCAGATGATTGGGGCCGTCGACCCGCCGGGTGACGTACTGGCCCGGAGTTACGCCGATGAGGTCGCGGAACTCGTCGATGAGGTGTGCCTGATCGTAATAGCCGTGTTGCGCCGCCACGTCCGCCCATTCTGGTGCCGCGCACCCGTGGATGGCCTGCACGACCCGTTGCAGCCGACAGACGCGAGAGTACCGCTTGGGCGTGATCCCGACCTGGGACACGAATCGACGGCGGAACGTTCGCGGCAGCAGGCCCAGCCGCGTGGTCACGTCGGCCAGCGACTCTCCGGCCTCGATCCAGCCGACCGCGTGGCTGATCGACAGATCGGGCCAACCAGATACGTGGCGCAGCAGCGAGTCCTCGACAACGCGGGTCTTGTCGCGAGCCTCAAGGACGCGCTCTCTCAGCTCGGCGCCCTCTTGGCCCCATAGGTCCCGCAGGTCGGCCACCTCGCCATACAGTTCGGATGACGCGAGCCCAAAGAAGGCCGCAGCGCCCACAGGCGTGAACTCCACCGCCACGTGGGCCCGTGCGGACTCGATCTCGACCACCGAGGCCCGGTCATCTGGCCCGTAGACGAACGCGCCGGGAGTGGTTCCCCTGCTCGAATGGAATTCATCCCGGTTGAGGATGACCCACAGGCTGGTCCGCCCACTTGGCAGCAGGCACTCTTGTGTAGTCTCCGCTCGGTTACCCGTCTCGAGACGGATCGACTTGATCAACGGGACCAACTGTGGACGCACGACCCCACGCTACTGGTGTCCGGTTTCGCCAATCAACGACTCTCACCGCTGCGGCATCATTGCGGGCATGCAGACCATCTACGAAGCCGCCGGCGGTGGGCAAGGACTTTCTCGCCTGGCCGCAGCGTGGCACGGACGAGTACTGGCCGACGAAATCGTCGCTCACCCATTTAGCCACGGCGTCAGGTCAGATCACGTCGAGCGGCTCGCGGCCTACTGGGCAGAAGCGCTTGGCGGTCCCGCGGCGTATACGGAACGGTACGGGGATGAGACGTCCGTGGTGCGCCTGCACAGCTGCACTGAACCGCACGAGGAAATGGACCAGCGGGCGATCGACTGCTTCGACCAGGCGCTCGATGACGTCGGGCTGACCGACCCGGTGCGGCAGGTGCTGCATGACTACTTTGCCTGGGCCACGACGACCAGCATGGCTCGCTACCACGGCGCCAGGGAGAAGATCCCGGATGGCATGGACGTTCCACGCTGGTCATGGACCGGCCTTGCGGACTCGATTTGAATGGCCGATCCTCCCAGATTCGGCAGCCTAAGTGACCTGATCCCCGATTGCTGCCACCACCGGCGACTTTCGGCCCGGTTCTGTCGAGGGTGGCCGCAGGTCATCGCCGAAGGCGACGCGGAGCGCCCTCGACGGGTTCGGGCCGACGCCGGATACTCGGGAAGCGGGATGCAGCCAAAGGACAACTCGGCCTCGCAGTTCGGCGCGTTCGCGCGAGCGAGCCTCCCAAGGCGGAGCGAAGCGCGGGTAGCCTCGTCGCGGCAAGTGCAGCGCAGCCGCGCTTGATCAATTAAGGCGGGATTCGGCAACACAATGCTTGGTCCCGGTGTTCTGCCCCGGTGTCCTGTCGCGGTGTCGCTCGGATTGGTGCCCGCCCTGGCGAGTCCGGTCCCT
>Ga0335074_10009298_pt1 | contig 13712 bp, 13 predicted proteins | sample Lox_Sample_23_FD_206715 | JGI IMG/M metagenome (GOLD analysis project Ga0335074, IMG submission 206715) | Soil microbial communities from Loxahatchee National Wildlife Refuge, Florida, United States - Lox_Sample_2.3 | ecosystem: Environmental > Terrestrial > Soil > Wetlands | place: USA...
CTCCGGCGGCGAACATCAGGAAGTATTGCGGAAAGTCGCCGAGCTGCAGGTTCAGGACCGCGGTGCCCTCCCGCTCGCCGATGCGCACGATGAAGGTCGCCAGCGCCATGGCCGCAATGAACGCGGCAGCGAGCATGCTGCTGCGGCGATCGCCGACGAGCGGGATGCGCGCTTCCTTCAATCCCGACCGGCGCAGCGCGCCATAAGCCACGCAAAACATCAGCAGCGCCGCGCAAAACCACATCGGGCCGGTCTCGGAAAGCCACTCCCCGTCGACGAGATGCGTCAGCCATTGCCGGCCGAAGCCGCCGCTGCCCCAGCTCCGCGACAGAAAGTATTGCGTCAGGGGACCGATCGCCATCATGTAGAGGAGCGTCGGCACCCCCAGCCGCACCGCCCGATCTGCAATGAAGCGTGAGAAGCCTTTCCGGTCGTAGCTTGGCACCGCGAAATAGCCGGCAATGAAGAACAGCAGCGCCATGAAAAACGCCTGCAGAAAGCTCTGATAGATGCCGAAGAGAAGCGCCGTGCCGAAACCGACCGCGGCGCGGTCGCGGTAGTACCAGTTGCCGAACGGGCTGTAGGTGTCGACCGCATGCATGCTGAGGACCAGCAGGATCATGGTCCAGCGGATGTTGTCGATGAACAGCAGCCGGCGTTGGCCCGGCGGCGGGTCAGGCTGCGGAACTGTCTCTTCGAGCGGGGCGCAAGCCATCCAGCCTCTCACCACAGCCGATCGTCCCCGCCGAGCCCTATGGGGGTTGGCGGCGTCCAATGCAAACCTGCATGGTGCCGCGCCTCCCGGCAAGACGCGGAAAATACAATGGAATCACAATGCTTTTTGAGATGTCGACTCACCCAATCGCGAAAGCCGGGACCGAGAGCACGTGCCCCGGTCATAACACTGCGATTCCCGCCGTCCCCGCGAAAGCGGGGACCCAGAGCCACGCGCTCCATTGATCGGGGCTTAACCTTCTGGATGCCCGCTTTCGCGGGCAAGGCGAAACAGGGGACATGGCTTTGCCGTGCAATTTGTACGTCCTCTAAGCGCGAAAGCGGGCAAAGCGACGGTTGGGGGGCGAGGCGGAGACCGCGCTTACTTGTCGAGCCAGACCTCGGTGAGGTCTTGCTGGATGTAGTGGCTCGGCGTCAGATGCCAGCCTTTCATCGCCGTCGAGGCCGCGACGATGCGGTTGTACCAGAGGAAGGGCACGGCATAGGCTTCGGTCAAGGCGTGCTGCTCGAATTCGCGGACGATGCGGGCGCGCTCGCGCGGGTCGGTGGTGACGGCTTGGCCGACATAGAGGCTGTCGAGAAAGCGGTCGGTGGAATCGGCATAATTGCTCGGCGACAGATCGCCCGAGACATATTTTGCCAGCTGCAGCGTCGGATCGTCGAAATAGTCGCCGCCGAAATCGATTGCGACCTGGAAGTCATGCTTCTCGAGCGCGCCTTCCCAGCCCTTCGTGTCGAGCCTCTTCTGGGTGACGGTGACGCCGATCTCCTTCCAGGCGGCGATGAGATAGTCGGCCGCGGGCTTATAAGGCACGGGGACGTCGCGGTTGGTGAGGGTGAAGGCGAGGTGGCTCTGTCCGGCCGCGGCGAGCAGCCGCTTCGCCTCGGCGCGGGAGGCGGCGGCGTCATGCCAGAAGCCCGGAATGGTGGTGAGCTCGGCCTCCGGCGTCGCCATGGCGAAGCCCGGCCGCATGATGCCGCCGACGAATTTGAGGAAGGTGGTGTTCTGCAGGGTTTCGGCTGCATGCCAGCGGTCGATGGCCAGCGACAGGGCGCGCCGCACTCGCACATCGTCGAAGGGCGGCTGCTTGGCGTTGAACACCACCATGAGATTGACCAGCCAGGGCGTCTCGCCGATATAGACCTTGTCGCCCATCGCCGCGACGAGCTGGTCGCGCTCCTCCGGCGTCATGCTGCGGAATTCGGCTTCGATGGTGCCTTTCTCGAGCCCCGCCACCACTTTGGCGCCGCTCATGAAATGCGCGACATAGCCGTCGAGGTAGGGCCGCCCCGGGAGGAAGTACTTGTCGAAGCGCTTGCCGGTCCAGTGATCGCCCTTGACATGCTCGACGAAGGTGAAGGCGCCGGTGCCGAGGATGTGCGTGACCGGGTAGAGCGGGTCCTCCTTCAGCTTCGCCGCGCTGTAGATGCAGTTCCAGGGCGAGGCGAAATTCGCCAGCATCGCGGCTTCCGGCCAGCGCAGATGGAAAACCACGGTCCGGTCATCGGGCGTATCGATGCCATTGATCGCGGCGTAATAGACTTGCCGCGCCGAGACGACGCCCTCCGGCGGGTGGATGATGCGCTCATAGCTCGCCTTGATATCGGCCGAGGTTAGGCGGGTGCCGTCGTGGAACAGGATATTGGGCCGCAGCTTGAAGGTATAAGTGAGCCGGTCGGCCGAGACGCTCCAGCTCTCGGCCAGATCGCCCGTCACCTGCGGATAATCCTCGCCGTCGAATTTGAGCAAGGTCGAGTAGTGCGGCGCCACCGGATGGAGGAAGGCAAAGGAGATATTGGCGTGGCAGTCGTAGTTGCTGGGCTCGGCATCGACGGCAAAATCGAGTATCCCCCCGCGCTTCGGCTGCGGGTCGGCCGCGGCGGTGACGGTGAGCGCGGCGAGCGTGGCGGCGACGCCGGCGAGCTTCAGCCCCGGCCACAAGAGCTCGGCGACGCGCTTGCGGCGAAAGAGATAGCGCTTGGGCACGGGGAACGCCTCCTCGAAAGTGCTGATGGTGCCGGAACGCCGCTAGCGCGGGGCTTAGGGCGTGGGGCGAGGCTCAGTCGTGGTGGTCGGTTTGCCAGCGCCGGAACTGGTCGTAGAGCTCGTCCTTCTGCTCGGCGGTGAGCGTCGCCTTGCCGCCGGCCTTGCTGCGCTCGTCGAGGAATTTGGCGAAAATCTCGCGTAGCTGATCTTCGTTCATGGCAACCGGCGCCGCGCCGTTGCGCTTGATCCAGTCATCGGCCGGGCCGAAGCGGCGCCAATGCGGCAGCTCGGCCGAGAGGTTCACCTCCTGCCATTTCGGATGGTGCGGCGCCTCGAGCAGCTTCGGGAACTGGGTGAAGAAGGCGTCGACGAAATTCGCCACGTTGCGATAGCGCTCGGAATCCGGTGGCAGCCCGGCGACGATCAGCGCCGTGCCGACCGCCACGGTGTCGACCGTCTCGCCGGTGGGCACGAGATCGGGATAATCCTCGTGCGACAGCCGCGCCGGGATGTAGCTGGCGGCGATATCGCCCTTGAGCGGGACGGGAAGGAAATGCAGGCCATCCTCTGCCCGCACCGCGTCGAAGAGCGGCGCCGGCTTGCCCACGACGATCGCCATGGCGGCGATCTCGCCGTGCCTCAGCTTCTGCAACGCCAGCGCCTGGCCATAGGCGGTCGCCTCGACCTTGATCTTGAGCAGATCGAACAGCCGCGGACCGGTGAAGGCGGTGCCGTCATTGGGCGTGCCGAAATTCACCTTCTTGCCGGCCAGGTCGGCGATGCTGTGAATGTCGCGCCGCGTCAGCAGGTGGAATTCGTCATTGTTGAGCTTGGTGATGTAGCTGACGAAGCCGTCGATATTGGGATAAAGCCGCTGCGCCCGGGCATAGTCGAGCACGTCGGTCTGCACGATGGCGAGGTCGACGCCGCGCAACACCTCGAGATCGGCGAGGTTCTGGAAGGCGCCCTCGCCGATCACCGGCAGCACGCGCCGCGTCGCGCCGTCATCGAGCACCTCGGCCAGATCCTCGGCCATGCGCACCGAGGTGCCGTTGACGCTGCCGGTGACGATCTCGACGAGGCCGCGATTGGCGCGCTCCACGAGCGCGTCGGCGGCATGGGCGAGGGCAGGGGTAAAGGCCAGCAGCAGCGCCGCCGCGGCGCCGCAGAAGGGACGGCGAAGGTCAAAGGTCATGCTGCGGGCTCCCATGCGCTCAGCGGGCGTATCTCGCCATCAAGCGCTGCATCAGCGTGTCGGCTTCACGATCGCCCCCGTCGCTCGCCTTGCGGTACCAGCGCGCCGCCGCCACCGGATCGCCTTGCAGGCCGCGCACATGCGTCTGGGCGAGGAACAGCGGATCGTAGGTCTTGCCGGCCTGGCGCTCCGCCGCCGCGTTGCCGTTCTCGGCGGCGCGCTCATAGAAGAGGCGCGCCGCGGCGACATCGCCGGTCGCGAGCATCTCATCGCCGCGCGTCATCAGCTCGGCAATGTCCGAGGTCGCTTCGGCGACGGGATGCCGGCTCTCGACCGGCACCGCCGCCAGTTTCGGCAGCGGGGCGACCCGCGTCGCGCGCGGCGGCGGCGGTACGGGCGATGCCATGGGCAAGGCGCGCGCGATGACCGCCATGGGCGCGGCGCCCGGCGCCGGCGTTTCGCCGCGCGACAGCAGGAAGAGCGTCGCGCCGCCGACCAGGGCCAGCGTACCGGCGCCCGCGAGAAGACCAAACCCGAGCTTCGCCGCACGACGCGGCGTTGTGGGAGGTTCCGTCGTGGGAGGCGGCGCCGCGCGACGCAGCCGGGCGGCGCGCCTGACCGGCGCGCCGTCGGGGTCGGGGTCGGCGGGGTCGGGGCTGACGGGGCCGGGGCTGACGGCGTGAGGCAGGCTGACCGGCGCCGGCGCGCTGGTCGGGAATTGCGCCACTGAGCCCGCGCTGTCGCGCGATGCCGGGCTGGCGCTGTCGCTCGATGCCGGGCCCGGGTCATCGCTCGACGCCGCGCCCGCGCCATCGGTCGATGCCGGGGCACCATCGCGCTCGTAGGACCAATACCACGGGCGGAAGCCCGAGGCGGAGGCATCGCCCTTGCTATAGAGAACCGAATTCGGCGGCTGCGCCGGCGCGGGGGTGGGCGCAGGCGGAGGGGGAGGCGGAGGCGGGGCCACTGCGACCGGCTCCGCCGGAGCCGCCGCGCTCGTCGCGTCGTCTGCGGCCGGGGCCGCATCCTCCACGCTGGCCGCATCCTCCTTGCGCCGTACGGCGGAGATGAGGCGCTGTCGCGCGCCGCCGCGCGGCAGCGTAACGAGAGACGCCGCAGGCGACACGTCCGACGCGCCGTCTTCGCCCGACAGCGCCTGCTCCTTTGCCGCGAGCAGGCCGGAGGTGAGGCTCGCCCGCTTGTCGCTGCTGAACATCGCTGCTCTCTGTCAAGTCACGCGAGCGCATAGAGCGCTCCGACGGCGACATTGCCCGTCGTCCAATGCCTGGGATTATCTCCGCAGCGGGCGGGCCAAGACAGCAGTTTCACATTGGATTTTAGGCGAGTATGGCGAAGACTTGACGCATTACTTACCTTGTTCCGCCTCTTCCGCCTTCGCCTTCCGCCATTCTGCCTCCATCTCGTCGAGGCTCGCCCTTTCGACGGAGCGGCCGGCAGCGGCGAGCAGCGTCTCGACGCGGCGGAAGCGGCGCTCGAATTTGCGGCAGGCGGCGCGCAAGGCCTGCTCGGGATCGGCCGCGACATGGCGGGCGAGATTGACGACGGCGAAGAGCAGATCGCCGATCTCGTCGGCGATGCGCGCGGGATCGCCCTCGGCCGCGGCTTCACGCAGCTCTTCGATTTCCTCCTCGATCTTGTCGAAAACCGGAGCGGCTTCCGGCCAGTCGAAGCCGACGCGCGCGGCGCGGCGCTGCAGCTTCTCGGCGCGGGTGAGCGCGGGAAGGGCGGTGCCGACGCCGTCGAGTGCGCTGGCGCTCAACCCTGCGTCCGCCGCTTTGGCGCGCCGCTCGGCGGCCTTGTGCTCTTCCCAGGCCGTCGTCTGCGCCGCGGCATCGGCGATCGCCGCGTCGCCGAAGACATGCGGATGGCGCCGCAACATCTTCTCGGCGATTGCCGTGGCCACGTCGTTGAAAGCGAAGAGGCCGTCCTCTTCCGCCATGCGCGCATGAAACACCACCTGGAAGAGGAGATCGCCGAGCTCGTCCTTGAGCGCGGCCGGATCGCCGCGCTCGCAGGCTTCCGCCACCTCATAGGCTTCTTCGATGGTGTAAGGGGCGATCGTGGCAAAGGTCTGGGCGCGGTCCCAGGGACAGCCCTGAGCGGGATCGCGCAGCCGAGCCATGATGTCGAGCAGGCGCAACAGGTCGGGCGCGCCGCTCACCGGGCGTCTCGCGTCGCTATCCATGCGATTGCGAGCTCGGCTTGTCCTGGCCGTATTGCAGCACCTTGACCTTCTCGAGGGTGACGAGGCCGCTTCCCATCATGCCGTCGAGCAGCGTCAGGAAGGCGTTGATCTTCTCCTTGCTGTCGACGATCTCGACCACCATCGGCAAATCCTCGCTGAGCCGCAAGACCTTCGCCGTGTGCAGCCGGCTCGAATGGCCGAAGCCCATCGGTCCGCGCAGCACGGTGGCTCCCGCCAGCTGATGCTCGCGCGCCTTGAGCACGATCGCCTCGTACAACGGCAGATGCTGGTGCCGGTCGTCTTCGCCGATGAAGATGCGGAGCAATACGGCGTCGCGGGGAACTTGCATCGGATCATCCTCCGAACATGAATGCGCCGAGGGCGATGCCCGCCCAGACAGCGCAGATACAGCAGGCCACCGAAGCGGCGATGTTGCCGAAGACGCGTCCCCATTCGCCGTCACGCGCCAGGTTCAGCGTCTGCAGGCTGAAGGACGAGAACGTGGTATAGCCGCCGCATAATCCGACGATGGCGAATTGCCGCACAGTCGCATCGCCCGGGAGCACGCCGCCCGGTGCGACGAGCGCTGCGAACAGGCCGATGACGAAGGCGCCACTGACATTGACGACGAAGGTGCCCCAGGGAAAGGTTTCGCCGATCCGGTTGGCGACGAAGCCCGACAGGCTATAGCGCGCCATGCCGCCGAGCGCGCTTCCCACCGCAACCCAGGCGACGCCCATCATCGGCCGCCTTCGGTCAGGAAGTAACCTCTTAAAACCAAATCATTACAGGTGATTGTTCCGTTCATTCGTTAACTTTCCGAGCGAGCGCGTGGCCGACCCAGACAGCGAGCAAGCATAGCACCAGCGACAACGCAATGTAGGCGGCGCCCGCGAGCGGCTGCCGCTGCAGCAGGCCGAAGGTTTCGAGGCTGAACGAGGAGAAGGTGGTGTAGCCGCCGCAGAGCCCGACCATGACGAATTGCCGGCCGAGCGTGCCGACATAGACGCGCCCGTCGGGAGCGGTCAGCGTGGCAAAGCCGCCGATGACGAAAGAGCCGACGATGTTGATGATGAGCGTGCCCCAGGGAAAGGTGACGCCCCACAGCGCCACCGCCAACAGGCCGCAGCCATACCGCGCGACGCCGCCCAATGCGCTGCCGAGAGCAATGACGAGGTAGGTGACGAGAAGGTTCATGGGCGGGAGCTTAGAGATACCGGGGCGCGCCATAGCCCGCAAGGCGGCTTGACAGTGAGTTTGCGCCGCATAGAGCCGATCGAGGAGAGCAGGGGGCGGAAGATGCGTCGCATCGGCGGTGTGATCGGGGTGCTGCTGCTCGGCCTCACCACCGGTGCTGCGGCGCAAGCGCCCGCGCCGCAGCAGGTGCTCGGCCGCTGGCTCACCGAGAGCAAGCGCGGCGTGGTCGAGATCTATGCCTGCGGCGAGGCGCTTTGCGGCAAGCTGGTCTGGCTCATCAACCCGATACGCCGCGGCGCGCCCGCAGCCGATGACAAGAATCCGGACCAGGCGCTGCGGCAGCGGCCGCTCTGCGGCCTCACCATGCTCTGGGGTTTCCGCCACACCGAGCCGCAACGCTGGAGCGATGGCTGGATCTATGACCCCGACAGCGGCGACACCTATCATGCGACGCTCGTTCTCGAAAGCGCCGGCGTGCTGAAGCTCAGGGGCTATGTCGGCATTCCGCTCTTCGGCGAGACGCAGACCTGGACGCGGCCGGACGGGCGCTACGGCGCCTGCTGAGGCACAGCTCGCGCCCTTCGCCGCATCAGCGGCAGCAGCAGCAGCGAGATCAGCACCAGCGCGCCGATGAAGAGCCAGGCATCGTTGAGAGCGGCGACCAGCCCGGCGCGGCGGACCAGGGGCTCCACGACGTCGCGCGTCGCCTGATCGATCGGGCCGATCGGCACGCCCTTGAAGCGGTCGGTCGGCAGGCCGACGAAGCGCGCCGCGGCGGCGTCTCCCGCCTGAAGCTGCGCCACGAGCGCGGCTACATGCTCCGGCGCGCGCCGCTCGATAATCGTGTCGATGAGGCCGAGGCCGATGGCGCCGCCGAGATTGCGCATCAGGTTGAAGCAGCCGCTGGCATTGGGGACGCGCACTGCCGGCAGCGCGTCGAGCGCCAGCGCCGTGCTCGGCAGCAGGCACAACATGACGGCGGCGCCGCGCGCCATCTGCTGCCAGAACAGCCCCCAGAAATCGGTCGCATAAGTCATGAAGCCATTGCCGATGAGACCGGCTCCGAGAAGCGCGTAGCCGACCAGGAGCAGGAGGCGCGCATCGACGCGCGGCTCGAGATAGGCGGCGACGGGCGCCACGACGAGCTGGGTTGCGCCGGTGACGATCATGATGAGGCCGATATCGAAAGCTTCGTAGTAGCGCACCACGCCGAGAAAGACGGGCAGGAGATAGGTTGCGCCGTAAAGCCCCATGCCGAGCAGGAAGCTGAAGCCGCAGCCGATGGCGAAATTGAGGTCGCGGAAGCAGCCGAGATCGATCAGCGGCCGCGGCTGGGCGAGGCAGCGCCGGATGGTCCAGATCCCGCACACGAGGCAGACGGCGATGAGCCCCAGCATCGGCGGGTCGCTCCAGCCGCGATGCGGCGCCTCCACCAGAACGATCTGGAGGCTGGCCAGGAAGAGCGCCAGCAGCGGCAACGCCCAGAGGTCGACCGAGCCGAAGCTGCGCCGCTCGGGACGGTCGATATCGACGAGCGCCGCCGCGAGCAGGGCGACGAGGATGCCGGGAGCGACATTGATGAGGAAGAGCCAATGCCAGGAATAGCGGTCGGTGATGAAGCCGCCCACCGTCGGCCCGAGCGTCGGTGCGAGCATCGCCATCGCGCCGGCGATCGCGGTGGCGCGCGGCCGCTGCGCCAGCGGGAACATCAGGAAGATGGCGGAGAAGACGAGAGGGATCAGCAGACCGCCGCAGAAACCCTGCACCACTCGCGCCGGCACCAGCGACCAGAAGCCGGTCGAGAGCGCGCAAGCGACGCTGGCGACGGTGAAACCCGAAATGCCGAAGACGAAGGCGCCGCGGGTCGACAGCACTCGGGTCAGCCAGCCGGTAAGCGGGATGGCGACGATCTCGGCGATGAGATAGGCGGTCTGTATCCAGGTGAGCCGCGCCAGCGGCAGATGGAGCCCGACCTGGATCTCCGGCAGCGAGCTGGCGACGATCTGAATGTCGAGGATCGCCAGCAGCATGCCGATGCTCATGGCGATGAACCCGGTCCAAGTCCTGAGGCCGACCGGGCTTGCCGGCGCCGCCGCAACGTCGGGAGCGGAAGGCATGGCGCAGTGCTAGCACGCGGACGCGGTCTCGGCCAGCACGGGTTAGAGCCGCGTCAGCCGGCTTCGGCCACCGGCGGTCTCAGCCCATGGACGTGGCGCAGATCGGCGCCGTCGAATTTGGTATCGCGCGTCGTGGCGTCGGTGAAGCTGGCGCCGGCGAGGCGCGCATCGCTGAAATCCGCGCCGGAGAGATCGGCGCGCTGAAAATCGACATTGAGCAAGGATGCATGGCGCAGCGATGCGTTGCGGAGCTGCGCGTTCCACATCCGGCTCTGATCGAGATTGCTGGGGCGCGAGCGCTTCGCATCGCCCGAGAGCACGATGGCATCGAGATTAACGTCGCAGAGATTGGCATGCGACAGGAAAGCCTGCCGCAGCACCGCGGCCCGCATGTCCGCGCCGCGGAAATCAGCGCGATCGAGCGTCGCCAAGGTGAGATCGATCACCATCAGCCGCGCGCCGTTGAAGCGCGCGCCGGTCAGCACGCAATTGAGCAGCACGGCGCCGGAGAGATCGCGGTTCTGCAGATCGACGGCGCCGAGCTCGATGCCGGAGAGCTCGAGCCGCTTGCCTTCGGTGCCGACCGAGCGCACCCAGACCTCATGCGCCGCGACCAGCTCATCGAGCGGCGCGGGGAGGGTCTGCTTGCCCCTGGGCACGTTGAGCGCGCCGAGGCTGGCGGCGCGCGCCGACTCGTCGAGCACGGCGCCCAGCATGTCGGCGCCATCCATGACCACGCCGAGCCAGCGAACCCCGGTGAGCACGCTGCCGCGCAGCGAGCAGCCGGACAAGTTGGCTTGCGACAAATCCGCATTCTCGAGCACCGCGCCGGTAAGATTGGCGTTGCGCAGATCGATGCGGGCGAGATTGGCGCCGCGCAGCACGGCGTTGGTGAGGTCGGCGCGCACGGCAAAGCCGCCGGCGAGCCGCGCCCGGGTGAGATTGGCGCGGGTCAGATTGGCGATGACGAGCTCGACCGGCAGGACCTCCAGATCGACCGGGGCCAAACCGCCTTTCTTGTCCTGGCGGAGGAGGGTGCCTTCGCGCAGATCCGCCTCGAACATCGCGGCGCCGCTCAGATCGGCGCCGCGCAGGCACGCGCCGCGGACATCGGCACGGGTCAGGTTCGCGCCCTGCAGCTGCGCCATCCGCAGATCGGCGCCGAACAAATTGCTGCCGCTCAGATCGACGTTCCGGCCGGCGACCCGGTGCAGCGAGGCGCCGGTGAAGTCGACCCCGGACAAATCCATGCCGCTGAGGTCGAGACCGCTCAAATCGTGATAGGCAAGCTGGGGCCGCAGCGCGCCGCGCAGGCCGCGTCGGAAGCGGGCGTTGCCGTCGGCAAGGCGCGCCAGGCCCGACTGGTCGATCTTTATCCGTTCGCCAGCCACCGCGACGTTATCCCCAAGGTCTCGGAAGGGTTAGCAGACCATCCAAAAGTAAAGCAGCGATTAGCGAGAAGCCCGTCTAAATCCCTAAAATGCTTTGTTTTCCAATGGGATGAGCGAGAGGGAATTACAACCGCCGGAGGTGTCGGCGGCCATGGCTAAGTCGCATAATGTATATTATGGGAAATGATACGCGAGCGCGAAGCGCTCGTCGTGGGCGGCGTCAGCGGTTGCGGAGCAACCGCGGGAGCCGCGCGGTGCAGGATATGGTGCAGGATATAAAGTGCGGTGTGGCACCAACGCTCACTTCGCCGCCCAGGAGACGACTTCGGCGTTGCGGCCTTCGCTGTCGGCGAATTCCTGGGCCTGGCGCGCGACCGTGGCCAAATCGCTGACCGGCGGCAGGACCACGGGATACCAGGCGGGCTCGCCTGGGCTTTGCGCCACCAGAACCTGCGCCGCATAGCCGCGCTTGTTGAGCTCGGCGGCCAGCCTCGCGGCGTTGGCCTTGACCAGGAAGCTGCCGACCTGGACGGAGAAAACGAAAGGCGGTGCCGCGGGCATCGTGGCGGCTTCCGGCAGCGCCGTGGGAGTCGTTAACGGTGCCGCACCCGCCGGACCGCCGGAGGCTGGCGGCGCCGCTGCGGCAGATGACGCGATGATCAAGTCGCGCGGCGCGGCATGCGCGACTTCGACCAGCCGGCCGCGCAGCGGCGATGCCGGCGCGACATCGAGCGGCAGGCCGACGCGGAAATCCTTAACGGCGATCGGTTCGATGGCCGCGGCGGCTTGCGTCGATCCGTTGGTTGCCGCCGCCGGGGCCTGGGCGACGGCCTGCGGTGCTGCGCTGAGCGGCGTGGCAGCCGGCGGCGCCGATTGTGGCATGGGCACAAGGACCGCGCTGGCGGGCACGGTCGTCGGCGCGGCCATGGCCTGGGCCGCGACCGGGGCTGCGGGCGATTTGCCGACCAGCGGTGCACCGTCGGGCTTACCCATTGCCGGACGGTTCGCATCGCCACCAATGCCGACCCCGATCATCAGCCCGGAGCTGAAGGCCAGCAGCCCGAACAGCGAGGTGCCGAAGAAGACCGCCGCCGCTTGCCGCGGTGTCATCGCCATGGCTCTCGCCCTCCCCTCCTCGCTCGCGCCACAGCCATCGGCGGAAACATGCCGCGTCTCAGCTTTGCTGCTTCGGCGTGGCCGTTCGCGTCCGCGCCGCGGCTCCCGGCTGCAACGACGAACTGCTATCGCCATCCTTCGACGCCGGAGTCGCTGCCGGCGCTCGGCTGGCGCGGCGGTCGCGGAACATGCCGCGCTGCATCGCCGTGCCGCCGAGCTGCAAGTGCTGCCAGGGCACGAACTTGTCCTCCGGCAATTGCGCCTGGGCGCGGAAAGCGGCGATCGGCTGATAGTGGCCGGAATAATTGCTCCACCAATCGAGGGTGCCGCCGCTGAAGCGCACCGTGCCGGCGTACACGACGGGCGCGCCCTGCGCCAATTGCACATGGCCGGCCTTGGCCGAAATCAGCAGCCGCTGATCCCTGTGGCGCACGCCTTGGGTGCGCACGAAATTATAAGTGCCGTCGGGTTGGGTGATGAGGCCGCGCGCGGCATCCTTGGCGCCGAAGCGGTCGCGGCCGAGGGCGACGAGCTCGTCGCCCGGCGGCGCCGAGCGACCCGACTGGGCCGGAGAAGCCGCGGCTCGATGCGGCGATAGCGCAAATTGCTTGCTCAACGATGCCTCGCGGCGCAGTCGGCATAATGCCGGCCAAGCCTGCGCTCACTTCTATAATTTTGCCTTGCCCGCTTCAAGCGCGCTCGCCCCCTTTTGCTCACGGGATTTGCACGGTGACCTGACCCGCCATGGTGATCTTGATCACCCCGGCCCAGGCGCACATGCAGACCGAGCTGTCATCGAGCGCCGGCATGTTGGCGATCATCACCGTCGGCGCGCCCGGACTCCACGGCGCGACGGTGTTGGGAATGCAGGGCATCGGCGTCAGCACGCCCAGCGCCGCCGCGGTTGCCGATGCCACCGTCGGATTGGCGAGGCTGCTGCACAGGCCGAAGGGCGCGATGTTGACCATGGGCGCGTAGTCCATGATGTTCGCCGCGGGCGGCCCGCCGGCATTGGTTCGATTGGCGGGCAGCACGCTGAGCGCGCTCGGCGCTGCCCCAAAGCTGCATTGCAGCACGGCTCCGGCCACCACTTGCATGCCCATGGCGCGCCCTCCTCAGCCCCCGAAGGTCTTGTCGATCCAAGATTTCTTCGGCGCCGGGCGCGCCGCCGCTTGCTGCCGCGCCGCCGGCTTGCCCTGCTCGAAAACGGCTTCTTCGTTGATCGCGCCGGATTCGTGATAGCTGGTGAAGGGACCGTCGAGCAGGCCGGCGCGCCAGGATGCGCGCTGGCGGATCGCGCCGCTTTCCCAGTAGTCGATGACCTCGCCCTCGAGCCGCCCGGCCATGTAAGGCGCCTCGCGCAGCTTGGCGCCGCCGGGATGGAACGCCGTCATCACGCCGTGGCGTTTTCCCGCCTGATGCGGGACGACGCTCTGCAGCCGGCCGGCGGCGTCATAGGTCTTCATCTCGCCCTCGATCGCGCCGCGGACATAGGGAATTTCGGCGAGCTTCTGGCCGTCGGCATAAACCGTCATCGGTCCCTCGAGCACGCCGTCGCGAAAGCTCATCCGGGCGGTCACCTGCCCGGCCGGATCGTATTGCACCATCTCGCCATCGAGCTTGCCGGATTTGAACCGGGCGGCATGCGCGGTCTGGCCATTGGGGTGATAGCTCACCGCCGGTCCCGCCAGCACGCCGTCCGTCATCGCGGCCTCGGACACCACCGCGCCGGCCGCGTCGCGGCGAACCGCCACCCTCTCGCCGCTCA
>Ga0335074_10009299_pt1 | contig 13711 bp, 11 predicted proteins | sample Lox_Sample_23_FD_206715 | JGI IMG/M metagenome (GOLD analysis project Ga0335074, IMG submission 206715) | Soil microbial communities from Loxahatchee National Wildlife Refuge, Florida, United States - Lox_Sample_2.3 | ecosystem: Environmental > Terrestrial > Soil > Wetlands | place: USA...
CGGAATCCGCGATCGCCTCGGGCCGGTGGCCGTCGGAAGCGCCGCCCGGCAGCGCCGCCTCGTAGCCGTGGCCGGTCGCCTGCTCCCAATCCTTCAGCCTCTGCCAGTAGAGGCGGTTGAATTGCCACGCGATGCTCGACCGGAACGACTTGAAATCCTCGAGATACAGCCGCCCGTTCTGCGCCGCTTTCCCCTTCAGGTCGATGGCGAGCTGCAAGCAATCGCGCATTCCTCCCGCAGGCACCTGCCTCGAATCGATGCGCACCTCCATCACCGGAACGCCGCCGGCCTGCGCGCGCGTGCTTTCGGTCACGGTGATCGCTTCGCGAAAATTCTGTTTGTACTGAAGCCAATCGAGGTGAATCTGCAGCCGCGCGAAATCACCCGGCTCCAAATGCTTCTCTTCGAGCAGCGCGAGTACCGCTGCGACCGTCTCTTCGGTTCCGGCAAGCGCTGCGTCCCGCCGCGTGTGGTTGAGATGCAGAATCATCGGCCCGCCCAAAAGGCGCCCGCATTATTCCCTAAATCGTCCCGCCCCCGCCGAATTTTTTCGAGAGAAGTCGGAGTACGGATGGAAGCGAACGGCAGCCCTAGGGCACGCCTTTGATTTTCCGGGTGCCTCATCCTCGGTGTATGAGGGTGGGGCCTTTCGCCGCAACGAGCGCCAACACGCACGCGAGACGACGCCTGCTCACCACCCACGAATCAGTGCCACACCCGCCGCGCCACATCCACCACCAGCTTCAACTTGGCCCACTGCTCGGCTTCGCTCAGCAGATTGCCCTCCGCCGTCGAAGCGAATCCGCACTGCGGGCTCACCGCCATGTTCTCGAGCGGAAAATATTTCGACGCTTCCTTGATGCGTTTCACCACGTCGTCCGATTTTTCGAGCTGCGCCTTCTTCGTCGTGATCAGCCCCAGCACCACGATCTTGTCCTTCGGCACCAGCCGCAACGGTTCGAACGTCCCCGCGCGCTCGTCGTCGTATTCCAGCAAAAACCGGTCGACTCGCAGCGAGCCGAAAAGCTTTTCCGCGATCGCGTCGTAGCCGCCTTCCGCGTACCAGTGGCTGCGATTATTTCCGCGGCACAAATGAATCGCGACCGTCACGCCGGGCCGGCGCGCCGCGTCGAAGCAGGCGTTGTCGGCGGCGATCGCCTCGTCGAGCGCTTCTTCTGGGTCCAGTCCCATCTCTCTTTTGATCCACTCGCGCCACTTCGGATCGAGATAATAGCTGTACCGCGGCGCGTCGATTTGAATGTACTTCACGCCCTCCACCGCGAGCTGCGCCATATCCTGCTTCATGATTTCCACGATGTCCCACAGCAGCTCCGAGTGGTTCGCGTAAACCTTGTCGGTCACCCCGCGCTTGAAGGCGATCGCCGGAAATTGCGTCGCGCTCGGAAGCATCACCTTGATGTCGCCTGGGCTGTGCAGCTTCATGAACGGCAGCTCGCGCTCCGTCAAAGTATGCATTCGTTTCAGCTTCCGGTTCACCACCCCCGTCACCGACGCCACCTTCGGTTTCTCCTGCGCGGCGTCCCAGTCCCGCGCGATTGCATCCTCCATGTCGAACCCGTCTACCGCATCGGTAAGCTCGCTCATGAAGTTCCGCCGGCGCAGTTCGCCGTCGCTGAAAATCTGGAATCCCAGCGCTTTCTGCTTCGCCAGCACCTTCAAGATGTACTGATCCTCGATCGATCGCAGGGGCGTGCCGCTTGTCCGCGCCCCCAGCAAGTCCGCCGGCCGCAAGAAGCTTCCTACGTGGTCTGCTCTGTACGCGACTGCTGGCATAGGCTCATTTCTCCCTGGTCTTGAATTTCGTTGGATTTCGTTGGGACGGATCAGCGTCCGTTTGAGTTTGCGTTGCGGTCTCCGAGGCTGGCCGAGATCTTCCCGGCGATCTGTTTCGTCAACGCGATCTTCTGCGCAAGCTCCTTGCCGCGAAACCGCGGCGTCGGCCCCGCCATCCCCACGGCCGCGATCACCCGTCCCTCGCGCGATCGCACCGGCGCCGCCACGCCCGTTAGGCCGCGCTCCGTTTCCTGGCAATCCATCGCGTATCCGCGCTCGACGACTTCCCGAAGATTTTTCTTCACCTTCGGCAGGCTCGTCAAAGTAAAAGGCGTGTACGGCGTGAGTCTCGCGCCGGAAAGAATCGCATCCACTTCGCTCTCAGGTAGATAAGCCAGCGCCGCCTTCGCCACGGCCGTGCAGTGCGCCGGGAATCTCGACCCGATCGGCGTCGACACCGTAATCACCGTGTCCCGCGAATCCGCCCGGTCGAGGCAAACCACCCCGCCCGGTCCCGGCACGGCCAGGCTCACGCTCTCGCGCGATACCCGCGAAAGCTCCAGCAAAAACCGGTGCGCCTCCGTCCGCAGCGTTCGCGATTCCACCGCCTTGGTTCCCAGATCGTGCAGCTTCAGCCCCAGCCGGTAGCGGTCCCCTTCCGGGTCCTTCTCGATCAGATCGAATTTCTCCATCGCGTTCAGCAGGCGATGCACGGTGGTCTTGTTCAGGCTCAGTCCGGAAGCCAGCTGCGTCACGCCCATCTCCGGTCCGTTCTCTCCCATGCAGAGAAGAATGCGCAACGCCTTCTGCAGTGACTTGCTCGATCCGGCCTCGCCGTCCGCCCGCGGGCGCTTCCTTTTTGATGTTAAAGCCATCGGCACTGTCCTTCCGCGCCTCATTCGGAGTCTTTCGTTGCGCAATAGCCCTGGCCGGACCGCTGGGTCCGGCACGGGTGCCCTCGCCTATTATAGTGGGTGAGATGCCAGCTTGAAAAGCTGTTTCACAATATGAAACGCGGAAAGTTTAACAGCGGATTGTATACAATCTGCAGTCCCCATCCTCGCTTGGTGAGGGTGGGGCATGCCGCCTTTCGTTGCGCAACCCAGGCACTGCAGAGCACCGTAGGTGCGTCAGAAGTTAGCCAGGCCGCAAGGCCTGGGTGAAAAACAGCAAACGTCTCCCAGCGCCGTAGGTGCGACACATCTAACTTGCTCGTTTACTTGATAGCCGCCGTCCGCCAGCCTTCGGCGTACGTCTCGCGTACCACCTTCGAGTACGGCACCGGGCTCACCACCGCGCGAATTTCCTTCTGTCTGTGCCGCTCGACCGTCGCCTTCTTCGTCCCGCCGTTTTCCTCGCCCCACACCAGCGTGAGTTGCGTGCCGATCTCGACGTCGTGGTCCACCACGCCGAGCGACAGCACCGACCGCTCGTTGTAACTGTAGCCCGCGAACATCGAGAGGCCCACCGTCTTCCCGCCCTTGCCCACGATCTTGTCGTACGACGCCGAAGCGTAGTTCGAAATCGGCAGGTCGATGAACTTGTACGGGTCGCCCGGTTCGAGCAGCGACTTGTACACGTCGGCCACGTCCTCGCCGTTCCACGCGAACGTCACCTTCTTCCGCTGCGTCTTCTGGTCGATCTTCTCCAGCGCCTCGCGTCCGATGAAGTCGTGATCGAACTTTACGAAGATCCCGTATCCCAGTTCGTAAGGCGTGTTGTAGTAGTCTTCGATGTTGTTTGAAACGAAGCTTCCCGCCAGCGATCCCGTCGCTTCGTAGCTGTTCGCCGGCAGCCACTCGCGGTACGACTTCAGCTTCTCGCCCGTGTAGACCGCCGGAAGCGGCGAAGGAATCCAGCCCGATTCGCACGTGTTCGACGCGTACGCCCGCGAGCCCACCTCGCGCAATCCGAGATCCTTGCCCGCCGCCACGATCGCCGCGCGAATTTCATCGCGCTCTTCATACGGTCCCCAGATTTCGAGGCCCGGGGCCCCCGCCATTCCGTGCCGCAGCGCGCGCACCGTCCGCCCGTTGATCTTGATCTCGCCCATGTTGAAGAACTTGATCTCCGGGAACGGCCCGCCGTTCAGCCTCTCGATGATCTGTTTGGCGTTCGGCCCCTGGATCTGATACCGGTAGCACGTCCGAACCACTGCCCGGCCGCCCGGGTTCGATGGCGAGCGGTCGTCCCGCGTGATCTCGACGTTGTAGCCGCCCGTCTTCCCGTGGAACTCCAGCCAGTTCGCTGCCGGCGCGCGCCCCACGTACACCAGGCTGTCCTGCGCCAGGTGGAACAAAATTCCGTCGCCGATCACGAAGCCGTAAGGCGTGCACGGCGCGAACTGCTTCGCGCGGTTCACCGGGAAATTCGCGAAGCTGTTCGTCGCCAGGTGCGACAGCAGCTTCAGCGCGTCCGGCCCTTTCACGTACAAATTCGCCATGTGGTGCGATTGATCGAAGAGCACCGCCGTCTCGCGCCACGCCTTCTGCTCGTCCCGCCAGTTCGAATATTCGGAGGGAACCACCGGGTACACGTACGCTCCGATTGGAGAATTGCGGAGCAATTCCACCGTATTCCCTGCGCCCTTTAGGACCTCTTCTAAATTCTTGCCGCTCATCGTTCCCCCCTCCTCATGATGATGAAATCTCTCGCTTGTGCGCCCAGGTCCGTGTCACAACCAGAATTTTTGTAGGTCGTGGCTTTCAGCCACGACGCAAGCCCGCAAAAGGGCACGGGCTTCAGCCCCTGAAGTTCCCGAACGCGTTTGTTACGCGGACCCTTCAGCAGAGCCTCGCGGCGAAAAATGCATCGGATACGCTACTGAAACTCCGGGGCATTTGCAACTGGAGGTTGGCCAACGTCTCTGCGGGTGACTTGGTCCGATCCTTGCGCCAGTGCGCCTCGGGAAATGATAGCAGTTTGCCGTACGGCCGGGCTATCGTCCCCGTCTGCCGCCTGGCGCGCCGCCGCACAGTGGCCGGAGAGGGGCTTCTCTCGACGCGCCGGACATTGTAGTGAAAATCCGCGTCTGATTCAATATGAAAAGTTGTTTCACATTGTAAAACAGGCGAAACAAACGGGAATGCCCTTGCCGCCCAATTGGCATTCGAAACTTCGGCATGGGAATCAGGACGCCGGCCCTCGGGCAAGGTTTTTACAGTGGAAGGGATGGCCTTACTGCTGCAACGACACGTTGCACGTTCGGTATCACCCAGGCGTTTCGTCGCAGGCTCCCGCCTGCAGGCTTCGCCTAGACTTACGTGTCAGAGTCTGTGTGAGAACGCAAGCGCATCGGTCGCCGGCGCGACCCGCCGTGATGTGTCGGCAAACGCGCGAAGCGCGTGATATACCGTAGCCCACGGCGCAAGCCGTGGGAGCCAATCCGCAAACGCATCCAGCCCGCGAAGCGGGCGCAAGCGCATGCCTCACAGCTCTCGCAATCCTCTAACTCGCGCACGCTTCAGCGATTCGTCGCAGTGCTCTCGGTTTTCTGTGCGTCCTCTGCGTCTCTGCGGTGATCGCCTTTTCTAGCTTCGTATCTTCAGCTTCGACAAGCCAAAGCTCTCGAGCGTCCGCAAAATCTCCCTGTGCCCAAACACCGCCGCCGGCGACGCATACCCCGCCTGCCGCGGCGCCGCGTGAACCAGCGTGTGCGCCCCAAAAGCCTGCAGCAACCCCGTCTGCTTGTAGCAACAAGTGCCGTGCAGCGTGCACTCGATCATTTCCGTCATCCCGCGCCCCACGATCACGTCGACCGTCCGTTGCGTCCGCGAATTTTCCCTCGGCGGCGTTGCCCCCTGCACCGCATCCGCCATCTCGGCGAGCTTCTTCTGTTGTTCCGCCTTCGGCAGCGGACGTATCGCTTCCTCGAAATGTTTCTCCGTTGCGAGGACGCCTTCCATAATTTGCCGCGTCAGCAATCCCCCGAACGACTTCACGTTGGCCGCCTGCGGATGGTCCTTGTACCACACCGGATGCGGGAACCCGCCCCAGCTCAGCGCCAGTTGCGTGCGGATATATCCCGGCACGACCGCCTCATACGGCACCGCGCGCGGCCACGGCTTGTACGAATTCTGATCGAGATAAAATCCGTCCGTCTGAATCACCGCGAAAATCGTCTGCGTCGATCCGAACGTCGGCATCCCGTCGAACATGGTGAGAATTTCGAGCGTGTCGATATTCGCCGACTCGAGGCACAGCCGCGCCGCCGCGTCGCTCGGCGCCGACATGAACGCCATCCCCGCGACGATCGCCAGTCCCTTCTCGGCGAATTTTCGGCTCCATTTTTCCTGCAGCTCGCGGTGCCAGGCTTGCTCCCCGGCGATGTCCAAATAGTGGCAGCCCGCCTTCAGGCACGCCTCCACCACCGCCGGCCCGTGGTAGATGAACGGCCCCACGTTGTTGCACACCACTTTCGCGCTCGAAAAAAGTTTCGTCAGCTCGTCGACGGAAGATCCCGTCTGCACCACTTCATAATTCGCCGTCTCGATTCCCGGAACGTGATTCATCACGTCCTGTATCTTGCTCGCATTCCGCCCGGCGGCCACGAACGGCACGTTGTACTCGCGCAGGTACTCCGCCGTCAGCCGCCCGGAAAATCCGCTCGCGCCGTACAAAACCACTGGCTTCTTCTCGGACATGTTTCCCCCCGTCGGAACAGCCGCGGGCATCATAGCAGGCCCGCAAATCATCGCCCACGGCCGGTGGTTCGCTCGTGCGTAAGCCTCACGGCCCGCGGCCCGGCTCGAGGTATAGCCAAAGGCGCGATTCTAGGCTAAAGTCTCTGCCAAACCAGTAGGCACCTTTTTGTGACCTGGTATCACCCGCAAGGTCCGCGCGTTCGAGGAGGATGCCGTGCACGATTTTCAGTGTCCCGTGAAACTCACCGCCGAGGTCATCGGCGGCAAGTGGAAGCCGCTCATTTTGTTTTATCTCGAAGACAATACCCGCCGCTTCAGCGAGCTGCAGCGCCTGATTCCCATCAGCACGAAAAAAATGCTCACGAAGCATCTTCGCGAGCTCGAACGCGACGGCATCGTTCATCGCCACGTCTTCGCCGAAGTGCCGCCTCGCGTCGAATATTCGCTCACGAAACACGGCCAGAGCCTTCGCCCCATCCTGGTGCAGATGTCCAACTGGGGCAAAAAGCACCGCGCCCGCTACGGTCGCTCGAACGGAAACGGCAAGGCCTGATCGAAGCATTCCTGCGCAGCTTCACCCGCGGCATGTAGCCGCATTCACGGGCGAACTCCCGAGGCGCCGACAAAAACTGCATATTCCCGCCGCGCAGCCTCGGGTGTAGACTCTCGCCATTGCGCGGCGAGAGCAGTCAATTCACCGGGGGGGACGCATCCATGCACCAGACAGTAGCTGTCCGTGACGAAAAGCTTTTCATCAACGGCGAGTGGACCGCCGCGCTCGACGGCAAAACCTACGACAAGAAGAATCCCTACACCGGCGGGGTCGCCTCGCACGTCGCCTCGGGAAAACGCGAAGACGCGCGCCGCGCGATCGACGCCGCGGCCGCCGCCTTTCCCGCCTGGAGCGCCACGCCTCCCGCCGTGCGCCGCAGCCTTTTCCTGAAAGCCGCGGACATCCTCGAGCGCCGCATGCCCGAAATCGCCAAAGTCACCGCCGAGGAAACCGGCCAGACGTTCGGCTGGGGCATGTTCAATTGCATTTACGCGGTCAGCATCCTGCGCGAAGGCGCGGCGCAAGTCTACGGCCTGATCGGCCAGGTGATTCCCACCGACTTGCCGGACACCACGGCCATGGCCATTCGGCAACCGGTCGGCGTGGTCGTCGGCATCGCGCCGTGGAACGCGCCGACCATTCTCGGCATGCGCGCCGTCGCCATGCCCATCGCTTACGGCAACACGGTCGTGCTGAAAGCGTCCGAGGAATCGCCCGGCACGCATCTCGCGATCGGCTCCGTTTTTGAGGAGGCCGGCTTCCCCAAGGGCGTCATCAACGTGATCACCAACGCGCCCGCCGACGCCGCCGAAGTCGTCGACGAGCTCATCTCGAATCCGAAAACGCGCCGCATCAGCTTCACCGGTTCCACGAAAATCGGCCGCCTGATCGCCGAAAGCGCGGGACGCCATCTCAAGCGCGTGGTCCTCGAGCTCGGCGGCAAAGCGCCGATGGTCGTTTTCGCCGACGCGGACATCGACGCCGCCGTCTCCGCCGCGAATTTCGGCGCCTTCATGAACCAGGGACAGATCTGCATGTCCACCGAACGCATCGTCGTCGAAAAATCCGTCGCCGATGAATTCGCCAAAAAGCTCGCCGCCAAAGGCTCGGCCCTGAAAGTGGGTGACCCGATGGCGCCCGACACGCAGATCGGCTCGATGATTAACCAGTCCGCGATCGATCGCGTGCAGTCGCTCGTCGACGACGCGGTGGCCAAAGGCGCGAAAATCCTCTGTGGCGGCAAAGCCCAGGGACCGTGCTATCCGCCGACCGTCGTCTACGGCGTCACGCCCGCCATGCGCATCTACCACGAAGAATCGTTTGGCCCGGCAAAGCCGGTCGTCGTCGCGAGCGACGCCGAAGACGCTCTGCGCATCGCCAACGACACGCCCTACGGCCTCTCGAGCGCCGTCTTCACACGCGATACGGCCAAGGGACTCAAGGCCGCCGAGCGCCTCGAGTTCGGCATCTGCCACATCAATGGCGCCACCGTTCACGACGAGCCGCAAATGCCCTTCGGCGGGATGAAAGACAGCGGCTACGGAAAATTCGGCGGCGCCGCCGGCCTCGAGGAGTTCACCGAGACGCGCTGGATCACCATCCGCCGCTCGCCAAGCCCCTACCCCATCTGAGGAAAGGGCTCGACGGTCGAAACATTCCCGCAGCAGTAGTTTTGCGGATTGGATTTGAGCGTAGCGCCGGGTATTTTTGCCCGAGGAACATCAAGGGGCAGCCCGGCTTCGGGCCTCGTTTTTTTCCCGCCGCAACTTGGGAATGAAGCATGCCTCCTATCGGGCGCTTGCAAGCCCCTAAATTGACAAAAAAAGCCGATTTTGGGAGGTTTTTGCCACCATGCCGCACTACCCCACCCATAAAGAGAAGACACAGCGAGCTTTCCGGGCATACGTGGACTTGATCGATACGGCAGATTGGCTGAAGAGCGAGTTGCGCGGGCCGCTTGAGTCGTTTGACGTGACGATGGGCGAATTCCGCTTTCTGGACTTGCTTTACCGCGAGGGCAAGCTGACCGTGGCCGATCTTTCGAGGAGGCGGCGCGTGAAGCGGCAGAACATCGTGGTGGTAACAGAGCGGCTGAGGGAACGCGGGTGGGTAAGGCGACGGTGGGTGAGGCTCCCGGCTGCGGAATTCACGAAGCAGAGCCATGTGGCGAAGGCGCGGTTGAGCGAAGATCGCGAGGGACGACGAGCAAGCATGGTGAGTTTGACAAAGTTAGGGGAGAAATTCGTGGGGAACGTGCTGCCGCGGCATTCGAAGCTGGTGAAGTCATTGATGCGCGCGATCGACGCGCGCGAGCAGGAGACGTTGAGCCGGATTTGCCGGAAGCTGCGCGAGGGCGACGTGATGAAGTTTGTGCGGGAGATCAGGATGGAAGATGTCTAAGCAGGTCAATAGCACTGATGTTACAATCCGCGCCGAGAAGTGTTCGTCGGGAGGGGGTCGTCCCAGGCGTGGAAAAAGGTGCTGCCCTTAATAAGAGGGTTTGGACGCTGTTTGAGAAAGCCGGCTTCAAAACACAGCCTAACTCTCACAGTGCATCGGAACATGTTGTGGAACTGGGATCGGGCAAAAAGCGCAAGGTTGACCTATTCGCGAAAGACGATGAGCTCGGGGTGGTGATCATCGCCTCGAATAAATCTGGCGGTATCGCAGATACGTTTAGCGGGCACGTAAACGACTGGGAGGATATTGGAACGGCGGCTGGGGCTGGCAAAGTCTTGTTCGTAATTACCGGAAAAGATCTGTCGCCTGGAGACGTAGGGTACGCTGTGAGGAAAGGTATGCAGGTATGGGGCGAGAAACAACTCGAGTATTACGAAGCTCTGACAGAAACCATAAAGCAGTACGCAAAATACGAAATCATTCATTCCCTGGGGATAACGACAAGCGAAGAGAAGAACATACACAGGGTCCTCGCCCTAAAAGTTCAGCAGCCCGTGGCCGGCTCGGGACATGATCTGTTCTTGTTCTCTGTCTCGGCGGAGCACCTTCTGAGAACCTGCGTTATCTTTCGACGTGCGCAGGGAAACGCGGACGCGTACCAGAGAATGCTTCGGCGCGAACGCTTGCCCAAAGTGCAAGAGTTTGTGACGAGGCCCGATGCGATGTTGCCAACGAACATAGTCGTACACCTGAGCGACAAAGTCTTGGTAGAAGACGTTCCGATGAGCGACGTTCGAGATAACCAAAGCAGGCCCGTGGTCCTGTCGCGAGCGACCAAGCCTGTGGTCCTAAACATTCCTTTGGAGTTCTCTTCCCTGGAATTGATTGATGGACAGCATCGGCTTTTTGGGTTCGTCGGGACCGACCCAGCAACTCGGAAAGGTTTCGACCTGCTTGTGACTGGTGTCAAGAGCCTAAGTGGAAAGCAACGTCAGGAGGCATTCGTCGCAATTAATGACAACTCCCGAAGGATGGACCCGAACCTTGTTGCGTACCTGAGGTACACCACTGATTTGATCGAATGTCAGCGGGATAGCTCGTTGATGGCAATTCGTGTCGTTGTCGATCTCAACGACCGTACACCGTTCAAGGGCTCGATCCGTCTCCTCGATGTCGGGGAACAGTCGATCACGCTGAAGGGGTTTGCGGGGTACGATCTCAGGGGCATGCTCGGTACTCGTGGCTTGTTGCGGAAATACTATCCCAATAACGATCCCGGTGAGTTCCTTCAGGTCCTCAGAACTTACTTCTCGACGATTCGCAGCTTGTTTCACGAAGAATGGGATCATCCTAGTATTTATATCGTTGCGACAAACCGCGGGATATCTGCGTTTCTCAAACTGCTCCGATCTATGCTCAAGACTGAGGGCAAGGCCCTGACTCATGCGGAATGCAAGAAGTACCTGTCGGCACTTAAGACTGGAATCAAGACGTGGAACCTTTCAGATCTGAAGAAAACGTATGTGGGCTCGCAGGGATGGTCGGAGTTCCACGAGGATCTCCTTGCGGCCATTCGACGGAAATTTCCGAACTTTAAGAAGTAGCACACGATCGCTCATTTGAGCGGGAGCGCTGCGCGCTACGTGTCAGCGCTTGTGCTCTGAACATCGCTCGGCTAAAGTAACGAGCTGACGCGCAAACGCGGAGACCGTATTGAGAATCGAAAAATTCCATTCTCATCTAAACGGCCACGAATGGATCCTGGTTCATCAGCCGAACGTATGGAGGGAAATCGAACGCGTTGTAGCGAAAATTGACGCCGCGAAGTACAAAACGAAAATCAGTAAGGAAAAGGGGATGCACGGCAAGCGGCTCTTTGCCCCTATCGAGATGAACAAGCGGTTCGCCGTTGAATTTCGCAAAGACGGTTGGGCCGAGAGCAGAACGAGTTATTGGGTGACGGACGACTATGAGTTGATCAGGCGGACCCTCCTTCTTTCCGCGGACGAGCAGAGGAGAGAAATCGAGAGCTCGGGGCATCGAGCGATTTACTCGTACAATCAAACTGATTTCGTGAAGAATCGAGTGGCCGTTGAGATTCAATTCGGGAAATACAGCTTCATCGCCTACGACCTATTTGTGAAGCACTTGGCGTTTTATGTTGGCAACGCAATCGATGTGGGGATCGAGATTCTCCCGATGAAATCGATGCAGCAGGAGCTGTCGTCTGGGCCAGGTTATTATGAGGGGGCCTTGTACGATGTTGCTCGTCAAGGCCGTGGTGTGCCCGCGGTCCCGCTTGTTTTGGTCGGTATCGTGCCATGACAATCATTCTTGACGGGGTCAATCGCTTTCGCCTATTATTCGCCCATGGCCCGTCTCGGAGAAAGCAGCGACTTGCTTAACGGAAACGCGCCGCGTATCGCTGGGCATTATCGACCTAACGTTCCGGTTACTCTTTTCGAGGGAGATCGGCTGGATCTCCTTCGGCAACTGCCGGATGGCGCCGCCCGCCTCGTTATCACTTCTCCGCCCTATAACATCGGAAAGAAGTACGAGAAGCGCCTCGGCTTCGAGGAGTACCTAAGATCACAGCGAGACACACTCAAAGAGTGCGTCAGGATATTGGCGCCGAATGGCAGCCTATGCTGGCAAGTGGGAAACCACATCGGGAAAGACGGTGAGGTCTTTCCCCTCGACATTTTCATCTATCGCCTTTGCAAGCGGCTGGGGCTCAAGCTTCGCAACCGTATAGTGTGGTGTTTCGAGCACGGCTTGCACTGTCGGACGCGCTTGTCCGGTAGATACGAGACGATTCTTTGGTTTACGAAAACTGACGATTACGTTTTCAACCTAGATTCTGTACGCGTGCCACAGAAATACCCCGGCAAGAAATACTTCAAGGGCGCCAAAGCCGGACAGTATTCATGCAATCCCCTGGGTAAGAATCCGGGCGACGTCTGGACCATTCCGAACGTAAAGCATAACCATGTCGAGAAGACAATCCATCCATGTCAATTTCCGATCGAACTCGTCGAGCGCCTAGTTTTGGCGTTGACAAGCCCTAATGACCTAATCGTGGACCCTTACATCGGGGTGGCCAGCGCGGCTTGTGCCGCCTTGCTCCACGGGAGGCGGACCGCCGGCGCAGAAATTGTCCCCGAGTATGTGCGAATCGCTAAAGACAGAATCAGGCATGCCTTTGAAGGCAGACTGCGTCGCCGCCCGCTGGGGCGGCCGATTTACCAGCCAAGCCCTACAGACAAGATTGCGCAGCGGCCAGCCCGTCAATTGTCGGCCGACTCCGATCAACTCGTATTTTCTTCCGCTGTCTAAGGCTCGACTCAACCTGCCGCCCCGAACCGCCCGGCGGCAGATGCCGCGCTCAAGGGGCAGCGCTACCTGAAGCACAGACGCTTGCGGACTGCCTTCGCTAGGCGGGGAGGCTGCGGCGCGCCTTCAGCTCCGTGAGCAGGCGCTCGACTTCGGCGTCGCGGTCGAGGCGATTGAGGCGCTCGTCGACGTCGTTGGTGAGCAGCTCCACTTCAGCGCCCGAGACCGCTTCCGCGCGGGTGGCGCGCTCGTGCAGGCGATCGAAGGCCGCGGATTTCGACTGGTCGCCGAGCGTAGCCTGGGCGCGGGCGGCCTTGCCGAGCGCGATGCCGCGGCGATGGCGGGCGATCAGCAGATCGCGCTTGGATTTGGCTTCGTCCAATTTCGCGGAGAGCTTTTGCAGCGCGCCCTTGAGGATTTCCACTTGCGCGTGCTGGTCGTCGACCTGCTCGCGAAAGCTTTGCGCCAGGCGCTGGGCCACCTGAAAGCGGTCGAGCGCAGCGCGCGCCAGATCGTCCTGGCTCTTATCGACGGAGAGCTCGGCCTTGCGCATCCACTCGCGCGCGGAATCGTCGTTTTCGCGGAGGCGCTTTTCGAGGATGTGCAGGTCGGCAATCGACACGGCCACCTGCGTCTTCACCTGCAGGTACTGATTCTCCATGTCGAGGATTACCTGCTTGATCATTTTTTCCGGATCTTCGGCGCGGTCGATCATGTCGTTGAGGTTGGCGCGGATCAAAGTGCTCACTCTTTCCAATAGTCCCATCGAATTTCTCCTTTCCTGAACTTCTCCAAATGCAAAGCGCTTCGCCCCGGCGAGCGCTGTTGCCCGCCGGGACGAAGGCAAAGCCTTACGAATTGCTCGGCGTTGCCGGCGGAATCGCTTTCGGCGTTTTGTCGCCGATCAGGCGAATCTTGCCGAGCAGTTCCGACATTTCCATGCCGGAGAGCGCCTCGAAGAGCGCCGGCACCTGCGCCGCGATCTTGG
>Ga0335074_10009300_pt1 | contig 13711 bp, 14 predicted proteins | sample Lox_Sample_23_FD_206715 | JGI IMG/M metagenome (GOLD analysis project Ga0335074, IMG submission 206715) | Soil microbial communities from Loxahatchee National Wildlife Refuge, Florida, United States - Lox_Sample_2.3 | ecosystem: Environmental > Terrestrial > Soil > Wetlands | place: USA...
CCAGCTCCTGCTCGCGCTCGGGGCTGAGCATGGGGAAGCGCTTCGCCTCTTCGACAAAGCGGACGAGGGTGGTATCGAGCTTGTGGTTCATCTCCGGTCTCCCTTTCCTCTCCGCCTTCCGCACAACCTCCCCTCGCGGTTCCGGCCCGGTGGCCGGTTGCGGGTTGGGATCAGGTCAGAGGAAATGCGAGGAGAAGCAATGCAGGTCGCGATCTTCTGGCGATTTCCGCCGCGATCCCGCTGAGTGGCCTATGTGCCGGTCACGTAGACCGCAATCACGATACCGACCGCGAGCATCGCCATCGTCACACCGATCCAGTCGTACATGACGCGCTTCCCTTTCCCAATCGTGGGGCAACCCGGGCCAGAACGAAATCGCGTACTCTCTCGCCATGCAGAGCGCGCCAGTCGCGAAGCTCGTCGCGGCAGAGGCGCATGAAGACCAGCAGATCCGTCAAGAATACGACGCTCAGCAAAGCGACACGCCACTCTAAATCTGATGTCATGATCCGCACTCCCCTTGCAGACCCAACATGCCCGAGCGCCGGCAGTTAGACACGTTATACGTTGGTAGGATTCGTTAGTGATCAGGTGTGAGAGCGATTGGACAGGGAGCGCGATCGAGGCCACGAGGGGACCAACCATCGATCCGAAACGGGCTGCGAGGGCGCACCTCACCCTCAACGCATGCCTCAGCCTCATCGCGTCATAGGTGGCAGCGGGCGGCGGGTTGGATCGAATGCCCAAACTGGTTTGACGTCACCCCGAAAGATGGACCACAGACGCAATGAGGCGGTGAGAAAATCAAGGGAATGGCGCGCGAAGCGCGCCCGTACGTCGTTCCTCATTGCCTCACCGCCTCGGTGGTGAATCCCTTCTTGCCGCGGGCGTGAGGACAAATGCGATTGCCTCGACCATCCAAGGGGGGCGCTCGCTTCATGGCGGAGCGAGCCCGTGATATCATCAACAAGTTGGGGGGAGACCTCGGGATGGCTGCAAAAGAGACATCCACGACCGCAGTCGTTCACGTCATCGACGACGATGCGTCGCTGCGCACCGCGCTCGACAGCCTGTTTCGCTCGGTCGGCCTCGCCTGCCACACCTATGAATCGGCGCGCGCCTTCCTCGATGCCGGCCCCCCGGATGCGCCGGGGTGCATCGTGGTGGATGTGCGTCTTCCCGGCATGAGCGGGCTGGATTTCCAGGATCGTCTGGGACAGCAGGGTATGCAACTGCCGATCATCATGATGACGGGTCACGGCGATATACCGATGAGCGTCCGGGCCATGAAGGCGGGCGCTGTGGACTTCCTGCCCAAGCCGTTCCGCGACCAGGACATGCTGGATGCCGTCGGCATCGCGATCGACCGCGACCGCGCGCGCCGGTCGGTTGACCGCGATCTTTCGCAGGTGCGAGATCGCTTCGAAACGCTTTCGGCGCGCGAGCGCGAGGTGATGATGCTGGTAACCGCCGGCAAGTTGAACAAACAAGTTGCTGGAGACCTCGGTATCAGCGAAATAACCGTCAAGATTCATCGCGGTGCGGCAATGCGGAAAATGGGGGCGCGGACGCTTGTCGAACTTGTCCGCATGGCCGAGCTGGTCAAGCCGAAGACCACAGGCGGCTAACACCCTCGTATAGTTCCCCGCGCTCAACCCAGATGCGAGACTGGCTCCCATCTTGTCCCTGGGGGCCGGAAAAGGAGTTGGTGTGCCGGCGGTGATTTCTGTCATCGATGATGACGAGTCTTTGGGTGCCTCGCTTGTGGGGCTGTTGCGCTCCTATGGTTACGAGGCCCGCGACTTCGCGTCGGCGGAAGCGTTTCTGGCTTGGGAGGGCGCGAGTGGATGCGACTGCGTCATCGCCGACATCCACATGCCCGGCATGAGCGGGGTCGATCTCAAGCAGCTTCTGGCAGACCGCCAGTGCCTGGTGCCGGTTATCCTGATCACCGGCCGCGCCGACCCGAACGTGGAAGCGCGCGCGCAGTCCTGCGGCGCCGTATGTCTGCTGAAGAAACCGTTCCCCGCCCAAGCCCTGATGCAATGGGTCGACAAGGCTCTCGGCGGATGATCGCCGGGCGCATTGCGGGCGTCCCAAACTTGCGAGCCTCGCTGCGAACCGCTTAGAATTGGCGCGAGGGGATGGCGCGACAGCCATGAAGCCCGTGCCAAACATGCATTCGCGCCCGATGAGGAGCGGCGGACAGACATGGTGCGGACCGCAGGACGCTCGATACAGCTCACCACCTTCCGGTCCGCGACATGACGCAGCGGCAGATCGGGCGGTTGCGTCACCTGGTCCTGCTTTGGATCGCCGGAAGTCTCGGCATCGGCCTGATAACGGCGGTGTGCTTCCGGCTCAACTTCAGCCTTGGCGCCACCGGCTTTCTATTTCTGATCGTCATCGTCCTGCTGTCGCTGCTGGACAGCCTGATTTCGTCGCTCGTGTTCTCGGTCATCGCCGTCGGCTGCCTCAACTTCTTCTTCACCCCGCCGCTCTTCACCTTCGACGTCGCGAATCTTCACGATATCTTTGCGTTGGCCGCCTTTTTCCTCACCTCGCTGGTCATCACCAGTCTCGTCAGAAAGCTCGGCCGGGCGGTGGAGATGCAGCGGCGTCAAGGGCGTCAGCTCGAGCTCACCCACGACGCCATCGTCTCCAGCGACGCGAGCGGTGCAATCGTCTATTGGAACCGCGCCGCCGAGGAGCTTTACGGCTGGAGACGGGAAGAGGCGCTCGGCCAGCAGCCGCAGAACCTCCTGCAAACCGAGTTTCCGGTGCCCTTCGACGCGATCAAAGACGTTCTGGCGCGCACCGGCGGATGGGAGGGCGAGCTCGGGCACACCAGACGCGACGGAACCAAACTCCGGGTGGCCAGCCGGTGGTCGTTGCAGCGCGACGAGACCGGCGAGCCGGTCGGGCGGATCACCATCAGCAACGACATCACCGAGCGCCAGCGCGCCGAGAAAGCGCTTCGGGAGAGCGAGCAGCGCTTCCGCCTGCTGGTGCAAGGCGTCACCGATTACGCGATCTATATGCTCGATCCGGCCGGGCACATCGCCAATTGGAATATCGGCGCCGAACGTATCACGGGTTACGGCGCGGTCGAAATCGTCGGCGAGCATTTCTCGCGGTTCTACGCGCCAGAGGACATCGCGGCCGGCTTGCCGGAAAAGGGGCTTATCACCGCCGCCCGCGACGGACGCTACGAGAGCGAAGGTCGTCGCGTCAGAAAGGACGGAACCGAATTCTGGGCCGCCGTCATCATCGACGCCATCAGAGACGATACCGGGAAACTCATCGGCTTCGCCAAGATCGCGCGCGACGTCACCGAGCGCAAAGCGGCCGAGGACACGCGGCGCCGCAGCCAGGCCGCCTACCTCGCCGAAGCGCAGCGGCTGAGCCACACCGGCAGCTTCGGCTGGGACCTGGCGACGGACGACGTCACCTGGTCGGATGAAACCTTCCGGATCTTTGGTTACGACCCGACGACGAAGCCGTCGATGGCGCTGGCGCTGCAACGGGTTCATCCGGACGACGCGGCGCACGTCCGGGAGGTGCTCGAGCAGGCGCGGAACAGCCGACAAGAGTTCGACCTCGAGCGTCGCCTGGTGATGCCCGATGGGGCGGTCAAGACGGTTCACGTGCGGGCGCACGCCCTGACGGAGCCGGTTGCCGGCGCGGCGCAGACGCCGGCCGCGGCGCAGTTCGTGGGCGCGGTGATGGATGTCACGGCACGCACCGAGGCTTACGCGGCGTTGGCGCGCAGCGAGCGGCGCTATCAGAACCTGTTCCGGGCGATGGCGATAGCGTTTCTGGAAGTCGATTGGTCGCGGAGCGCCGAGATGCTGCGCGGCTTGCGGCAGGCGGGCGTCACCGACTTCAGAGGGTACTTAAAGGACCATCCCGCCTTCGTTCGCGAGCTCATGAAGACGACGCGGATCGTCGACATCAACGATCAGACGATCGCACTTTTTGGCCTTCGAGGCAGCCGGGCGGAGATGCTCCGGAACTGGCCCGAGGAGAACTGGCCTCCGGAGAGCTGGCCCAGCTATATCGATGCCGTGATCTCGTCGCTGAACCGCGAGCCGTACTTCTCGGCCGAAACCCGGCTGCTCAGGTCCGACGGCACCATCTTCGATGCGCAAATCACCGTCTGGTCTTCGACCGAAAACAAGACCGCGGGATTTATCGCCGTAACCGATATCTCGCAGCGCAAGCAGGCATTTTCGGCGCTGGAGCGCAGCGAGTACCGTTATCGCGATCTTTTCGACCATGTGCCGGTGGCGCTGATGCAGCTCCGCACCCAGGGCCGGGTGAAGCGGGGCCGCATCATGGAGCAGCTACGATCCGAGGGCCTCAGCGATTTTCCGGCCTATCTCAATCGGCACCCGGAATTCGTGCGCGATGCCCTCGACGGCCTGACCATCGAAGCGGTGAACGAACAGGCGATCCGCATGTTCGGGGCCCGCGATGCCGATGAGCTGATCGCCCTTCAGAACGCCTGGATCTGGCGCGAACGTCCGGACACATTTCGACGAATCCTGGAAAGCCGATTCCACCACAAGTGGACGTATCAAGAGGAGACCCGGATCAGGACGCTGGACGGCCGCCTGATCGACGTGTTCTTCACGATCGCGCGCCCCGAGCGGTTCGATAGTGATTCCGGCCACATCCTTTACGGATTCATCGACATCAGCGAAACCGTGCGGACGCGGGAGAAGCTACAGAGCATCGAAGTGGAGTTCGCTCACGCCGCACGGCTTTCGATGCTGGGGGAGCTGGCGGCATCGATCGCACACGAGGTGAACCAGCCGCTCGCCGCCGTCAGCGCCAACGCCGAAGCGGGCCTGCGCTGGCTCAATCGCCCCGAGCCGAATGGCGCAGAAGCGTCTTCGGCGCTGCGGCGCATCGTCGCCGATGCGCGCCGCGCCGGCGACATCATCGCGCGCGTCCGCGGCATGGCCGCCGGGCGGGCGCCGCAGCAGGTCTCACTGTCGCTCGGCGAGGTGATCGAGGAGGCGCTGCTGACCCTTCGCCACGAGCTTCAGTCGAAGCACATCGAGCTTTCACTCGACCTTGCGCCCGCGCTGCCGCCGGTGCTCGCAGACCGCATCCAGCTTCAGCAGGTCGTCGTGAACCTCGCGATCAACGCGGTGCAAGCGATGGCGCAATCGAGCGCGAGGCGGATTCTGGCCGTCGCGACGGCTCGCTTCGACGAAGGCAAACTGATGTGCAGCGTCGAAGACAGCGGTCCCGGCGTCGCGCAGGAGCATCTCGACCGCCTGTTCCAGAGCTTTTTCACGACCAAGGAGTCGGGCATGGGACTGGGCCTCTCCATTTCCCGGTCGATCATCGAAGGACATGGCGGGACGCTACGGGTCGACAACGGCTCTCCCTATGGCGGCGCCCGCTTCATCTTCACGTTGCCGACCGCTCCCAGCATCAGCGCGGCGGCACGGATGCTCGGCTGAGAGCGCAGCACACCCAACCTGCGCGGGAAAATTGTCGAGCGCCGCGCAGCCGCCAGGGCCAAGGGAGCGCGCGCTTTCGCTACGACCCAGACGAAGGTGTTATCGACCTCTGCCACAAGGCAGCCAAACCTTCCCCAGGTGCAATAGAAACCGGTGGGGCGCGCTGGTATCTCCAAAGACAAAGGAGATCGCCATGTTGATGCTCTGGAGCCCCGGACAGCTGTTGCTGCTTGGCAGCGTGGGCCTGGTGATCGCGTTTTTCGTCATCGGCGAGATGATCGAGCAGAAGCATCCTCGTCGACCGATGCGCGCTCCGACCAAAAGCGCACGCCTGGCATGGGCAATGCGCGACATGCCGCGCGCGCCGCGCGAGGATTTGCGCGCGTTGCCGGTGAGACGACAGGAATCGCGCGCGACCGACGGGCTGGCGAAGCAGCGCCGCGCCTGATCGCGGATGCTTCGCGACGGTTTCCGCCAGAGAAGAGAGAAGGACTCACCACGGAGGCACGGAGATCACAGAGAAGGGAAGAATGGCGCGCTTCGCGCGCCAAACACGTATTCTCCGTGCCCTCCGTGCCTCCGTGGTGGATCTATATACGATAGCTCTGCGCTTTTGCGGAGGGCTCTGGCGATAGGGACAAGACGCGGCTGGCTGGATCAGAGCGGCTGCAGCCGCCGCGCCAGGGCCTCCTGCCATAGGCTGCCGCGATCGTCGTCGAAGATCAGCTTCGGATCGGCCGATGCGATGACCCAGATATGCTGCGCGATTTCGCTCTCGAGCTGGCCGGGAGCCCAGCCGCAGTATCCGAATGCGACGAGGAACTTCGCCGGGCCTCTCTTATGGCCGATGTCGCTGAGAATTTCGCGTGTCGATGTCATCGCCACGCGCCCATCGATATCCATTGTCTCGGCGCGATGATAGTCGACGCTATGCAAGACGAAGCCGATCTGCAGCTCGACGGGCCCGCCGGCGAACAGAAGCACGCGCCCCTCGACACCCGTGGGGTCCGCTCCGATCGCTTTCATCACGCTTGCCAGCGGCCGCTTTTCTACGGGACGGTTGATGATGATCCCCATCGCGCCATCGCTGCCGTGGCGGAGTAGAAGAACGACGGCGCGATCGAATTGCGGCTCATCCATGTCTGTCGACGCGACCAGCAATCGGCCGGGGATCAGAAGGTCATTGCGCTCGGCCTCCGTTTTCGATCCCTGCGTCGGTGACACGCTCGCAGCCAGCGCGACCGCTATGGCAAATAGCGTAATCGAGTGCTTGAACCAGCTAAGGATCACGCTTCCCTCACCGGGTGCCCGTCGTCACCGCTCTGTCCGCGTTGAGCGTTCGGCGCCGCGCCGACCGCTTTGCCGCCGGGCCCTCGCCATCCTGCGCGCGGCCGAGACTCGCGTCCAATACTCTTTCAACGGACCGGAGCGACGGCAGGCTGTACGTAGCCCCTGTCCGACGCCCTCGTTCACGAGCGCCGGGTCCGCTTCTAGGCCCTCATCGGACCCGGAGCCGGTCGAGTGATCCAGATCACTCCCTCGGCGCCGCGGCTGACCCCTTCTAACGCCAAGGAAGCCGCCACCGGGGCGGGCTTTCCCTACAAGTGTGTCCATGATCGCTGTCGCTCACGACCCCGCCACCCTCCTGTTCCTGCTCCTCGCGGCCCACGCGCTTGGCGACTTTGGACTCCAGTCGCGTTTTCTGGCCATGGCCAAGAACCGGCACAGCGAGATCGGCCGGGAGTACTGGGTCGCCGCCCTGCCTTCGCATGCCCTCATTCACGGCGTCCTGGTCTTTGCCATCACCGGATCGACCGGGCTGGGGCTGGCGGAAGCTGTCCTGCATGGCGGCATTGACTGGTGCAAAAACGAAGGCTGGTTCGGTTTTCGCGTCGATCAGGGGCTGCATGTGCTGTGCAAGGTCCTCTGGCTCGTTCTCGTCCTCTACCCTCAATTCGTCACGCATTGACGTCTGCCGGGTCCGAGTGTTGTCCCCGCCGATCCATGCACGGCGCAATTTTTTGTGATGAGGTTGTGATTGGTGCGCCCGTCGGGGCGCGCCAGATGGAGCCTGTGGTTCCGGCGACCGGGCGACTGCGGGCGGTTTCGACCAGGGTGGCGGCGGAGCCCTGATGCGTGAGCGGCACGAAAGCGAGAAGCGATGAGGCTCCGGCTGACCAGCGACGGCTCCCTCGGATGGGCTTTTCAGCGCTTCTCCGACACGGTCCTCGGTCCCGCGCTGCCGCGGCGCCCCTCGGAGCGGGTGATGCAGGCGATCCGGCGGCAAGAGGCGGACAGCGAAATCCTGGTCGGCTGGGTGCAGATCGCAGCCATTGTCTTCTTCGCGGTGTTCTATGCCGTTTCCCCCAAGGCCTTCTCTCCCAATGTGCCGTTCGAGCCGGTGCCGGTGACCCTGGGCGCCTACGCCCTCTTCACGCTCGTCCGTCTGACGCTTGCTTATCGAAGAAAACTCGCAAGCTGGTTCCTGGCTCTGTCGGTGGTCATCGACATCGCGGTGCTGATGATCACCATCTGGAGCTTCCACTTGCAGTATCAGCAGCCTCCCGCGATCTACCTCAAGGCGCCGACGCTGCTCTATGTCTTCATCCTCATCGCGTTGCGCGCGCTGCGTTTTGACCCGCGCTGGGTCGTCCTCGCCGGCCTGTCGGCGGCAATCGGCTGGCTGATCCTGCTCCTCTATGCGCTGCACGGACAATCGATGGCGGCGATCGTGACGCACAGCTACGTCGACTATGCGACGTCGCCCAAGGTGCTGATCGGCGCCGAAGTGGACAAGATCGTGTCGATCCTGGTCGTCACGGCAGTCCTGACGCTGGCCCTTGTCCGCGGGCGGCGGTTGCTGGTGCGGTCGGTCGCGGACGAAGCCGCCGCGGCGGAGCTGTCGCGGTTCTTCGCTCCGGACATCGCCGAGACGATCCTCAATGCCAAAGACGCTATCCATCCCGGCATCGGCGTCCACCGCAATGCGGCGGCGATGTTCATCGACCTCCGCGGCTTCACCAGCCTGTCGAGCGTCCTGCAACCGTCGAGCCTCGTCGCCATGCTGGGAGAGTACCAAGCGGTGGTCGTTCCGATCGTGCGCCGCCATGGCGGCGGGATCATCGCCTATCTCGGCGACGGCATCATGGCCGCTTTCGGCGCCACACGGGAAAGCGACACATCCGCGGCGGACGCGCTCAAGGCAACGGAAGAGCTGGTCGTCGCGCTGAGCCTCTGGACAAAGCGCCGGCGTGCGCAAGGTCTGCCCGCGCTGGAATGGGGGATCGGCGTCGCCTGGGGCGCGGTCATCTGCGGCGCGATCGGCACGGAAGACCGCCTGGAATACACCGTCATCGGCGATCCGGTTAATCGCGCCGCAAAGCTCCAGGCGCAGACCAAAACCGTGAATGCGCATGCGCTGGTCGCGGCGCCCGCCTGGTCGGAAGCGGCAGAACAGGGGTTTCGGCCGCTTCACCCGCATCGGCGGCACAACGACTGCATCCTTCCCGGCATCGATGATCCCGTGGAGGTGGTCGCGCTGGCGTAGTTGTCCATGCGTCGAGCCGAGCGCTCACGGTCTCGCGATGGCGCGCCGGCAGGCTCTGCATTACAGGCGTAACCGTTTTCTGCGTTGCCGAAATCATCGCGCCGCACCAGCTACTCCACACCGATCGACATGAGCGCGATGGCCCGTGGCGGGGGCAAACTCGGCAACGCTCTGATCACCGGCGGAACCAGGGGTATAGGAGCTGCGGGCGCCACGCAGCCTTCATTTCTACCAAAGGAGCAATCGTGGCAACAGCTGTTGTTACCGGGACCAGCACCGGTATTGGACTGGCCACCGCAGTCGCTTTGGCGCGCGCAGGCCACACCGTCTACGCAACCATGCGCAATCCGAGAACGGGCGGCGAAGAGCTGCGCGCAATGGCGGAGCGCCAGCATCTGCCGCTTCGCATCGCAACGCTCGATGTCGATTCTGATGAGTCGGTCCGCACTGCGTTCGCCAGGATCCTGGCTGAAGCCGGCCGCATCGATGTGCTGGTGAACAATGCCGGCATTTCCGTGCTCAGCGCCGTTGAGGAGACCCCAATCGCCGCATTTCGCGCCGTCATGGAGACCAACTACTTTGGAGCGTTGCGCTGCATTCAAGCGGTATTGCCCGGCATGCGAGAACGCCGGTCCGGCTGCATCGTCAACGTCACATCGGTGGCCGGCAGGCTTTCCCTGGCGCCGCAGGCCGCCTATTCATCCTCAAAATTCGCGCTCGAGGCGGCAAGCGAAGCCCTGGCCCAGGAAGTGAAAGCTTTCGGAGTCCGCGTGGCCATCGTCGAACCGGGCGTCATCGCGACAGCGATCTTCGGCAAGGTGCCACCGCCGCCGGCTAACTCGAACTACCCGCATGGCCGGCGTATCTACGAGCTCTTCAGGGTTTCCCTTGAGAAGCCTGTTTCTCCGGATGTCGTAGGGGAAAAGATTCGCGAGATCGTCGAGAGTGGCAGCGGGAAACTACGGCATCCCGTTGGGCCCGACGTCGAGGGGTTCCTGGCGTGGCGCGCATCCATGAGCGACGAGCAGTGGATCGAATGGGGCGCCATCTCCGATGCACAATGGGTTGAGCGCGTGAGGCAGACCTTCCATCTGAATGTCAGCCTCTGAGGCGCTGTCTGCGACGTCGATCGAACCACGCATCCTGCGGACACCCTGGCTTCCTCCGTTCCGACGCTTGCGTCAGTCGACGACCGCGATGCCCTGGATCTCGATCAGCATGCTCGGATCGGCGAAACCCGTCACCGTGATCGCCGCACTTGCGGGGAAGTTTTCGCCGAAGATTTCGGTGCGGATTTCAGTCATCCGCGTCGTGTAGCGGGAATCGGCAAGAAAGACGGTCATGGTGACGATATCCTTTATCGACGCTCCCGCTTCCTCGAGCGTCGCTTCGATGTTCTTGAACGTCTGCCGCATCTGCGCATCGAAGTCGCCGGCAAGCGAATTGCCGGCCTGGTCCTTTTGACCGGTGTGACCGGCGATCCAGACGATCGTTCCGCCCTCGGTGATGACGGCCGGGGAAAACGCGCGAGATTTCTGCCAGGTCCCGCGCACGAATGATTTTTTCATGGAGCCTCTCCTCTCGGACCAAAATGGATCGATCTACCGCTCATGCGGCACTCAGGCCTGCGGAAGCACGATCCGCTGGCGCGAAACGGCGCGTGGGCCGATTTCGGCTTCGTGTCAAGAACAGACCTGCTTGAGGCAGTTCTGCTGATGTCCTGATTGGCCGCGACGCAGGCCTGAGCTCAACAACGGAGCTGCGCGCTCACGATGGATCGATCACCTTGGCAGCGCGATGAGCGATCTCATCCACCTTTGCCAATTCGCCATCCGTTGGCAACGATATGCGAGCCCAATGCGTCGAGATCACGCCGACCAGGCCGCCGCGGGTGCCGAAGATCGGGGTCGATTGCACCGCGAGGACGCCTGCGTCACGCAAAATCCTGCCAGTCTCGCGTCCCGTAAAGATCTCGCTGCGCGCGACGGCAGGGATGACGACGCGACGGCCTTCCCTCAGCGCCAAGCCGCAGGGACTATCGCCGCTGTTCCCAACCACCGCAAAGAAATCCAGAAAGGTTGCGCCGAAGCCGCGGCTCGCAGCGATCCGTAACGTGTTCGTCGTCGGATCGACGGCCTGCAATGTGCCCATATCAGCATGCGTTGCGGCGATCGCCTCGCCGAGGAGGCTGTCGAACAGTGCAGCGCGCGATGACGAGGTCCCGCTGCCCGGCTTTAATCGCTCTGCCCGAAACCTGCGCGACTCCTCGACGAGGCGGTGCGACTGCTCGATCACGAAGCCAAGCTCGCGTTGTGCATTGAGCATGCGGTCGAGGCTTGTCATGAGCTGGCCCATACGCTGACTGGCCGCGTCCAACAATTGCCGTGTTTCGGTGACGAGTTGTCCGATGCCGAATGGCTTGACCAGGAAGGGGCAGCCAACCTCGACCATGCGGTCTTGAAGCGCAGGATCGCCGCTGGTGATAAGGACCGGGATCTCGAGGCCGACCACGGCTCGAGTCAACGCCAGCCCATGCACCTCCGGCAACGCGGCATCGATGATCGCCGCGTCCGGGCGATCATCTAGCGCGATGTGAAACGCTGCCCGAGCGCTGTCGACGCTCGTGACACGGCAACTGCCATCGGCCTCCAGCCCCATCTGCATGACGGAGCAGACGGCAGGATCGTCCTCGACCACCAGCAGATGCCGCATTGTCTGCCTTAGTCCCTCGTGTTCGTGCATCGAGTTTCTTTCCATTACTACAATATTAGCACGGAATGCGCACTTCTTCCCGAATTATTAGTTATTATGTGGAGTATTGTTGCCGAAACTTGCCGAATTCTCACGTGGAGTATTGATGACTTTATTTGCCTGGTATTGATGATGCGCTAAAGGCTCATAATGCTTGGATAGGGCATAGGTGTCCGGCAACTAAAAATGAGTAATTGACGCAGGTGGCTCATTCCCCTACCTTGAGGCCCAGGTGAATCTGGGAGGGTGGAATGGGAGAACTGACCCGACCCGAGCGACTGCAGATCATGCTTACCGCAGAGGAGCTTGCCGCAGTCGATGACTGGCGTTTTGCCCGGCGTATGCCGAGCCGTGCCGCCGCCGTGCGCGATCTCTTGCGCCGGGGCTTGGCAGCCGAAGGGATCGATCTCGCTGCGCCGGGCCGCGCCTCGCGCAATTTCGGTGTGATCGACGAAGCCCCGGATAGCGCGCAGGAGGACGGTCGCCGCGACTGATCGGCACCCCAGCGCTTGACTGTTGCGATCGCGTGTGTGCGTCCGCCGGGTCGTCCTTCGCCCCCCTGCCCCATGTCGCACACACGGGCGAGGTGCTTTTGGAGCGCGGTGCGGCGGACATTCGTCTAGCCGCACGCTATTTCCGATTGCTTGGGCACGCCTGTGGCGCAGCGCCCGGCGTCAGCAGGAACCATTGTCGCGCGCGTGATGTAGCCGAACTTGCTGATGAAGTGCAGCAGGAGGCGAGGCGATCGTGGCGGAGCCCAATCTAGCAGCCGTCAGACCAGCGCGTCGGTATGAAGGTCTCAGTCTTATAGGCCTAGCGGGCGTCGTGTCCGTTGGCCTTGCGATCGCCCTGTGGGCCGGCGACCGGAGCGACAATCTAACGCCGGCTGCGGTTGCGGCGCACCTGTGCACCAGCCACGAGAGCGACCTGCTGCGCCGGCACTCGCCGCCGATCGCCCGGCGCACGATGCTCCCGCCACCGACGAGCAGCATCGGCGCCTCCTTCTTCTGCTTATGATGAACAGTGCCGGCCCTCTCGGGCCCTACGGCAAGATCAGCCGATAGCCGGTCGCGCCGCAATCAGGTGATCCCCATTTTCCTCGCTATTCGCGCATCGCTTCCAGGCGCGCCGCAGGCACTGCCGGACGGAGACTGCGTTTATCAACGGCCGCGTATCAGGACGGAGAGGAGCGCAAGCGCACATGGCGCCATCGGCCGCCATATCTGATCAGAAGCTCGACCAGGCGGCGGCAGCGATCCAGCAGGTGAACGACGTGCAGCGCGACTATCAACAGAAGCTCGACTCCGCCGCACCGGCCGACAGGCCGCGCGTTGCGAGCGAAGGCAATGCTGCACTCACCAAAGCCGTCACTGATCACGGCTTGTCGGTCGAAGAATTCAATTCGATCATGACGGTGGCGCAGAACGACCCCACGCTTCGCGCCAAGCTCCTGCAGCGCATGCACAACCCGCAGGAGTAGTCGGACGCGCGGCTAGCGAGGCGCCCGGGCGATCACGCTAGTCGTAGCGCGGGATCGGTCCATTGTGCGGCGTCATGTCATCCGTCAGGTCCAACTCCACCTCGTCGACATAGCACCACCCCCAACCTTCCGGCGGGTCGTAGCCCTCGATGATCGGATGGCCCGTCGCCTCAAAATGACGGGTCGCATGGCGGTTGGGAGAATCGTCACAACACCCGACATGGCCGCAGGTTCGGCACAGGCGAAGATGCACCCAGGTGCTGCCCGTCTTGAGACATTCTTCGCATCCGAGCGCGCTCGGCGTGACGCTGCGCAGATCGGCGGCGTGGCGGCATTCCTCGGCCATGGGTTCCCTCCTCTCATCAGGCGACGGATTGCGGCGTACCGGAGAGATAGCCGTGCAGCGCGGCGACCACTTGCGCCCCCTCGCCGATGGCGCTGCCGACGCGCTTGACC
>Ga0335074_10009301_pt1 | contig 13710 bp, 16 predicted proteins | sample Lox_Sample_23_FD_206715 | JGI IMG/M metagenome (GOLD analysis project Ga0335074, IMG submission 206715) | Soil microbial communities from Loxahatchee National Wildlife Refuge, Florida, United States - Lox_Sample_2.3 | ecosystem: Environmental > Terrestrial > Soil > Wetlands | place: USA...
GCGCCACCATCCCGCAGCTCGGCGCGCTGTCCGCGGCCCGCTGGGCCGCGCTGCTGCGCGACGAGCGAGCCGCGGCGCTGCCCACCGCGTTCACGCTGGAATCGCTGAGCAACGAGCTGGCCTACCTGGCCGGCCCGGCGCTGGTCAGCATCCTCGGCGCGACCGGGCGCCCGGCGCTGGGCACGGCGCTGGCGGGGGTCTTGGTGGTGGCAGGCGGACTGTGCTTCGCCGCGCAGCGCCGCACCGCGCCGCCACCAGCGGGGCAGGCGGTGCCGGCAGGACCGTCGGTGTCGGCCGGACCAGCGGTGCCGGCGTCCGGTGCCGTCGCGCACCATCGCGGGGGCAGTTCGCTGCTGCGGCCGGGATTCGCGGTCCTAGTCGGCGTGAACCTGGCCATCGGCTGCTTCTTCGGCGCCATGCAGCTCTCCGTGACCGCCTTCGCGGTCGAGCACGGCGCGGCGAGCGCGGCCGCCGTGCTGTTCACGGTGTCCAGCTGCGCCAGCCTGCTGGCCGGCTGGCTGTACGGGCTGCACCGGTGGCGCACGGCGCCGCGGGTCCAGCTGGCGGTGGCCGCGGCCTGCCTGGCGGCCGGCTGCCTGCCGTTGCTCGTGGCCGCCTCGCCGGCCGAGCTGGGATCCGGCCTCGCGCTGACCGGGATGGCGATCCCGCCGCTGCTGGTGCTCAGCACGGTGCTGGCCGAACTGGCGGTCTCCCGCGCCGTGCTAACTCAGGCGTTCGTGTGGCTGAACTCGGCCAGCGCCGCTGGTTCGGCCGGCGCGGCCGCGGTGGCCGGCTGGGCAGTCGGCACCTTCGGCGCGCACGGCGGCTTCGCGGTGGCCGCGCTGGCCGCCAGCGTCATGGCGGTGCTGGCCGTGACCGGCCTGCGGGCACTCAGGCCGGATTGACGGTGACGCCGGCCTCTTGCAGGGTGGCGATGGCCTCGGCCGTGGTGCCGGGGTCGACGCCCGCTGTCAGTCCGAGCAGGACGTTCGTGCGGAAGCCGGCTTTCGCCGCGTCGGCCGCGGTCGCGCGGACGCAGTAGTCGGTGGCGATCCCGACGACGTCGACCGCGTCCACGTCGTGCTCCCGCAGCCAGTCGGCGAGCGCCGTGCCCTGCTCGTCGGCGCCCTCGAAACCGCTGTAGGCGGCGGCGTGCTGGCCCTTGCGGAACACCGCCTCGATCGGCCTGGTGTCCAGGTCCGGGTACAGCTCGGCTCCGTAGGACCCGGCGACGCAGTGCGGCGGCCAGGACTTGACATAGTCCGGCTGGGCGGCGAAGTGACCGCCGGGATCGATGTGGTAATCCTCGGTGGCGACCACGTGATCGTAGCCGTGGCCGGGCGTCGCGAGCAGGGCGCTGATGCCGCGAGCCACCGCGGCGCCGCCCGCGACCGCGAGGGAGCCGCCTTCGCAGAAATCGTTCTGCACATCGACGATGATGAGCGCACGCACGCCTTTACCGTATCGTGATCGCGCGAACGAGGTGAAGCGGACTTTACGAACCCACCTCGGCGGCGGCGCCGCCGGTGATCCGGACCAGCTCGTCGAAAGACGTCGGGAACACCGTGTGCGGATGCCCGGCGGCGGCCCACACGACGTCGTATCGCGACAGCCACGTGTCGACCAGCGTCCGGATCGGCGCGGGATGCGCGACCGGCCCGACTCCGCCGATCGCCTGGCCGGTCCATTCGCGCACCGAGCGCGCGTCGGCCCGATTTACGGCGGCAGAGCCGGTCAGGGACGCCACCAGCGACGTGTCCACCCGGTGCGCGCCGCTGGTCATCACCAGCAGCGGGGCGCCGTCGGCGGCGAACACCAGGCTGTTGGCGATCGCCCCGACCTCGCAGCCGAGCTGCTGCGCCGCGGCGGCCGCGGTGGGCGCCGGCTCGGGGAGTTCCCGGACCTCGCCGGTGACACCCAGCGACGTGAGCACAGCAGCGAACTGAGAGAAATCGACGGCCATGCCGGCCACGCTACCGACACCGCAGCACCGGCCGCGAACACATTTCGGCCGCCAGAACGGTCAGTTCTCCTCGCCGTCGGGCTCGAAGACCGTCGGGATGGCCGGGTAGCCACGGGACAGCTGCAGCGCGTACCCCGGCAGTTCGGCGAGCACCGCCTGGTGCCGCTCACGCGCGGCGGCCAGCGGCTCGCGGCCCACGACCTTCCCGTCCCTGACGAGCTCGCGGAGCAGCACCCGGTCCGACGGCCCGGGGTCCGGCGGCACCAGGCTGATCTGCTCGGTCACGGCCTCGCCGGCCGGGCCGCGGTGCCGGACGGCCCACTTGCGGCCGCCGCGCCCCGGCTTGCCCACCGACCGTTTCGCGACGGGCCGCAGGACATCCAGCGGTCCCGCGGTCTCCGCATCCTCCAGTGGCGTGTCCGACCGTGCCACCAGCTTGTACACGAGCGCCGCGGTCGGCGCGCCAGACCCGGTGACCAGCGAGGTGCCCACCCCGTACCCGTCCACCGGCGCCACTGCCAGCCCGGCGATCGAGTACTCGTCCAGGTCCCCGGTCAGGATTATCCGTGTGGAGGTGGCGCCGAGCGAGTCGAGCTGCGAACGCACCGACACCGCCAGCGCGGGCAGGTCGCCGCTGTCGATCCGCACCGCGCCGAGCGAGGTGCCCGCCACGTCCACCGCGGTGCGCACCGCCCGGCCCACGTCGTAGGTGTCGACGAGCAGCGTCGTGGACGGCCCGAGCGAGGACAGCTGGGACTCGAACGCGTTCCGCTCGCTGTCGTGCACAAGGGTGAAGGCGTGCGCGGAGGTCCCGCTGGACGGGACCCCGTAGCAGAACCGCGCTTCCAGGTTCGACGTGGAAGCGAACCCGGCGATGTACGCGGCCCGCGCGGCCGCCACCGCGGCGCCCTCGTGCGTGCGCCGGGAGCCCATCTCGATCAGCGGCCGGCCGCCGGGTCCGCCCGCCGCGGTCACCATCCGGGAGGCGGCGGAGGCGATGGCGCAGTCGTGGTTCATGATCGACAGCACCAGCGTCTCGAGCAGGACCGCCTCGGCGAACGTGCCTTCGACCACGACGATCGGGGACCCGGGAAAGTAAACGTCGCCTTCCGCATAACCCCAGATGTTTCCGGCGAAACGATACGATGACAGATAGCGGAGCGTGGTCTCGTCCACGATCTTGTTATCCCGCAGGAAGGCGAGTTCCTGCGGGCCGAAGCGGAACCGCTCGAGGGCGTCGAGCAGCCGCCCGGTGCCGGCCACGACTCCGTACCTGCGGCCGTGCGGCAGGTGCCGGGCGAATACCTCGAATACCGCCCGGCGGTGCGCCGCTCCGCTGTGCAGTGCGGCTTCAAGCATGGTGAGTTCATAGTGGTCGGTCAGCAGCGCGGACCCCGTGGGGCCGTCGGCCGAAGAACCGTCGGATTCGCTGTTCGCCGGTGTGGTCACAGGTGGAAGACTACGTATAAGGAGGTGCGTACGAGTGAGCGTGGCACCCGCTGAGCTAGATCGGCCGTCGTCAGCGGATGAATCGGTGCCGGACAAGCCATGGATGACCATCGTGTGGAACGATCCGGTGAACCTGATGTCCTACGTGACTTACGTGTTTGAGCACGTCTTCGGATACCCCCGGCCTAAAGCCGAGAAGCTCATGCTCGACGTCCACCACAAGGGCAAGGCCGTGGTCGCCGTCGGCACGCGAGAGGCCATGGAGCACAACGTCGAGGTGCTGCACGGTTACGGCCTCTGGGCCACGGTCCGCCAGGACAACTAGCCGCAAGACCACCCACCACCTACGAAGACTGAGACGATGGAGATGTTCCGGCGTACGAAGAACGGCGGCGTCAGCGTCTGGCTGCCGCCCGGTGAGGCGACGCTGCTGCGCACGCTCGTGGTCCCGGTCCTCGACCTGCTCGGCGAAACGAGCCGGCCGGGCGAACCAGCCGCCCCGGCAGGCGCGCCCCCAGGCGGCGCTGACGACCTGGACAGGATCCTGGCGGAAGCCGTCGAGGCGGCCGAGGCCGCGGAAGCGCCGCAGATCCCGGAAGACCCGGTGCTCGCGAGGCTGCTCCCCGACGCCTACCAGGACGACCCCGACGCGGCCGGTGAGTTCCGCAAGTACACCGAGTCGTCGCTGCGCGAGGCGAAGAAGTACTTCGCGCAGACCCTGCTCGACACGCTGCCGCCCTCCGGCGGCCGGATCAGGCTCACCGGCGACCAGGCCAGGGACTGGATGCGGGCGCTGAACGACGTGCGGCTGATGTTCGGCGTGCGGCTCGAGGTGACCGAGGACTTCGAGGAGCAGCTCGCCGCGCTCGCCCCCGACGACCCGAAGGTCGCCGCGTTCGAGGTCTACGGCTGGCTGGGCGCCGTGCAGGAGTCGCTGGTCCGCGCCCTCGACCGGTAACGCCGCTCACCGGGTAATCTCACCATTCATGCTGACGATCTCCCGTGACCTTCAGGCGAAGATCATCGACCACGCCCGGAAAGATCACCCGGACGAGGCCTGCGGCGTGATCGCCGGCCCGGCGGGCAGCGACCGCCCGACCCGGTTCATCCCCATGCAGAACGCCGAGCGTTCCCCCACGTTCTACCGTTTCGACTCCCTCGAGCAGCTCAAGGTGTGGCGCGAAATGGACGACAGGGACGAGGAACCGGTGGTGATTTACCACTCCCACACAGCCACCCAGGCGTACCCGTCGCGCACGGACATCTCGTACGCCAGCGAGCCCCAGGCTCATTACGTCCTAGTATCTACACGGGATGAGTCGGAAACCGAGTTCAGGTCCTACCGGATAGTCGACGGTGAGGTCACCGAGGAACCGGTCACGTTCACGGAATGATCCTGCCCGTCACCGGGTTCCAACCAAGGCGTTAGAAGTTCACTGAGGAGCGTTGTTCATGGCCATTGAGGTTCGCATTCCGACGATTCTGCGCAGCTACACCGGCGGCGCCAAGTCGGTGGAGGGGTCCGGGACCACCCTGGACGAGCTGCTGTCCAACCTTGACGCCGAGCACGGCGGCCTGCGCGACCGGCTGGTCGACGGCGAGAACCTCCGCCGGTTCGTCAACGTCTACCTGAACGACGAGGATGTCCGCTTCCTCGGCGGCCTGAAGACGACCGTGTCCGACGGTGACACGGTCACCGTCCTGCCGGCTGTCGCTGGCGGGGCCCGGTAACACCACTTTCATCCAGAACGGGCCCGTTCGATGCGTTACGACTCACTGCTTGCCTCCCTGGGGAACACCCCGCTGGTGGGCCTGCCCAGGATGTCCCCATCGGACGACGTGCGGTTGTGGGCCAAGCTCGAGGACCGCAACCCGACCGGATCGGTGAAGGACCGCCCGGCGTTCTTCATGGTCGAGCAGGCGGAGAAGGACGGCATTCTCCGGCCCGGCGCGACGATCCTGGAGCCGACCTCGGGGAACACCGGCATCTCGCTGGCGATGGTCGCGAAGCTCCGCGGCTACCAGCTGATCGTGGTGATGCCGGAGAATACCAGCGAGGAGCGCCGCCAGATCCTGCGGATGTACGGGGCAGAGATCTTCACCTCGCCGGCGGCCGGGGGCTCGAACGAGGCCGTCCGGGTGGCGAAGCGGCTTGCCGCCGATCACCCGGACTGGGTCATGCTCTACCAGTACGGCAACGAGGCGAACGCCCGGGCGCACTACGAGACCACCGGCCCCGAGATCCTCGCCGACCTGCCGAGCGTCACGCACTTCGTGGCCGGCCTCGGCACGACGGGCACGCTGATGGGGACGGGCCGGTTCCTGCGGGAGCACGTCCCCGACGTCAAGATCGTCGCCGCCGAGCCCCGCTACGGCGAGCTCGTCTACGGCCTGCGGAACGTGGATGAGGGCTTCGTCCCCGAGCTGTACGACGAGTCGGTGCTGACCACGCGGTTCTCGGTGTCGTCGGAGGACGCGCTGCAGCGCACCCGCGAGCTGCTGACCAAGGAAGGCATCTTCGCCGGGATCTCGGCGGGCTGCGCCCTGCACGCGGGGCTCTCGATGGCGGCGCAGTCGGTCAAGGCGAAGGAACGCGCCGACATCGTGGTGCTCGTCGCCGATGGCGGCTGGAAGTACCTGTCCACCGGCGCCTACGGCGGCACGCTGGACGAGGCCGAGGAGCGCCTCGAGGGCCAGCTCTGGGCTTAATCGCCTCGCGATATAACGTGCACTGTGCAGCTGCACGTGCATCATTTAGGCTGTTCATGTGCACCGTATGCGCCTGACCGTAGTGGGCTGCACGGGGAGTCTTCCCGGACCGGACAGCGCCGCTTCGTGCTACCTGCTGGAGGCGGAGGGATTCCGGCTCGTCGTCGAGCTCGGCAACGGGGCCCTCGGCCCGCTGCAGAAGTACATCGGACTCTTCGACGTGGACGCCGTCTGCCTGAGTCACCTGCACGCCGACCACTGCGTTGACCTGTACTCCTACTCAATCGCGAGGACATACTCGCCCGCCGGGCCGCAGCCGGCGATTCCCGTCTACGGCCCGGCCGGCGCCCGTGAGCGCATCGCGCTGATCCACGGCGCCGAGGGAGACGCCTACGGGCTGATAGACCGCTTCGCGTTCGAGACGCTCCGCACCGGATCGTTCTCAATCGGGCCGTTCGACGTGACCGCAGAGCACATGAACCACCCGGTGGAGACGTTCGGCTTCCGCTTCTCCTACGGCGGCCGGACGATCGCCTACACCGGGGATACCGGGGAAACCGACGCGGCGGCGCGGCTGGCCCGCGGCTGCGATCTCTTCTTGTGCGAGGCTGCCTTCCTTGAGCGGCCTGGCTTGCCGCCTGACCTGCACCTGACCGCGCGCCAGGCGGCCGGGTACGCCGCCAGGGCCGACGTAGGCGAGCTGGTGCTCACCCATCTGCAGCCGTGGATCTGCGCGGACGACGCGCTCGCCGAGGCGTCGGCCGTCTTCCACGGCAAGCTCGCGACGGCCGTCCCGGGTCAGGTGCTGAACCTGGCGCGGTAGGCTGCCGGCATGTCTCGACCAGATGGACGTGCCGCGGACGAACTGCGTCCGGTGCGGTTGACCAGAGGATGGCTGGACCACGCGGAGGGGTCGGTGCTCGTCGAGTTCGGCAAGACCCGGGTGCTGTGCGCGGCGAGCGCCACCGAGGAGGTGCCGCGCTGGCGGCGGGGCAGCGGCCTCGGCTGGGTGACCGCCGAGTACGCGATGCTGCCGCGGGCGACGAACACGCGCGGCGACCGGGAATCGGTGAAGGGCCGCCTCGGCGGCCGCACCCAGGAGATCTCCCGGCTCGTCGGCAGGTCGCTGCGGGCCTGCGTGGACTACAAGGCCCTCGGCGAGAACACGATCATCATCGACTGCGACGTGCTGCAGGCCGACGGCGGCACGAGGACTGCGGCGGTGACGGGCGGATACGTGGCGCTCGTGGACGCGATCTCCTGGCTGCAGAAGCGCGGGCGATGCAAGGGCAATCCGCTGATCGCCTCGGTATCCGCGGTGAGCGTCGGGATCGTGGACGGCGAGCCGAAGCTCGACCTGTGTTACGAGGAAGACTCCGCCGCCGACACCGACATGAACGTGGTCTGCACGGGAACCGGTGACTTCGTGGAGATCCAGGGCACGGCGGAACGCGAGCCGTTCGGCCGCGCGATGCTGGGCCAGCTGCTCGACCTGGCCACGGGCGGCTGCGCGGACCTTGCTCGCCTGCAGGCAGAGGCCCTGGGTGGCTGACCCGGCCCTGCCAGGTCCGCGCCTCGTGCTCGCGACGCACAACGAGCACAAGGTCGTCGAGCTCTCCCGCATCCTCGCCGCCGCGGGCTTCGCCGATAGGCTGACCGGCCTCGACGCGTTCCCCGGCGCGCCGGACGTCCCGGAAACGGGCCTGACGTTCGCCGACAACGCCTTGCTCAAGGCCCGCGCGATCGCCGCCTACACCGGCCTGCCGTCGGTCGCCGACGACTCCGGCCTGTGCGTGGACGCGCTGCACGGCATGCCGGGGGTGTTCTCGGCCCGCTGGTCGGGCAAGCACGGCGACGACCGCGCCAACCTGGACCTGGTGCTCGGCCAGCTCAGCGACGTCGCCGAGCGCGGCGCCCAGTTCGTCTGCGTGGCCGCCCTGGTCCTGCCGCCCGTCCCTGAAGAGCCGGACGGCACCAGGCGCGAGTGGACCACGACGGGCATCCTGTCAGGCGAGCTGGCCCGCGCTCCGCGCGGGTCCAACGGCTTCGGCTACGACCCGATCTTCGTCCCAGGCGGCATGTCGGTCACCACGGCGCAGCTAGCCCCGGAAGAAAAGGACGCGATCAGCCACCGCGGCCGCGCCTTCCGCGCCCTAGCGGCCCTAATCCCGGCCCACGTCCACTAACCCCGCCGCCGACGGACCTAACCCCCGCGGCCGCGCCGCGCCCAGCCCAACACCCCGCCGGCAGGCAACTTAGGGACAGAAAACTACGCCAAAACGCTGATAACAGCAAGAAAAGTGTAACTTTCTGTCCCTAAGTCATGATCATCGTGGCGTGGGTCCGGTTCCGCCGAGTGGGCGTGAGGCGATAGCGTGGGCTGTCTACCCCGTGACCGCGAGTGAAGGAGAGGCCCGTGACCGGAGTGCGGCTCGAGCCCGGCGACGAGGCACCGGATTTCACCCTGCCCGACGCTGACGGCAACCTAGTGTCGCTGTCCTCGCTGCGCGGTCAGCAGGTGGTCGTCTACTTCTACCCGGCGGCCATGACGCCCGGCTGCACCAAAGAGGCCTGCGACTTCACCGCGAGCCAGCCGGACTTCACTAAGGCCGGGCTGACGGTCCTCGGCATCTCCCCTGACGCGCCCGCCAAGCTGCAGAAGTTCCGCGACAAAGAGCACCTCACGTTCCCGTTGCTGTCCGACCCGGACCGCACGGTACACGAGGCCTACGGCGCCTACGGCGAGAAGATGAACTACGGCAAGAAGACGATGGGCGTGATCCGCTCGACGTTCGTCGTCGGCGCGGACGGCAAGGTCGAGAAGGCGTACTACGGCGTCAAGGCCACCGGCCACGTCGACCGCCTCCGCAAGGAACTCGGCGTCTGAGCCCGGGGCGGTATCCTCCGGTCAGGCACAGCCACGCGGGCGTGGCGAAATGGCATACGCGGCAGGTTTAGGTCCTGTTGGTGGCAACACCGTGGGGGTTCAAATCCCCCCGCCCGCACAACCCGTCCATTCCGTACGTTTCCCTCCCATTAGGGAATTTCTGTAACACTCCGGCAACAACGCGGACCGCCAGTACACCATTTCTTAACCATGCGCGTCCCACGCAATGGAGCGCATACCGCGCATCAGGGCTGTCTGGGGGAGATCAGGGATGACGGACCGTCAGGATTGGGAGCAGCAGCCGCAGTACCCGCCGCAGGGATACGGCCAACAGCAACCGCAGGACGCGCCGTGGCAGCCGCCGCCGTACAACCCTGGCGCTCATCAGCAACGGATCGGCGGGCCACAGTACGCGCCGCAGGGCCAGCCGCCGCCCTACCCGCCGCAAGGCCAGCCATGGCAGCAGGTCGGCTACGGGCAGCCGGGCTACGGTCAGCCACCGCAGGGACCTCCAGGATGGCAGCCGGGCTACGGGCAGCAACCGCCGTGGGGACCGCCACCCGGCCCTCAGCCACAGCCCCAGGTTCAGCGCAAGCGGCACACAGTGCGGAATCTCCTCGCGGGCCTTGGCGGTTTCGTTGTGGTGGTCATCATCGCCGTGATCGTCGCGAACAACGGCGACCACACGATCAGCACGACGGGCACCACTGGCAACGCCGGTGCCAGCACCGGCGGGGGCGCGGCAGCGAAGACGCAGACCGCGACGGTGGGATCCGCAATCACGCTCACCGGCAACGACAGCGGCGAGCGGATGTCGGTCACGGTGACCAAGGTGATCAGCGATGCCCAGCCCGGTGACGAGTTCTCCAGCCCGCCTTCGGGTGACCGGCTCTATGCGGTGCAGTTCCGCCTCCGTGACACCGGCAGTGCCGCATATTCCGATGCCCCGTCGAACGGCGCGGCAGTCGTGGACTCGGCGGGACAGTCGTACCAGTCGGCGCTTGACACGGCCTCCGGCTGCCAGTCGTTCCCCGGGTCGGAGAACATTGCGCCCGGCTCGTCGGGCCTCGGCTGCATTGTTTTCGAGGTGCCGATATCGGCAAAAATCGCTTCCGTGCAGTTCACCCTCGACTCGGGAATGGGACCGCAGACTGGCCAATGGAAGGTCGGCTAAGTAGTCCTCATATCTGAGGAGAGCCGGGCGCGGAAGACCGTGCGGGATTTGTACACGGATTCCGGTACAGATCCCGCACGATGATTCACCCTCAGCCGTCAGGGGGGCTAGGCGCGCCGAAGAGGCGGTCGAGGGCCGGGGTTTCGTCGGGTTCGGCGAGGAGGAGCACGTCGTCGCCGGCCTGCAGGGTCATGTCGGACGCGGCCGTGACGAGGTTGCCGTCCCTGACGATGAGGCTGACCCACACGTCCTCGCCGAGCGGCAGTTCGCTGACGGGGGTGCCGTCAGCCGCCGAGCCAGCGGCCACGTGGTAGCGGTGCAGCCCCTCAGGCTCCTGGCTGAACCGGACGCCGAGTGACCAGGGCTCCGGCTCCACGGTGCGCAGCGGGATGTGCAGCCGGTGCGCCAGGGACGGCACCAGGCCGCCCTGTACCGTCACGGAGAAGCCGACGATGACGAAGATGATCTGGTACGCCCTGATCGCGCCGGGTATGCCCGAGGTGGCGATCGTCATGCCGAGCAGGATGGGCACCGCGCCCTTGAGGCCGGTCCACAGGAAGAACACCCGTTCCCTGCGTGATAGCCGGACCGGCAGTGACACCAGCCCGCCGAGCACCGGGCGGATGACGAAGGCGAGCAGGGCCGCGATCGCCAAGCCTACGCCCCACGTGTCGGCGCTGCCGAGAGCCGACAGCCGCAGGGTGAGGCCCAGCAATACGAACGCGACGATCTCCGCCAGGCTGGCCAGTGAGGAGTGGAACCGCTCGATCTCCCGCTTGTACGGCGCCGGCTCGTCGCCGATGAGGATGCCGGCCACGAAGACCGCGAGGAACCCGGACCCCTGGGCGACCACGGCGAGACCGAAGATGACCAGCACGCCCGCCAGCACCCGCGGCGAGTACAGGCCCTCGCTGGGCAGCGGCACGCGGCGCATGAATGTGAGCAGGGCGAGGCCGCCCGCCACCCCGACGGCCGTGCCGACCGCCATCTGCAGGACGAACTCGGTGACCACATGCCAGGCGACCGCGCCGGCGCTGCCGTGCGCCGCGAGCAGTGCGGCGAGCAGCGCGATCCCCACCGGGTCGTTAGCGCCCGACTCGCCTTCCAGCAGGACTCCGGTGCGCCCGGCGATCTCCCGGCGGCCGAACACCGAGAACACCACGGCCGGGTCGGTGGCGGCCACGGCGGTGCCGAGCAGCAGCGACAGCCGCCAGCCCATGCCCGCGACGAAGTACGCGGCGAGCGTCGCGCCGGCGGCCGTGACCAGCGTCCCGGCCACGCCCACCCAGACGATCGCCGTCGCGGCGGTGCGGAACCGCCGCCTGCCGATGTGCATCCCGCCGTCGAACAAGATGATCGCGAGCGCCACCGAGACGATCCGCGTCACCGTGGTGAACGGCAGCAGCGCCTGGTGCGGCCACAGTTGCGCCGCCACGCTCGCGCAGATGAGGAAGAAGGCCGGAGCCGGGATGCGCAGCCGGGCGCTCAGCCGGTTGGAGAGCACCGCGCCGGTTCCCACGAGGCCGATCACCAGCACGACCAGCCCGAACTTGTCCGTGCCTGTCATCGGCGGCTCACCACCGATCGCGGGAAATGATCACACTTCCCGCACTCTACCGGTCGGACGTCAGCCCGACGAGAACGCCGCGAAGTCGAAGTCGGACGCGGGCATCAGCATGCTGGCGACGTCGAACCGTTTCGGTAGCAGGCCGAACTGGTGCATGACGTCAGCGACTCGCTGCAGCTGCGCCTGCTGGATGCCGATCGGGTAGCTGTTGAGCGCCATAACCGCAGCGATGCTGGACGGCACCTGCCCGTTAGGGGGGCCGCCCTTGATGGTCTCGAAGGCCTGCTCCACGGCACCGCGGTTGGTGTCGGCGATCTCCTGGCCCTGCTCAAGCGCGGCGAGGAATCGCTTGAGCGTGTTCGGGTTGGCCTTGGCCCAGGCCTTGGTGACCACGTACCCCTCGATCGGGAACTCCTGGGTGGCGCCCTGGTTGAGGTCCGCGAGCGTGACGGCGCCGAGCTGCTGCTCGGCGATGGAGGCGAACGGCTCAGGCATGGTGGCGGCGTCGATCTTGCCCGACGACAGTTCCCCGGCCATGTCGGGGAACGGGATCGGCTGCGACGGGAACTTGACGGTACTCGGGTTGATCCCGTTCTCGGTGAGCATGGACACATCAAGCAGGTAGTCGATGTTTTCCGGCGCGTTTACCCCGAGTATGTGGCCCTTAAGGCCCGCGAGCGTCTTGATGTTCGACTTGGGCATCGTGAAGATCACCTGCGAGCCCTGCTGCATGACCGAGCCCTCGGCGATGACCTCGAGCGGGTCGTGCTGGTTCACCACCGCCTGGATGTAGGAGACGTAGTTGCCGCCCGTGATGTCCAGCTGGCCAGTCAGCTGCTCGGGGATCGCCTTCTCGCTGCTGACCGCGGGCGAGTAGTTGATCGTCAGGCCTTCCTTGGCGAACAGGCCCTCGTGCAGCGCGATGAAGAAACCCGCCGAGTCCATGGCGGGCACCACGCCCACGTTCAGCGTGGTCTTCTCCGGCGAGCCGATCGACATGGCGGACATGCCGCCGCCTCCAGAGCCGGCCGCGGTCGAGCCGCCACCGGACGAGCAGCCGGCCGCCAGCGCAGCGACAGCCGCCGCGGCGCACGCCGCGCGGAACCACTTACCCGCCAACGGAAACCCCTCACCTAAGACAACTCATGCCCGGAAAGGATAAAACACTGACAAATCGACCGGAGGGCACTTGCGAAAAATCGCCCGCGTACGCTACGCGCGCGCTCGCGCGATGATCTTCGGCCGGCGCAGCGATAGAGTGACCCACATGGCTGAGACCGACCTTGAGAAATCCGACAGCATTCCGGCGAACATACCGGCGGACGTACTGGTGACCCAGATTGAGAGCACCCGTGCCGACCTCGCACGGACCATCGACGAGATCGCCGACCGGGTGATGCCCGCTAACGTGGCCCGGCGGACCGCCGAAAGCGTCCGCGAGCGGATCAGCCAGATCGACCCGCTGGTAGGCGGCGCGGTCGCGCTCGCCGCCGTCAGCGTCACCTGCTTCTTCGTCTGGCGCCGCCTCCGCAGGTAAAGCGGCAGCCGGCGCCAGCCGACTCCTCAGCCAGCGCTCTTGGTCAGTTCCTCGTACTCGGCGGCGGTGAGCAGCCCGGCCGGCAGCGTGGTCTCGCCGCCGGAGCCGCCCGGGATCCTGACCCGGAACATCCAGCCCGCTCCGTACGGCTCCGCGTTGACCAGGCCGGGGTCGTCGTCGAGTTCCTCGTTTGACTCGACGACCTCGCCGTCCAGCGGGGAGTACAAGTCGCTGACGGATTTCGTCGACTCGACCTCACCGCACGGTTCGCCCGAGGTCACCGCGGCGCCGACGGCTGGCAGCGACACGTACACCACATCGCCAAGCTGCTGCGCCGCGTAGTCGGTGATCCCGACGGTGGCGGTGTCGCCGGCGATCGACACCCACTCATGCTCCTCGGTGTAGTGGAGCTCGGCGGGAACGC
>Ga0335074_10009302_pt1 | contig 13710 bp, 14 predicted proteins | sample Lox_Sample_23_FD_206715 | JGI IMG/M metagenome (GOLD analysis project Ga0335074, IMG submission 206715) | Soil microbial communities from Loxahatchee National Wildlife Refuge, Florida, United States - Lox_Sample_2.3 | ecosystem: Environmental > Terrestrial > Soil > Wetlands | place: USA...
GGAACCATATGGGCCGGGCCGAACTTGAACGTGCGGTTCCGCTTGCCGTGCCGGCTCACGCCGAACAGATGGAACGTGCCGTACCTGGGGTTGTAGTACCCGAGCCGGTCAATGCCGTCGCCGCGCCAGTCGCCTGTCAGCGCTATCAGGCGGCCGGGGCGAAGATGAGCCCTGGCGTTCGAAGGACCAGGGGTCTGGGAGTAGCGCAGCCTGACGTTGCCGGTCTTCGCGTTGAAGTACCCGAGGCCCGTGCGGGGCGGGATGCGGAAGTGAATAAAGTAGGTCGGCCATTCCTGCCACACGTCAGCGGGGAAGTGCGCCCTGATCTTGACCCATTCGTACTGGTCGGCTGCCGAGCCCATGTGCTGCTGTGAGATGTCGATATAGCTGTCGTGCGGGCCTACTGCCTCGACGACCGCGACATGGCCGACCGGGCCCATGCCGAAAGCGGAGGCGTCCCACTCGGCGACCGCGCCGACCGACGGGGTGTGGTTCACGACGACGCCGTGCGCGGCGGCCGTGGCCGCCCACTGGCCGCCGTCGCCGAGCAGATAGCGCGGAGCAGGAACGTGATAGACCGCCGACTCGACGTAGGCCGCGTAGTTCGTGCATTCATCGCCCGCGGACATGCGCCAGTAGGAACGCCACTGGTGTGCCTGGTAGCCGTAGCTCGAGTAGCCGTGCCTCGAACAGCGCGCCCACCCCGTGCACAGCGTCGTCGACGGGGCGCTGGCCTTCGCCGCATGGTCGGCATGGACACGGGAAAGGGCGACGGGAACGGCGACCCCCGCGATCGCCATGAGAGGTACGCCGGCGAGCGCGATCAGGCGCCGGTTGCGCTTGTTCAGCTTCGCCGCGAGACGCAGCTTGCGCTGGGTAATCCGCCCGGTGATCCCGTAGCGATCTTCCGGCATGTCGATCCTCCTGGCAGGGCGCCACTTTTGGCGGGGAAGGGGTTCCGGCACGCGAATAGAGGCAACTATGCCGGTTCGATGGGCCGGCGGGCGCGATTTCCGCATATTGCCCCGGCGCGTCGCGCCCCACAGCGCCCGAGTCCGGCGTCCTGGCTCGCCGTAACAGCATCGGGGAGCCACCGATGTCGTTGCCCGGCAAGGGGCGAACCGCATCGATGGCTCCGCGATGCTGCGCGAACAACAGCAGGTAGCCACCGATGTCCCTGGCCCCGGCCCGCGAACGACAACAACGAGCCAGCGATGCTGTATGCGCCGGCGAAATGCCCGGAACGCGCCGCTCCGGATTAAGACCGGGCCTGGCGGACGGTACCCGAGGGCGCCAGCAGCGGCGTCAGGGGCGCAGGACGGTGAGCGCTCCTGGCAAGGTGCGGATCTTGAGAGGGGTGCCGGCGGGGAGCGGGCTGGCGCAGGCCAGCGGCTCGCCGTCGGCGGCGGCCGGCAGGCCGGCGCTCATCGTGATCGTGACCTCGGTGCCTCGGTGCAAGGTGACCTGGGGGAGCTTGACGTGCGAGCCGTCCTTGATGGCCATCAGCGCGGACACGAACGTCAGCTTGGGCGCGTGCCGCATCAGCACGACGTCGAGCTCGCCGTCGCTGACCTCGGCGGGGGGCGCGACGAGCATGCCGCCTCCGAAGTACGGCGAGTTGGCCACCACCACGGCGTACCCAGGGAACTCGAGCTCGTCGGCGGGGCCGTCACCTGATGCTTGCTGGCTGCCAATGATCTTGATCTTGAAGGTGACCGGCTTCCACCTGGCCAGGACCCTGAGGGCGGCGACCGAGTAGACGAGCGATCCCCTGAGCAGCCTGGTCGAGTTCGCTACCTCGTTGGCGCGGGCGGGAAGGCCGGCGTACACGCTGCCCGCCACGATTTGCTCTGGCGTGCCAGGCGTGCTGACTCCGATCAGGTCGACCTGGCTGCCGCCCGAGCCGCAAAGCACCCGGGCGGCGGCGGCCGGATCAGACGGGATGCCGAGGGTCCTGGCCAGGTCGTTGCCGCGCCCGGCAGGGATCAGCCCGTAGGTGGCGCCCGCTGTAGCGGCGGAACCTGCCAGCGCGCCTGCCATGCCGTCGCCGCCGACAGCGACCACGATCTCGCCTTGCCCGGCAGCCTCCGCCGCCAGCGAGCGAGCGTGGTCAAGGCTGGACGACTCGACGACCCGGTGCTCGGCACCGGCGGCAGCGAGCGCGGCCGTCACGCTCGGCAGCAGCGCGAGGGAGCGGCCCTGCCCGGCGCGGGGGTTCACTATCAGGCACAAGGCGGGCATGGCAGCAAAGCGTAGCGCCGCTGCGGCGTACTATTACCACCTATGGCGGGCAAGCCTGCGGGTTCCGCGGACGGGGCCGAGTTCTGGCATGTCCAGACCACGGTTGACTCGCGCGCGGAGGCTATGGAACTGGCGACGCAGGCCGTGCAGGCAAGGCTGGCCGCGTGCGCACAGGTCGCCGGGCCCGTCGCGAGCACGTTCTGGTGGGAGGACGGCCTCGAGCGGGCCGAGGAGTGGATCATCATGCTCAAGCTGCCCGCCGAACGTTACGACGAACTCGCCGAGTTCCTGACCGAGCGGCACAGTTACGACGAGCCGGAAATCATCGCGACGCCTATCGTGGCAGGCTCGCCCGGCTACCTAGACTGGATAGCGGAGGAAACGGCACCCCGTTAGGGGACGGCACCCCGGCAGGGGGGAGGCGCACCGTGGCCGGCTTGTACGGACCGCAGTCAGTGACGTGGCGGGTCATGGGCGAGCCTGTCATGTGGGTGGCCGGGCTTCGTGCCATGTACTTGCAGGCGCTGCATCCCCGTACCATGCGCGCCACCTGGCAGAACACCGCGTTCGCGCGCCCTGGTGAGGCCTGGGGCAGGTTCGGGCGGACGATCGAGTTCGTCCGGGTGCGTACCTACGGTGACCTGGCCGAGGTCGACAGGGCCGGGCGCCGGGTACGCAAGATCCACGCCGCGCTGACAGGCGTAGACGCCGACGGCTCGGTGATCAGGCTGGACGAGCCCGAGTTGCTGCTCTGGGTCCACTGCGGCGAGATCGCCTCCTACGCGAACATCGCGAGCCGTTGCGGCATGCGGCTTTCCGCTTCCCATCTCGATCAGTTCGTAGATGAGCAGCGCCGCAGCGCCGCCGTTGTCGGCCTTGACCCGGCCGATGTGCCCGCGAGCATGGCCGAACTCGACGCCTACTACGACCGCCTGCGTCCCTCGATCTATGCGTGCACGGAGGCACGCAAGGCGCTGGCGCGGTCGTTCGTGCCCGACATCCCTTGGCCGTTCACCGGGCTCAAGCTGGTCGTGCCGCCGCTGAATACGCTCGCGTTCTCAAGCCTGCCCAGGTGGGCACGCCGGATGTACGGTGCGCCAGGCAGCCAGATGACCGATTTGAGCGCCACGCTGACGTTGCGGGCCATGCGCCAGGCGACCACGCGGATTCCCAGGCAATTGCTCGGCATGCCGGTTCCCGAGCTAGCCGCCTGATTGTGACAATCGGCACGGGAACCCGCGACCGGCATTGTCACGTCCAAAGGCCATGAATAAAGCTCGCTGGAATACCACGCTCACCGCGCTGGCGGTGGCCGGGCTCGCTGCCGCGCTCCTGCAGGGCTGCGCCGCGCGCACCCCGCATCGCAATACTCCGCCGAAGCCGGCCGTCCTCACCGCCAGCCAGATAACGACCTTGCGCGCGCTCAGCGGAGGTGACACGGCGTTTGGCCTGAACCTGCTGGCCGCCGTCTGCCACGCCGATCTGGGGGCCAACCTGGTCCTTTCGCCGCTGAGCGTGACCAGCAGCCTCGGCCTTGCCTATCTCGGCGCGAGAGGCGGAACGGCGGCCGAGATGGCGAACGTCATGAAACTGCCTCACGTGTCGCAGGGAACGCTGATCGCAGACCTGCGCGACCGCGGCGAGCTTCTCGGTACGCTCGACCGGCCAGGTGTCACGTTCGCCGAGGCGAACCGGATCTGGGCTGACCCGTCGCTGCGCACCAAGCGGTCTTATGCCAGGGAACTGCGGAACGCGTACCGGACGACGCTGACGCCCGTCCCGCTGCTTTCCGATCCAGGGCAGGCCACGAGCACGATCAACGCCGCGATCGACAAGGAAACCCGCGGGCACATCCCCCACCTGCTGCCCACGTTGCAGGGAACGACGGGCTGGGTGCTCACCAACGCCCTGTACCTGAAGGCGGCCTGGGCCGCGCCCTTCGACCCTTCGCAGACTAAGGCGGGCCCTTTCTACGCCAGTTCTGGCCGGGTCTCTGTGTCCTATCTCAACGGCAGCGACTACAAGGTCGCCAGCGACGGCGGCTGGACCGCGGCTTCACTGCCTTACAAGGGGAACCGTCTCCAGATGCTCGCTCTGCTGCCGCCGGAAGGCTTTGCCCAGCCGGTTGGTTCCGGTCAGCTAGCGGGCCACGGCTGCCCGCTGCCGAGCAGCGCGGAGATCACGGCCCTCGAGAACAGGCTCCAGGGCAGCCAGCAAACATCAGCGATCGCACTGCCCAAGGTGAAACTGTCGTGGAGCGGGTCGCTGAAGCAGGAGCTGACCGCGCTTGGCATGGGTTCGGCGTTTACCGCGAAAGCCAACTTCTCCGGCATCTCGACCCAGGCTTGCTGCATTGGCTTCGTGCAGCACGCGGCGACCTTGCAGGTCAGCGAGAAGGGGACGGTCGCCAGCGCGGCGACGGCGACGGGGATCAGCGCCAGCGCTGCCCAGGCCCCAGGGCACCCCCTGACCTTCAACCGGCCCTACCTGATTCTGATCGAGGACTCGAGGACGGGGGAGCCCTTGATGTTCGCGTGGGTCGCCAACCCGGCCGCTAGCTCGTAGGCGGGACGTTCCAGGTGCTGATCACCGGTTCGTCGTGCTCGTGCCCGAGCGTGGACAAGGTGCCCGTGCCGAGCGCGAACAGGCGGCCGTCGTCGGCCGGGAGGCCGAGCCAGCGTGCGGTGAGGATCCGCAGGAGGTGGCCGTGGGCGACGAGAGCCACGTTGCCCACGGCCAGCAGCGGCCTGGCCCGGTCAAGTACCCGGTCGGCCCTGGCGCCGACCTGGTCGACGGTCTCGCCAGGATGCCCGGCACCGCCGGGGATGACCCCGTCGCGCCATAGATACCAGCCAGGATGCTGTTCTTGTATCTGTGCGCTGGTCAGGCCCTCGTAGCCGCCGTAGTCCCATTCCCAGAGGTCAGGGTCGACCTTGACGTTCGCGAGGCCAGCCAGTTCGGCGGTGCGCATTGCCCGCTCGGCCGGGCTGGAGAACGCCGCGACGATGTTCCTGCCCGCCAGGTCGCCGGCCAGCTTGGCCGCTGCGGCCTCGCCGCCAGGAGTGAGGGGCACGTCGGTGCGGCCGGTGTGCCTTCCCGCGCGGCTCCACTCGGTCTCGCCGTGCCTGATCACGATCAGTTCGCCCATGGGGTTATCTTCTTCCACGCTCGTACGTAGGTAAGCCTGGCATTGCGGACCGGTCAGGGTTCGCCCAACATGCCGTGCCGGTGCGTCGTCACGGGTATTCTCCCTAGCTATCCAGGTACGGCCCCCGTGATCCCCGGGGCTATCTCGCGGTTCTCGCCGTGGAACTTTGCGTGCTTCCGCTTCGCTTAAGAAAATAAGCCCGCCATCGGAAGGTCTCGTTCATGCAGCTGAGCAATCCCCTGGCTTCGTCGTACCCCAAGACCGACGAGGCCGAAGCAGCCGCAGAACAGGGATCAGGGAAGCCGCACAGACGCCAGAGGCGTCAGTACAGGAAACACCGGCCGATCGTTGAGCAGATCGCGTGCTGGAGCGCGAGGCACCGGGCGATGGCGTTGTTCGGCTGGCTGGTGATGGTCGGCGGTGCCCTGCTTGCCGGGCACCTGTACGGCACGGCCAGCCTGCCGCAATACGACCCTGGGCAGTCTGGCGTGGCCGAGCGGATGCTCAGCTCGCTGCACGTGGTGACCCCGCCATCGGAGAGCGTGCTTATCCAGTCCCGCACCCCTGGTCCTGAGCGGACGTTCGCGGCATACCCGCCGTTGCGGCTCGCCGCCCGTCAGGTGGTCACCGCGCTGAAGAATTTGCCTGACGCCGCCGCGGACATACAGTCGCCATTCGGGCGTGACGGCAAGGAACTGATCGCGCCCCGCGGCGGCGGTGTCCTGATCACGTTCAACGTGGCTGGACCCAATCACTCGGCTGATAACACGGTGCTTCAGGCACTGCACGCGGTGGCCGAGATCCAGGCCAGGCATCCAGGGCTGATCGTCGCCGAGGCCGGAGGCGCCAGCTTGGACCGGGCCGCCAACGCTACGCTCGGGCAGGATTTCCATCAGGCCGAACTGACGTCCGTGCCGCTCACGCTGGTGCTGCTGCTGATCGTGTTCGGAGCGCTGATCGCGGCCGCGATTCCGGTCATCCTGGCCGGCACCGCCGTGGTAACCGCGGTATCGCTGCTGGCGATCCCGAGCAGGTGGCTGCCGATCGGGCAGGGAACTGCCGAGGTCGTGCTCATCATCGGCATGGCTGTCGGCATCGACTACACGTTGTTCTACCTGCGCCGTGAACGCGAGGAGCGGGCGGCGGGAGCGTCATTCCATGATGCGCTGCGTACGGCGGCCGCGACATCTGGGCGCGCGATCGTGGTGTCTGGTCTCACCGTGATCATTTCCCTGTCTGGCCTGCTGTTCACCGGTATCGAGATGTTCACTGGGTTCGCGATCGGCACGATGGCGGTGGTCGGCGTGGCGGTCGTCGGGTCGGTGACCGCGTTGCCCGCGCTGCTCTCCTGGCTCGGGCCGTGGGCCGATCGCGGCCGCATACCGTTCCTCGGCAAGGGCAGGACGAGCGGCCAGCGCTCTCGTTTGTGGAGCGCGCTCGTCACCCGCGTGGTGAAACACCCGGTCATCTGGGGCGGGCTGGCCGTCGTCGCGCTGGGTGCTCTCGCGTTTCCCGCATTGAGCATGCGTCTTGGCACGCCGAACATCGACTTGCCTTCCAGCCTGCCGATCGTGCGGACGCTGGCGCTGATCCAGCGTGACTTCCCTGGCGGACCAGACCCCGCGCAGGTCGTGGTCAGCGGCTCAGGGGTGCAGAGTCAGGCGATGACCCGCGCCATCGCCGCGCTCCAAACCGACGAGAAGCCTGGCGGCGCGATCGACGGCCCGGTCAGCGTCCTACCTGTCGATGCCGGCCGCGGGCTGCTGCTTTCCGTGCCGCTTCGCGGCTCAAGCCAGGCCTCGAACGCGAACGCGACCGCGACCCGGTCGCTGCTGGCGCTGCGTGACCGGCTCCTGCCAGACACGCTAGGCAAGGTGCCCGGCGTCTCGTTCGCTACGTCAGGGGACACCGCCAACAGTTATGACTACAGCGCTACGCTGCGCTCGGCCGCCCCGCTGGTCTTCGGCCTGGTCGCGGTCCTGGCGTTCGTGCTCCTGCTGTTCGCGTTCCGCTCAGTGACGATCCCGCTGGTGTCGATCGGGCTCAACCTGTTCTCCGTCGGCGCCGCCTACGGCGTGATCACGATCATCTTCCAGCAGGGTCATCTGGAGGGACCGCTCGGCTTCACCTCGTTCGGCGGGATCATGGACTGGGTACCGCTGTTCATGTTCGTGTTCCTGTTCGGGCTGAGCATGGACTACCACGTGTTCATACTGAGCCGGATCAAGGAACTGCGAGATCGCGGCGAAACCACGTCACAGGCCGTCATCGGCGGCATCTCGACCGGCGCTGGCGTCGTGACCAGCGCGGCCGTGATCATGGTCGCGGTGTTCTCGATCTTCGCGTCGCTGTCCACGATCGACCTGAAGATGATCGGCGTTGGCTTGGCGTTCGCGGTCTTCATCGATGCGACCGTGGTCAGGGGCATTTGCGTGCCCGCGGCACTGGCGTTGCTTGGGGAGCGCAGCTGGTACCTGCCCAAGTGGCTCCGCTGGCTGCCCGAGCCGCGCTCAGCCGGCTAAGCCTTGCGGCCTGCCCGCCTCCTAGCGGGCGGCGATGGCGGCGAGCAGGGCGAGCAGGATCGTCAAGCTGGCGAGGGTGCCGTGTACGGCGATCATCAGGACAGGTGTTCGTCTGGCGTGCGGGACGTCGGTGCTCGCAGGGACCTCGGCGGTCGCTGGGGCGTCGGCGGTCGCGGGGGCGTCGGCGGTCGCGGCGATGGAGGCGAACAGGGTCGCCATGCCAAGGCCAAGTACGACAGTCAGGACCCCGACCGCGATCCAGGCGACCGGGGTCCAGCCACTGGCGACGAATGCCGTCCAGATCAGCAGTCCGGTCACCGCGAGCCCGGCGTGGAAATAGGCCACGGTTAGCCGGCGGCGCGGACCTCCGCCGGCGTGGTGCTCGCGGCGCCTGCCGCGCAGCAGCGAGCCGAAAAGCAGATAGCTCCCGGCAGCGACGGTCAGCAGCCAGGTCGCCAGGGTAACCGCACGTGCCGGGATGACCAGGGGGTTAGGCGAAGAAGCGGCGACGGGCGTCCGGTGCGGGCCAGGTGAGTTCCTCGCGGCCTCGCGGGCCGCGACCTTGAACAGGTAGTCGATCTTGACGCTTGCCCGCGCGGCCAGGTGGCGCCGCCGCGCCTTAGGGAAGTGGCCGGTGACCTCACGGATCGCGATCGCCGCGGCATGTTTGAGCTTGGCGGGCGGGAGCCCCCGGCAGGCACGAGGCAATGTGGTGAGAGTCACGTCCTGCCTGATCGCGCGTGCCGAGGCGGCCTCGCAGCCGATCACACTCGGCGTGCTCGCGACCGCCCCCATGACGCCAAGGGACAACGCGGCAACCGCCGTGGCAATGAATCCGGTCGCCACCTGCGGCTACGGCTGTGTCAGGATCTCGTGCCCGGTCGGGGTCACGAGCACCGTGTGCTCAAATTGGGCGGTGCGCATGCGGTCCTTCGTGACTGCTGTCCACTTGTCTGGCCAGATGTCGTAGCTAATGGTGCCGAGCGTCAGCATCGGCTCGATCGTGAACGTCATGCCGGGCTCCATGACCAGATCGGCGGCGGGATCGTCGAAGTGAGGGACGATGAGTCCCGAATGGAACGTGGTGCCGATTCCGTGCCCGGTAAAGTCCCTGACTACTCCGTAGTCGAAACGCTTCGCGTAGGACTCGATTACCCGGCCGATCACGTTCAGCGGGCGCCCGGGCATGACTGCCTTCACTGCCCGCATGGTCGCCTCGCGGGTACGCTCGACCAGGAGTCTCGATTCCTCGTCCACGTCGCCGGCCAGGAAGGTCGCGTTCGTGTCGCCATGTACGCCGCCGATGAAAGCGGTGATGTCAATGTTCACGATGTCGCCGTCATTGACCACGGTGTCGTCGGGAATGCCGTGGCAGATAACCTCATTGATGGACGAGCACAGGGACTTGGGATAGCCGCGGTACCCAAGCGTGCTCGGGTAGGCGCCGCGCTCAACGAGGAAGTCATGCCCGATCTGATCGAGTTCGTCGGTAGTAATCCCCGGCTCGACGTGCTTTCCCACCTCGGCCAGTGCCTGTGCTGCGATCCGGCCTGCGACCCGCATCCGCTCGATCGTGCCGGCGTCCTTAACGTTCGGCTCGCCGATCTTCGGGTATTTCTTGCCAACGTACTCCGGACGCTCGATGTGCGCGGGGACCTGTCGCTTCGGGGAAATCCGCCCGGGACGCAAAGTCGTCACCATGATCTGAGAGTCTAGTTCCCATGGACACTGAGCAGCACTGGTGGTACTGCCTGAAGCACAATACGGTCGAGTCAGACACCGTCTGCCCGGCGAAGGACCGGCTAGGCCCTTATCCCACCAGGGAGGCTGCCGAGCACGCGCTCGACACGGTTAAGCAGCGTAACGAGGAATGGGACGCGCAGGACGGCTGAGCTGAGGGGAGTCGCGGTGGCATCACAATGGTCAGGCCAGGGCCTGCCGCCCGTAGCCAGGGCACGGCTGGCCGAGATCAAGAACAGCGGCACCTGGGGCTCCGCGCTCAGCACCGGCGAGTTCGCGGCGATCAGGTCAGCGGGATTCGAGCCTGTTGGCCAGGTGCTCGGCGCTGCCGTCTACAACCTCGGTTACTCCGGCTACGGCTACACCTATGCCTGCCCGAGCGGCATGGCCTTCAACACCTATAGCCGCACGACAAGCTGGCAGCCCGGCTATACGGCGATCTCGAGTTCGCGGCGTGCGCCCTACTCCGGGCTGGTGCAAGGGATGTACGCGGCCAGGCATAAGGCGATCGACCGGATGGCTGCCGAGTGCGCGGGCCTTGGCGGGCATGGCGTCGTCGGCGTGCGGCTGACCATTGGCCGCTTTCCCGCTGGCGGCATGGAGTTTCACGCGATCGGAACCGCGGTCAGGGCACCTGGCGGCGTGAAGCTGAAGCGAGTGTTCACCTCCGATCTCAGCGGCCAGGATTTCGCCAAGCTGATCGCCGACGGGGTCGTGCCGGTTGGTCTGGCGCTCGGCATCTCGGTCGGCACCAGGCACGACGACTGGACGACCAGGAGCCAGACTCGCTGGTCGAGCGGGAACACCGAGGTCGGCGGCTACACCGAACTCGTCAACATGACCAGGCATGATGCCAGGACTGAGCTGGAGAAGGACGTCAAGCGCCTCGGCGGGGAAGGCGTCGTCATCCAGAGCATGGACCTGCAGATCGGCGAGCGCGAGTGCCCGGTTTCAGAAGGTGCCCGCGATCACATTGCGGAGGCGACGATCATCGGCACCGCGATCACGCACTTCCGGCGGTCAAGCCGCAAGGACGAGGGCCCGAGCCTGGCGATGTTGTCCCTCGATCCCGAGCGCCGCCGTTCCGTCCGCCTTGGCATTAACAACTGACCGGAAGGTGAGGTAGCCGTGCCTTCAGACCGGAACCTCCCGCCTGCGGCGCAGGCCAGGATCAGCGAGATCAAAGCCTCAGGCACCTGGTCCTCGGCGCTGAGCACCGCTGAGTTCGCCGCGATCAGGTCGGTGGGCTTCGAACCTGTCGGGCAGGTTCTCGGGGCGGCGGTCTACTTCATCGGCTGGCCGGGAGACGACGAGTGCCCCACGTACGGCAGCCGGTCAGAGGCCTATCCGGGCAGGCAGAACCGCGCGGTCTACACCGTGGTCTCTGGTTCAGGCTCGGCGGCGGCGTCAGGGCCGCTGGTGAACGCACTGTACGAAGCGCGGAGGCGGGCGCTTGGCCGGATGTCGGCCGAATGCGCGGCGCTCGGCGGCCAGGGCATCGTGGGCGTCAGCCTTGTGAGAGGCGACTTCCCTGGCGGCGGCTACGAGTTCCGTGCGATCGGCACCGCGGTCAGGGCAAAGGGAAACATCCGGCTGCCTGCCCCGTTCACCTCCGATCTATCCGGCCAGGAATTCGCCCAGCTCATCATGTCGGGATGGGTGCCGGTATCCCTGGTACTCGGCATCTCGATCGGGGTCAGGCACGACGACTGGTTCACCAGGGGACAGGTGTCGACCGCCAAGTGGAACACCGAGGTCAGCGGTTATACCGAGCTGGTGAACCGTACCAGGCAGGATGCCAGGAACGAGCTGATGCTCGACGTAAGCCGTGTCAACGCGCTCGGGGTCGTGATCAAGGACAGCGACCTGGTCATCGGCGAGCAGGACTGCAAGGGTTCAGGGCAGGTTGGCCGGCGGGACCACAGGGCCGAGCTGACCATGACCGGGACGGCGATCACGAACTTCAGCAGCGCCCAGGGCGGGCGGCGGCCTCGCACGTTCCCCGTTCTCTCGCTCGACCCAGAGCGGCGCCTTGGCGCGCGGGCATCTTTCGGGCGGCACGAGCATGACCAGAGCCAGCACTTGCTGGCACCGGAAGCACAGGATAATGAACAAGACGGCGACTCGACCGAGGAGCAGTAATGACGCAGCAGTCCACCGATGCGGGCGCGGCAGGAATTCCCCAGGACGCGATGAAGCGACTGGCGGAACTCCAGCCGGGCAGGGCAGGGTCGATCTTCACCTCCGACCTGACCGTGAACGAGTTCCTGCTGGTCAGGGAGGCCGGCTTCAGGCCGCTCGGACTGGTACTCGGCAGTTCCATCTACCACGTGGGCATTCAGTTCGGCCGCTGGAACAAGAACCAGGAACTCGACGTGCTTTCCCAGGCCATGTATCACGCCAGGGAGCTCGCGATGAGCCGGATGGAGGTCGAGGCGAAGACCCTCGGCGCGGACGGCGTCGTCGGCGTCAGGCTCGACGTTGAGCTGAAGGAGTTCGGCGCGGATATCGCCGAGTTCATCGCGGTCGGCACGGCGGTGAAGGCTGAGCCCAACGCGGGCGGCGGGGGAGTGACGAACTGGCGTAACAACAAGGACCTGCCGTTCACCTCCGACCTGTCCGGGCAGGATTTCTGGACTCTGATCAGGGCCGGCTACGCGCCGCTTGGCATGGTCATGGGCACTTGCGTCTATCACATCGCGCACCAGCGGCTGGGCAATGTGCTCGGCAATATCGGGCGCAACGTTGAGATCGAGCAGTTCACTCAGGCCCTCTACGACGCTCGTGAGCTGGCCATGAGCCGCATGCAAGCCGAGGCGGAGGCCTTGCACGCCGAGGGCATCGTGGGCGTGCAACTCAGGCAGCACTCGCACACCTGGGGCGGTCACACCACGGAGTTCTTCGCGATCGGCACAGCGGTCCGCCCGCTGCGTGCCGATCACATCATCGAGCGGCCGACGATGGTCCTCAGCCTGGACGCCTAGCCCTGCGCAGGGTTCAGAGCATCGCCCGCATGATGATCGCCTTAATCTGCTTGCGGAGGCTCGCCAGGTCATCGCCGGTCACGGTGAGGGGAGGATTTGTCCCTACCAGCACGGCGGTCAGCCGGCCGTCAGGCTCAACCCGCAGGTCCCAGTGCGGTGCCGGGTCCTGCGGGCGGCTCTCCCCTTCAGCCTGAGTACCCATGATGATCAGTATAGAGCACCCATAGCATTGGGAGCATGTGGTGCTAGTTGAGGTTTAGCCTGACCGGCACTTGCCTACGTTGAGCACGTGTCATTGATTGATCCGCTCGGTGGCCCTGAGGTCACCTACATTCGGGTCGCAAACCACCTGGCGGCGCGGATCGAAGCCGGCGAATACACTCACAAGCTGCCCGCCGAGCGGGCGCTAGCCGAGGAGTACGGCGTCGCCTATCAGACGCTCAGGCACGCGATGCAAGTCTTGCGCGAGCGAGGGATCATCATCACCCGTCAGGGCAGGGGCACGTTCGTGGCGAGCGCGATCAACCCCGCGGGCAGCCAGTAGCAGTAGTCGGCCGCCCACCCGGCGCGCCCGCTCGCTGGACTTCCGTCCCCCCGCCCCGCGTCCGCCCCGTCCGCCCCGTCCGCCCTGTATGGGCAGTCCCGCGCCAGAGATTATTCCCGGCATTGTAGACATTTCGCCGTAGGGACAGCATCGCTGGCTCCGCGATGCTGTTCGCGGAGCGGTGCTAGCGACAACGATGGCTTGGCGATGTCGTACGAGCAACGTCAAGGTTCCATTGTTGCGGTATGAGATGACCCGGCTAACGACAACAACAAGCCACCGATGCTGCACGCCCGAGCGACCCGACCCGCGGAATTCCGGGTTTCGCCATCGCTACTCAGGCTGGGGTCCGCTGATCGTGCCGAGCAGGCGGTTGAGTCTTCCGCGCAAGCGGAGCGGTGCGGATGGTTCCGCTGCCGCTCCAAGCTCAGGGTCGCCGACGGCGAGACTGACCAGGTGCTGGCCAGCGTCGAATGACATCGGAGCCTCGCCAGGCGGAAGTGCGAGCGTTTCGTGAGCAAGACCATCAAG
>Ga0335074_10009303_pt1 | contig 13709 bp, 15 predicted proteins | sample Lox_Sample_23_FD_206715 | JGI IMG/M metagenome (GOLD analysis project Ga0335074, IMG submission 206715) | Soil microbial communities from Loxahatchee National Wildlife Refuge, Florida, United States - Lox_Sample_2.3 | ecosystem: Environmental > Terrestrial > Soil > Wetlands | place: USA...
GAGGGTACAGGAGTCCTGTACAATGTGGAAGGAGCGCTCAGTGCCGACAGAAACAACATACACGGGTCTTCGTGAAAACCTGGCCAGCGTTCTCGATCAAGTTGTGGACCAGCAGGAAACGGTGATCGTTCGCCGCAGGGGAGCCCGCGATGTGGCTCTTGTTCCGGCTGCCGAACTGGCTGGCCTCATCGAGACCGCTCACCTGCTGCGCTCCCCTCGGAATGCGCAGCGTTTACTCATTGCGCTGCGACGTGCGAAACGTGGAAAACGGAAGCCGACAAGCTTAGCCGAGCTGCGGCGCGAAATGCTGGGTGCAACGGCAAAGTAAGCGAGTCGCCATTTTCCAATCGGAATTCCGCGAGGATTTGCGATTTTGGGTAAAGTCCGACCGCAGCACGGCCATGCGGGTGCTGGATCTGGTTGAAGCGGTTATGCGCGACCCATTTGAAGGCCTGGGCAAACCCGAGCCTCTGAAGTATGTGCTGGCCGGATGTTGGTCACGCCGCATTACGCAGGAGCATCGGCTGGTGTATCGCGTCACTGACGAAGCCGTTGATTTTCTGCAGGCTCGCTATCACTACTGATCTCGTGATAGAGTTAGCGGCGGACTTTGCGATTGCTTCTAAGGAGGTCTCCGTCTGTTTCCGAGAATGATCGGGGAAATGGGGCGTGTGGGGATTAAACGACCGGTTCTCTCACGATGGCGCGTCGCCTCGGATGATCCACAAGCCTCGTATTAGCGGATCTATAGCGTTGACGGGAGGAATGCAATTTGAAGCCAAAATGTTTCGCTAACGTGGCACCTTAACTTCGGTTCCTGGTAAATAAGTATTTACCGGGTTGTCCTCACCTTTGTAATCGCTACTCAGGGCATGCTTCAGGTGTTGTCGTAACTCCTTCTTGGCAGAGTCGACGGAATCCAGAACCGCATAGACATCGGTCATGTCGATCTTTATTGTTCTGCCCTGCGAGACATCAAACGGAATTCGGTCCCCTTTGCGAATGATCTGGACAGTAGGCAATTTGCACATATGCCGGACACCAAGTTCGTAGAATGCGTTCGGGTTGTTGAAAGATAAGTCGGCGATACAAATGCGCGCTTTTGCTAGACATTGGAAAATCTGCTGAGTAATCAGCCCAGCACGATCAATCTGATCAGCTCGCCTCGCTACAAGGCCGAGTTCCATAACGACGGGCTCGATGACATTCTTCAGTATCATGTTCGCGTGCTTGCGTTCAGCGCTATCGTCGTCACCGATTGGTGTTATCACGAAGCACATCTGGGCGAAATCGCCTGCTTCTCCACCGGGCACCATCGGAGCGATACCGGACTCTGGCTCAGCAGTCGGCACTTCTGGTGGGGTCGGGATTCCGGTCGTTGAGGGGTCGAGGCGAACAATCATTGCGCCACCCGGTTCCTGCCGCAAAATCCCCGCGAACATTCCGTTTTCCGTTAAGAGCGTCTTGGCTTGGTCGACGCGGTCTCTTGGGACGTCATAGCGCATCTCAAGAACGTTCCCGATGTGCTCCTCAGCTGGAAAGGGGCTCCCATTATAATCAGTAAAGAACCTGCTAAATACAATCGGGGTTAATACGGCGCGGACAGCGGCCTCTTTGTCCTCACCCGGTCTCGTAGGCGCGAGAATCTTCCTTGCGATCTCAGTTAGGGAAAACCGATCTCCTTCTTTTTCGATTAATCCATAGGCTTGCGCTGACCACAGATAGTACTTATTCATCTGATTGCCAGCAGCTATCTGCATGGCACTAGCGATTTCGTCCCATGTTGCTGGGCCGCCAGCGAGGACGTCTCTCAATGCTCGGGCCACTCGCAGCGCCTGTTCGAGGTTCTTGCGTGGCAGCTGCTCTCCCGAAAGCCGTGCAACAGGCTTGCTTTTCAATGCCTTCTGCTTTGGGCGTTTTTGGCTCTTTCTGGTTTTTACTGAATTGGCGCTCGCCCGGGGACGAGGTGGCTTTGCTACTTCGTTGGCGATTTCGGAGTTTTCTTTTTCGGGCATTGCGAGTGATGCGGATCTTATCAGATTACGTCCAAAGCTCCCCGGCATAGCCTATAAAGGCAAACGGTCTAGCTTCATGTTGCCTCAGTTTAGCGGTCATTGGAAAATGTCCGCCGCACAGGGAACGAAAGTCGGCTTTGCGTGTTTAACTTCCGCTCATGCGAGAAACCAATCCGATAGGGGGTGGCAAGGCCGGGCCGTGCGTGTGCACGTCCGGCAGAAGACGGTCCACTGCCGCCGGGAAATAAATGCGATGATCGAACTTTTGGAGGCTACGTTTGCCAACCATTGTTGGAATTCCGCGCGAGACGTTCCCCGGAGAACGCCGTGTCGCGCTCATACCGCGCCAGTGTGAGGGGTTGCGTAAAGCCGGCATCGAGATGGTTGTCGAGTATGGCGCCGGCGTGGAGGCCGGATTCCCGGACGATGCCTATGCCGCCCGCGGCGCGCGTTTGGCGAATCGGAGCGATGTGTTTCGAGAGGCGCACATCGTTGCGCAGGTGCGGTGCCTGGGCGCAAATCCCGATGCCGGCCGGGCAGATCTCGAACTATTTCACGCGGGTCAAGCCGTGGCCGGATTTGGAGAGCCGCTGACTGCCGTAAGAGAGTGCGGGGATCTGGCAGACGCGGGCGTCTCGTTCTTCGCTATAGAGCTGATGCCGCGCATCACTCGCGCGCAGAGCATGGACGCGCTGTCGTCCATGGCGACCATTTCGGGATACCGGGCGGTGCTGCTCGGCGCGAGCGAGCTGCCGAAGATGTTCCCGATGTTGATGACCGCGGCAGGCACTATCACGCCGGCGAGAGTGTTTGTGCTGGGTGCGGGTGTTGCAGGCTTGCAGGCCGCGGCTACGGCCCGGCGCCTGGGCGCGATTGTTTCGGCCTACGACGTGCGGCCGGCGGTGAAGGAGCAAGTGGAAAGCGTCGGCGCGAAGTTCGTCACGCTGGATGTGGATGCCGGCGCCTCAGAGGATAAGGGCGGCTATGCGAAGGCTATGGATGAAGCTTTCTATCGACGCCAGCGGGAGTTAATGACAGAGGTGCTGCGCGAGCAGGACGTGGTGATCACGACCGCCGCAGTGCCGGGCAAGAGAGCGCCGATTTTGATCACTGCGGAGATGGTGGGCGCGATGTGCGCGGGATCGGTGATTGTCGATATTGCGGCGGAGCGTGGCGGAAACTGCGAACTGACAACGCCAGGAGAGACCGTGGTGCACCACGGCGTGACGATTCTTGGACCGCTGAACCTGCCCTCGCTGGTGCCCTATCACGCGAGCCAGATGTATTCGTGCAACATTGCGGCGTTCTTACGGCTGTTGGTTCGTGACGGAAATTTGGCCGTGAACCTGGATGACCAGATCATTCGCGAGACCCTGATTGCGCACGAGGGCAAAATCGTAAACGCCCGGATTTCAGAACTCCTCGCAGAACAGGCGGCCAGAGTATGAGCAACTACGAAATCGCAATTTGGGTTTTCATGCTGGCGGCGTTTCTCGGGTTCGAGCTGATCCGGCGCGTGTCGCCGCTGCTGCATACGCCGCTCATGTCGCTGACGAACGCGATCTCGGCCATCGCCGTGGTGGGCGCGATTCTGATCACGGGCGAGAAAGAGGCGTCCACGCTGACTAAAGTGCTCGGTTTTTCCGCCGTTGTGCTCTCGACCATTAACGTCGTCAGCGGGTATCTGATCACGGATCGCATGCTCAAGATGTTCAAGAAGCGGGGCCCGGGGCAGAAATGATCGAAACAATCTTTCCCGCGCTCTATATCCTGGCGGCCGCCGGATTCATTCTCGCCATAAAGTGGATGAACTCGCCGGCCACGGCCCGGCGCGGCGTGATCGTTGGCGAGATTGGAATGCTGCTGGCCGTGGTGGGCACGCTGCTGCGCCGGGAAGTGGTCACTTACGAGTGGATTCTGATCGCGTTTTTCATCGGATCAGCTATCGGCGTCCCCATCGCGTACATCATGCCGATGACCGCTGTGCCGCAGCGGACCGCGTTCTCGCACGCTTGCGGTGCGCTGGCATCCGCGCTGATCGGGACCGCGGAATATTATCGCCGCATTCCGCACGGGTTCGTCATGGGTGCGCTAGTGCTCGAAACGCTGCTCGGGTTTTTGACGTTCACAGCCAGCTTGATGGCGTTCGGCAAGCTGCAGGAGGTTTTGCCGCAGCGGCCCATTACGTATCGCGGCCAGAATTGGGTGAACCTTGGCGTCTTCGGAGCCGCCGTGGCGCTGGGGATTGCGCTGATCGTGTCGCCGGAACGTTTATGGCTGTACCCGATCTTTGCCGCGCTGTCGCTGATCTTCGGCGTGCTGCTGATTGTGCCCATCGGCGGCGCGGACATGCCGACCGTGATTGCGCTACTGAATTCGTATGCGGGCTTGTCGGCCAGCGCCATGGGCTTTGCGCTCGATAATAAGCTGCTGATCATTGCCGGTGCGCTGGACGGCTCGTCGGGATTCATCCTGTCAGTGATCATGTGCCGGGCCATGAACCGCTCCTTTAGCAACGTCTTATTTGGAGCATTCGGCACTATTCAAACCGGCGCCAAACAGACGACGGAGCGGACGGTGCGGTCCGCCAGCCCTGAGGAAGCGGCGGAGATCCTGGATGCGGCGCGCAGCGTGGTCATTGTGCCGGGCTATGGCATGGCGGTGGCGCAGGCCCAGCACAAGCTTCGCGAGATGTATGACGTGCTGATGAAGCGCGGCGTCGATGTGCGTTTCGCCATTCACCCGGTGGCCGGCCGCATGCCCGGCCACATGAACGTGCTGCTTGCCGAAGCCGACGTGCCCTATGATCGCTTATCCGAGATGGACGACATCAATTCCGAATTTCCCAGAACCGATGTCGCTCTGGTCATCGGCGCGAATGACGTGGTGAACCCGGCGGCGCGCACCGACAAAAACAGCCCGCTCGCGGGCATGCCGATCCTGAATGCCTACGAAGCGCGCACGGTTATGGTGATCAAGCGCAGCATGAATCCGGGGTTCGCCGGCATCGACAATGACCTATATTACATGGATAAAACGCTGATGCTATTTGGCGACGCTAAGGCCTTCGTGGCGAGCGTTGTGAAGGAGTTGAACGCGGCGGTGGGAGCGGCGAGGTAAGATTTCGCTGTAAACCTCGCTGGATACTTTCTTCCGATCCTTAAAAGCGCTACACTACATCCATCCATTAAGGCGATTTCACAATCGTCTTTGGAGACCTTGATTGAGCGGGAGGAAGGCATGAGTGCAGCATCCAAACCTGTGGCCACCCCGTTGTTCCACGAAGGTAATCAGTATTGGGAGGAATTGCGCTCCGAGTTGAAGCGCCAGATGGACCAGATCAATCATGCGGTTTCCCGGCACGGCTTGACGGACAATGAGCTCGTTCGTTGGCGGCCTGTGTCGGGGATCGATGTATTAAGGTCGCGGCACCCCTCGACCGGGATTAAAGCGGATATTCATTTTCGGTCCTGGGGCCCGGTGATCAGCGGCGAGATTACGGGCTATCAGGCGGACGATTACCGCTTCTTCCCGGAAGAATTCGAGGTGCTGATCGCGAAAGACCTGGATGGAGCCGCGGTGGCTATCTTCGATGAAGGCCGCAGCTTCGCGCCGGCCGAATTGGCGGCTTATCTCATGCAGCATTTCCGGCGCTGCTTCCCGGACATTTCGCTGCCGTGCGAAGATTGGCGAACTCTGCGGGCGGCGGAGAGTGCGCCAGAGCCGGCGCTAGCAGGATAGGCTAGGACCCTTCACATGCCAAGAGGCGCAAAAGCAGATGTCGCCCTTGAGCGGGCATACCGGCGGTACCTGCTAGAATCTGACCTAACTAAGAAATGCGAAGCGGGCGACTATCTGATTCGTACGATTTTTGGCGACGATGCGGTGGGGAAGCGCCTGTCCGCTGTTGAACCCAAAACCCACTCACGATGCGTCCCCGGTTGCGCACCTGATTGAATAAGGCATGGCATGATGCAAGTTGCGTCATGCGCATCCACGTAATTGATTCGCACACCGGCGGCGAACCTACTCGCTTGGTGCTGAGCGGCGGGCCCGACTTGGGCCATGGAAGCATGCTCGAGCGGCGCGAGCGCTGGCGCGCCGAATGTGATGCTATCCGCTCTGCCATTGTGAATGAGCCGCGCGGGTCTGATGCTATTGTCGGCGCGTTGCTGGGCGAGCCCGCCGACGCGTCTTGCCAGTTCGGGGTCATCTTCTTCAATAACGTCAGCTATCTGGGCATGTGCGGCCACGGCACCATCGGCCTCGTCGCAACGCTGGCGCATCTAAATCGCATTCGACCGGGGCACGTTCGCATCGAAACGCCAGCCGGGATCGTCGGCGCGGAATTGCATGAGACCGGCGAAGTCACGGTGCGCAATGTGCCGAGCTTCCGCCATCGTGCCGGCGTGCCGGTGGATATGCCCGGTTACGGCCGAGTGACCGGCGACATCGCGTGGGGCGGCAATTGGTTCTTTCAAGTGAACCAGGAAAGCCCGATCGAGCTTTTGCTACAAAATCTGGATGAGCTGACCGCTTACACATGGCGTATTCGCCAGGCGCTTGAAGCGCAGTCGATCACTGGCGCGAAGGGCAGCGCAATCGATCACATCGAACTGTTTTCCGCGCCGCGCAACCCTTCCGCGCACAGCCGCAACTTCGTCCTGTGCCCCGGCCGGAGTTATGATCGCTCTCCTTGCGGCACGGGCACCAGCGCGAAAATGGCCTGCCTCTATGCGGATGGAAAGCTCGAAGCCAACGAACTATGGATCCAGGAGAGCATCACCGGCAGCACGTTCGAAGGGCATGTCGAGATCGTCAACGGCGAGATCATCCCCTTCATCAAGGGCTCGGCTTTCGTCACTGCGGAGGCTGATTTGGTGATCGATGAGCGCGATCCATTCTGCTGGGGCATTCCAGCCTGATGGCGGGGTCGTACGAAGCGCTGATCGTTGGCGGCGGCATTGTCGGTGCGGCGTGTGCGTATGAGTTGGCGCGCGCCGGCCTGCGGGTGGCGATCGTGGAAGAGCGTGGAATCGCACGCGGCGCCACGAACGCCGGCATGGGACATCTCGTGGTGCTGGATGATTCCGAAGCGCAGTTTGCGCTCTCGCGCTATTCGCTGGAGCTTTGGCGAGAGCTTGCGCCTGACTTGCCGGCGGATTGCGATTACTGGCAATGCGGAACGGTCTGGGTTGCAGCGAATGAGGAGGAACTGCGGCTGGCTCGGCAAAAGCTCGAGAGCTACACGCGCGGTGGGGTCGAGGCGGAGTTAGTCGATGCGCGGCAGCTTCTCGCGCTCGAGCCGAACCTGCGCGAAGGGCTTGCAGGCGGTCTGCTGGTTCCGGGCGATGCGACTGCGCATCCAGCTTCGGCTGCGCGATTTCTGGTCGAACGGAGCGGAGCGCAAGTGATCGCGAATCGCGTGGTTGAAGTCCTCGATGGCGAAGTTCGTCTGAGCGGCGGCGCCTCGGTAACTGCGGGCGTTATCGTGAATGCCACGGGTACGGCCGCGGCGCTGCTTACGCCCGGACTCCCGGTTCGCGCCCGGAAGGGCCACATAGTGGTTGCCGATCCGGGGCCGAATTTCGCGGGCCACCAAGTCGTCGAGCTCGGCTACGTCAAATCGACTCATGCGGAAGAAGGTGATTCCGTCGCCTTCAACGTGAGACAAAACCACAATGGCGAATTGCTGATCGGCTCCTCGCGGCAATACGATGCAGACGATCCAAATATTGAACCGGCAGTAATCGACCGAATGCTGGCCCGTGCATTCGAATACATGCCGGCGTTGGCTCGCGCGCCGCAGCTTCGCAGTTGGACCGGCTTTCGCGCAGGCACGCCGGACGGTCTGCCGCTCATCGGGCGCTGTCCTGGATTCAACAACGTATTCGTTGCGACCGGACACGAAGGCCTCGGCGCGACCACATCACTTGCAACTGCCAGGCTGATTGCTGACCAGATCCTGGGTCGAGCTTCCGCCATCGACGCCGCGCCCTTCCGCCCTTTGCGCTTCAAATTGGAGACGATGTAACATGCAAACCATGCAGTGGCGTGGAGTAATCCCGGCGATGACGACACCGTTCCAGACAGATGGCTCGGTGGATTATCTATTTTTAGAGCGGCAATGCGCATGGCTGATCGACAACGGCTGCACGGGAATCGTGGCACTCGGTTCTCTAGGCGAGGGTGGGACGCTGAGCTTCGATGAAAAACTTGCGATCCTTCGAACCTCCGTGAACGCAATCGGTCAAAGAGCTCCGGTGGTGGCGGGTATCTCGGCCTTGAGCACGGCCGAAGCTGTCACGTTGGCGCGCGCGGCGGCGGATGCGGGTTGCGAAGGGCTGATGGTGCTGCCGCCTTATGTGTATGTCGGCGATTGGCGCGAGATGAAGGCGCATGTCAGCGCGGTGCTGAATGCCACGCCGCTCTCATCCATGCTGTATAACAACCCGATCGCGTATCGCGTCGATTTCCTTCCCGAACAAGTTGCGGAGTTGCTCGGCGAGCATGAGAACCTGCACGCAATCAAGGAATCGAGCGCGGATGTGCGCCGCATCGCCGCGCTTCGGACGCTCGAAGGCAACGGGCTCGAGATTTTGTGCGGCGTCGATGATCTGATCGTCGAGGCGATTTACAGCGGTGCGACGGGCTGGGTTGCTGGCCTGGTGAACGCGTTCCCGCGCGAATCGGTAGAGCTGTTCGAGCTTGCGCAGCGCGGCGAGCGCGAAGCCGCCTTCGAACTCTATAAATGGTTTCTGCCGCTGTTGCGTTATGACACCGTTCCAAAGTTTGTGCAGCTCATTAAGTATGTGCAAGAGCTGGTGGGAGTGGGCTCGGGCCGCGTGCGGCCGCCGCGCCTGGAGCTGAGCGAAGAAGACAAACGGGCCGTGCAAAGCACTTTAAAACAGACTCTCTCGTCGCGTCAGCACGCCTATGCCAGTAAGTAACGTAGCTGCAACAGTCGATCGCGAAACCGGTTTCGTTCGTGAGCTGGGGCTGTTCGATTCGACCATGATCGTCATCGGCGCGATGATCGGCTCGGGCGTCTTCATTGTTTCCGCCGACATGGCGCGCAATATTGGAAGTCCGGGCTGGTTGCTCGTCGCATGGGTATATACAGCGGTGGTGACAGTCGCGGCCGCTCTTTCCTACGGGGAACTTGCATCGATGATGCCCCAAGCCGGCGGCATGTACATCTACCTGCGCGAAGCGTTCTCACCCATCGTCGGATTCTTCTACGGCTGGACGCTGTTCACCGTTATTCAAACGGGCACCATTGCAGCCGTCGCGGTCGCGTTCGGGCGGTTCACCGGAGTTCTGTTGCCTTCCATCTCGGAGGCCAATTACCTGATCCCGCCAATTCATCTTTCGAGTGGCTATGCGATTTCGCTCTCGACCGGTCAGTTGACCGCAATCCTCGTCATCGCGCTCTTGACATGGTCCAATAGCCGAGGCGTTCGCTACGGCAAGATCGTGCAAAACCTTTTCACATCCGCCAAGGTGATTGCGCTCGCTGCGTTGATTCTGCTGGGGCTGATTTTTTGGAAGCACGACGCCGTCGCGGCCAACTTCGGCAATTTCTGGACCCCGCACGATGTCACGCCATTGACGGCATCCTTGAGCGCGCTCACCGGCTTCGGCCTGTTTGCGGCCATCTGCGTTTCGCAATCGGGCTCCATGTTTTCGGCCGACGCCTGGCACAACGTCACCTTCGCGGGGGGTGAAGTGAAGAACCCACGTGTTACCATGCCGCGCGCGCTCACCATCGGAACGATGTGCGTGACCGGCCTATACGTTCTGGCCAACGTTGCCTATCTGCTGGTGCTGCCCCTCGGCGCCATCCAGCATGCTCCGTCGGATCGCGTCGCCACAGCCATGCTGGAGGCCATCTTCCCGGGTTGGGGCGCGGTGCTAATGGCTGCGGCCATCATGATCTCCACATTCGGCTGCATAAACGCGCTGATTCTCGCCGGGCCGCGCGTGTATTATTCGATGGCGCACGATGGGCTTTTCCCAAAATCCGCCGGCAACTTGAACCGCGCTCATGTTCCGGGCTGGTCGCTCATGATTCAGGGCGTCTGGGCGTCGCTGCTGGTTCTTCCGCGCACTTACAACACGGCGACCCACACTTACGGCAGCTTGTATAGCAATCTCCTCGATTACGTCATTTCGGCGGCGCTGATTTTCTATGTGCTGGCTATTGCAGGCGTGATCCGTTTGCGCATCCTGCGCCCTGACGCGCCACGGCCCTATCGCGCCCTCGGCTATCCCGTTGTTCCGCTGCTCTATATCGCGGGAGGATGCACGGTTCTGGTGTGCTTGTTCGCGTATCGTCCGGCGACCACCTGGCCCGGACTCCTCATTGTGCTGTGCGGACTGCCGATTTATCTTTTGATGAGGCGAACTCCTCAATCTCATTAAGCTCTTCGGCGCTCAACTGAAAGCTCAGCGCTCCCACAACTCCCGGCACCTGGTCGGCCTTGCGCAACCCGACAATTGCCGCGGTCACCGCCGGATTGCTCAGCGTCCACGCGATCGCTACTTCACCGGGCGTGCGCCCGTGACGCGCACCAATTTTCCGCAGCAGCTCGACCAATTCCAGATTGCGGCTGAGCTTCGGCTCCTGGAAATCGGGATTGCGGCGGCGCCAGTCATCCTGCGGAAGGTTTTGTGCCCGCTCCTTAGTCATCCCGCCGCTCAATAGGCCGTTGCGCATCGGCGAGTAAACAAGCGTGCCGATGTTGTTCTGGCGGGCGAACGGAAGAATCTCCTGTTCGACATCGCGGACCAACACCGAGTACGGCGGCTGCAAAGACGTAATCGGCGCGATTTTGAGCGCGCGCTTCATCTGCGCGACATTGAAATTCGATAGGCCGATCCAGCGCACTTTGCCTTCTTCCTTCAGCCGCGCCATTTCGGTCCAGCCTTCTTCGATGTCCTGGTCCGGCTCGGGCCAATGCAACTGGTACAGATCGATCGTGTCCACCTTCAACCGCCGCAGGCTGTTTTCGCATTCTTTACGAATCGACTCGGCTTTGAGAGAGGGAAAGATCTTCCCGTTTTCATCCCATCGGCGCTCGCACTTGGTGAAGATGTACGGCCGCTTCGAAATGCCCTCGACCGATCTGGCGACCACCTCCTCCGAGTGGCCGAGGCCGTAAACAGCGGCGGTATCGATCCAGTTGATTCCGGCGTCGATGGCTGCCCGAATCGCCGCGATCGAGTCGTTGTCATCCTGTTGCCCCCAGCCGAATGCCCAGCCGGAGCCGCCTATGGCCCAAGCGCCCACGCCTATATGTGTAATTTCAAGATCGCTATTGCCCAGCTTCTTTCGTTCGCTCATTTGGTTCTGCTTAGTGGATGCAAATGGAAGCCGGTTTTATGCACCACCCTAAGCGGTTCTAGAAATAAGGCGAATAAGTTGGCGAGCCCGGCACGACGAAGTACCAGCGGTTCTGAGCCGCCTTAAGCCCGGGGAAGCAATAGATGTTTTCTACGAAGAACTCTAAGCTCGAATTGCTATGAAACTTTTTACAACATCTTTGATTGCGGCAGCGGCGCTGTCTGCCGCGCCTATTACACAAGTAAAGCTCGTGAACGCGGGCAGCCCATCAGACATCGTAAATAAAGTCACGATTGACGGCGACACCAAGTATAACGTCTATATCGGCCCCTACACGATTTCCCTCAACGGGCAAAACACGGCCGCCATGTGCATCGATTTCTTCGACGGCAGCAAAGTCGGCGACACATGGAACGCCTATGTAACCCAGGTCGGCAGCTCGAACCTGAGCAACACGTACCATCCGACATATGGCCAAGAATATGAGGAAGAAGCATACCTCTTCAGCCAGATCACCCAGTCCGGAGCGGATCGCACCGGTTTGCAAGAAGCCGCCTGGGATATCACGGCGTATGGCATCACCAATTCTTCCTATAAATATCTGATTGGCGACAACAGCTACATCGATGCAGCGCTCGCAAACTACAACAAAATCAACCTTAGCGGCTACGAGATTGTCTCCGATACCATCGCCGGCGCCGAGCAGGAGTTCATAGTGGCAGCCCCCGAGCCGGGCAGTCTCATGCTCTTAGGTGCGGGATTGCTGATGGCCTTCGGCGCGGCTGCCTGGCGGCGACGCAAAACCGCTGCGTTTGCGGCGGCGGCCTAACGCAATCGCTTCCACGCCTCAACGTCGAAGCGCTTCAATCGTCGGCATGGCGCGGCCCTGCGAGTGAATGGCAAAATCGAACTTGCCAGTCCCGCAGGGCTTCAGCGCCTCGCCGCGATAGAAGCTGATGCCGAAGATCCAATCGCGGTTCATGCCGCCGTCGCAGAAGGTGCCGTGGATATCTTCGATCTGGCTCCAGTACCAGCGAGCCGAGACATGGCGGTCCAGAACAGGGAATGCAAAAGCTTTCAGATAAATTCCTCCCGACACGACACACAGCACCAGCAGCCATCCGGCCCAAGCGCGCCGCGCGAGCAGAACCACCAACAGCGGCGCCGCCACGTAGAACAACTCCACCCGGCTCACGTTAGCGGCCGCGAGCAATGAGAATCGACCGGTGCTCAGTGAGGCGGGTAGGATGTGGGCCAGCAGCGGAATGGTACCTATCAGCACTGCGCACGGCAGTAGCCACCAGCGCGACACATGCGCAAGCGGCGTGCGTTCGAAATGGGAGCCGATCAGGACGAACAGGCTTGGAATCAGCGGCAGCAGATAGCCCGGCAGCTTGTTCAACGAAATGCTGAACAGCACAAACCCGAAGACGAAGATGGCGCCCAGAAAACGGCGGCGCTGGTCCCAATTGATCCCGCGCACCAGGAATGCAAGCAGCGGCGTCCAGGGAAACAGAGCCAGCAGAAGCACCGGGAAATAGTAATACCAGGGCTGCACGTGCTGCAACGCCGCCGAATAGAGGCGTTCGAGATGGTGCTTCAGGAAGAACTCCTTCAGGAACGGCGAGCCGTTGCGAAGCGAAACGGCGAGATACCAGGGCAGCGCCACCACGCAGAATGAAACAAAGGCCGCCCACCAACATCGCCAAAAGCGCCGCAAGAACCACAAGAACGGCAGCGCGAGAGCAATCGGCACCAGCCCTTTTGCAAGCGACGCAAGTGCCAGGCAGATCCCAATGCCAGCGAATCGCCAAAGCAAATGTCGGGTTTCCGGCTGCGGCCGCAGCAGCGGAAGTGCCAGCAGCACGGCGAGCGAGAAGAAAACCGCCAGCGGCAGATCGGTGAGCGAAAGCTCGGTAAACGCGATCCAGGCAGCGGAGCTGGCCAGTAGCGTGGCTGAAGCAGCCGCTACTTTGAAACCGAATTCATGATTCAGCAGCGCGAACGACGTGAACAGGAACGCGAGGCTCAGCAGCACCACCGGGAGCCGCGCAGCCACTTCCGGGCTGAAGCCCGCGAGCGTTCCCGCGGCCGTCATCCAGTAGAGCAGCGGCGGCTTTTCGAACCACGGGGCGCCCCAGAGTTTCGGCGTAACATAATCGCCGGTCTGCGCCATGGCGCGGCCGATGGCGGCATAGCGCGGCTCGTCGGGCCCCAAAAAGCCAACGCCGCCGAGATTATAAAGATAGAGTGCTGCTATAGCGGCTGCCACTGTTATCAGCGGCAGCGCACGTCGGAGAGAAGACAATCCTCATTGTAGAGTTTGTCCTCCACCTCGCCGGCGGCTA
>Ga0335074_10009304_pt1 | contig 13709 bp, 16 predicted proteins | sample Lox_Sample_23_FD_206715 | JGI IMG/M metagenome (GOLD analysis project Ga0335074, IMG submission 206715) | Soil microbial communities from Loxahatchee National Wildlife Refuge, Florida, United States - Lox_Sample_2.3 | ecosystem: Environmental > Terrestrial > Soil > Wetlands | place: USA...
GCGCCGCGCGCCCGGCCGCTACCATGCGCCGACCCCGCGCCGTGTGCCGAGCCGCTACCGCCAGCCGAGCCGCTACCAGCAGCCGAGGCGTTGCCGTCTTCCGAAGCGTTGCCGTCTTCCGAGCCGTTGCCGTCAGCCGACTCGCGGGCAGCCGCGAACGCCCGGGCCGACTGGAACTCGAGCTCAGCGACCGCGTCGTCCCAGGCATTCTCGGCCGCGCGCAGTTTGCCACGCAGCTCGCGTGCACGGACGCGGTCACCGGCCGCGGCCGCGCGCCGGACGGCCCCGCGAAGCTCGTCGATGCGCCGCTCTAGTTCCTCGGGCGGAATGCTCACGCGCAGGAGGCTACCGGTTCCAGCGTTTTCCAGCAAGGTCCGCTGTCGGTTGCGACTCTTCATTACTCCGGTGGACGCGAACCGGGACCAACCGGACACGGAAGGCCACCAGACCGATGAAAAGTGGAACCAGCCGTTCCCGAGACGCACCAGCGGGTCTGATCGGATGGACAAACCGCCCAGTCGGCAGCGGCCGGACGGATGGCAGTCCGCCCGGCGGCCACGTTTCCGTTAGAAAGGGTTAGACGTTACCGATGATCGGTCCGACCGCGGCGCAGGACGGCTGGAAGCCCTGAGCGTCAGGGCCGAGCGCGTTGATCATGTCCTGCAGGGCGTTGGAGTCGTACGAGATGGACAGGTGGTCGCTGGCATCCTGCGGGCACTGGCTCTGGAGCGTGATGTTCTGGACGTTGGGCCCGGCCGGAAGGAACGCGTTGGTGTAGGGCGTCACGACCTCGTCATCCGATGTCTCGATGTCCACGTACTGCACACCGGGCACCGTCGGAGTCTTGTTGAGGCTGGTCAGGAACGACGAGCCCTGTTCCTGCTGGACGCATGCGTCGCAGAGTGGCGTCAGCAGCGTCGTGCTCACGCCCTCCAGGCCGAAGTCGGCGACCAGCGTGGTGATGCCGTCGAGCGTCGTTCCGTAGTTGGACGGAGCGAAGCCGACGAGCATATTGACTTTCGCCGCGCCGCCGAGATCGTTGATGTAGTAGCGCGGCATCATGCCGCCCTGCGACCAGCCGACGATGTCGACCTTGCTGGCGCCGGTCTCGGCGAGGACGTGGTTCACCTCAGCGGACAGTTCCCCGGCAGACGCCGCGATGTTGCCAGTGGCATAGATGCTGCTGAACGGGATCGTCTGGCCGTAGTTGAAGGCGTACACGCAATAGCCGTTGTCGGCCAGGTCCGGCGCGATGGCGCCGAAGGAGTTGTACATGCTGGAGAAGGTGCCCTCGCTCAGGACCACCGGGTACGGGTGGGCGGCCGAGGGCGTACAGGGGACGTTCGCGCCGGGCGGCGGCGCGTTGTAGTTCCAGACCAGCACAGAGCCTAGAAACGCCGGCGCCTCGCCCTCTAACGGGATCGAGGTGGCAGCGTCAGCCGGAGCGGAGCTGGCCACGAGGGCGAACACCGTGGCGGCCGCGGCCACCGATGTGGTCAGGAAGATTGTGCGGACACGTAAGAGCGTCATAGTGCCTCTCACATTCACGACTGAGTCGGGCAGCGGAGACCGCTGGCCGGGCAGGGCTCACTCAGTGCCGCACCGTTGCGGCCTCGCAGAATGCGCGCGTAACCGCCGTGTTTTCTGGCTGTTCCTGGCGATTACGACCTCGAGGTTACTGACGAGTATGAAAGCGCCCTGACGGCTCGTCAATGCCTCGGCGCGGGTCTAACCTTCGCCGATGATCTTGGCGCGGCCTGCGGCCAGTTCGTCGTCGGTGATGACGCCGCGACTGTGCAGATCGTTGAGCTCGGCAAGCCGTTCCTCAACCGACGTCCCCGGCGCTGTCGAGGTCGTTGCAGAAAGGTTCTGGCTGAGCTTGGCCTCCGGCTGCTCGCGCGCGACGAACGGATTGAGGCCGCCTGAACGCAGGACTGAGTAGCGCCAGATCGAGGTGCCGATGCCACCGAGGCCGATGATCACGATCAGTGCGATGAACCAGCTTGGAATGCCAGAACCACTCACTAGGCACCTCCATGTCGGGGCTCAGCCGAAGCGCTGGAATGCCGGAACCTTTGACCGCTGGCCTCTGCCGCGCGAGGTGGCGACGACCAGGCTGGCAGCTGGCCGAAAACGAGTTGAGCGTCGCGCCCGCACCCGGCAGCATGCCTCGTGTGGTCGAGCTGCACGTGCCGGCTGCCGGTGAGCGCCGCGCGCTGCTGCTGCGGCCGTGGGCAGCCGAAGACATGCCTGCGCTGGTGACTGACATGGGCCGGGAGTATCCGACCCGCGGCCTGTGGGGTCATCCGGAGGACCCGCATGACTACACCGGACCCCGCAACGACCACGAGGCCGTCGACTGGCTGGCCGGACAGGATCAGGGCTGGCGGAACGGTGACTGGCTGACATTCGCAGTTCTGGAAGCGGCACGGGACGACGGCCGGGTGCCATCGCGGTACCAGCTGGCCGGGCACGTCGCCCTCAAGAACCGGGAAGCCGGCGGCCGCGTGGGCGAGCAGGCGACCGCCGAGATCGGTTTCTGGACCGCCGTCGGAGAGCGCGGCCGCGGGGTGGCGCCGGCAGCCGTCAGGGCGGTGACTGCGTGGGCGTTCGACACTCTGAGCGCTGCCGGGATTCGGGAGATCATGCTGGTGCACGACGTCGACAATCTGGCCTCATGCCGGGTCGCGGAGAAGTCCGGATACCCGTTTAAGGAGCTCAGCCCGGCGCGGCCGCCTTACTGGTTCACCGACGGGCACATCCACCTTCGGACGGCCGATTGAGCCTGGTGCCGTGATCCTGAAGACTTAGGCACGCCATAGCACGCGTACGTCTTCACCAGACGAACGCCACCACAGAGAGGCTCACGGCCATGGACCTCGGACTCCTGCTCCTGCGCATCGCGCTCGCCGCGATCTTGTACATGCATTCCACCCAGAAGCTGTTCGGCTGGTTCTCCGGACCCGGACTGGAGAGGCAGGGCAAGGTCTTTCACGGCCTCGGTCACCGGCCCGGCCGTCCGCTGGCCATGCTCGCTGCGGCTTGCGAGGCGACCGGGTCACTCCTGGTCGTCATCGGCCTTGCCACGCCACTCGGCGCCGCGGTCATCGCCGGAACGATGATTGTCGCGGGGATGACGCTGACCTTCGCGAAGCGAACGGTGTGGAACGTCGCGGGCGGCGGCGAGTATCCGCTGGTGCTGGCCACGTTCGCGGTGGTCCTCGGGTTCGCCGGACCAGGCCGGTGGTCGCTCGACTCCGCGATCGGCGCGCCGTGGTACCCGAAGTCCAATGCGGCGGCCGCCGTCACCGGGGTCATCGTCCTGGTCGTTGCACTGCTAGCAGCCATCCCGCCACTGCTGCGCGTGCGCGCGAATCTCGCCGCGGACGCTGCCGCCGAGCCGGCGCCTCCGGCAACGTCGGTCTCCACCTGACCGGATGGCACTCAACGGAGATCACTGACCGGCTGAGGTGGGTACCACCCTCGGGTGAAGAGCGAACCTTCCCCTTCTAGCGGTAACGCAGGAACCTCGGGCCAGCCCGCCCTCGTCCGTGCGCGGCAGCTGCTGCGGATCAAGGCGGTGTGGCTTACTCCGCTCGTCCTCGGATCGGTCGTCGTGGCGCTGATCGCGGCGTTCTACATCGGCTCTGTGGTCAACCCGCTCGGCAACCTGCATGGCCTGCCCGTGGCGGTGGTCAACGCGGACCACGGCGCGACGGCAGGCACCCGAACCGTCGATATCGGTGCGCAGGTGCAGTCCGGCCTATCGCATGCGCCCGCGGTGGCCGACCGTCTCGGGCTGACCGACACTACGCTCAGCGCCGCCGAGCACTCGATGCAGCGCGATGGCTACTACGCGACGGTCGTGATTCCGCCAGATTTCAGCGCGTCGCTGCTCGGCCTTACCGGCGTGCCGACGACCGGACCCGCTCCCGGCCGACCGCAGATCACCATCCTGACCAACCAGCGAGCCGGCAGTCAGGGTGTCAGCCTGGCCACCGGCATTCTTGAGCCAGCACTCGCAGCGGCATCCCGGTCGATCGGACGGGAACTCAGCGCCGCGGCGCCGGCTGGCGCGTCTAGCCCTGCGAGCAAGACATTCCTGGCCGACCCGGTGACGGTCGTCGCGGTCCAGTACCGGCCGCTGCCGAGTCACACGGCACTCGGGCTGAGCGCCTTCTATATCGCTCTCCTGACCCTCATGTGCGGCTTCCTCGGTGGCATCATCGTCAACTCGTCCGCGGACGCGGGGCTTGGCTATGCCACCACGGAGATCGGGCCGAGGTGGCGCCAGCGCCGTCCGGTGCCGATCAGCAGGTGGCAGACGCTGCTGCTCAAATGGGTCATCGCGGCACCCCTCACTGGTGTCGTGACCGGAGTCATGTTGCTGGTAGCGGCCGGGATCTTCCGCATGGACGCACCCGATGTCGTGCTGCTGTGGCTGCTGGCGTGGCTGTGCGCTGCCAGCGTCGCCGCAGGGACGATCGTGCTGTTCGCTGTCCTCGGCGCATCCTTCGGTCAGCTGATCGCGATCCTGCTGTTCGTCTACGGAGGCCTGGCCTCGGCCGGAGGCACCGTGCCGCCGCAGGCGCTGCCGACCTTCTTTCGCTGGATAGGCCAGCTTGAGCCGCTGCGCCAGGTGCTCGCGGGGACGAGGTCGATCCTCTACTTCGGCGCACAGGCCGACGCAGGGCTCACCCGGGCGGTCACCCTCGCGTCAGCCGGCCTCGTGTTCTGGCTGATCGTCGGAACGATCGCGGTGCGGTGGTACGACCGCAAGGGACTGCACCGGATGAGCCCTGAACTCCTGGCATACGTGCGCTCAGCAGCCGACAGCTACAAGTCAGGCGAGACTGGAGGCAACCAGGCTGGTACCGGGGGCGGGCCCGATCCGGCCGCCGACGGCTGAGCGCGGCGACTCAGCGCGCTCAGATCACCTGGGCGGCAATCTTGCTTGCTGTCTCCCGGACGGCTGGGCCGTGCTGCGACACCAGGTCCTTCATCGCGGCCGGCGACCAGGGAATCGCGACGTTGACGGCCGCAACGACCTCACCCGAACGAGAGCGTATCGGCGCGGCGATCGACCGCAGGGCGCTCTCCAGCTCCTCGTCGTTCGTGGCGATCCCGGTACGCCGCACCTGCTCCAGTTCGCCGAGCAACGAGCGCTTGTCTGTGACCGTGCGCGGCGCGCGCTGCACCAGGTCGATCCGGTCGAGCAGCTGGTCGAGGTCCGGCGGCGGCAGGAACGCGAGCAGGGCCTTACCTGTCGCGCTGCAGTAGGAGGGCAGCCGCGAACCGGCATGCAAGGTGAACTCCAGATGGTGATACCGGCCAGGCCGTCCGCGGACGCGGTCGATGAGGATCACGTCGGTGTCGTCGCGGATGGCCAGATTCGAGGTGTGCCCGGTTGCGTCGGTCAGCTGCCGCAGGTACGGGGCTGCGATCTCCCGGAGTTCCAGCGACCCGAGCATCGAGAAGCCGAGGTCGAGGACGCGCGGCGCGAGCCGGTACTTGCGCGTCGAGGGGTCCTGCTCCAGGTACCTGAGCGATGCGAGCGTCGCGACGTACCGGTGCGTCGTACTGCGAGTGAGGCCGAGCTCACGCGACAGCTCACTGATGCCGAGCGCGGGACGGTCCGGTCTGAACGCGGACAGTATCGCCAGGCCGCGCTCCAGCGACTGCGAGAAACCAAGCGTGGGATACACCGAGGCCATATCCCGAATATTAGAACGCCGTCTTGATATATGAACAGTCTGAAGCGCTACCGATCTCGTGATCGAAAGCTCCAGAGCCGGGGCGACCGGAACCTTCGCGATCACGGGATAGCCCGGCCGCCGATGCATAAGAGTGGGACCGGATAAGGAGGTCCGCGTGCTCACCGAGCCAGAGATCATCGAGCGCCCGGCACAGCCCTATGTCGGGATCAGAGCGCACGTCACGATGCAGACGATCGCACCGGTCCTGCTCGAGCGGCATCCGCAGGTCTTCGCGTGGCTCGGTAAGCGGGGCATCCAGCCAGCCGGGGCTCCGTTCTGGAAGTAGGAGCAGCAGGCGTCAGGCTAGGCACCCCAGAGTTCCCTGGACGCGATCCGCGCGCCCTCGGCGAGCGATGCCAGCTTCGCCCACTGAACCTCGGCATGCACCCGCCGCATGAATGAGCCTTGCGCGAATCCGCAGTCGGTGCCGCCGATCACGTTGTCGCGCCCGACGACGTTCGCCAGCCGCACGAGCCGCTGCGCGACGAGCTGCGGGTGCTCGACCACGTTCGTGTGGTGCGTCACCACGCCGGGAATCAGCTTCTTGCCGTCCGGGAGCTTCACCTGCTCCCACACTCGCCACTCGTGCTCGTGCCGCGGGTTGGCCTGCTCGATCGCGTAGGCCCCGGCGTTCACGCCGAGCACGAGGTCGACCACGTCGGCCAGCGGCGGATCGAACGCGTGCGGACCGTGCCAGCTCCCCCAGCACACGTGATAGCGCACGCGCTCGGCGGGGATGCCTTCCAGCGCGTGGTTGAGCGCGCGCACGCGGAGCTCCGCCCAGCGCCGGTAGTCCTCCCAGGACCCGCCCTTGGACTGGATGGTGTCGGCTTCGTGCATCAGCACCGCGTCGTCGACCTGCAGCATCAGCCCGCTGTCCACGATGATCTGGTACTCCTGATGGAGCACGTCGGCGAGCGCGAACATGAACTCCTCGTCGTCGGCGTAGTACTCGTTCGTCAGCCAGTAGGTGCTGGCCGGAGCCACGACCGGCAGGAAGCCCTCGGCCTCCGGATGCTCGCTCAGCGCGGACTTCAGGTTCGCGATGTCGCGGTCGATCGCCGCCCGGTCGTACCGCAGCGGGCCAGTGACCACCCACGACACCGACAGGCCGCCCGGCGACTGGTCTTCCGGCGCGCCGCCCCCGGCCGCCAGCGTGCTGTTGCGGGTGGACTGCTCCTCCAGCGCGTCGATCTCGGCGTAGGCACCAGGAAACGCCTGCCGGTCCCGGCTGGCCGGCATGACCGTGACACCGGGCTCCAGCACGATCGGCCGGGCCTCCAGCCCGCTCACCCGCTCGTACAGATAGGTGATCCAGCTCGACTTGCCCATCTCCCCGTCGTCGACGATGTCGATCCCGGTCTCCACCTGCTGGCGCACGACGTCGTCCACGGTCTTGCGCAGGCACGCGGCGTAGGCATCCTCATCGACAGCCCCGCCACTGTCCCGCACGGCAAGGAACGAGAGTAGTTCCGGAGGCCGGACGAGGCTGCCTGTGTGCGTAGTGAGAATGCGGTCCATTACTCTCCTCGTGATCCGGACACCGCCGATGCAAGGGGCCTGGCGAATCGCGTTAAGGCGAGCCGCTTGTCTGATTGTCATACATCCTGGCGACCGCGTCACGAGTTAATCAAGATCATGACGGAAACGGGGCCGTCAGCCGCGCCGGAGCTCGCAGCGTCGCGGCCGTACGGCGGAACGCCCAGGCGGCGACGTTTCCCCAAGAATTAAGGGTCGCGGAGCGATTCCTGCACCCCTGTCAGGACAGCACGCGGAGCCGCACGGTCGCGCTCATCGCCCGCAGCTGCTCGACGACCTCGTCCGGGTAGTCGATGCCGATGTCCGTCAGCGCGTAGCCCAACTCGCCGCGGGTACCCAGCAGCTGGCCCTCGACGTTGACGCCGTGGGCGGCGAGCACGGAGTTGATCTCCGCCATGACGCCAGGCACGTTGTGGTGAACGTGCGCCAGGCGGTGCGAGCCCGCTGCCGGTGGCAGCGCCAGCTGCGGCAGGTTCACCGACAGCGAGCTGGAGCCGTCGGCGACGAAGCTGGACAGCTTCGCTCCGACGAACGCGCCGATGTCCGCCTGCGCCTCCTCGGTCGAGCCGCCGATATGCGGGGTGAGGATGACGTTCGGCAGGCCGCGCAGGGCTGAGACGAACTCGTCGCCGGCCGACTTGGGCTCCTCCGGGAAGACGTCCACCGCCGCGCCGGCGATGTGGCCGGAGAGCAGATGCCGGCGCAGCGCCTCGTGGTCGATGACGAAACCGCGGCACAGGTTGAGGAACAGCGAGCCAGGCCGCATCTGGCTGAACTCCTTCTCGCCGAAGAAGGAGCTGTTCGACGGGCGGCCGTCCACGTGCAGGCTCACGACGTCGGACACCTCGAGCAGCTCGTCCAGGCTGACGCAGCGGCGGGCATTGCCAAGCGCGAGCTTGTCGGCTGTGTCGTAGAACACGACCCGAAGTCCCAGTGCCTCCGCCACAACCGAGAGCTGAGCGCCGATGTTGCCGTAGCCGACGATGCCGAGCGTGCGACCGCGGACCTCGTGCGCGCCGGTAGCTGATTTGTCCCAGATGCCCGCGTGCATCGACCGGTCCTTCTCGGTGAGCCGGCGGGTCATCGCGATGATCTCCGCGAGCGTCAGCTCGACGACGCTACGGGTGTTCGAGTAGGGCGCGTTGAAGACGGCCACGCCCAGGGACGAGGCCGCGGGCAGGTCGATCTGGTCGGTGCCGATGCAGAACGCGCCGACTGCGAGCAGATCAGGCGCCCCGGCCAGCACGGCCCGGGTCACGCGGGTCTTGGACCGGATGCCGAGCAGCGCGACGCCGGGCAAAGCAGCGGCGAGATCAGCCTCCCCGAGTGCGGAGCGCTGGCGGATGACCTCCAGCCCGGCTTCCTCGAGAAGCCGGGTGGCGTCGGGGTGGATGTTCTCCAGGAGCAGCGCTTTCACCGGTCCAGGTTAACGACCTACCATGATCGCGAAGACTTCGGGCCATCTGCGGTGAGTTCCGCGGCGGTGACATCAGGGCAGGAGTTGGTCAGCAAACCACCGTCTCCAGCAGGCCGCCGGACAGGAGCCACCATGACCGAACCCACGCCTCACATCGATGTCGCCAACCTGCCCGCGCCTGACGAGGGCCTGGTGATGACGTTGTTCATCACCGTCAGAAAGGTCGCGCGGTCCCGTGACTTCTACTCGCGCGTGCTAGGCGGCACAGTCGTCCTCGAGGAGAACCCGTGCATCGTGAAGCTGGCTAACTCGTGGATCATCATGAACCCCGGCGGACCGCCGACCCCCGACAAGCCAGACATCTCGGTGGTCGACTACGAGCCCGGCAACACCACCTCAATCTTCCTGAACCTGCGAGTCGCCGACATCCAAGCCCGCTACGAGGAGTGGAAGGGGAAAGGCGCCGAGTTCGTCACTCCGCCGATCGATCGCGGCGCCGAGATCCGCTGCTACATGCGGGACCCGGACGGCTACCTCATCGAGGTCGGGCAGGCCACCGGCGTGCTGCACGGCCAGTTCGCCGAGAAGCGCCCGGAAGACCTGCCCGGCTGAACCCCGCGTGAACCTCGCTGAACCTCGCGCCCGTTCAGAGCCTCACTTGGCGTGCTCGAAGTGCATGACGAACGAGTCGCCAGCCTTGTTCAAGGCGCCCGCCTTGATGAGGACCGTCTTCCCGCTCACGAGTTCCTGGTCGATGAGGGGCGTGGCATCGCGCAGCACCTTGCCGTCGACCTTGACGTAGGTGAACTCGTGCGCGGTGAACTTCGGTATCGGCACCTGCTTCGAGTTCTGCGTGAGCGAGTCGTCGCCAAACTCGGCGTCCGTCACCTTGCGCTTCGGGAGCGACTGACTGGTCTTCTGCTTCGTCGTCAGGTCCTCGATCTTGACCTCGACGTTCTTCGAACCGATCGTGATCTGAACGCTGATCTTGTCCTTGGCCGAGATCGTCAGCGGGTGAGTCTCTGTCCCGTTGTGGTTGATCGCGATCATGTAGCTGGTCGTGCCGCTCTGGCACTCCGCCTCCGCCCCCGCCCCGACGAAGTAGTTCTTCCCGACCAGGATCACCACCGGGCCCATGCCCGTGTTCTGACTGGCCGTGCAGTTCGTGATCTTCGGGACCTCGAAGGTAGTGGAGGCCGACTTAATTCCGTGCTTTGCCGATATATAGCCAGCGGTCGACGTGCTCTTCTCGAGCGGGATCTTTGCCTGCGGAGCGGAGAGTGCAAGCGGGGCGCCGACCCGTGAGCCCCCGCCGGCCCGCGACCCGACAGCGGATGCCGTGGCCGGCCCGGCAGCCGCAGCGATGGCCAGGGTCATGCAGGTGCCGATTAAGACAGACGACAGACGGATCCAGTTCACTGGCATCCTCGCTTTCGTTACGAGCCAGCCTTAACGCCGACTCCCCACCCCGCTGGCCCTGAGCGCTGCTCACGCCGTACGCACGCCCCTTCGCCCGCATGCAGGACCAGCCCTAACGATTGCCCGGAGTGTAATGCGCAATGAGCTGTCATTAACAGAGAGTGTTCTGGCCGACGTCGTTCGCTGTCCACGTCGCTGGCGCTTTACATATGTCGATATCGGAATATGATGGCCTGGTGGCGCGCGCTTCTACGACCTCGGACGTCTTCAACGCTATTGCCGAGGCTGACCGCCGCAGCATCCTCGACGTGCTGATGAAAGGCGAGAAGGCCGTCGGCGCAATCGTGACCGACCTCTCGATGTCCCAGCCGCAGGTTTCGAAGCACCTGCGGGTACTCAGCGACGTGGGCCTCGTCAGGTGCCGGGCCGACGGGCGTCGCCGACTGTACCGCGCGGACCCCGCGCGCCTCCGGCCGATGCACGACTGGCTGGCCAAGTACGAGGAGGCGTGGAATGCCCGGCTGGACCGGATGGACGACCTCCTTCAGGAGCTACAACGACAAGGAGAGCAGCAGTGACCTCTCATCGGCACGGATCGGCACGGATCGAGTTCCCGAACGAGCTCGAGATTCTCATCACCCGAGAGTTCGACGCTCCGATCGCGCTGGTCTTCGACGTCTTGACGAAGCCCGAGTACGTGAGCAGATGGGGCGCCACACCTCCGGACCAGATGAAGGAGTGCACGATCGACCTGCGCGCCGGGGGGAAGTACCACTCCTCCTTCGTGACGGAGGACGGCACCGTGTGCTCGTTCGACGGTACCTACCTGGAGGTCGACCCACCATTCCGGACCGTGGAGACCTGGCTGTTCGACGGCTGGCCGGATGCGGAGGCGGTCGAAACCTGGGAGCTGCACGAAACTGACGGAGTAACGACGGTGACGATGAGGCTGGCGTTCCGCGACAAGGCTGGCCGTGACCACTATCCCGCCAATCCTCAGAATGTGGACGAACTGAGCCGCTCCAACGGGGTACTGGACAGCTTCGAAGCGATCGAAGAGATCCTCAGTTCACTGATCGACCCGGAGGGACCGGTACCGCTGTAGCTGAGGATTCAACACCCGGATACGCAGGCACCCCGAACCCTGGTCCTCGGTTCGGGGTGTCCTCGATGTCGTGCGACATCTTGCAGAGTAAATCTGGCGAGTGAGTCGGGCGGCTCATGTAACTGGCCAACCCGCCGTTACTTATGCGCGGCCAGAAGCCAGTATGCTAGCTCCGTTCCACCGTGGCGGAAGCCGTCAGACCGAGGGGCTATGGCGCAGCTGGTAGCGCGTCTGCATGGCATGCAGAAGGTCAGGGGTTCGAATCCCCTTAGCTCCACTGGTAGTTGTGTTCGAGGATAGTCGCTCGTGAGTCATCCGATTAGAAGCTATGATCGAATGCATGCGGGACACCAATGCGATTGGCGTCAGGACAGAAGCGACTGTCCTTGGGTGTTCTGGTGCAAGCCGGGTACCGGGCTCTGATCCCCTTCGGGACCGGCCATCCTTACGATCTCGCGATTGATGACGGCGGCAAGTTCGCGCGCGTTCAGTGCAAGACCGGCAGGCTGTTAGCGGAAGGCGTCGTCTTCTTCCCGACCGCAAGCTGGTGTCGCAACATGAGTTACCGGTCTTATCAAGGGGACGTCGACCTCGTCGGCGTGTACTGCCCTGGCACGTCTGAGGTTTACCTCGTGCCAATCGAGGACGTTCCGGCCAAGGGAGCGTACCTCCGAGTCGCGCCAACTAAGAATGGCCAGTCGCGGGATGTCCGCTGGGCGAAGGACTACGTCATCTGGCCGAAGCCAGCGGACATCGGCCAAGCTCGCTGCACCACGGCGTCAGGAGCTGCTTAGTGCAGCATCATGTGAACCACAGCCGCGCACGGCTGCTGGTCCCGCCAGCTTGCCGCAGACGCCTGCCATAAACCGCGGCAGAAACACGCGATCAGCCGGCCTTTGGCGGCCGATCAAGGATTGCAGGATCCTAGCCCTCGTCGTCGGCACCGCCGTCGGATACAGGTTCCGGAAGCATACCGACATTGTGCTCAAGAAGGCGCCATCTGGTGTTGCGCCTCGTCATGACCGACCAGCGGCAGTTGCCGAACGGCCCGAGTACCCGGGGCTCCGTCGGGATGGCGAGCAGCCGCGCGATGGCTAGGCCCAGGGCCGCGCCGTGGCTGACGACGACCGCCAGCGAACCACCGCCGACAGCATCGGCGATCCTCGCCAGGGCGGCCGAGGCCCGCTCGGTGACTGCACTCACCGGCTCGCCGTCCGGCGGCGTCCACGTCTTCCGCTCCTCCGGGAACCGCTCGGAGATCTCGCGCTCGGTCAGGCCCTCCCACGATCCGCCTGAGCGCTCGCGGAGGTCCTTCTCGAGCTGCACCGGAAGCCCAGTGAGCCGAGCCAGGGCGTCCGCCGTCGCCGATGCCCGGCTCAGGTCCGAGGAGTAGATCGCCGACGGCCGCATCGCGGCCAGATAAGTGGCAGCTTCGGCGGCCTGATAGCGGCCGACTTCGTCCAGCGGGACATCGCTCTGCCCCTGGAAGCGGTGCTCAACGTTGTAGGCGGTCTGGCCGTGCCGCCACAGCACGAGGGTAACGACGCTCTCGTCGGTCCCGCCTGGCCACCAGCTCGGGGCGATGCGCTCCTCCGCGGCAGCCAAGGCCTAGCTCTGCCCGGCCGGGCCGCGGCCATTCTGGCTGGCTGCACCGGCTGCGCCGACAGGCTCGGGCACCGGGATGAGCGGGCAATCTTTCCACAGCCGCTCGAGCGAGTAGTACACGCGCTCCTCGGCATGCTGAACGTGGATCACGACATCGATGTAATCAAGCAGCACCCAGCGCGCCTCCCGCTCGCCTTCGGTGCGGGCCGGTCTGGCACCGGCTCGCCGCAGGCGCTCCTCGATCTCATCCACGATCGACCGGACCTGGCGATCGTTGGAGGCGGAGCAGAGCAGGAAGGCGTCAGTGATCACAAGCTGCTCGCTGACGTCGTAGGCGATGATGTCGGATGCGAGCTTGTCAGCCGCGGCTGCGGCCGCGATCTCCACGAGCTCGACGGCCCTCTTGGTGGCAGTCACGTGTGCTGGCAGTCCTCCTCAGTAGGCCATGCGACGCAAGCTACAACCAGCGTAACCGCCGCCACCGACAACGCGCGCGGTCGCCGCCCTGTGTTTCGCGGGCATTCAAACCCGTTAAGCATGGAAACGAGCCCGCCGGAATCTCACCAGTCGGCCAGCTCGCGGTCGCGAACCCAAGCCCGGGGCACCGGCGATCGCCCGACCCAACGGCGGTGTCTCGGGCCGCTACCCGCTCACCTCGTCTGACCTGTCACGGGGTGCGGGGCATGCCAGTGCCCCGCTCGACGGGGGTGAGCGGGGCGCTGCTGCGAGCGTGGATGCCGGTCTGGCGGGGCTGTGGGCCCGCCAGGCCGGCATTCGGGGGCTGGGGGTTCCTTGGGGTTAGAGGGTGCCGTTGGCGTTGGAGATGTCGTAGTTGGGGCCCCAGTACCACTGGGTGGCGGTGGCGCCG
>Ga0335074_10009305_pt1 | contig 13709 bp, 7 predicted proteins | sample Lox_Sample_23_FD_206715 | JGI IMG/M metagenome (GOLD analysis project Ga0335074, IMG submission 206715) | Soil microbial communities from Loxahatchee National Wildlife Refuge, Florida, United States - Lox_Sample_2.3 | ecosystem: Environmental > Terrestrial > Soil > Wetlands | place: USA: Florida...
GCCGGACATGATCACGGTGGCGAAAGGCATTACTTCGGGGTACGCGCCTATGGGTGCGCTCCTTGCAAGCGACCGCCTCATCGAGCCCTTCCTCCATGGGACTGCTTCGTTCGCTCACGGGATAACATTTGGCGGGCACCCGGTTGCGTGCGCTGTTGCCCTGGCAAACCTCGATGTCTTCGAGGAGGAGGGCCTTCTAAAACACGTCCGGGACAACGAAGATGCCTTCTTGGCGAGCCTGCGCACGCTCGAGGATCTGCCGATTGTGGGTGATATCCGTGGGGCGGGCTATTTTTACGGGATCGAGCTCGTGAAGGACAAAGCTACGCGGGAGACCTTCAACAGCGAGGAAAGCGAAAGGCTTTTGCGAGGTTTCCTCTCGCCGGCGCTCTTTGAGGCAGGCCTCGTTTGCCGGACTGACGACAGGGGGGACCCAGTCGTGCAACTTGCTCCTCCGCTCATCTGTTCACAGGAGCACTTCGACCTCATGACCGAAGTGGTACGGGGCGCGCTGAGCGAGGCTTGGGCTTTGATCTAGTACCAGAACCCGAGCTGGGGCGGCCTGCCCGCCCCAGCTGATGGGCTAAGTGGCTGGCGCCGCTTCAGTTTCGGCGTCCCCAGCTGTGCTTGACGCCTCGGCTGCATGCGGTGCGTTTGCCTGCGCCGCCCCCCGCGGCGCAGCGCCAGTCGCTGGCCCTGGTTGCCCACTCCCTGCCGACGGTCCTTCTTCCGCCGCCACGCCCCTGTCACCTGCTCGCTCGCGGGCAGGTGCCGGCGCCTCGGCCACTGCGGCCTCCCCCTGGTAGGGCAAGCCATTGGTGCTAGCTTCAGTCTCGGGCGCTGACGTCGCCGCTCCGCCAGCGGCCGCTTCTTGCTGCGCCTGCTCTGCCAGGTAGCCGGCCCATGCGGCCTGGGCTTCTGACTCGGGCTCGAAGGCCGTGTACCCCGCGGCACCTATGTAGTTGCCGTGCTCGTCGTAGGCGTGCTCGCCAAACGCCTCCCGGTACTCGGCGGCAACTTCCCCTCCTTCGGCAGCCTGCTTGATCGAGAGGCTGATCCGCCTCCGTGCGAGGTCGATGTCGATGATCTTTACCCAAAGTTCTTCGCCCGGGCTCACAACCTGGTCGGGTTGGTCGACGTGGTGCACAGCCATCTCCGAGATGTGCACGAGGCCCTCGATCCCATCGCCCACCTGGACGAACGCCCCGAACGGCACGAGCTTGGTCACGCGGCCGTAAACGAGCTCACCCACCCGATGGGCGTTCGCGAACTCCTGCCAGGGGTCGGCCTGGGTCGCTTTCAGGGACAGGCTGATGCGTTCTCGCTCGAGGTCGACGTCGAGCACCCGCACCGTGACTTGGTCGCCCACCTGGACGATCTGGCCAGGATGGTCGACGTGCTTCCAGGACAGCTCGGACACGTGGATGAGGCCGTCCATGCCGCCCAGGTCCACGAACGCCCCGAAGTTGACGACGGAAGAAACGACGCCCTTGCGGACCTCGCCAGGCTTCAGGTTGGTGAGGAACTCGTCGCGCTGGGAACGCTGTGCCTCCTCGAGGTACGCCCGCCTCGAAAGCACGACATTGTTCCGGTTCTTGTCAAGCTCGATGATCTTGGCTTCGAGCTCACGGCCCACGTAGGGCTGGAGGTCGCGGACCCTGCGCAGTTCGACGAGGGAGGCTGGCAAGAAGCCGCGAAGCCCGATGTCGAGGATGAGGCCGCCTTTTACGACCTCGATCGCCGGTCCGCGAACGGTGCCGTTACGCTCCTTGATCGCCTCGATCGTGCCCCACGCGCGCTCGTACTGGGCGCGCTTCTTGGAGAGCACAAGCCGGCCTTCCTTATCCTCTTTTTGGAGGACGAGCGCCTCGATCCGGTCGCCAACTGTGACGACCTCGTTGGGGTCGACGTCGTGGCGGATCGACAGCTCGCGCGCCGGGATCACGCCTTCGGACTTGAAGCCGATATCCAGGAGGACCTCGTCCTTGTCGACCTTGACGACTGTCCCCGAGACAATGTCGCCATCATCGAACTCGACGATCGTGCCTGCGATGGCTTCTTCGAAGGAGGTGCCCCCGAGGTCGTCGGAGACTACCTGGCGCGGCGTATAAGCACCGGACTCGTCGAAAGTGCCCATTTCGTTGTCACCGGCGGGCCCGGTGGCGGCTTGGGTACTGCTCGGCGGGGTGAGGTCGGACATATGGCTCAGTACTTCCTTACATTGGTCCTGGTACGGGGCGCGCTTAGGCGCGAAGCGCATGCTACACCCTGATCTGCCCCGTCCCTCCGCGCCCCCTTACCTGCGAGATTTGTGAGGAAGGCACCTTTCCCGGCCGCTCGGCCGGTCGGCACGACCGGCGGGCTCGCGTAGGAACCGCTTCTCGCGGCCTAGGGTTAGCCAACTGTGAAGCCGGAAATGCGCGGGCGGTCGAAGAGCAACCCGAGGGTGGGGCACCCGCTGAAGGTGGTAGGCGCGCTAGGTGCAGCGACCTTGGCTGCCGGGGCTTTCTTGGCTGGCTGCGGAGGAGGAGGCGGAGGCCACCACGCTCAAAGCTCTGGCAAAACCGCCACGTCGGCGGCAGCTGCTGCCACCAGCACAACCTTGACCACGACGGCGGCTCCCAGCACGACCGGGACCACTGCGGCGCCGACCTCTCGTTCGTCTTCCACGACCGTGGCGCAAGCAACCGGCGTCCCTGCGGGCGGCCCTGTCCCAGCGGGTTTCGACCCGGTCTCGTTCAGCGCCGTCTCTGAGAGCATGTTCTGGCTGCTCGGGGACGCGCCCTGCAAGAACCCGGTCTGCACCTCGATTGTCCGCACAACCGACGGGGGGGCCTCTTTCGTCGGGTTGCCAGCTCCGACCGCACCGCTCGACACAGGCTCGGGGGGAAGCGGCGGGAGCGGGGGAGTCAACACCATCCGTTTTGCCAACGCGCTGGACGGGTACGTGTTCGGCTCCAACCAGGAGGGGCCCTTCTGGGAAACCCACGACGGTGGGGAGCTCTGGACGCAGCCTTCGGCCATATCGGGGCAAGGACTGCTCTCTTTCGGTACGGGTGCCGGCTATGCGTTCGCTCTCGTGGGCACTTGCCCTGGCGGCAGCTGCTCGAACATCTCGCTCTTGCGTTCGCCGGTGTCGAGCGACGAGTGGTCACCCCTCAACTTGCCCGTCCCCGCTGGGGCGTCCATCGGCGCAGGGATGGCCGTGAGTGGCGCTGATGTGTGGGTTTCGCTCAGTGCCAGCCAACCGAAGCAAATGTTGCTTGCGAGCGATGACTCGGGTTCGACCTGGACGACTTACACGAGCCCGTGCCTGTCGGGGCTCGGAGGAAACCTGCAGGCGACGTCTGCGAGCGTCCTTTGGGCAGTCTGCCCGACCGGGATGCTCGCGGGGCTGATGCGTTCGACGGACGGGGGTGCCAACTGGCAGGCTCTGACGACAGCGACGCCATTGCCAAATTCAGTTCTCCTTGCCCCCTCGAGCGGCACGGACGCCGTGCTCGCGTCCGCCGGCCAGGAGCAGCTCGAGCTGACCACTGACGGCGGCACCACGTGGCAGAAGGTTTCGAGCCCGGTAACGAACGGCTACTGGGCCTGGATTGGCTTCACGAACGCCTCGACAGGGTCCGCGCTCTCGAGCGCCTCGAGCGCCCCCGCCGGTTGGCCGTGGCCGAACGGGCCGTTGCCTGAGCAGCTATGGAGGACGAGCGACGCGGGGACCAACTGGACGGGACCGCTCAGTATCGGTTGAGGTCAGCGCCGGTTGAGGATGGCCGCGCGAGGCCGGCACGGGCGTTGGCCCGGCAAGCGCCGGCCCGGCAGCGTGGGACGGGGTGGGGCGTGGGGGGGGGTGGTCGCGGCGGAGGGGTTCTCGGCGAAAATTGTCTTGGGATTTGGCTGAGCCTGCCCTGCCGGAGGTCCTTCACGAACACACGTTCGACCTGGTAACCTGAGGAGCTATGTCGGACCGGCTCGTCGTACGCGGGGCGAGGGAGCACAACCTGCAAGACGTGTCCCTCGAGCTGCCGAGGGACAAGCTCATTGTTTTTACCGGGCTTTCGGGCTCAGGTAAGAGCAGTCTCGCCTTCGACACTATCTACGCGGAGGGCCAGCGGCGCTACGTCGAGTCGCTGTCGGCGTACGCCCGGCAGTTCCTCGGCCAGATGGACAAGCCCGACGTCGATTTCATCGAAGGGCTTTCTCCTGCGATCTCGATCGACCAGAAGTCTGCGTCGCGGAACCCTCGCAGCACGGTAGGGACGATTACCGAGATTTACGACTACCTGCGGCTACTTTATGCCAGGGTTGGCATCCCACACTGCCCCGTGCACGGCACCGTCGTCTCGCGCCAAACTCCCCAGCAGATCGTCGACCGGGTCCTCAAGCTCCCCGAGGGGACCAGGTTCCAAGTTCTCGCGCCCGTCGTGCGGGGCCGCAAGGGCGAGTACGAAAGCCTTTTCGAGGAACTGGTAAGTCAGGGCTTTGCACGGGCGAGAGTGGACGGGACGGTGTACGAGCTGTCGGAGGTCCCAAAGCTTGCCCGCTATGAAATCCACACGATCGAGGTCGTGGTCGACCGCCTCGTGTTGCGCCCGGGCATCGAGCGCCGCTTGACGGACTCCTTGGAGACTGCGCTCAAGCTGGCTGACGGCGTCGCTGAAGTGCAGATAGTCCAGCGCGAGCCCGGGTATAGCGCGAGCGGCGGCGGCGCAGCGTCACGGAAGGCCGCGACTACCGCTGCCCCCGCAGCTGCTGCAACCACTGCTGGCGGCACTGCCCCTGCAGCCGCCGCGCGCGCCGTAACCGGCACTGCCGTTGCGCTTGACGGCGACGGCTTCTCCTCAGATGAGCAACGCAACGGTGAGCTGCCAGAGGTCCTGACGTTTTCTCAGCACCTGGCCTGCCCAGTCGACGGGGTTTCTTTCGACGAGCTGGCGCCGCGCAACTTCTCTTTCAACTCGCCGTACGGCGCTTGCCCGAAGTGCGACGGCCTCGGCACGCGCTACGAGGTGGACCCAGAGCTCGTCGTGCCCGACCCCGACCTCTCTATCGACGAGGGCGCGGTGGCGCCGTGGGCCGGGGCCCGCAACGAGTACTTTGCGCGGCTTCTGCAGGGTGTGGCCGAGACGTTCGCCATCACCACTTCGGCACCATGGCGAAAGCTCAAAAAGCAGGACCAAAAAGTCATCCTCTACGGTTCAGGGAGCACCCAGGTCCACCTGCATTACAAAAACCGCTACGGGCGCTCCCGTTCCTACTACACGAACTACGAGGGGGTCGTCACCTACCTGCAGAGGAGGCACTCCGAGGCGGAGTCCGACAGCATGCGAGAGCAGATCGAGGGCTACATGCGGGAGGTCCCCTGCAGCGACTGCGCCGGGGCTCGCCTAAAGCCCGAGTCGCTGGCGGTCACCGTGGGGGGGCGCAACATCTTCGAGATCTGCGACCTCTCGATACGCGCCGCGGCACAATTCGCCGAGCACCTGACGCTTTCCGAGCGCGACCACCTCATCGCTGACCGGGTCCTCAAGGAGGTACGCGCGCGGCTGCAGTTCCTGGTCGACGTCGGCTTGGACTACCTGTCCCTCAACCGCAGCGCCGGGACCCTCGCCGGGGGCGAGGCCCAACGCATCCGGCTCGCGTCCCAGATCGGGAGCGGGTTGGTGGGTGTGCTCTACGTGCTCGACGAGCCGTCGATCGGGCTCCACCAAAGAGACAACCGCAAGCTGATCGATACCTTGATCAGGCTGCGGGACCTCGGTAACACGGTGATCGTGGTCGAGCACGACGAGGAGACGATCCGCACTGCCGACCATGTCGTCGACATCGGCCCGGGAGCCGGTGAGCATGGCGGCAAGATCGTCGTCTCCGGCACTGTCAAAGAGCTTCTTCGTACGAGCGCATCCCTCACCGGCCAGTACTTGTCCGGCAAGCGCTTCGTGCCGGTGCCCGCTCGCCGCCGTCAGCCCGAGGGCTGGTTGGTGGTACGCGGGGCCCGAGAACACAACCTGTGCGACGTCGACGTCGAGTTCCCGGTCGGATGTCTCGTTGTTGTGACAGGGGTTTCTGGCTCAGGCAAGTCGACTCTCGTCAACGACATCTTGCTCCGGGCAATGATGCAGCGCATTTATAAATCAAAGGAGGTGCCTGGGAGGCACCGGCGCATCGAGGGAGCCGAAGCCTTTGACAAGGTGGTCGACGTTGACCAATCTCCGATCGGCCGGACGCCACGGAGCAACCCCGCCACCTATACGGGAGTTTTCGACCACGTCCGGCGGCTTTTTGCGTCAACAAATGAGGCCAAGGTGCGCGGCTACCAGCCCGGGCGGTTCTCCTTCAACGTGAGCGGTGGGCGCTGTGAGGCTTGCGCTGGGGACGGCACCATCAAGATCGAGATGCACTTCCTACCCGACGTTTACGTGCCCTGCGAGGTCTGCAAAGGTGCTCGTTACAACCGTGACACCCTCGATGTGACTTTCAAGGGCAAAAATATCGCCGATGTGCTAGACATGTCCTGCGAAGAAGCTGCCGAGTTTTTCGCGAACCAGCCCGTTATCTCACGTCACATGAGCACTTTGGTCGATGTAGGCCTTGGGTATGTCAAGTTGGGCCAGCCGGCGCCGACTCTCTCCGGTGGCGAGGCGCAAAGGATCAAGCTTGCTTCAGAGCTTTCCCGGCGTTCCACAGGGCGGACCCTCTACGTCCTGGACGAGCCTACGACTGGGTTGCACTTCGAAGATGTGCGCAAATTGCTCGGGGTCCTCGACAGGCTGGTCGACCAGGGCAACACGGTGATCGTCATCGAGCACAACATGGACGTCATAAAGACCGCCGACTGGTTGGTAGATCTCGGGCCTGAGGGCGGCGACGGGGGCGGGTCCGTAGTCGCAACGGGGACGCCGGAAGATGTCGTCAAGCACGCTGACAGTTACACGGCTAGGTTCTTGGAGCCTTACCTCGCCGAAGCGGGGAGCGGGCGGGCGCGCCGCAAAGTGGCTTCGTAGTGCCGGCTCAGGTTGCCTGTTCGTAGAACCGGGCCCGAGGACCTTGGGGGAGCAAAGAGCAAGCCCCCCGGGCTCCGGTACCCGAGGGGCTTGTCATCGCTTCCAATCTTGAGGCTGGGTATGAACCTGCCGTAGGAGCTTTGTGATGGTCCTGTGAAGCGTGCCGGCCCTCAGCCTGGTGCCCCGGGGTGCCGAGCTTCCGCCAGCTAACAGCACCCCGGGGGCTTCTTGGGGGAACCCGCGAGCAATGTGGCTCTACTATTTAGGTTTAGCGACGATGGTGGCGCTTGTCCAAATTACGCAGCCACTGTTCGGCTCTGCTGAAATCCCTCTGGGCTGCCCGCACTGCCCGTTGAGCGACGAAGATGGTGGCGTCGGGGCCCGAAAGCAAGTGCGGGTTGGAACCCCACTGAGCTGCCGTAAAGCCTTGCAACTGTGCCGATAACCCGTTTGTCGCGTTGGTGGCCGTCTGCACCTGCAGGCCCATATTGGCCACGAGAGGGCCGAGCACGGGCTGGGTGGTCGGGTTTTCGAGCCCTTGGAGGGTGGTTATGTGTTTTTGCACTGCGGGGAGCTGGACGTTCACGACCGAGTCCACGCTGGCCACTGCGTGTGCCACCGGGATGACCAAGTCGTACACACGGAACTGGCTAAAGATCATCCCTGCATCTGACTTGGCGGTTGACACTGAAGTGTCGGCCGCGATCTTGCTGCCGAGCGCCTCGAGCCCGGTGATGTCGGATTGCATCCCCGAGGTTAGCGTCGCACCGTCCGAGCCGAGGAAATCGAGCCCCTGCACCCACTTGATCGTCGCTTGGAGGGAGTTGACCCGCTCTTGGACCTGTTGGGCCGCCCGGGCTTGTATGGCGCCAAGTTGGCCACTAGTTGTTGTGGTGGTCGCCGCTGTTGTAGTCGTAGTGGCTGCGGTCGTCGTGGTGGTGGCGGCTGTCGTTGTCGTGGTGGCTGCTGTCGTTGTCGTGGTGGCTGCTGTCGTTGTCGTAGTGGCTGCGGTAGTCGTCGTAGTGGGTGCCGTGGTGGTGGTCGTCGGCCCAGTCGTGGAGGTGGTGGGCGGCACGTGGTGATGTTCGAGGTACTTGTAGCCCTCCTGGCCGTCCGAGAGGGCCGCGTCTACCGCGCGGGCCGCCACCTTGATCTGCGCCCAGGGGCCGTTCAAGAGCGCCTGGTTGCTGTTCCGCTGGGCAGGGGTAAAGGCGAGCAGTTGAGCAGACAGACCTGAAGTCGCGTTGGTCGCAATCTGCACCTCGCCTTGCATATTCGTCACGAGCGGGCCGATCACGGCCTGGTTGTTGGCGTTCTCGTTGTCCTGCAGGAAGGTGATGACGTTGTTGAGGTAGGGGACCTGCACGTTGTCGGCGTAGTCGACGCTCATCACGTAGGCGGACACCGGCAGCATGAGCAAGTAGACGCGGAACTGAGTGAAGATCGCGAGCGCGTCTGCCTTGGCCTCTTGCACCGTCGTATCACCCGCTATCTTGGCCCCGAGTGCCTGTAGGCCCGTGATGTCCGATTGCATTTCCGACACGAGGCTGGCACCGTCGCCGCCCAGGTACGACTTGCCGTTCACGGTGCTTATCTCTTTGTTCAGCGACCCGAGCCGCTCCGAGATCCACCTTGCGGCTTCACGCTTTATTTGGTTGAGGTCGTTGCTGTTGGCGTAGAGCGGGACGGTGATAGCTGGCCCCGGCGGGGGGTTGCTGTTGTCCGCCGCCGCAGGTGAGGCGGTAGTCGCCACGGTGGCTCCCGCGGTCGCCGCAGACGCCACCAGGGCACACGCCGCCCCGGCACGCCAGCGCAGAGGGCTTTGCCCCTGACGCCGTAGATAACTCATTGGGCCCTCCCAGTGGCTCAGTGCACCGGCCCCTCGCCGGCTTTCTTGCTCTAATCGTCTCAGGGCTTTATGACGCCGCTTTTTGCCCCTTGTTAGGGGCTTGTGAGGGCATTGCCGTCGAAATTGTCGTAACTTGTGAGCTTTGTGTGAAGCGCATCGAGCGCTGCCGATATTGTTGGGCAGCTCGCACCGTGCCCGTGGTGGCGGCGCGCTGTCCAGAGCGCCCGGTGACTGGTGCGGTTGCGCCAAACTGGGACAAGTGCTCGAAAGACCCCCCGCCGGCGCTATCCCCGATTCCCCGGGGTCATACCAGTTCCGCGACCGGGACGGGCGCATCATTTATGTGGGTAAGGCCAAGTCGCTCCGCCAACGTCTTTCCAATTACTTCCAGTCTCCCTCGGCGCTGCCTCCTCGGACAGCGCAGATGGTCGCATGCGCCGAGAGCGTCGAATGGATCCAGGTCCGCAACGACGTCGAGGCGCTCATGCTCGAGTACAGCCTCATCAAGCAGCACAAGCCTCGCTTCAACGTGCGGCTGCGGGACGACAAGAGCTACCCGTTCCTCGTCCTTACGACCGGTGACCCCTGGCCGCGGGCGACGGTGCGGCGGGGGCGGCCGGCACGGAGCGAGCACAGCTATTACGGGCCGTACGCGCACGCCTACGCGATAAGGGAGACCTTGGACCTGTTGCTGCGGACTTTCCCCGTGCGCAGCTGCAGCGACAGCAAGTTTGCTCGCCATCAGCGCCTCGGGCGGCCGTGCCTGATGTACCACATCGAGCGCTGCGCCGGCCCCTGCGCAGGCCACGTCGACCAAGAGCAGTACGCAGGCCTGGTAGCAGATTTCGCGATGTTCCTTGAAGGCGATACGGCTCCGGTCGTGCACAAGCTCGAGTCGGCGATGCGCGAGGCCGCGGGCAACCTCGAGTTCGAGCTCGCGGCACGGCTTCGCGACCGCCTCGGGTCGGTGCGCAAGGCGATCGAAAAACAGCAGATGGTGACCGAGCGAGCCGAGGACCTCGACTGCTTTGCTTTCGCCGAGGACGAGCTCGAAGCCGCCGTCCAGGTCTTCTACGTGCGCCGTGGCCGTGTGGTCGGGCGAAAGGGCTTCATAGTCGACAAGGTCGAGGACCTCGGGCCCCCGCAGTTCCTCGCCCAAGTGCTCCAGCAGCACTATGCCGAGCCGGTCAACGGTGTCCCACCTCTCGTGCTCGTGCCGGGCGCGGTTGACGAGGCGGGCTTGCTCGAGGAGTGGCTGACGGGGCTGCGAGCCGAGGGCAGCGCAGGGCGCCAGGCCCGCGCGCCTCATGACACGGCGGTGGAGTGGTGGGCTGCCGAGGGACGGCGCCGGCCTGAGCGCAGCGTCGACACGCGTGCCTCAGGCGCCAGCCACGTGCACTTTCACGTGCCCCAACGAGGAGAAAAGAAAGCCCTCCTCGAGATGGTTGCCAAGAACGCGGCGGAGGAGCTGGTCCGGCACAGGCTGAAGCGTTCGGCGGACCACAATGCGAGGGCGAAGGCATTGAACGCGCTCCAGGACGCCTTGGACCTCCCCGAGGCGCCCCTGCGGGTCGAGTGCTACGACATGAGCCATTTGCAGGGGACTGACTACGTCGGCTCCATGGTCGTCATGGAGGACGGCTTGCCGCGGCCCAGCGAGTACAAGCGGTTCAAGGTTCGCAATGTGCCGGGCAACAACGATTACGCAGCGATGGAAGAGGTCCTCACGCGGAGGTTGAACGCCTACCTTTCCGAGCGCGAGCTGCCTGTCGCAGAGCGCAAGCGGCATTTTTCCTACCCTCCCCAGCTGCTGCTCGTCGACGGTGGCAAGGGCCAGCTGAATGTTGCCGTAAGCGTCCTCGAGGATCTCGGGCTCGACGACGAGATCCCCGTCGCGGCCCTCGCCAAGCAGTTTGAGGAGGTTTATCTGCCCGGGCAGGAAGACCCTGTCCGCATCCCCCGGGGGTCAGAAGCGCTCTACCTGCTCCAACGCATCCGTGACGAGGCGCACCGTTTCGCCATCACCTATCACCGCAACCTTCGCGGCAAGCGAATGACAGTCTCTGCCATCGACGGGGTGCGAGGGCTCGGGCCTGCCCGGCGTAAGCGGCTCGTCGCCGAGCTCGGGAGCATCAAAGCCGTCCGTGAAGCTTCCAGAGAGGCCCTCACCTCCCTCCCATGGCTGCCCAACGCCGTGGGCGAGGCACTCTGGGAAAAGCTCCACGGGGAAGTCTTGCCGGGGCAAACCGCATGAGCGGCCCGGACCTCCACCAGCCGGCTCAGCCGCTCCCCGAGGAGGCGGCTGAGCTTTGGGAGGTGAACTCCGGCTGGTGGCAGGAGAACTTCACGGAGGGAGCTGACCCCGAGTACGAAGAGCAGATAATCCCGATGCTTCGCGAGCAGCTCGCCGCGATCGCGCCCAGGCGGGCCCTCGACGTTGGCTGCGGGGAAGGCCAATTGTCGCGGGTTGCCGCCAGCCTGCCAACGGCCCGCCAAGTGGTGGGCCTCGACCCGACGGCGGCCCAGCTTGCCGTCGCTCTGCAACGGCAACCAGCGAGCACGCCTGCGGCCCGAGCCGGAGGGCCCGGGGTAGACCCAGCCTACGTGCGCGCCAACGCGAGCGCGCTCCCTTTCCCCGATGAGAGCTTCGACGCGGCCTTTGCTTGCCTTGTCTTCGAGCACATCGAGGGTACGGTCGAGGCTCTCGCGGAGGTGGGGAGGGTGCTCCGCCCGGGCGGGACCTTCCTTCTTTTTTTGAACCACCCCCTCCTGCAGGCGCCTGGGAGCGGCTGGGTCGACGACCACATCCTCGACGAGCAGTACTGGCGGATCGGGCCCTACCTGCCCGAGCACCACGGAGTTGAGGAAGTTGACAAAAACGTTTGGATCCCCTTTGTGCACCGGCCTCTTTCGACTTATGTAAACGGGCTGGCGGCGGCCGGCATGTACGTGACCGGGATGTCAGAGCCGGCGCCGCCCCCGGGGTTCCTTGCCCGAGCGGAGGAGTACGAACAGGCCGCGGCATTTCCTCGCCTCCTCGTCCTGCGAGCGCAAAGGGCTGCCTAGGCGAACAACCGGCCCTGCGCCGAGTGGCGGGCATGCTGCCAGATCGGCCGGCGCTGTGTGCAGAATGGAGCCGTGGCCGAGTTCCTCATCGTCACCGGGCTGTCGGGCGCCGGGCGTTCCCAAGCCGCCGCGGTGCTGGAAGACCTTGGTTGGTACGTGATGGACAACATCCCGACCCCCCTCATCACAAAGGTTGCCGAGCTCGTCTCGGGGCCGGGGACAGAAGTGCAGAAGGTGGCCTTGGTGGTGGGGCGCCACGCGGGGCAGCTCGGCGAGCTTCAGGAAGCGATCGACCAACTTCGGGACTCGGGGGAACGAGTCAAGGTGCTCTTCCTCGACGCCTCCGACGAGGTCTTGGTGCGCAGGTTCGAGGGGACCCGACGGCGCCACCCCCTTGCCAACGAAGGAGTGGTCGAAGCCATTGCCGACGAGCGTCACCGGTTGCAACCGATCAAAGAGAGGGCAGACGTCGTCGTCGACACGAGCGAGCTCAACGTCAACCAGCTCCGTGAGCGCCTTGGCGACATCTTCGCGGGCGACGAGACGGAGGCGATGCAGATCCTTGTCCTCAGTTTCGGCTTCAAGCACGGCGTCCCCCTCGACGTTGACAACGTCCTTGACGTGCGCTTCCTCCCCAACCCGCACTGGGTCGAGGCGATGCGCCCCCTCACGGGCCTCGACGAGCCGGTGCGCCGGTACGTGCTCGCGCAGCCCGAAGCCAAGGAGTTCCTCGACCGCTCCGAGCACCTGTTCAAGTTCCTCGTCCCCGCGTATGTCAAAGAAGGCAAGTCTTACCTGACAATCGCCATTGGGTGCACCGGAGGCCGCCACCGCAGCGTCGTCCTTGCTGAGGAGATGGCCTCCCGCCTTCGCAACCTGGGTTACGACCCAATTGTCACTCACCGCGACGTTTTGCGGGCGGCGTAGGCGCTAGGTCGCCCCCCCCATAGGGGGTGCCCTTCGGCGGCCCTGACGGAGGGACCAAAGTCCTGCTAACTGCCTTACCTGGTACCTGGTGAGGCCCGGGCCTTATTGTCCTAGGATTGAGCGAAAATAGCCGTGGGAAGCGATCGCGACCGACGAGAGCGGAGGAACATATGGCAGTCAGGGTAGGGATCAACGGTTTTGGGCGGATCGGGCGTAATTACGTGCGGGCGATCCTCGAGGCAGGCGCTGACATCGAAGTGGTCGCGGCTAACGACCTGGCCCCTCCCGCCGCGAACGCGCACCTGCTCAAGTACGACTCCACCTTTGGCACTTTGAAGCATGAGGTAAAGCTCTCGGAGGACACCATCGCGGTGGGGAGCCACACCTTCAAGGTCTTTTCCGAGAAGGACCCGGCGGCGATCCCCTGGGGCGACCTCGGCGCGGACGTGGTAATCGAGTCCACGGGCAAGTTCACAGATGGCGAAAAGGCTCGTGCTCACCTGCAATCTGGCGCAAAGCGGGTCATCATCTCGGCTCCTGGCACGAACGTTGACGGGACGTTCGTCATCGGTGTCAACGACGGCGCCTACGACCCTGCAACCCACCACGTGATCTCGAACGCGAGCTGCACGACCAACTGCTTCGTGCCCATGATCAAGGTGCTCGACGACGCCTTCGGCGTCGAAAAAGGCCTCATGACAACGGTCCACGCTTACACCAACGACCAGAACCTCCTTGACCTTGTACATAAGGATCTCCGCAGGGCGCGAGCCGCAGCGGCCAACATCGTGCCGGCAAGCACGGGAGCAGCTAGGGCTACAAGCCTGGTATTGCCCAATATGAAAGGGCGCCTGGACGGCTCC
>Ga0335074_10009306_pt1 | contig 13708 bp, 21 predicted proteins | sample Lox_Sample_23_FD_206715 | JGI IMG/M metagenome (GOLD analysis project Ga0335074, IMG submission 206715) | Soil microbial communities from Loxahatchee National Wildlife Refuge, Florida, United States - Lox_Sample_2.3 | ecosystem: Environmental > Terrestrial > Soil > Wetlands | place: USA...
CAGAGAAAGTAGTTTTCCTTTTCATGCACTCTACCGCCTTAGGGAGACTTCTCTTAAGGACGACTTGCTTGCAATGCCTATTCTGACCTGATATTTCCGTGTCCATGGTACCTCCCAGTTCCACCCTTGGCTTGTAGTCTCCAATGGGATGCAGGCTTTGGTGATATTCCAAATGCCATTGCACGAACTCAGGCAAAATGCCTCGAATACAAAGGTTGAAAATGATCAGGAAGTAGCAGATTACATCCCTGATTTTACTGTCATAGGCTGAATGTTCAGCAGACTAGTGACGAATCGAAAGGAGTCGGTTATCAACCCTCCACGTTTAAACCAGATGTGCATGTACATCTGCCTCGGACTCCTGCCTCGAATCTTCGCCAAAGAACATTGCTAGTCGATTTTCTTCTTGCTTTTTTTATGTGGCTCTAATCCTATATCGGCAATAGGAAGAAGTGACCCCTCCTTCTCTAAGGGTTTGACAGCAAGGAAGACTGAGATCATTCTAAAATCGACAGATATAAAAGTAGAGCAAGTGAGCGCGAACAGAAGATACTAATCATATGTGAAGAAGAAGTAGAAAGTAGTACCAGCTGCCTACCCTCAGCAAATTGTATAAGCTTGAGGAGAAAGACTTACCAGTGTTGGTTGTTCAAAAAGATGAAATCGAACGTGGAATCGAGCTGGCCGCTAAAAACCTTGAAGTAGAACTTCATGAAAGGCAAAAAAATTCGTGCTTTCGTGACTGTGTTACTGTAATAGCAACATTATGGACTAATGACGAGAAAATTGATGAGAATCTCGAATCATGGTAGCATTGGACGACAAGCAAAGGACCGGCGGCTGCCTACCAATATCTGGGGGAAAAGGAAAAGGGCTTGAGCTGCTTGCAGCAACCGCACCGTTGACATCGTAACAGGCTTGTATGGCATCTGGCTTCAGGCTGAGAGAAGGACATTTGGAGCAAGATATCAAAAGCAAAAAAGGCACCTTATGCTATATTTGATCTTAAACTCGAAAGTTCAGTACATTTGCAAAAGAGCATTCAATTACTATTATACAACCTTAACTTTTGGTCTGTTTGTCCAACGTTGAATTTTCGAATCAGAAACCCACGTGTCGAATCCAACGCCAAATTTCCTTTACTTAAAGAGCGAGGAGCGCCGCAAAGAGACCTGCTGCTCCGATGAGAGACGAGCCCAGTTGGACTGCCTCTGCTGCACTGGACTTGGATGTAGTAGCAGCGGTTGAGCTGGCGGTGCTGGAGGAGCCACCGGAGGCTCCAGTTGCGGTAGCGGAAGTGCCAGAGCCAGCTCCTAAATATAGTTATCAGCAAGTTTTTGCAAAGTGTGGACTTGGGGGACGAACCTGTAGTTGCTCCAGATGCGGAGGAGCCGGAGCCGGAGCCAGTACCAGATGGAGCGCTGCCAGAGGGTGTTTGAGTAGCGGTTGCACCAGCACCACCATCGCTGATGCAACTTTCAAGGCAGGACTATATTCCTGTCAGTCAGATGGTAGCGAAGTAATGACCCCGATAGAATAACGTACCTGATAGTTAGCATTGTCGGTTGCGGTTCCGTTTCCCTTGGGACAGGCGGCGATACAATCGGCAATGGCATTGGTCTGACTTCCCTTGGGGATACATTGGGTCCTGCAGTTATTGTCGTCGACAGCGCCTGGCGCCGAAAATCATCAGTAGATGCCTGGAACAACAATGCCTGTTCAAGGACTCACAAGCTTCAAGACAGGCTGCCTCGGTGGATTGAGCTGGAGTGAGAGGAGCAGTTCCAGAGACTACGGATGAGGTAGTAGTGGCAGTAGAGTTTTGGGCGCTGACAGAGAGAGCAGCCAAGAGGGTTGAGAAAATGATGGTAGAGAACTTCATGTTTACGGTAGAATTAGAACGGGGAGATCAACACAGATAAAAGCAAGAATGAATGTGGATCTGAGAAATATGTAGATGATTTGGAAACGACAGTAGTGAATGATGACGGGACAACAGAAGGAAGGTCAAAGGCCAGGACAGCGAGACGCGCTCATGATATGGAGCAAGTCCCCATGTCGGACAGACATGCCTTGCCGTGTGATCAGGAGGAAATTAATTCGTCCAAGCCAAAACTCCCGCGGCAGAGTTCGTGCTGTGCGGTGCGCCAAGCGAGCCCTCCACACTGCCCCTGAACACACTAAAAGCTCATTGAACAGTGCCCAAATACCGGATCAAATCTCCTATGCAGGGGGCTTGGGACGCTTGTGTCAGCCTCATTCACACACAAACGCTTTGTAGGATGGGAAGAGGCAATGATGTTTAACATGCAGAGCTGCAGAATGCCATTGGAAGAAGACATGTACATCAAGGTCGTGGCGACATGGAAAGCTTCGTGATCTCTGGACGGTTTCTTTCCCATCGGTCCTAATTCTAATAATAGGTGAAGGAGCATGTGAAGGTGCATTTTTAACCTCCCCGTATTCTATGCCGAAGTAACGACGGCACAGATCACATTTCCGCTTTGGGCCTTATGCATGGGGAAGCACTGCTATCTGATAATTGTCATTGGCCTTGTATTATCATATCGATCGACGAAGCATACATAGCACATGGGGATGCATATGGAATGTAGCGGTTAAGATCATATTGTGAATAAATAATATTCTAATGAATGGTAGAGTTCGTAAACCTGCGTCCAAGCTGCATACCAGCAATGCTCCAATACGAGGTACTTGGTAAAAACGATTGAGGAAGATCCACAAGAATCTCACATTCAGCGATGATCAAGGCGATAGCAAGAACAGAAGTGACACCAGGAATAGAGTTTACAGCAAGAGTTTGAGGATGATTTGGAAATCTCTGGATGCTTGATAGACAAAATCGGAATGGTTCCAAATCTGTCATTAGCGCCCATCGCGTCGCGTCTCCCAATTCCCAACTCGCGTCTTCCAGCCCTGTACATCAACACCTTCACAATCCTCGAAAATGACCACAACCACCAACCCAACCTCCCCACCATCCTCGCCCCTCCCCAAACGCACTAAAACCTCCCATACGAGCTCAATTGACTCCACCATGGCCACCTCAGATGGCCCCACGGAAAAGAGCCCCGCCGTCACGAAAGTCGACCAAGCTCCCGCCCTCCTAATCAAAAAGCTCTCCGACAAAGCCAAGCTTCCAACGCGTGGCAGCGCCTTCGCTGCTGGCTATGACATCTATGCTGCGAAGGAGACGGTGATTCCAGCGAGGGGGAAGGCGTTGGTGGATACGGATATTTCAATGGCCGTGCCGGCGGGGACATGTAAGGAAGTCGTGAAGAATCACCGTTCGTTGCGTGTCACAGAGACTGATTTCTATAACAGATGGCCGCATTGCGCCTCGCTCGGGCCTCGCGTCAAAGAACTTCATCGACACCGGAGCCGGGGTAATCGATGCTGATTACAGGGGCCAAGTAAAAGTCCTCTTGTTCAATCATTCGGATAAGGATTTTGAAGTCAAAGAGGGGGATCGCATCGCACAATTGGTCCTGGAGAGGATTTATACCCCGGAAGTGGTCGAGGTGCAGGAGCTGGAGGAGAGCGTTAGGGGTGCTGGGGGGTTTGGTAGTACTGGTTAAAGGTGGGTATGAGCTTTGGCGTATTAGAGGTTGAGATCATCTGTTATAAAAGGCCACGGAGATAGAATAGAACCTATGGGACCATATGGACAGAAAATGCAAACCCAAAGATTTTCAAGCCTTTGCCCTCAAGATTCCACACAGCAAAACTCCCCACCACTTCTTCCCAAATCCCATGTGTTACACGAATCATAGCTTGCCGGACTTCCCAGACTAATTAACAACAACTTCATTCACTCCACATACTCTCTTAATTTATAGGTCTAAATAAGTAAAAGCCTTCCATACAGGCGTAGTGGCAGGATGGTTAAAATAACCGTCTCGGGACAATCTGCATCGTGGTCTAGGATTAAGGAGGGAGGCGCGAGGATCAAAATGGGCAATCGAGCGACAATAATAATTACGCCAATGCGATCGAATACGACGGATATACAACGATGCGAGTGACTAGTAAAACCCTCTTCTACAACTGGGGGGGGTTTCTCTACCTGCTTACCTTCGAAGTAGGGAGTCTCTTTGTCGTCCTTACTCCATATATCCTCTCCTCTTCTTGTGTTTATATCATTATCACAAGTTTTTTTTAATATAGATGTTTTCAGACTGAAATGCATAGATTCTACTTCTTCTAGTAACATATATTTTAAACCAGAACAAAGGTCACCTTGGTCGAATATGCGATTGAGTTCTATTCTTCTGCCAAACGCCCATAATCAGGACATGTCCGTCCACCCTCTAAAGCCTTTGCTCTAATTGACTCAAAATCTACCTTTTCAGCATGGAACTTCAACTGTGGGTTTCTTAGATGTTCCATGTTTCTCACCAGCCTCACCTCTGACGCCTTTGTTACTCGTAGATGCAATTCCTTATTGTCTTGCAGCTCTAAACCTTTAGCCTTAGCTTTCTGCTTGTAACTTTCAAGTTCCGCATCTCTGCTTTTCTTCGTTCTCGTCAACACCTCCTGCATACTTGATAGGGCCTTCTCCGCTGCTAATGCAAGGGGTAGCTCAGTGGCATCGACATCATCCTTGCTGATCCAGGCAGTAGTCTTTGCTAAACCTGGGATTGCACTAACTGCTTCTCGTAGACGTACAACCATAAGTGCTGCAAACATGTCGCCGGTTCCGCTGAAAAAACTGTCTATAGCAGGAACTTCGATTTTGAAGATCCTAGGCTTGGCGGTTGAAGTCATGGTAGAGCCGATCACAAACAAGGAGGGAGTCGACCATGGAAGCCTAACTGAAGTAATAGCTATATGAGGTACTCGGTATTTTGTGTGAAGGGCTGCGATCGCCTCTGTTAGAGTTTGCATATCTGTAATATTGACCCCGGATAGCCATCTGTGTAAGGCATATCAGCACTCTGGGCACCCAGGAGACGGAATGGACGGGCGTACTCCGCCTCGTATTGATTCGGCAATATTAAATCAGCGTGCTGTATCAGTGATGTGTATGCCGGCACCACGTCATCTGCAACATATAGCTTGTTATTATCACCCATGACCGGATCTAGCACCCAGAAGAAACTCCCAGGGTTCATCGTTGCCTTAAGCTTGAGCTCTTGTGCGATAGTACCTATTGCCTCCACCCCGGCTGCACTTGGTGCATAGCCCGTAAGCATCATATCAAAATCGTCCAGATATGAGTCTTTGAGGCCTTGAAAGAGATCTTTTATCTCAGATGCTGATGTTCGACTGCCCTTGTACTGACTATAGCCGGAATGGTTACCTCAAAATTCTGATCAGTAGGTGGTAACTGCGTCCGGAGGGGGGCGGAAGCATACTAAACTGCACGGTATTGAGAGCAGCGACTTCGAAGCCCAAGGACTGCATCACAAACGCTGCCATTGTATTTCCCACATAGCTGGAACAGTCTCATCTTGTATCAGCATTGCCGGACGTATCTGCAACGGAACTCACCCATAGACGACCTTTCAGCACACGTCAGTCTCATTCTAGCAGTCATTTGGGGTTCCTACATGACTGGCGACAGCAAGGACGCGTGTTTCGGGGACTTGAGGTTGTGGAGACAATGTCTTAGAGGGCATGTCAGGCCCCTCCATGTCAAGCCTTTATTTTTAAAGAGGGTCTAGTATCAAAAAAGGATCCAATTAACAAGTCCTCATTAATAAGGGACAACGTGAGCAGGAAATTGTAACAAATTGTCTTAATAAGAACAAAGAGAGAGAACTGTGAGACCGTGACATCTAATCAAATTGTTTTCTGACGTCGGTGGGGAAAGTATTTACCCCGCGCTAAGCTCAATGCAGACATGGAGCACAAGGGTAGGGGACAGGTTTAGGAAGACGAGATCATTGGACAGAATTAAACTTTTGCACCGATATGGATTTCATAGTTGAGTACTTGGATACTTCAAGCTCTTCATTAAGCAGCGTCTCTAGATGATCCGTATCCTTTAATGTCAACCCGACGCGCCATAATTCAATACATTTTCCTCATGACTCGAACTACATCTACTCCTCGTCACCGATCTGTAAATTTAGATTAGCATAGGGCAGTCAGGATGAAGTTACATTCAGACAAGTGCTCACCTTTGGAGCCAGATAGAATCTCAAGTAGCTGCTGCCTGACAGATTATACTCAACAAGAAGAGGAACCTCATTCGAAAGGCATAACTTGACAGTGCTGGAGAGACCAGACGCCTTGCAGAAGTTGACGAGATACTTAAGAGAGAATGTGAGAGCGACTGGCTCAGTCAGCTCAATATCAACGTTCATCTCAGGCTTCTCGACATTGGTATGGCTTCGTAGTGTGACTGCTCCATTTCCGATATCTCCGTTGCAAGAGAATTTAACACCGTCTTTCGAGGCCTCAATGGCGACTATCGTAGAAGGGTTAGTCTCGCTATCTGAGGTACGGAATTCAAAGCGAATACAGGCACAGCATACCAGACTCAGAAAGTGCCATTAGATCTGTACAGATTCTTCGGAATTCAAACGACGGCATGGAGATTGTCGCAGCGTACTCAGTCTCTGGGATACCCAAATGCTCCTGATCAATATCCATGAGCTTCAAGTCATACTCGCTCAGCCTGTCACTCTCGCTGCTCTCAAAAACCAGGTTCAAAACATCAGGCGCGTCCTCGGCCTTGAGAGTGAGAATATCCTCGTTCTGAGCAGCACGCAGGACCTTCGTAAGGGACGTGAGGTTGACACCAAGCGCAACGTTGCGATCGCACCGGTAAGGAGAGAAGCCTTCGGCCTTGAGCATCATAGATACAAGAGCAACATGCGAGTTGTCCATAGCCTGGAGGGCGATACCGGAGTCATTGCAGTCGAAGTTACAGTCTTGGACCAGATCTTTGATCGCGTCGACCACCTATGACATGAGCATGAGACGGCTCTTAGGTTATCCAAAACATACCTTCTTCAGTAAGTTGGCTTGCTCAAGGCGTGCTTCCAACACTGATCATGATCGTTAGCACTAGGTTCAATTGTGGTGTCATTTATCAAAACGTCAAAGTGCGCATTAGTGTCTTTCAAAAGAAAAAAAACTTACTCTTGTCTATGAATATCTAGGAAGTGCGGGACGTGAAAGTGATGTTGAATTTGTAGAGTAAACAGTTGTTACAAGCGGTCTTGCAATACAGAGCTTGGAGCGTGATTCCCACCTAGACTTTAGCGCGACTTTACGCGTAGATTGATTTCTGCCTTAAATTTCCAGGCCGAAGACGTGACCTTACCAGCATTACATGCCTTATGATCGCTAGTTACTATCGTTAGAGTTTGTTCACTTATTGCTTTTCATATTTGATAGTTCTAAGGAATATAATGAGGGAAACTCGTATCTAGATGATCAAGGAGACAGAAAGTAGATCTGCCCTAATGGTCTAACCCCTAAATGCTAACGCCTTGCAAGTCATCATGCTCCCTTGGGTATAATGCTGTCCTAGATACACATGCACTGCAGAAAGACATTGATAACCAAGCCATAAGTAACCACATCACAACCAAGCTCAACTCCGTTATATCATAGTATAGCTCTTGCCGATATATCCAGCCCAAATGAAATCGTATGTTATATCATGTCGTTGTGGTCTGTTCCGCTGCCGGTGTTGTCCTGTTCCTCGGTCTCAGATTAATTACGGACTGTAGCTCTCGCAACATATGTGTGTTGGCTTCAGCCTTGTCCCTCATTGACTCTCGCTTAGCGCGATCTTCCTTCATTTTAAGGATTCGTTCTTCTCTTGTTAGGGTGCTTCGCTGCTTGGGGATTGCTATTGCTTCAAAAACCTCCTCTGCTTCCGAGTTGCTGAACTCAGCACTATAGCGTTTGACGTCTTCCCCGTTCAACGCCCTTAGAGCGTCAGTAGGGCTCCCTTCTTCCACGGATGTAAGACCGCCCAAGGAAGTTGTTGGCGACACTACTCCGCTCATCCCACTCATAGAGGATATGCGTCTCTCATTCCGCTCGATAGTGACTGCGAGGGCTGCCTTGCTGTCCTCCCACTCTTGCATCAGTGCTTTGAGATCGACACCTATCGACTCATACTGGAGCATGAGATTTGGACCTAATTCCGAAAGATCAACGGATTCGTTCAGGGTCTTGTCAGACTCCTCGCGTAAGACATGTAATTTTGCCTGCAGTCCTCTGATACCTGCAGAGAGGCTGTTGAGTTTGCGCAGTTGAGCTCGCCACCTCTCTCGAGCAGGCGTAAGGGGGACCTTGGGCGTTGTAGGTAGAGGGAATGCTATACACGTCAGTATGAAATTCATAATTGTCAGCACGGAATAACTTACACTCTTCCTCACCAAGGATTCGACGCAGCCGCTCTTCAGCCTCACCAGTAACAGATGCAAGCGCGTTGATTTCATCAACTGCAGTACTCCATCTGAGAAAGTCCGGTTTGCCACCGTCAGCTTCAAGCGCCAAAAGGCAACAAAGGAAGACCTTTCTGATTATATGGAGCCGCGCAACAAGAATTTTGAGTACTCTCAAAGATTCCTTGTCCTCGAACTCTGTCTCTGCGTATCCCTGCCTAGCTTCCTGTATGTCCAGATTACTAATATCGTAAACATCGTAATATTTCTCAAGATCAAGCTGCTCAGCCAAGGGCATCAGGGAGATGCTTGCCTGATTGTATCTTGGGAGAAGCTCAACTAGGCAGCGATGTAACGCTCGCCTCAGGCGCAGGCATCTTCTACTGTCGCGACTTTCTAACCTAGTTATTGGAGGTAATGGGGAGCTTCTAATGCATCGTAAGCATGAAAGATGATAAGAAAGATCCGGAGGGTTTCAGGGGCAAATACATTCGGTAACCCCGAGAGACTAGCTCCACTTCCTGTATGAGAGTGACCGCGGCTGATATAGCAGTATCCAGCCCCTGGGCCTTTGCCACAAAGCTGCTTGTTTCAACCAAGGTCTGCTGGCGCAGGTATTGAAGCCATTGACGGCGCACGTAAGCATACAACGAAGTAGTAAGAACAACAAAGATGATGACTGCGACAGCCGTGCGCCCAGAAGCAGAACTTCTACTCCCGGCACGGCGAACCCAGTGAATCATCCAGACTATTCCGAATGCCATAGTTGCGGTAATAGCGGCCCCAGTCAAGGTGACACCGCCGAGATGTGGCGCTCCTGCGCCGGAAATCCGTTCATTCTCTAGGGTCAACTGGCCTCGTTGACCATGATATGCATGCTCGCTAAGAAGCTGCGATGCAACAATAATATATCGAAACTGCTCCAAGAATTTCGTGTTATCAGCACGTCCCAATCGCGAATTGAGCGCTTTCTGCAATCGACGTCAGCTATTACTCTGGATACAGGGGCATCTCGTAGGTGACACATACGGAGAAAGTATTATAGAGAGTAGCAGCTGCAGTATTCGGGGCTATGTTAAGGCGCAATGGAGGAGGAAGACTGTTGCGAAACTTCAACGGGGCTTTCGGGCGACCTCGAGGCGCAAATGACGGACTGGGCGGCGCTGCCGACTCATTTTGGTCCTCATTTGACCGCCATTCTTTTTCATCATCCCCCTCATCTAGAAGGAGTTAGTTGTGGAAGCGTGGCGAGTAGCAAGATACAACAGCGGTGAGGCATACCTTCGAGATACCGCGCCAGAGGGGAGTCCTCGAATACGACTGCCTCCATAGGACGAAGAATGCTATGTGTCGTGGGCACGGATACACCGCGCAATACCTCCTTGCGTCATGAATCAACTTGGGGATCGGCGGTTACGCCACGCGAACAAACCAAACGTTAGATTTCGCGTCCCAATGAGGCGGTTCTCCAGCGCGCTAGGAACCGCCTCGGGATCACACGCCAAGACACCCCGGAGTGATGTACTTTAATCGGTTCCGAAGATCAGTTTCTAAATATGGAGTTACAAACCAAGAGACGGAGTTACCGGTCGCATATTTTAGCAGTGGCAATGTTTGATGTATGCTTTCTTTCGAATTTGCCCTGGTTGCACAGAGGATGGGATGACTCTGTCTACGTACGAAAGGAGTGGCTTTTGCAGATAATTCACGATCTATGAGCCAGGATATCAAATATGATTTCTGCCTACCTAGGTACGCAGACCCGGTCAGCATTTTTTCGAGGCAGCAGCGCATTTCCCCGTTCAGGAATCTGCATGGATGCATGTACGACATGTACTGTGTAAGGCTGAGATATGTTCATCATGCAACATGTTAGATAATGTAATTGGTACTTGGGGACCGTTCTCGCCCCCCTGGCCGTGCGCGGTACCTGACCGACATCAAGAACTCGAGTTTGTGACAAATATCCTAGTATTTTGTGACGGCGAGCATCGGCAACTTTGTCACGCTGAAGAATGTGGAGATTCGCCTTTTCCATACGAATCCAGAAGGCTTACATAAAATCAGCCATGGCGTACTTTCCATGTATGTCAGCGGAGTCAGCGAAAGGCCCATGAGTGCGACTGACGGCTCGACCCTACTAAACGTGTCTGCCCCTGCCGACTTCTCCCGCCCATTTCGGCTGGTATATGCGTCCTAGCGCGACCATTTGTCCGTCTCCCCAAACTCTCCGTATCTCCCCTCCCTTTCTCTTCTTTCCTCTCTTTGCAACTCGGTCACAAAATTTTGAATTGCTCCTGACGCGGTGACTGATATCTGTCCGAATAGGAAGCCCCGGCTTGGCTTTTTCCTCCTCGACCCTCCTCTTCTTTGGCTTAACAATTCTCGGCTGCTCATGTCCTACCGGTGATGCCTTGGATTTCCTCTTCTGGACAGCTTATTTGTATTGATGCGCCACGTCAAGTCGGCCTCAAGTTACTCCCTCAATGCAGGGAGCTTATTCTGCCGCTCTGATACCGCCATGTGTCAGGAGGCAAGTGTGGCCAAATGCGCGGGATGGTGGTATGACCAGACCTAACTTTTGGTGTCATATGTGCTCTGGACGAATCACACGTCGGAGGCGACGGATGTCGTAGTAGCCCTTCCTCTCTTGTACGTGGTGATAGCTTCATCCCAGGCCAAGAAGCCTTAGGCTATCTCAAAAGACATAAGTTGACATGGTTTGCCTCCTCAAACCCTCCTGAACCTTCCCGATTCCAATCACTGTGCTCCATGGTTATTCGATATAGCCTTAAATGTTTCATCTGTCTCCTATTCCTGTATACGTCATCACACTCACCTAGCATTCCCAGCTAGGGTTCACCGTCTTTCCTGTCACTGGCTAGTTGGGGGCTATATCTAGTCGACTTCAAGTACGGCTGGAATGACTAGGCATTCACGTTATCTAACTTTGAGACTCAGAAGAATGGAGGATGCTACGGACTCTGTTACAGAGTCTGTGAGAGGTGTCCTTACAGGTATCGAAAACATGTTGACTGAACACCGAGACGAGTGGGAGAACTATTTACTAGCTGCCCGGTCAACTATAGCCTCCCTCGATGAGGCCGAATACTTCAGCTTGCCAGACCGGCTATCAGAGCAACGATGGACTGTGCAGGTGCTTCAAGATTATGCCTACCACGACTCAGATGACGGAAGTATTCAAGATATTGCAGACTGGTGTCAAGCATCGTGGTTGAGGATTTTACGCGATCACCCTGACGACGTGGAGACTTTGACAGGTTCGTCCTCACCGTCTAACAAATATGCCATTTCATTAGAGGGTGTCTTGAACTGTCCTATCCAGGCTGATGACTTGCGTCTTTGACATAATCTTCTATACTGATGTACGTTCTCTAGGTCTTGGTCATAACTGGTTACAGAGATCTCAGGCAACGCTTGCAAAAATACACCGAGAGGAAGGTAGCGGATCATCCAGTGGTAGCAGTAACCAGGGAACAGGTAAAGAATCTCAATCCAAGCCGTCATCAATATCAACTAACGGCTGTGGTGTAGCAGCTGCACTACGCGCACAATCTCCACTCTTTGTTGAAGCACGCGGTTATCTCCAGCCTGCTGTGGACTTTCTTTCTGGAGCAGTATCTGCAGCTGAACAGAGTAACAGCTTGACAGGAAAGCTTTTAGCATCGGTAAGCCATTAAATTTCGACAAACAGGTGGCGGTGAATAGTATTTATATGGCACTCCAAACCTCTCGATTTCCTGAGGAACGACTCCCTGCGACTGTTCATCGTCTTTCGTTCAAGAGGTTAACGCCAAAAGGTGCCATAGGAATCAACAAACCTCCCTTAACTACAATCGTGATGGTGTCTAGTCAAGCCCCGGAGAGAGATTTTACCTACTATCGACTATTGATCCACACCTGCCGACTTTCGATTGCCATGGATAAAGCCTGACGCAAGACAACATTCGCTAATAGATTCGCAGGCAGCAGAAGCATATATGAGCCTGGGAAATGTGTCATCACCGCTTATTGGGGAGCAGCATTTTGTACAGGCTATCCGTTATCTTCGCCGTGCTCAAGCTATGCCAGGTTTTACATTATCAGTTTACCTTCAAGAGTAAGTGGCAAGTCATCCATATATCCCATTCACTAACCAAATTCTAGATATCTCGAGAACTACGGGAGATATGTTCCTTGATAGTCTTCTGGGGAGTTTGGTGCGCGTGTGTTTTGTTTAATACCTCTGGAAGATTGAACGTTCATTATCTTGCCTTATTATTTCTGTATTCTGCCCGAGTTCTGGGAACTTCGGATAGTTCTAGATTATCACAGCGATATGATTTGAAATCTTGTCAAATACCAACCTTTATAGAAATAGAGCAAGTGACTTGATGCAGCAGAAGCTAGGGATTCTCGCGACACAAACTCCAGTCTTGATTTCGAATCCACCCCAGACTTACCAGTTTGACTGCATGGCATTGTTGTAGAAACTCCTTGGCCCCAAAAATCAAGTCCTGCGTTTCATAGCCGTAGAGTTGTCTCATTGTCTGTGATGCCTTATTAATAAGGCATGACAGATCCAACCACACTCCATGCTCGTAAACTTCTACAGAGCATCTCACGATTCACTCCCCAGGAACCCAGCTCCCCCCCACGAAACCAAGAAATATAAAAACCTTTGAACTGTCGCCCGCAGCCATTGAATCATGTTGTCAGAACGAGAGCTCCAAATAAACCCCATAGTGCCCGAATCCGTCGCCCACAATACAAAAGTAAGTCTCTTGCTCTTCATCCTGCATCTCCTCGGCTCCTAAGCCCCCTCCTTCACAAACCCAATTGTATTTGAGAGAGCAGCAGATCTAATTGACCTTTTCCCCGTAGACCCTGACCCAGCTCCACAACCTAACCGCCTCCCTGTTCGGCATCGGGGCCGGGATCCTCGGTCTCGAATCGTACCCTGGGTTCTTGTTCTACCTGCTCTTTTCGTTGCTGACGACGGCGATGATTTACGCATTTAGAGTTAGGGGGAAGAGCGGGGGCAAAGGAGATGTGGAAATGTTTTTTCGGAGTGGCTGGGAGCTGTGGACGGCGGGACTTGTGGATGGCCTGAGTGGGTTTGTGCTGACTTGGACGTTGGCTTATGGGTTGGTTAGGGCTTAGGGGGCTAAGGGGAGTTAATAGGGAGGGGGGATGCAAAGGCAAAGGGGAAGAAGGAGGGGAGGAGGATGTATATATTATGATGTGAAAGCATTGGGATGGCGTTGGATGGGTGTTTTGATACCATTGGTTAGAAGCTGCCAAGACAGAATTGAAATCACGCTGTCCTTTTT
>Ga0335074_10009307_pt1 | contig 13708 bp, 6 predicted proteins | sample Lox_Sample_23_FD_206715 | JGI IMG/M metagenome (GOLD analysis project Ga0335074, IMG submission 206715) | Soil microbial communities from Loxahatchee National Wildlife Refuge, Florida, United States - Lox_Sample_2.3 | ecosystem: Environmental > Terrestrial > Soil > Wetlands | place: USA: Florida...
ATTTTGGCTGTTGTCTTTGTGGCCTTCAGTGGTGGCAGTGGTCGCCGCCGGGCTGGGGGTTGTCGAGCGACGGGTTGCCGACGAAGAAGCCGGCCGGGAGCAGCCGGAAGCCGATCGGGTGCACGGGCATGACCGGCCAGTCCTCCGGGCGGACGATGTGGTTGGCGCCGAACGTGAACCAGAGCACCACGTCGGTGTCGGTCAGGTTCCGGCCGGCCTTGACGAAGGCGGGCAGGCCGTCGCCGCCCTCGGACTGGTTCGGGTAGTCGCCGGTGGCGAAGACCTCGTCCCGGTCGTAGGCGGTGACCCAGAGCGGGTTGGCGGTGAAGCCGGCCCGCCGGGCGACGGCCGAGCCCGGGTGAGCGAACGACTTGATCGTGTGCTCGGGGACGAGCTTGTAAGCGACCGGCTGGCCGAGCTCGTTGGTGACGTTCTCGTTGACGATCTTCCAGTAGCGGCCCGACAGCGGGTCGGCCTCGCGGCGGCTCATCGTCTCGTCTTCGATGAGGACCTCGTGGGCGCGCCAGGCGTTGCCGACGGGGTTGTCCGGGCCCTCGGGCATCGCCGTGGGGGTGACCTCGTAGACGCGGTTGGCGGTGCCGTCGACCGCCATGTCCAGGCGGACGTTGAAGAAGTGCTGATGATGCGGGCCGTAGACGCCGGGGGCGACGATCGTGCCGTACTCGGGCGTGACGCTGTCGTCGATTGCGCCATTGGAGATGACGCCGGACAGCTTGACCTCGTACTCGATGGAGCCGTCCTGGTAGAGGTACCAGTAGTAGCCGTACTCGTAGTTGCCGACGGTGACGATGCTGCTGATCACCATCCTTCTCATCCGCCGGACTTCGGCGTAGCCGGTGCGGAAGTCGGTATGTTTCCAGGCGATGCCGTGGTCCTCTTCGTGCAGGCAGATCGCGTTCTTCATCGCTATCGGGTGGCCGTCGTTGTCGTTGACGACGCCGTCGAGGTAGACGATCTCGCCGAGGCAGTCGCAGCCGAGTTCGAGAGAGTTGGTGAGCAGGCCGATGCCGTACTCCCCCTCGTCGAGGACGAGCTTGCGGTAGTGGGTAAGGCTCGGATCGCCGTAGGGGACGAACATCTCGCTGAGGCTCGCGCGGTAGATGATGGACCGGCCGGCGTAGTTGATCTGGTGCAGAACCAGGCCCTCGCGGGGAGTGAAGCCGATCCGCAGGTCCCACTTCTGCCATTCGAGGTGGTTGTCCCTGACGGTGAAGCCGGGGCCCTCGTGCTGAACGATGTCGAACGGCTTGACGTCGGTTCTGGGGCCGTCGGGGAAGTAGGGGACGTTGTCCGGGTCGGTGATCGCGTCGGTGGAGTAGTTGGCGGACTTCTTCGGGACCGGGACGACGCCGTCGTCCTCGACCTTGACGACGGTGAGGGTGTCCAGGTCGACGAGCGTGCGCACGTTCTCGACCGGGTGGGCGTAGCCGTTGTCGTCTTTGGATGCTCTGACCCAGGTGAGCGGGGAGACGAAACGGCCGTCGGTCGGGCCGACGCCAGGCTCGACGTTCGGCGTCGACCACGGGTCGATCATGCACAGGTCGAAGTCCTCGATGCCGCGCTTGCGCATGGCCGCCTGCCAGCGCGGGTCCCGGCGGACGATGTCCTCGGCGGCGAGGAACTCCTCGAGCATCACGCTCGGCTGCACGCCCGGAACGCGCTTGAAGTCGACGACCTCGGCTCCGCCGGCCTCCCCCGCCGCCCCGCCCGACGGCAGCCGGACGACGCCCTCGTAGGTGGCGCGCTCCGCTCGCTCGCGCAGCACGACCTTGGCCAGGCGGTCGGGAGCGGTTGGGGCGGTGCCGTTGTCGAACGCGATGACGTCGTGCTTGGCGGGCTCGCAGAGCGAGATGTAGACGAACCGGGCCGTCTCCGGGTTCAGGTTCTGCGCTGCCCTGACGGCGGCGGAGGCGGTCTCGATCTCAGCGGCGGTCAGCGGGGAGAGCGGATGCGGTGCCGTCGCTAGTTCGGCTGCGGCGGCGGTCGATGCGTCGACAAGGGAGGCCATGCTTTACAGGACAAGACGTGAACGTTTCCCGACAACTGCTGATCTGTTACGTAAACGTGAACCATGCCACATTTGCGCTGTTCGAGGCAGGCCGGCTGAGGGCGGGCTATGGGTCGGGCGTGCCCGGCGTGGTGCTGCTCGGCGTGCTTGGGCTCGGCGTGGTGCTTGGCGACGCCGAGCTGGCCGGGACCGAGCCGAGGACGGGGGCGCCGCTGGGCTCGCCGGGGATGCCGTAGAGCGCCTTCCACGGGGACGCGGACTCGTCGGTTGTCTCCGTAGCGGGCGAGACCCCCTGGTTAGACCACTTGGCCTGGTACGGAAGCCCCTGGTAGAGGACCTTGTCGCCGGCCGTGTACTGGGTGCCGATCGACCACGCCGGGTAGGCGCCGGCCGCGACTGTGGGGATAGCGGCTCCGTGTTCGCCGGGCAGCACCGGGCCGAGCAGTTCCCACGGCGTCTGGTACGCGTACTGCACCTGCGCCGCCGGGTCGTCGCCGCTGTTGTACCACTTGGCCTGGTAGATCTCGCCATCCTCGGCGACCTTGTAGCCGAGCGGGTACTGGGCGGTGGCCGACCACTGCGGGTAGGGCGCGTCGGCCGGGTTCGTGTTGGCGATCGCGGGCTGGACCTTGCCCGCGCTCGCCGAGACCGCCGCGCCGCCCTGCAGCTGGCCGAAGATCTGGGAGAACTGGAGGTCGGACTGGGCGGTGCCGCTGCAGGTGTCGGACAGCAGGCCCGTCTCCGGGAAAGACGAGCCGCACTGGCTGTCCCGGTTAATCGACCACATCGAGACCCGGCCCAGGTGGTTCCGGCCCGCGAAGGCGACTAGGGCCTGGGCGTCGCCCACGGTGAAGTTCTCGCCTGATATATCGTTCTCGCCGATCATGACCGTCGCGCCGACCCGTTGCCAGATCTGCTGCGACCGCAGGTGAATGCCGTACTCCGGGTACAGTGTCGCGAGCTGGCCGACGGTGGAGTCGAGGGCGGCCTCGGCCGACTGGGCCATCGTGGTCCCCGTCGCCGGAACCGGGCTGAAGTCCATCGTCATGACGTTGACGCCAGCGATGTTGACGTGGTTGCGGAGCATCGCCGCGATCGCCGAGATCGCGTTGTCCTGCAGCCCGTCCGGTTCGACGGGGAGGGTCAGCCAGACGCTGAGGCTTGGGTCGGATTTCTCCAGGCTGGCGATCGCCGCCGCGCGGCGCTGCTCGGCGGCGAAGTTGTCGAGCGCCGACCCTTCGATGTCCAGGTCGATCGTGGTGAGGTTGTAAGCGCTGATCACGGACTGGTAGGCGGAGGTCAGCGCGGCGACGGTCGGGCAGGCGACATCAAGCGGGGTGTTGGCCTGGCCGCCGAACGACACGATGGGCTGCTCTCCGTCCTGCTGCATCTGCGCGATGCGGGCGCCGACCGCGAGCGCCTGGTTGGCGGCGGCCAGCGTGTACGCAGCGCCCCAGCTCGGAGAGCACTCCGACTGCGAGGCGGCGACGACGAAGCCAAGGACGGATTGCTGGGCGGGGTCGTCGGACGTGCTCTGGAACTGGTACGTCGGCGCGAGGGTGACGTCCACGTACGGCGCGAACCAGGTCTGGCGGGTCGCGGTCGGGGAGACGAGCAACCGCGACTTGAGGCCTAGGTAACCGCCGTAGCCGACGCCGGCCACGAGGATGAGGGCGACGAGCACCCGCACCAGCGACAGGCGCCGCTTGGGCGGCCCCGACGGCAGCGGGGCGGCGGCCGGCCCCGACGGCCGCATCTGCATCGGCGGCAGTTGCGCCGACCGGTATGCGGGCTCGGTGTAGCCGACCTCGAGCACGGCCCGCCAGTCGGCCGCCCGGGGTTCGTCGACCGGTCGCCGGCGCCACAGCGCCAGCAGCCGGCGTCGGCGCCTAGCGGGCTTGTAGAGCAGCGAGGTGCCGTGGATCCACATGTCGACGAGCGAGTTGCGCAGCCCGATGAACGCCTTGGCGGCGTAGCAGGCGAGAATCACGTTCAGCGCCGCGTAGCACATGTTCTCGGTCAGGTTGTGCAGGTACGCGCGGTAGAACGTGTAGCCCGCGAGCATGATCAGCAGGTACGGGGCCGCCAGCAGGAACGGCGGGACGACGGTGCGGTCGCGGACCTTCGGGGTGCGGGCGAAGGCGGACTTGGACGAGGTGATCCCCTGCACGACCGACGACAGCGTGCCCGCCAGGTTGACGCCGAGCAGTACCAGGTTGAACCCGTAGATGCGGAGCACGTCCAGTCGCTTGTAGCCGCAGTAGCGCAGGTCGCTGGCCATCGCCAGGAAGTACGGCAGCGCCACCAGCCCGAGCAGCGGGCTGATGAGGGCGGCGCTGAACGGATAGGCGAGCAGGATCACCAGGCTGACCGAGCTCCAGGAGATCGAGGCCATGTAGTTCCAGCGCAGGAACAGCTCCGCGAACCGGATCCGCCTGCCTTCGGACCGGCGGATCCGGGCCTGGCGGTGCAGCTTGGACAGGATCAGCAGGCCGCCGTTGGCCCAGCGCTGCCGCTGGATGCACAGCGACCCGAAGTCGGGCGGGGTGGCGCTGTAGGAGAGCCGCTCGGGGTAGTTGAACAACCGCCAGCCGTGGCTCCCCATGTCGATGGTGGACTCGGTGTCCTCGATGACCGTGCGGTCCTTGATGTACTGCTTGATCTCCCAGTCGCCGATGAAGGAGGTCTCGGCGATCTGGTCCAGCGCCTTCTTGCGGATGACCGCGTTCGCCCCGACCCAGAACGTGGCGTCGTAGTAGGTCAGGCCCTGGTGCACCATGTGCTGCAGGTCGGTAGTCGCCCCGGCGATCCGCTCGAGCCGGGTGGCCGCGCCGGGGAACGCGCTGTACGGCGTCTGCGCGATCGCCATGTCCTGGTACTCCTGCTGCTCGAGCAGGTGCACCAAGCGCAGGCAGTACTCCGGCAGCAGCACGCTGTCGGCGTCGAGCGTCACCACGTAGTCCGGGTTCTGTATGCTCCCGCCGGCGCCCGGCTGGGCGGGCACCAGCGCCGTGCCGCCCACGGTCTGGATCTCGCGGTAGCTGCCCCCCATCAGGCCCATGTAGCTGTTGAGGTTCATCGCCTTGTTCGGCTCGTGCGAGAGCGACACGTACTTCTTGCGCTCGAAGCTCGAGACGCTGACGCCGAACGTCCACACCAGGCGGCGGTACAGGCGGCGGAACATCTGCGGGTGCAGCACCACGCCTTCGGCCGCCGATTCAAGCAGCGCCGCCCTGACCTCGTAGAGCGAGTCCGCCAGGCGGAGGATGACCTCGTTGACGAAGAACTCGTCCGTGTGGTCGACGATCTCCTGGGCGTCGGCCAGGCCCTCCAGCCACGTGACCGCGTCCGAGTACGCGCCCGCCAGCGCCAGCATCGAGCTGGAGGTCGGCTGCTCGCCGCGGTTCATGGCGGTCTCGAACGACTGGAACTCGGCCGCGAACCGGCTGGCGGGCCTGGACAGCAGCCGCTCGAGCTTGCCCGGCAGGGCCCGCGCCGACTCGAGCTGCGCCCGCGCGGCCTCCGTCTTCGGCACGTACGGGTCGTCGATCAGCAGCACCACCCGCTTGTCCGGGTACTCCTGCAGCGCCGCCGACAGCAGCGTGGTCCTGATGACCCGCTCGTCCTCCTGGTAGGAGGGGATGATCGTCGTCAGCGTCGGCCGTCGCGCGTCGAAGTACTGGTCAAGACTCGCCCGGGTCGCCCGGTGGTGCGTCCGCGTGCGGTAGAAGAAACCGAGCCGGGTGAGCAGGTAGGCCAGCGCCGACACGGTCAGCAGCGTCACGATCAGCAGGTAAAGGATCTCCTGGGCGCGGGCCACCGCGTTTTCCGACCCGGGGCGGAAGAAGTCGTCGAAGAACCAGGTCACGATGTAGGCCAGCCAGGCAGCGACCGTGACGATGACGAACAGCCGCGCCAGTGCCACCCGGGCGTCGCTGACGGGCTTGGGAACCATCGACAGCGTCTGGCGCCGGTCGCCGCCCCATTGCTTGCGCCGTCGTCCCGGCTGGTGCTGCCGCGGTCGTTCCTCGGCGGGCTCGGGGGGCTCCGGCGGCGCGGGGCGTCTGAATGCGTCGGGGGCGTTCGGCGTTTCGGGACGGTTTGGCTCCTCCGGGCGGTGGAGCGTCTCATGACGGTTCGGCGCCTCGGGGCGGTTCGGCGCCTCGGGGCGGTTCAGCGCCTCGGGGCGGTTCAGCGCCTCCGGGCGGTTCAGCGCCTCCGGGCGGTTCGGCGCCTCGGAGGGCCGGGGCGACGTCAGCGTGCCCTGGCGGTAGCGCGCTTGCGCCTCCCCGTACAGGTCCGGAGTGGTGAGATCATTCCGGGAGAACGAATTGGACTCCGGCGAGCCCGGGCGTGCATGCGCCATCAGCGGCTGTGTCTCCTTGTGCCCCGGCCCGCCGTGGAATTTCACGGACCTCTACTGCTTTTCGGGCACGCGCGGAGTTCTCCGGATGCCCCCCCAAAAGGAAAACCTAAACCCGGGGCTGGCGACTCATGCGGCAATGTACGACTTTTGTTGCGTGCAAGATATTCTGTCTACTCCTGTTTATTCGTGCCTACCGGTGGTTATCGATGTCTCCGCGCGGCGGCCGGAAAGCGAGTTATGTCGCGAATGTGCTATATTGCGCGACGGTGTAATTCATGTTGGTAATCGGGTACTCGAGCCCGGATAAGTCGACGGTGCCGCGAGGCGGCTGAGCGGCGCGATTTGGCGTTTACGTCGTGGGGATGACGAAAACGACAAAACGGGCCGGCCGGCGGCGTTTACCAGGCAATTCCCTGTGGGAAGACCTGCGCGACCCCGGTGAGCGGGTGCAGGCGGCCACCGAGGATTCAGCCGGCCGGGGCGAATTCGTCGTTTCGAGGGCTGAGTGCGCCCGCGGGCCACAGGAGCGGCCACTTCCCCGATGAGTCGGTGAAGAGGTCCGTGCTGCCCGGCGCGGGGTGATGGCCTGTCGGCTACGCCAGCGACAGGAATTGCGACCTGTCAGCTACGCCAGCGACATCGCCTATTGGGGTCGATGGCGTAGGCGACAGGGGGCGTTTCGGGTCAATGGCGTAGGCGACAGGGTCGGGAGGCGGTGCGGGGCGAGAGGGTTTGGGGTGGGTCGGGCGAAGTGTGACGGCCGGGACGCTAAGCAGCAGAGGGGGCACGTGGTAACCGGTGGCGGGTGGGGTGCGGATGGCGGATGGGATGGCTGGGGTGGTGGGGACGGCGGGCGGGGCTAGGTGGTGCGGAGGCGGGACCAGGCGTCGCCGCCGACCGCGAGGAGGAGGATCACGCCGAGGGTGATCTGCTCGTAGAGCGGGTTCCAGGCCAGCAGGGTGAAGCCGTTGCCGATGATCGCGATGAACAGCACGCCCATGAACGTCCGCCAGATCGCGCCGGAGCCGCCGAGGATGGACGTGCCGCCGACCACGATGCCCGCCAGCACCGTGAAGGTCAGCGCGGTGCCGCCGTTCTGCGAGGAGGCCGAGAGCACCCGCGAGGCGTCGATGATGCCGCCGAGCCCGGCCGCGCCGCCGCTGATCGCGAACGTGACCAGCTTGATCCACTGCACCCGGACTCCGGCCAGCCGGGCCGCCTCGGCGTTGCTGCCGGCCGCGTACATGTAGCGGCCGGCGATCGTCCGCGAAAGGACGATGCCGAAGATGAGGACCACGCCGATCATCGTCCAGGCGGCGGTGGTGACGTCGAGGAACTCGGTTCTGGCGAAGTGCGCGAAGCCGAGCGCGCTGTAGGCGATGATCAGGTTCCCGTTGGTGACCAGGCTGGCGACCCCGGTGATCACGAACGACATCGCGAGGGTGGCGATGAGCGAGTTGATGCGGAAGAACGTGGCGATCACGCCGTTGACTGCGCCCACCCCGACGCCGATGAGCACGCCGACGAGAATGGCGAGGACCGGGTTCCCGCCCTCGGCCATCTTGGTCGCGATCACCTGGCAGAGGGCGTAGGTCGCGCCGACCGACAGGTCGATGCCGCCCGCGATCATCACCATCGTGCCCGCCGCCGCGATGATCAGGTACGAGGCCTGCTGGTCGAGGATCTCGAGCAGGTTCGTCCGGTCGGCGAAGAGCGAGCCCTTCCAGATCGTGAGCACCAGAAACAAGACGATGAACGGGTAGACGATCCCGCCTTGCCGGGCCTGGGCGAGGAACCCGGACTGCGGCAGGCCGAAGCCGCCGGGCAGGGCGAGCCTCCTGGCCGCGCGGCCGGGCTCCCCCGGCTGTTCCGGCTTCTCCGGGGCCGGCGGGGCGGCCTGCGGCTGAGTCAATTCACGCACCTCTTTCACTGTCGGGGGGTACCGGGGGGTCGTCTCCCCGGGAGACCTGCGGTCGAGCGGCCCTGATAAGGTCGCGGTTTTTGCGATCAGGGCCGCTCGACCGCGCCGAAGGCAGCGCCGAGGATCGCCGCCTCGGTCGCGTTCTCGCCGGCTAGCTCGGTGACGACCCGGCCGCCGCGCATGACCAGCACGCGGTGCGCGAGGCCGAGGATTTCTTCGACATCGGAGGAGATCAGCAGGATGCCAAGCCCGTCGGCGGTCAGCGTGGTCAGCAGCTCGTAAATGGCCCGCTTGGCGCCGACGTCGACCCCCCGGGTGGGCTCGTCCGCGATCAGCACGGTGGGATCGCTCAGCAGTGACCGGGCGAACAGCAGCTTCTGCTGGTTGCCGCCGGACAGCGCGGACGCCGGGTCGGACTGACCGCCGCCGCGGGCGTCCACTCGGCTGAGCATCGCGCGCACGGTCCGCCGCTCGGGGCCGGGCTGGACCAGGCCGAGCCGGCTGACCTGGGCGAGCGTGGACAGGCTGACGTTCTCCCGGACCGGCCGGCCGAGCAGCAGGCCCTGGTCCTTGCGCGACTCCGGGATCATCTGGATCCCGGCTCGCATCGCCGTCCGCGGGTTGCCGGTGACGGTGACCTGGTGCGCATCGGTTCTGCCGCCGGCGCTGACGGTGACCGACCCGGACTGGACCCGGTTCGCCCGGTAGATCGCGCGGGCGACCTCTGTCCGGCCCGCGCCGACCAGGCCCGCCAGGCCGAGGATCTCCCCCGCCCGCAGGTCGAACGAGACGCCGTTGACGCCGGGCGCGACCAGGTCGCGGACCGAGAGGACGGTGCGCGCGTCGGCCGCCGCGGGCCGCTTGGCCGGGAACGTCGCGTCCAATGACCGGCCCAGCATCGCCGCCATCAGCGACTCCTCGGTCTGGCCGACGGCGGGCACGGTCTGCACCAGACGGCCGTCACGCAGGATCGTCACCTCGTCGGCCAGCTCGAGCACCTCGCCGAGGAAGTGCGAGACGAGCACGACCGTGGTGCCGTTCCTCGCCAGCTGCCTGATCACGCCGTGCAGCGCGTCGACGTCCGGCCGGGACAGCGCGGCGGTCGGCTCGTCCATCACGATCAGCTCGGCGTTCCTGCACAGCGCGCGGAGGATCTCCACCTTCTGCTTGTCGGCCGTCCGGAGCGTCCCGGCGTTGCCGCCGCCGTCGAGCTCGAAGCCGACCGAGGCGGCCAGCTCGTTGTAGCGGCGGCGGAGCTCGCGACGGTTCTGGAAGCCCGCCTGGCTCGGCTCGACGCCGAGGAAGACGTTCTGCTCGACGGTGAGCGATCCCATGATCGACAGCTCCTGCGCGATCAGGTTGACGCCCGCGTTGATCGCGTCGCGGGGCGAACGGAACCGGACCGGCTCGCCCGCGAGCAGCAGCTGGCCGTCGTCGGGGGCCAGCGCCCCGGCGATGATCTTGCCGAGGGTGGACTTGCCCGCCCCGTTCTCGCCGACGAGGGCGTGGATCGAGCCTCGGCTGATGGTCAGGCTGACACCCTCCAGGGCGCGCGTGCCGCCGAAGGACTTTCCGATGTCCCGCAGCTCGACATGCACGCCCTGGAGGTTCTGGTCGCTATCGGCCACGATCAGCCCTGCCACTCCGGGGTGAACTGGCTGACGTCCGCCTTGTTGACCACGCCCCCGTCCGGGAACCCGGCCACCGGGTCGACGGTGCCGCTGACCTTGCCGGTCTGGATCGCCGCGACCAGCGCCTTGACGGCGTCGGTGCCCTCGGCCGAGGGCGCCTGGGCGACGTCGGAGAACACCGCGCCTGACTGGATGCCGGCCACCGCCGCGGCGCTGGCGCCGTACCCGACGAGGAGCACGTGGTCGGCCTTGTCGGTGGTCGAGAGCGCGGTCATGGCGCCCTCGATGCCCTGGTCGGAACCGACGATCAGGTCCAGGTTCGGCATCGCCTGGAGCATCGTCTCCACTGCGGTCAGGCCGATCGTCGGGGTGAAGTAGGACTGGCCGTAGGTGACGACCTGGACCGGGCTGCCCTTGATGGCCGCGGTGAACGCGCCGTAGATGGCCGTGTCGAGGGAGGACGCCTTGATGTCGTACAGGTAGCCGACCTTGCACGGGCTCAGCTTCTTGGACGCGCACGCGGCGACCACCTGCTGTCCGAGCTGGGTGCCGATCGTCGTCGGCACGAACGTCACGTTGGCCGACAGGCCCGCGACCTGCGGAGCGGCGGTGCTGAGGCTCGAGCCGAGGATCTGGTCCATGTTGACGACCTTGATCCCCTTGGCGATCGCCTGCTTGACCAGCGAGACCAGACCGGTGCTCTCGATCGGCTGGGTGATGATGCCGTTGTACTGGCCGGAGTTGATGACGGTCTGCAGCTGGTCGTACTGCGTCTGCGGGTTGTTGTCGGCGTCGAAGACCTTCAACGTCGCCCCGTCAGCCGACGCGACGGCCTGCGCCGCTGCCAGCATCGGGGCGTCGTAGCTGTTGTCCACCGCGAACGAGAGGTAGGCGATGGTCGCCGCCTTGGGCGCGGACGAGGTGGCCGCGGCGGCCGATGCCGCCGGCGAGGAGGCCGCTGCGGACGAGGTGGCCGCCGCTGGCGCGCTGCTGCCACTGCTGCAGGCGGCGAGGCCGAGAGCAGCGGCGGCGAAGGCTGCCACGGCGGCGCCGCAGCGGAGAGACCGCGTTGCCGGGTTAGAAGGCACGGCTAAACTCCTTTGTGCTCGCTCACTGGGAGGTGGGTTAGCTGTTAGGCCGGTGGGCCGGGTGCCAGCCCGGTCCACCGGTATTTTGCTGCTGTCAACGGGGTTCGCGTGAAACGGACTAATGTCCGCAACACGGTCACTGAGCTTGATCGGAAGCGTGGCCGTTTCTTCGGCAGGTGTCAAGAGCTAATCGTGGGGCCGGGCGCAAATGAGACTGACCGGTAATGTCCGGCATGCGGACATGGCACCTTGTTGCGGGCATGACTGGCCAGGTCAGAACCGGGCGAGGGCCGAGCGGCGCACGCGCGAGCGGGACTTCAAGCCGTTGCCGCGATAGTTTCGGACATGTGTCCGCTAGACGGACAATGTACTTTACCGGGTTGTTCCGGGGATCATCGGGCGGGGTGGGCGGGCGCGATGGGATCAGGCGTGTCAGCGAGCGGCGTAGGGGGTGCCCACGGTGGGGCGGAGCCGGAGCGGAGGCGTGGAACACGCGACCGTTCGAGATGAGGCTTGGGGTTTTGCCTTGGGTGGCCGCGGGCTCGCGTGCGGGAAACCGGCGCGAGCCGGTACGCTACATGGGTGCCTGCCCGCGTGCGAGCGGGCCGCGCGGATGTAGCTCAATGGTAGAGCCCCAGCCTTCCAAGCTGGTCATGCGGGTTCGATTCCCGTCATCCGCTCCCATTTCAGGGAGCTTTAGCGCTCTTGATTTCTAATGTTGTCAGCCCTGCTAAGCGGGTTTATGCCCGAGCCAGCATCGCAAGCCGACCACCAGCTTAGGTTGCGCGTCGGCGCTGCCTCGTCCGCCGGTACTCCTCCACTGCTTTACGAGTGCTGCGCCACACCCCGTCCGCGCTCTGGACGGCATCGAGACGCCCCCGCTGCGCCGCCTGCCGGAGAGCAGCCAGTGACAGGTCCTTATCGACCAGGGCAGGCAGCGGGACCAGCCGTGCCGGTCCCGCCAGGGACGGAACGATGAAGCGGTTGAGGTTGTCGTACATGGCGCGGGCCAGGATTTCCCCCAACGGCCCGTAGTCTCCGTCGTCGGCTCGCTGCAGTGCGGTGAGGTAGGCCGGCCGCTGCTGTTTGAGCACGATGATCGGCGGATAGCCGAGCCTTACCAGGAACAGGTTCAGCAGCAGGCGGCCGGTACGGCCATTCCCGTCAATGAAGGGGTGGACCTTCTCGAAGCCGTCATGCAGCCGGGCCAGGATCTCAGGGAGCGGAATGCCGCCTTCGCCGTGGATCTCCCCCGCGGCGGCGGCATTGGCCTCGTCGATCCAGTCTTGCACGCGCGCCGGGACCAGCGGCCAGGACGGCGGTGCCATGCCAGCGCCGAACGGCCGGATGTCATGCTCGCGGAACATGCCAGGACCTTCCCGATCAGTCGCATCAGGGTGGGGCGCCACCTGCCATACCGGGCTCATCGCGAGAGAATGGACCTGGCGGACCTCGTGCATCGAGATAAGTCCCTCGGTGCGCCAGTCCCCCGGGTCGATCGCGTGGGCGTAGACCCAGCGGGCCGCGTTGCCGTACCCCTGGACTTCCATGTACTCCCGCAGAGGCTTCGCGCCCACCGCACGACCCTTATCCAGCAGAACCTCGACCTCGCGCAGGACAAGGGTGTTCCCCTCGAGAGCGGTCGAGTGGTGCGCCTCGAGGTGCCAGATGTCGGACCAGACGTACTCCGACTCCTTCGGCGACGGCAACCCGCCAAGACGGTCGTTGAGCTCCCCGATGGCTGAGTCAAGGCGCGCGTAGACCGTGGCACGAGACGGACGCCCCCTGGCCATGCGCACCCCCGGACTTGATACACCTATCAGCTAGCTAATGGATCTTATCAAGTTCGAGGCTTGGCAAGCCCCAAGCGCGGCCAATTGTTCTTATCAAGCCAGCTCTCGACAACGGCCGGGGCAGCAGCCGGACGCCGTGCCCGTTGCGTGCCCGATCCGACGGCCATCCGGGGTAAGCCGGGGTCATTGACGGGCACTCCAACACGTGGCTTGGCCTGCGCCGACGCAGCTCAGCGCGCTCAGGCTCGTAGCCTCCCAAGCTGGCCATGCGGGTTCGATTCCCGTCATCCGCTCTCCGAAGTTAAAGTTAGTCGATATATTTCGATTTTTGCATCGATTTTTTAGCATGTGGCCTTCCGTCACGTGCCCGACGACTTGAACACGTGCCCGACGACTTGAAGCCGCGCCCGCCTCTTGGCGTCGATACGGGCGCCTGACCCCGTACGCGCCGGCAAGATACTCCCCGGGATAGATACCATCGTTTGTGATTCACTCATTTCTGGTTGTATCATTTTTGGTTGTATCGGATCCGGTTGGCTTGAGGGCGAGGCGATGGACGAGTTCATTGGCCGGAGGCACGAGCTTGAGCTGCTCAACCGGCTACTCGGCCGGGCGATCGGAGGAGGGCGGGCCGGACGCCCCGGCCGGGCAGTCCTCATCCGCGGTCGTCGGCGGGTCGGCAAGTCCCGCCTGGTCGAAGAGTTCATCGACCGGGCGGGCGTCCCGTCGGTCTTCTTCACTGCGTCAGGACAGCCCAGCGTCGAGGCGGACTTGGCGCTGTTCGCCGAGGCGGTGCTTGAATCCGACATCCCTGACGCTGGCCTCTTCCTCGGTCAGGCACCGACGACATGGGACGCGGCACTCCGGCTGCTCGCGCGCT
>Ga0335074_10009308_pt1 | contig 13708 bp, 5 predicted proteins | sample Lox_Sample_23_FD_206715 | JGI IMG/M metagenome (GOLD analysis project Ga0335074, IMG submission 206715) | Soil microbial communities from Loxahatchee National Wildlife Refuge, Florida, United States - Lox_Sample_2.3 | ecosystem: Environmental > Terrestrial > Soil > Wetlands | place: USA: Florida...
AGTTTCAAGCTTAGTGTCCTCGCCTCGCTTCCCAAGCGAGATCTCAGAACCCAAAAACCGGTAACTCTAATATTCTGTGACGGCACGGAACCAGGGTGCACAAGCAAGCGGTGTGAATAGCTTTAACCACTCGGCCAACTAGCCAAAAAAGGCACAATATTAGAGTTAGCAACTCTAATAGCTATTCTACTATATAACGTAACGCCCAACCGGCCACCGCGCAGCTAGTCCGTAACAAAAGGGGGGTTTGGTTGTTAACATATAAGAGGACTTAAGCCTACAATTTAGTATAAGATGTTAAGGACTTTTTAGGCTTTAAAACATATTTTCCTATATAGGATAATACTGCAGTAAGAGTAGTAGGTAGTTGAATATTAGTATTAGCCATCCACCCTATTATAATAACTAGTACATATTAGTTCAAGGTCCCCTAGTTTTAAGCTGGAGAAAACAACTAACTCTTATTGTTGATTTTACTAGTAACAACTAGGTCTGTAAAGAGCGGTTTAGGGAAATAAAATCGGCAAGTAAGGGGTTCATCTAAGTCTTTCTTCTTTTACAAACAATAAGGTGCTCGACAAGCAAAATGAATTTGGAGTTGATTTAAGAATGCTGCAAATTGATTAGATGTATTAGCAACATCTATTAGGGCAAGAAAAGCAGGATTCTAGGCGTCAGGCAACTACAACTAGTTTGGATTTCAAGCCGTAATTATTTCACCCTAATACTAGGCAAAGTTAGCTTGTAATTCGGGCGTCTCCTAATCTAAGGGTAGTGCTCTACGAATCTAAAAGAGGCTATGAGAGTAGCTAGTACTACAGGCCTGCCACTCAAAGCAGTCCTAAAAGTCGTTAAATTCTAAAAGTAGGTGGAGGACACAATCCATAAAAGCTTGTAAACGAATAACAAAGTAGTAAGCAATAATATGTGGGTTGTTTTAGACCTTGTCCTAGATGAATTTACGCTAGGTATAATTATCTGCAATAGCTGAAAAGCTAGGAAAGTGCTAATAGAGGTCTTGCTACTATATATTAGCTGCATTAAAGGTTAAAAAAACAGGCGACATACTAGGCGAGAGAAAGCGGGCTTGGGCTTGCAGGTGATAACTCTTATTCTTCTAAAACGGGCGTGTCCCTGTTAAATGAGAACCTTGCTGTACAATTTAAGGGAGGATAGCCTTATCTGCAAGTAATGCTTCTACAAGCTCATCCTAGTTGAGATCCTTAAGACCGAATGCCTTTTAGACATAAAAACAGGCTGAACTGTTTGCCTTTTAATAATAAGCACATAAAAGCGTTACAGGCTAAAAGTTACAGACCAACTTACCTTTTACCGTATAAGCATATTAAAAACTAAAAACTGCTAGTAAGGGTGCTAGCCAAACCTCCCGTCCTTAAAGCATATTAAATGCTAGGCGTAATCAATCAAATCCACCTTTTATTGTTAAAGGGCGTTAAAATCAGCCTGGCTAGTTAGGTATAAGGTTGGGAAGGCTATAGCAAAAATCCTATCTTTTTTAGACGCTTCATCGATTGGGGTTTGTCGAATAGAGGGTGCCAAGAGGACTCGAGGTAAAAAATTCTAGCCCGAAATCTCGTTTAAGATTAAATCTACTTCTATAGTATTAATATTAAGATTTAAGACTATAGATTGAGCGTTAGGAGGGGGGAGCTCAAGGACTAGCTGGTCTAGCTGGTCTTAAGGTAGGACTAGCTAATCTTAAGGTTGAACTAGCTGGTCTTAAGGCTCTTAATTAACAATCGCTGTAAACAACGTAGAGACATCTCCATCAACTAGAAGAGTATCAATACGGTCTAAGGAAATCGTAATATAGCAGTAATTAGGGTGGTAGACCTTTAAATACTATAACTAAGTGATTATACGCTTTTTACGGACCTAGAAATCAGACTGGAACTGGCGTTGGAACTGTAAATCACCTTCTACTTGATTCAACGGCCGTAAAACTATAACATCCAACTTGAAAGGCAAATTAGGCAGCATGTTAACTGTCTTGACATTGTTCTACATGAAACTTACACAATGTTCTAAATAATAATACTAGTAGCCCTAGTAACAATACACTATTATTTGCACATGCAACCAGGCAATAATTATTTCTTCAATCTGGGTAAGTTCTAGCAGATAGGCCGGAATATCCCCTAAGTCCATTTCGTTGTCCGCAAACATTAAAAAAGGAGTTTTATTACCCTTATCTCAATTGAAACAGCAATAGCAAACGTTATCCTTTAAATCCATTGAAAACCACCGTTCTTTACACTAAATATAAGTCTCCATCTCTACTGCCGCTATTACTTTATTGAAGTTTTATATGGACTGCTATTAATTAGCAGGGAGAAAGCTTAGGGCTTAAGGTTGTACAGGTAGCATGGGTGCCCGGATGGAGGTAGGTTGTAGTAAAAGTAGGTTTGGTTCTAGGCGTGGATTAGGGGGTATAGTAGGTGCCTGGATTAAGGGTTCAAGTCGTAGTAAAGGTAGGTTTGGTTCTGGGCGTGGATTAGGGGGTATAGTAGGTTTAGGTCGTAGTAAGGGTATATTAGGAAGCAGTATTAAAGGTTCCAGACGCAATTCGAGTGGATTAGGAGGAGGGATAGTAGGTTCCAGACGTAATATTAAAGGTTTTAAGCGTGTACTAACTGTAGCACGTTTCTTATAAGGGACATTAGGATCTAATAGCTGTAAAGCCTTTCTTTTCGACTTTGATTTGTCCTAACAAGTAATGCAAGTCTTAAAGACTTTACTACCTAGTTTGGCGGATGCATTAGCAAGAAAGGATGAGAGTGGGAGCTTAAAGATACAAGCAGAGCAATATTTAGAATCCATTTTGAAGGTAAATAAAAAGAATTGTAAATACAAATGCGTTTGAAAGTTGAAATTGAAAAAATCATAGATGTGGAGATTGCAATTAGGTGATCGAGTTTTTTTTCGTCACGTGATGAAAATCGAGCCCCAAGAGAAATTTATATATAGAATTAGGTCACGTGGGCGGGCAGGGGGTCTAAGTGTAAAAAGCTACGCTTAATCATATGATTTTATAGGGGACCACGGAACCCCACCACAGTAGATGACTACGACGATTTAAACGATGATAGAGAGGTAGTAGGCAAACGTACGACAATACAAGCTTAAGGGCAAGCTTCCTATAAGGGGGGGGGGGTGATGTGACAGTTTATCACATGCATGCAGCTACAGCTGTCTCAAACAAGGGGCAGTTCCTAGGGGCTGCGCCCTTAGCAGACAGCTTATGTATATAGAGAGCTACACTCCTCCCTTCCTCCCCTCTTCTTCTCTCCTTAGTTTAGTATCTTCAATTAGTGCAATCTACAAAGCTCCCTTCAATTAAATAGCATTTTGTACGTGCCGTCACACCTACTAGCTGTCAATTTCGCGCCTAGCGCTATAGTCAACAATAGCCCTTAATTTCCAGGAAATTGCTAGCGTGTTAGCCCTAATCGTTAAGGGCGAAGTTTAAGGGTAATAGTCTATGCGTTTTGTTTGTAAGATTCAGTTGGGGTCAACTTAAGTCCCCAACTTGCTGCGTCTGTATCCTATATGAATGTTGGTTTGAGTTGTCTAGTTAGGTATCTTTGAGTTCCTTCCTAGGAACTGTAGTGTTAGGTAGAGCTTTAGATAATGTTACAAACTCAGTCAATAAGTAGCACTAGGACGCTGCGAATAGGCAAAGCTGATGCTATTAGTAGTCTTATAATATAAGAATCTAAAGTTGAAGGAAGAAGAAGAAGAAGACACTAGTTTACAGGCGGGTTTATATGCCCCTTACAGGTTACATGTCGCTTACAAACCGTCTGTAAACCAAGTACTAACAGGCTATAGCTAACCGCCTATAAACCCCTATTTGTAAGGGCAGCTTGGGGCCCCTGCTCGGGCCGTTGCGGACCGTTACCTGGTTTGCAGTCTGTAACATAAGATGTGTTAAATAAGAGGGATAATAAAGGAGAATGATATTATAATTAAAAGCAAGTTGCTTAAACTTATTTGTCTTATAAGATTCTACACTATCAAATAATAACAATTTATAACAAGATATAGAGGAACTTTTAGTATTCTTAATAAAATGTTTAAGGAAGTTAACGCCAATCTGATTGTTTGTATATCTAGTATCGCTTATATTAATAATCGTCTTTGGGTTAAGATTAGTATTAAACTAGTTATCCATTCGCTGTTTCCTGTTGATAATAATATAAGGAGGGATTGTATTACTAACAGCAGAGATTGATTTGATAATTGTATTTATTTTGCGATTCTTAGGACTGTTAAAGAATAGCTGCAAATATATAAGTATGCATTTGTATTTTATTGATTGATTGATTGATTAATTGATTGATTCTTCATTTACTATTTCGGCTTGTAAAGCCATGTTAGAGTACAATATATTTAAGTGAAGGAAACCCTTTAAGGAATAAAACCGCACTTCTATTACTCCGATTAGGAGTCTGTGAAGGACATCTAATTGAACTAGTATTAATAGCGTATAGTAGTAGTAGCTACCGTGCGAAAGACCTTAGAACGAGAGAAAGAGAGAAAGGGAGGAAGAGGGTGAGTGTTCTACTAGCTGCTAATGTTGTCCCATAGTAGTTCGCGTGCGAGGTGGAATTGGGGGAGTATGTTGAGGCCTATAAGCCACAAAACGGCTTTCTTAAGGCTAGCAGCGTTTGTAAGTATTAAGTTGAGGTCGGATGAGGGGCTAAGATTCTTGTTAGAGCAATTAATATCTAGATAGAAGAGTACAACGTGTTTGACAAACTGATCTGGGTATCTACACGTGCAGTTTGGGGATACATTTAGGACTCTTTGTTGTACTAGGAACACGTTGAATCCTATCTTTTTAGTATGAAGTTGTATAGCTAAGGAGCTTTCAGCCTTATATAGGTTTTCGTGGAAGCAGTAGTCCTTTAAGGTGTTATCTTATACGTGCACTATAACCCTTTTGTCTAGTAGGACCTTGTTCCTTTGCCTCATCTAGTTCCTTGCCTACTAGCTATAAATGGTCTTATTGATTTAGGATTAGAGTGTAGCAGTTTAGCCTTAAGTGTTTGTACAAAGAAGCTTTTAATACCAAGTGAGCTTTTAAGCACTTAGGGTAGTAGGGTGGCGCTGTGTGCGTCCCTTATTGCCCTATAGCTGTCTTTAAATTTGTTTGCAAGTAGAAGTAATAAGTCCTTCTTTAAGGGAGTTCTACTTCTTAAACTAGTATTATGCTTAGAGTTTAAAAAAGTAGTCTCATATAAGGAGGACACCTATTTCTAATTCTAGCAATAAGATAGGTGTAGCTCTATAAGCTCTAGCAATTGTTTAAAGGTACTAGTTCTAGATTACTTTGAGTAAGCGGATTAGGGAGGGCTTTGTAGCCTCTTTCCCTTTAAGCGAGAACTAGATTGGTGCTTTATATGCTAGTACAAGTCGTACGACTACTATGTAGACAAGTTTGGATTTTTTAAATGTAGCTCTCTAAGTTGATATTGCAATCCAAGTTAAAGTGTTAGTTTGATGTTCCATTTTACTTTAAATCCTTTATATATAAAGGCCCTATTAGAGTTTTAAGTCTATTTCAACTCCTAGTATTTAAACGTAAGCTTTTAGAAAGACCTTTATTGCTTTAAACAATATAGTTGCTTTAAAGTTGAATTTTTTAGGATGTTAAGTAAGGTAGATGAGTTTGTATTTAATAAGAGAGAATGTAGCCTTATATTTCCTAGCTTATTTGTAATATTAGCTGTAAATCCTAATTAGTGCGATATAGTTGTTTTTAGTTGAGTTGCTTTAAGCAAGGATATTTATATCGTCTACAAATCTTATAGCACTTAATTGGAGTCTAAAACTGTTGTATATTCGTACGAGCTCCTTATTAAAGAATAAGAATAAGATAGGTAAGATTAGAAAGCCTTATAAGATCCTACTTTAAACTAAATGAAGATCTAATTCTTTAAAGACAATTTAGAGGGTGCTTTGTTTATCTTAAAGGAAGCTTTCTACCTAGTTAATAATCCAAGTAGGGATTCCATACTAATAGAGGATGTAAAGTAGCTAGGGGTAGGAGACATAATTAAATGCGCTTATTACGTTAAGATAGAGCATGCTAGCTACCTATTAATTTTTATAGTTCTAAATAGTATGTATTTGTTCTTGTTACAGGCTAGCACTGTGGGCGCCGGGTGGCTAATGCCCCCCGTTACAGTCTGTAAGGATCGCGGGACCTACTGACAGGCTACGCCCGTCCGTCGCTTATCACATAACCCATTTTCCTTATATATACTGCTTTCTGTATTGTAGATTTGCTTTTATCCATCATCCTCATTTATTATATACAGAATATACAGATTTTAGCACCTGACTGTAGCATTTTAGTAGCAATGCTCTTAAAGATCTAAGTGTACCTTTAAGAGCTAGTTATATAAGTCTCTCTATTGTTTTAAGAGCACTATTCGAAGTCTCTTTATTGTTTTAAGAGCACCATTTAAAGTCTCTCTATTGTTTTAAGAGCACTATTAAAAGCCTCTCTATTACCTGAGAGCACCATCCGTCTATGTTTACAGACCCCCTTGCAGAGCTTGCTAGTCAACTACAAGCTTTCGTCCGCACCGAGCACCCCTTCATCATCGACCTCGATTTAGCAACCCTACAATCAATCGAGTGGCACGTCTGTCCGTCAAACCTATTACCAGCTTTATTTTCTTAAGAAAGGACCTCCCAATTGGACGCGCAACCCCCCAAATTACCGCCCTACCTAGTAGAGTGGGCAGAGTCCCAAACCCACCTTCGTTTAGCAGTCCGGCAATTCCAGAGACTCCTAAAACAACAAACTGCTCTAGGAACTGATAGCGCGGTGCCACCAGCCTCTAAGTCACACGCTAATTCCCTTACAGACCGGAATAGTCCAATTACGGCCCCTATTAGCTCTGCTGGCATAGGAGAACTGCTTCCTACTAAGACGCACTAAACCGTCAGCTAGGAGACTACTACTATGTCGGGCTCTTCTAATTCGTCTATGGGCTAGGGAACCCCCCACCTTAGCGCTAACGGACGTTAGGACTTCTATTAGGAGATTATGCAAATGGTAATAGATCTCCTTGATCAGCATGAACGCTAACAGCAACTGTCTCAGCCACCAGCTGGTCCTATAGATCTTACAGGTCGTACAGGATCTACTACTAGCACTAATACTACCACTTAGGTCGCACTAAAGGCCTTGGAAATTGGCTATTTCTTCCCGAACATGCTACTAGACTGGGGAGACAAGGATATCGTTGAAAAGGAAGGCAAGTTATACTATTAAAACGTGTATAGCTTTACCAATCGGATCCGAGTGGCTACTGAAACCTAGGATCCTATTAAGGTTAAGCAAGTGCTTGACATATGCCTTCGTAGAGAAGCTGAGCTCTAGTGGAACAACCAGCTTGACGACGTCTTACGGGCTGGATATCTAGCCACCCTAGGCGTTAAAAGGTTCTGTACGGCCTTAGAGATCCGCTTTCAGCCACCACCGTCTGAAGCCCTAGCCAAATACAATGCCACACGATATTCAGTTGAAGACTGCCGTTCCTGACGGTCAATCACTGAGTTTGTTGCCACATTGGAAGCTGCTGCTAAGGCTTGCAGTCTTAGACCTACTACAGCCGACCCGCAAAAGCGCTGTCTAGTCATCCAGGTTTGGATGCACCTCGACCTAGCACTTTGGGAGACTGTAAATGAGCCGTCTGAGGACTTATCCCTAGATGAATTCATAAAAGTCCTCTTATGGAAGCAAAACAACTAGTTCGACTAGTATCCACTATACAGCTCGCAGCCACACCAGCTTCTACGCCACTAATTTGAGCAGCGCCATCAACTAGCTCTGCCGTTCACGCAAGGAATCACCTGGCACCCTACTAGTACTAGACAATCACTAGCCCCTATCTCGCCCCCAAGCCGTCCCAGTCAGTTGGGCTACTTCAATGTTTAGAACAACTAAGGGGCTAGACCTTCATATCAGCCAAGCACAACCTACCAATATAGGTCTCAATCCAATTGGCCTAGCACAAACGCTACTAATCAACAGGTCCAATATCAAAGTCCCAGCTAGACTTAGGTCTAAGACTGGAACTAGGACCCTAACCGACCTTAAAGACAGCCTTTCAGCCCTGCTAATGCTTAGAATACACCTTACAGCTAGGGCAACCGCACCTTCTTCCAGCCAAACTCTAAGGTCCCACCAGATAATTTCAGACCATCCGGCCAGCGAGCTTTCGCTGCTGTTCCCTATAACGAAGAGACCTATCCGGCAGACCTACTACCTAAAGAGCCTATTCCGGGGCCTGAAACTAATGCTATAGAACCGTCAGGCTACTAGATAGAGCCCTTAAACGCTGAGGACGCTCTGCAGCTTGAAGCGTACAATGAAACGGATGCCTACTATAGTGCGTACAATGAAATGGACCCGCCAGACACCACAGCATATTTCACTAAGGTGGAGACTAGTCTACAAAGCAGCCAGTCTAGTCCAAAGAGTTGCTAGTTCACCCAAAAGGGTTTACAGCCCAGTTTACAGCCTTATTTGTAGGAAATTCCGACCAATTACGCCTATAAACCTATAAGGAACTATCGTACACTCTTACCGGCACTAATTTATAACTGCTATAAGTGCTAGGCATCGTTCACGTTACAGACGAAGCTTTTTAGACACTTAGACTGTTGCCTTTATAGCAATACAAACGAAGAACTACTAGTTACAGCCTAAACTGCAACTGTTACAGACGAACCTACCTGTAAGAAGCTTTCTAACGCTCTACCACTTAGCATTAGGACTGGTATGGGATATTGTGGCTTCACCTACGCTATGGCACCCGTCCGTCTATCTAAGGATGCAAAAGTAGAGCCTTATTGTTTCAATACAGGCTGCTCTGCCTCCCTTATCGACCGGCAATTCTTAAACGCCTAGGATCCGTCCGCTAAGATCCGGCTTATAGCTAGCCTATTAAAAATCAACGGAATTGCTGGAAATTAGCATACAACAGCTGAATACGTAATTGCCACCTTACAGGTCCTAGGAAAAGACAAGGACGGCCCGGTAGAAGCCGTTATCACCTGTAAGCTACACGTTGTCGACCATTTAGATGCTAACATCCTAGTTGGAACAGACGTTATGTTGCCTGAAAGGATAAACATCTTGCTCTCAGATAAGATTCTACGAATTAGTACTTGCAACGTTAATGTCCCAGTCCAGCTACGGGTCCGCGCCGGCTACTAGCAGCACCTCTTCCTAGTGCATGCTAAAGCAACAACCCTTATTCCACCACGATCGACTAGTATAGTCCCAATCCACTTGTTATCAGTTACTACCAACTAGGACTTCCTATTTGAGCCTGTCAAGCTCGACCACCTATCACTATTCTCCCACGTTATAAACGCTACTGTTAGAGGCGTCTTAGTGAAGAATAGCACTAGCAGACCTATTAAAATACCCTGGAACATGCAATTAGGCCACCTATAAGAGCTAGGCACCGAACAAAGCCTAATAGCGTTAGCTTTCCTTAGAACTACAGACTAAGACCTTGCTGCAATAGCAGAGCAGCTACTACGCTAGCGTCATACAAGCTGGTTTACCAAGGCAATTGCTATGCTTGCAGCTACATACGCAGTAGCTCCTAAACTTACAGCTACTCCTAGCCGTCTTACAGCTGCTCCTACAGTCGCTTCTAGACCCGAAACAGTCCTACCTAACGGAGTTACTATTTACAGTCCGTCAAACAGCTTAGACGTCGCTAAGCTTGTTAAAGTTGTTGACGAATTCCTAAAAATATAGAATAATGCTAGGACCTTTATTGATATTCTACAAGACAAGTGGATGAAAATTCTACTACGAAGCAACTAGGAGAATAGGGTGCTTGCAAAAGCCCTTAGAGTCTACCCTTTAAGCATTAAGGACAAGAAAATAGTGGACAAGACCTTTAATAAACTCTACGAATAAGACTGAATGTCTTAGAGTACTACTGCAACTCCATTTTCCTACCCTGTATTTGTCGTCTGGAAGACTCTACCTTTTAGGGAGCGAAAAGGCCGAGCAGTTGTTGACATCTACAGACTCAATTAGATCTCCCAGACCGATTCCTACCTGTTACCGCTCTAAGCGGACATAATAGCAGCTGTATAGGGCTGTAAATACATTACGGTTGTTGATTGTGCTTCCTTCTTCTACTAGTAGCAAGTCCACCTGTCCGACTGTTACAAACTGACAGTTATATCCTACTACGGTTAGGAACACTTTAATGTCTGCGTTATAGGCTTTAAGAACAGCCTAGTATACGTCTAATAACGCATAGACATTCTATTAAGGGACTATCTATAGGCCTACGCCTATATTGACGATGTAGTTATTGCCTCCTACACGCTTAAGGAGCATATTTAACACTTACAGGTGATATTTCGATTATTCTTGTCTGTTAGGATCTCTATCAACCTGTTAAAGGCCTTTGTTGGTTTCCTATCAATCTAGCTGCTAGGACAACATGTTAACTCACTCGGCCTGTCTACTGCAACTAAAAAGCTAGAGGCTATTGCTAATCTTAAGTTCCTAAGGACCCTCTAGCAGCTTAAGACCTATTTAGGCCTTACTAGCTATTTATAGTAGTACGTCCCATTTTATGCTGCTGTTGCTAGTCCGTTATAGGACTATAAGACTCTCTTACTTTAAGACGGCCCGTCTGCTAGCCCATAGAGGAAGTCTTTTTCCTTAAAAGCCCTATTAGACGACCTTACACCTGTAGAAATAGAGTCCTTTAAGACACTCTAAGAACTACTTACCAACCCCTAATACCTAGTCCATTTCGACCCTTCCTGCTAGCTGTACGCCGACGTTGATGCTTCTAAAGCATTTAGAATTAGAGCTGTAGTCTACTACGTCAAAGACGACGACTCTAATGCTATAGCAGACTGTAGCAACAATTCTAAGGCCCTACTAGCTACAGCTACAAAGCCTGCCTATCCGAAGAAATCTAGCATTAAGCCTATTATGTTTTTAAGTCGCAGGCTCTTGTTAGCAGAGCACTGCTACTAGCCTACTAAATTAGAGATAGCTGGTCTCGTCTGGGTCTTATAGAAGACCTAGCACATAGTTGAGTCCTCTAAGCTGCCCGTACGGATCTTTACAGACCACGGGGCTTCTCTAAGTATTGCTAAGCAGTCGTTATTGAAAACTACAAGTACAAAACGTTTAAACCTCCAACTAGTCTGTGCGTCTAAGTATATCTAGCACTTCAACGTCGAACTGTGCTATAAGGAAGGCAAGTCTAATATAATTCTAGATGCATTATCCTAGCTCCCTAGTCTTAGTCCTACTGTAAGGGATATAGAACTAGACTTTGCTGCTAAAGATATAGCTTTTGCGGACCTAGCTTTCGCCAACCTAGCCGACCTTCTTACAGCATACAACTATACAGCCACCCTAGTAGAAATGTCGGACAGCTTTAAGCAACAGTTACTTGAAGGCTACTAATAGGACCCTAATTACAGTCGAATTATTAGGGTTCTTAATGCTAACAGTAACCTTACAGACGAGAATAGGGCTGCTATCCCATTTATAAAGGACAAAGATGGCCTGATTTGGCACACTAGAAACGACGTCCTACAGCTTTATATCCTATAAAGCCTAGTTGGTGAAGTCCTAAAAATCGCCCATATAGACGTTAGACACCTTAGAGCAGATTAAACCTTCAAACGGGCTGCTAGTTCCTAGTATATCCGTCGTCTCAGCTAGCACGTATAGGACTTCTTATACTACTACCCGGGTTGTTTAGTCTTTCAGACCTGTTAGCACCTACCTTACAGGTCGTTACAGCCTATCCAAAGCCTAAAAGTGCTATTTCATACAATCACTATCAACTTCATCCTTGCCTTGCTAAAGTTAAAGGGAGGTTTCAACTGTATTATATCTGTCACTTGCAAATACTCTAAAAGAATCACCTTAATCCCTAGGAAAAGCACTTGGAGTGCCAAGTAATAGGCTGAAGCCCTACTAGAGCGCCTTTAAATAGCGGACTAGGGTCTACTGAAAGTGATTCTCTCAGACTGAGACTGTAAGTTCCTATTGCAGCTTTAGTTAGCCCTATTTGAGCGCCTTAAGGTAGATCTATTCTATTTTACAGCCTACTACCTACAAACGGACGGGCAAAGCGAACGGACCAATCAAACGGCAGAGACTATACTACGCTTTTTCCTAGCCATAATAGAGGATCCTGCTAAATGGACCTGTTGTCTTCTAAGAATCCAATTGGTCCTTAATAATGCCCGAGCCTACTTTACGGACTAGACCCCTAACGAAGTTGCTTACAGATTTACCCCTAACTTCGTCTTTGACTATACAACAAACCTTAATATCAACTTCCTAGCAGTACGGGTTAATGCTGCTAACGCCTTAGACTTTGCTGCTATAAACATGAAGTTCTACTACGACTATTGCTATACACCTATATTCCTTGCACTTAATGACTGGGCCCTATTACGGCTATATTGTGGGTATAATATTCCGTCTGCAACTAACTGCAAATTAGACTAGCAGTATGCTAGCCCGTTTAAGGTCTTAGAACGGGTTGGAAGGCTAGCTTATAAGCTTAAGATTCTAGACCACTAGAAAATCTATAACGTATTCACTATTGCCTAGCTCGAACTAGCACTAGAACCAGGATCCGACCCGTACGGTCGTCCTATTCTTAAAGAACCTAGTCCCGTCGAACCAAGTATAAATGCGTACGAAGTTAAGCGAATACTAGACAAACAGGTAATACGTAAGGGTTGTAGGTTCTTGATATAGTACCAGATTCAGTGGAAAGGATGGGGTTTAGAGTATGATTGGTGGTACTGGATGTAGGACCTTAAAGACTGTTAGGAACTAATCGAGGAGTACGAACAGCAGATGCAACAAAGCAGGTTGTAGGCTGATAGCTCAACGTGGGCGTCGAGCTTTGTCTGAGCCGGGCAGGTTGTTACAGGCTAGCACTATAGGCGCCGGGTGGCTAATGCCCCCTGTTACAGTCTGTAAGGATCGCGGGACCTACTAACAGGCTACGCCCGTCCGTCGCCTATCACATGACCCATTTTCCTTATATATACTGCTTTCCGCACTGTAGATTTGCTTTCATCTATCATCCTCATTTATTATATACAGAATATACAGATTTTAGCACCCGACTGTAGCAGTTCTATTAGTAAGTTGAGTGTAATAATTGTGTTTCTTCTTAAACGAGCACCTATTTGGAATTTAAGGAGTAAGCTGTAGTTTTTAGTAAGGGTAAAAAGCTAGGAGGCAACAATCTGTTTAAGGGCTTTCTTAAGGGATTCTAGTAGAGCAATAAGGTAGTAGGAGTTAACCTTAATGTAGTCCTTATCTTTTCCCTGCTTTTTTAAGGTGATTGTATAAGCCTTCTTAAACTTTAAAAGGTGATATTTAAGTGTAAGGTAAGCTTGGAATAAGTTGGTAATAGTTTGCAAGGTAACCTTAATCGATTTTTAAATAATAAGGTAGGGGATCCTAGTAATCCCTAATGCCTTTAAGGGCTTTAGCTAAAGGATTACTACTCTTATTTTGTTTGTAGTAAGTTGGCCTTAGTTGGAGAGCTACTATGAATAAGCGTATCCTTTAATGTCGTTTAAGTTAGCGTTTAATAGGGGGGGGAAAAACTTTATACAAAATACTTGTTCC
>Ga0335074_10009309_pt1 | contig 13708 bp, 8 predicted proteins | sample Lox_Sample_23_FD_206715 | JGI IMG/M metagenome (GOLD analysis project Ga0335074, IMG submission 206715) | Soil microbial communities from Loxahatchee National Wildlife Refuge, Florida, United States - Lox_Sample_2.3 | ecosystem: Environmental > Terrestrial > Soil > Wetlands | place: USA: Florida...
GTCTGCAATCCGCGATAAGATTCCTCGATGACCGCGTGCTGGGGCTCGAGTTGCCGGACCCAGTGGAGAAAGTGGATGTCGCGGATGGCGCCCGGCGCTTCCTTGATATTGGGCTCCAGGTGATAGACGGTGTCATTGAACTTCGTATGCCGCTGTCGAACCATGGCGGTGAGCCGTTGCGTAAGCGTGCGGGCCTGGCGGCGATAGAACGCAGCGAGCTTCTCTTCGAGCGTGCCGAACAGGCCACGATCACCCGCAAGAAAGCGCAGATCGAGCAGGCTGATGTGCAGCTCGATGTTCTGCTCGTTGAGCTGGCAGCACTCGGCGGTCGTCCGCACCGAGTGGCTCGCCCGTAGTCCGGCGTCCCAGAGCGACCGCAGAAACTCCGAGACCGGCTCTTTGATTCCTGCCATGTCTGCATCGCTCTCGAACAGCAGAATCAGATCGATGTCGGAGTGCGGAAACAGCTCGCGCCTTCCATACCCTCCCACGGCGGCAACCGCAAATGGGGCCGGAATCTTCGGAGCGAGTATCGTTTCGACGCCCGGAATTACCAGGGAATCGACGAGATTGGTGCGGCTTTCGAAATAGGCGAACGGATCGTGCTGCGGCGCCTGCGGGACGGCTTCTTTCAGCAACGCTAGAGCGCCGCCTCGCCGGTGTCGTCGTTGCGAATGCGAATCGCCTCCAGCACGTCGTAGATGAAGATTTTACCGTCGCCGATCTTGCCGGTGCGCGCGGTCGAGGAAATGGTGCGCGCGATTTCCTCCATCCGCGCATCGGGAACCACTGCCTCAATCTTAATCTTCGGCAGCAGGTCTACTTCGTATTCCATGCCCCGATATACTTCGCGATGTCCTTTCTGACGCCCATGCCCCCGCACCTCCGAAATCGTGAGCCCGTCCACACCGATGTTCTTCAGTGCCTCTTTCACCTCATCCAATTTATGCGGCTGGATAATCGCTTCAATCTTCTTCATAGGCTAGATGCTATCGCTAGGCGCCATTCTGACACTCGACGGCTCGTTAGGCATCGAGGTTGTATCCTTCCTCGCCGTGCATGCTGAGGTCAAGACCTTCAATCTCCTGATCCCCGGAGACCCGCAGGCCCACCGTTGCATCCACAACTTTCAATATGATGAGCGTCCCTCCGATCGCCAGGCCCCACGAAATCAACACGCCCACCAACTGGTTCCATACCTGCCCGGGGTTCCCATCGAGGAGCCCCAGTGGAAGCAGTTTCCCCGCCGCGTCCTTCAGTCCGTCATTGATCGCCTTGGTGGCGAACACGCCGGTGAGAATCGCGCCCAACGTGCCACCCGCGCCATGCACGCCGAACGCGTCCAGCGTATCGTCATAGCCGAATCTGTTTTTCACAGTAGTCACCATGAAGAAGCAAAACAGGCCGGCAAGAAATCCGATCAGCAGGGCGGGGAAGGGTGCAACGAATCCCGACGCCGGTGTGATTGCTACCAAACCCGCCACCGCGCCCGAGATGCCACCGAGCATGCTCGGCTTACCATTCTCGAGCCATTCACCCAGCAGCCATCCGAGTGTGGCCGCGGCCGCTCCGAAATGCGTGGCGACAAACGCGCTGGTCGCGAGCGCGGAGGCCGCCACCGCGCTTCCCGCGTTGAATCCGAACCAGCCGACCCAGAGCATGCACGCCCCAATCAGGCTGAGCACCAGGTTGTGGGGCTTCATGGGCTCTTTGGGAAAGCCGACGCGCTTGCCCAGCCAGAGCGCGCAAATCAGGGCGCTCACGCCCGACGTGACGTGCACCACCGTGCCGCCGGCAAAATCGAAGCATGGAATTTTCCCGCCCAGAAATGCGTTCAGCAGTCCGCCTTTGCCCCACACCATGTGCGCCATCGGGAAATAGACAATGGTGGACCATAGGCACGTGAACAGCAGCATGGCGCTGAATTTCATGCGCTCGGCAAATGCGCCGGAGATGAGCGCCGGCGTGATAATGGCGAACATCAACTGATAAATCATGTTGGTTTCATGCGGAACGGTTGCGCCGTAATCCGCATTGGGCGCGGCGCTTACGCCCCGCAGAAACAAATAGTGGAAGCCGCCAATAAACGGGTTCCCTTCGGCAAAGGCGAAGCTGTAGCCGTAGACCGCCCAGAGCACGGTCACCACCGCCATCAGTACAAAGCTGTGCATCATGGTGCCGAGCACATTCTTGCGCCGCACCAGGCCGCCATAAAACAGAGCCAACCCGGGACCTGTCATCATCAGGACCAGGGCAGCGCTGGTCAGCATCCAAGCGTTGTCGCCGGGGCTGATGGCGGTGCGCGAATTATTTGTCTGCGCCGCCAACGGAGCGCCGCACAACGCGCAGCAAGTGAATAGAAATTTAACGACCCGGTTCATCGGCAACGTGGCTCGATTGTCTAAAGCCAAAGCGTAGCAATTCCGCGTGAGCGGGGAATGCGCAATTTTCTATCTGGGGGATTGAAATGTTTTATGTTGCGGGGAAGCGCTTGCTGTCTTTCCGCTTCGGTCGCAGGCCAACCGGCGGGAAATGACTAGCTCGATGGGTTGAATCGCGCAGCTCTGGTACGATTACCGCGCCGTCCGTTTCCCATGCAACTGCTCGGGAACATCCCTGACCTGTAACATCTTCGACATGTTGCCGCTCAAACCGCGCGCGGCGTCACTTCGCTGAAGCCCGTGCGGTGCAGCGATCTCAACCGGAATGCCAGCATGAGCAGCAATATGCCGAACAGCAGCGCATACGCACCCAGCCACCACACGATCACCAGCGCGCCGGCCAGCGGCCTAACGAAGATCAGAATGCCAAATGACACCGAAAGGATTCCGATCACGATCAACAGCCACTCGCCCGGCACGTGCCGCCGCAATCGAACCGCGGCTGCAATCTCGAGGGCCCCCGTCAGGATGGCCCAGACCGCCACCAGCGCAACCAGAAACGCCAGCGTCACGCCCGGAACAAAAAACGTGATCAATCCGATGATGATTCCGATCGCGCCTTCAATCAGGAACGATCCCCACGGCTTGTGTCCATGCAACGCGCGAATCGCCGATACAATTGCGAAGATCCCATCTACCAGCGCGTACGCCCCAAAAAGAATGACCAGCACCGCGAGGGTTATTCCCGGAAGCGCGAACGCTAAGATTCCAAAAACGATCGCCGCTACACCTCGCAGCGCCACCGCCCACCAGTTTCTTGCCAGAAGTGTTGCCATGACACGCTCCCTGCTGAAGGCGAGTAACACCGCCTAATCGCCGCCTCGTGTATTTTACAGGCCGATTTACCGAAACTATACAGGATTGCGCGTGTCTTGGCAATGAGGAGATGCCATGGCCAGTCAAGAAGGAATCAGTCAAGGCCAGACGGTAGGTCCCGAGTTGACGAAAAGCTGAAGACGGCCACTATTGCCGAGACGCTGACAAGAATCGAAGAGTGCTCGACGCTTCTAAAGCTTATTCGAGACGCCGATCTCGAATACATGCTGCGGCGCAGCGGTTTGCATACTCTGCTTGCGTCCAACAACGAATCGCTGGCCAATGTGAGGCTGCGCAATGCCGAAGAAGTCGAAGCGTTCCTGAATCATTATCTGCTGCCTGGAGCATTTGAGTCGTTCGATCTGCGGCGCGTTAAGAACGTGAAGAGCTTGGCCGGCGATACGCTCCAACTGCGCCCCGAAAATGGGAGCTTGCGAATTGGCGCCGCGCTGATCGTGCGATCCGACATCCCGTGCACCAATGGCGTGATACACGTCGTGACGACATGTACTTAGTCAGCTAGTTTCGTAAAGTGGCTGAGTACATCACCGCTGTAGCGCTGACATTCGTCCCCGTTGCGTAGGACAACGTCACCGACACCGATACTGACGCACCCGGAGCGAGCGATGAGCCCGTTACAGTCCAATATGGATTGCCGCCCCACGTTCCAGTAGGGCTGACCGCCGTCACGCCGGGAGAGATTCCGGTGAATACGAGCTGCAGCGGGCCCGCAAGCGCTTGCCCGCTGGTGTTCTTGATGGTCACAGTTTCAGTTCCGGTTTTCTTAATCCGGTTGTAGACCAAGCCGGTGCTCGAAATGCTCACCGAGCTGGTCACATTAGGCGGAGCTTGCACGGTGTACGAATCGCTGACCGGCTGCCCGGAGTTGCCGGCATTATCTGTCGCCCCAGAGCAGGTCGCAGTGAGGCTGCCGTAGCCTTCGCCGTTATCGCCCGTCACCGCGAGAGTGGCGCTGGTGGCGACTCCCGAAAGCGCGTCGGTCGTCTGGCACCCGGCCGTGGGTACCGAGTTATACGAATAGGTTGCGTCATTCGTCACGCCGGTCACCGTTACCACCGGCGGCGTCAGGTCAATGTTCACCGCCGCGGTGATCAACGCGCTGATGTTCCCGGCATTGTCGATCGCGCGCGCGTCCACCGTGTGCTGCCCTTGGCCGCTCACGTTTGTAGATACCGGGCTAGTCGAGCTGCTGCTGGGCGTGCCATTATCCACCCAATAACGGATCTGATTCACGCCGCTGCCGGAGCCATCGGTTGCCGAGATGCTCGCCTTCACGGGGGAGCTGTTGATCCAGCCGTTGCTATTCGGCATCGGTGTTAGAGCGATGCTGCCGGTAGGAGGCGTCAAATCCACAGGGGCGGGGGAGGGAAGCAGCAATACTCCGCTGATGGCGGGCAAGCTCAAGTTCACGTTGCCGCCGGAGACGCCATACGTATTGCCGGTCAGTACGTCGACCAGCGTGGTGCCGTCGGAATAATAGGCGCCCACCGGGATGGAAGGCGTGTTGGTGGACGGTCCGTTATTCAACGCCACGATGGCCGTCTGATTGCTGCCCACGCGCGCGTAGGCATAGGTATTCGGGGCGTTGCTCGACTCCTGCGTGTCGCCGGTCAGCAGGGTGACGAAGGTGCCGCTCGAAAGCGCTGGATATTGCTTGCGGATGTGGCCCAGTTTCGTGTAGAACGCGATGACGTTTTGATCCGGAGGTCCGTAGACGGTCGGGTCGCCAGGTTGATCGGTCCATGGATACGGCGCGCGAGTATACGGATCGCCCACCGGGCCGCTCGAGCCGCTATAGCGCGAAGGCGCATTGATGGCGGCTTCATCGCCATAGAAGACCGTCGGGGCGCCAATGTAAGTGAACTGGAACAGCGCCGCCAGTTCCAGCCGCTGCTTGGCCTGAACTAGCCCGTTGTCGCCTTCTTCGGTCAGCACATACAGCGCCCGATTGGTATCGTGCGAATCGATCAGGTTGAGCATCGAAAAGGTCGCGGTGAGCGGATAATCGTCGCGCACGGCGCGGTTCGCGGTATCGAACTGGCTGGGCGTCAACGGGATGATCGAATCGTTACCGTTATCGTTGTTATCCACCCAGCCGTATTGACCGCGCGCGAAGCCGGTGACGTTGCGGCGGAAACGGTAATTCATGGTCGAATCCATCTGATCTCCGGCGAGCCACAAGCTGGCATTAGGCCAGATTTCGCCAATCAGCGGTCCGTTCGGGTTGTAGCTCTTGGCATAGGGACGCAGAGCGTGCCAGTAAGAATTGGGGATGCTGGGCGCGCTATCGAAGCGCCATCCGCCGGCGCCCGCGTTGTACCAATGCAGCAGCACGTTATCGGGCGTTCCGCTGAAGAAGAACTGCTGCACGTCGGATTGCGATGTCACGAGAAGCGGCAGGCTGGTGAAGCCGTCCCAGCCGTTGTAGTCGGTTGTGGTGCACGGCACGTTATTGTCCAGGAACTGAAACCAATCGCGCCACTGCGAGCTGAGTGATTGGCAGGCGCCGACATCGGGGAACTTGTTGTACTCGTTGAAATAGATGCTATCGGAAGAGGCGTCTTCGAACGTTCCATCGAGAATCACGCGCATGCCGCGTTGATTCATCGCCGTGACCAGTGAAGTAAAAGCCGCATTTCCGCCCAACGCCGGATCGATGTTCAGAAAATCATCGGTGTCATACCGGTGATTGGAATTGCCATAAAAGATAGGATTCAGATAGATCGTGTCGAAGCCCAGGCTCTGGATGTAATCGAGTTCGTTTTGCACGCCCAACAGGTCGCCGCCATAGAAGATGCTGCCGAAGTTGTTGTAGCAGTCGCCGTTTGCGTTGTATGGGTCGCAGAGCAGGGTATTCCAGGTGGTAACCGCAATATCCGAAGAAGGCGGCGCGCCGTAGAACGACGGGCAACCTGAGGTGCTCCCGTTCACGCAATAGTCGTTCGTAGGGTCGCCGTTGCGGAAGCGGTCGGGAAAGATGTGATACACATTTGCAGTCGCCATCCAGGCCGGGGTCTGGAAATTCGGATCGTAGACCGTAATCTGGAAGGAATCGAACGGCTCGCCATCGCTGGCAATGCCGGTGCCGTCCTTATTCAGATTGTCGTAATCGTCAATATAGTCGTCGCTATACCAGCCGTTCGTATTGGCCTTATAGACATTGAACTTGTAGTAGTAAATGGTCGGCGAGGAGGGCATGGTCACGACGGCTTTCCAGACGTCGTACTCCGTGCTGCCGATCGTAATGTTCTGGTCGAACGGCATGTTCGTGTCTACCGGCCCGGTTGTGTTGCCGCTGGCGGTGTCGAGCTGGTACACGCGCAGATTGACCCCATAAGCGCCGGTCGAATGCAAAGTGCGGAAACGCAGGGTCACCTGCGTGCTTTCGGTCACTGAGCCTTCCGAGCTGCGATAGAACGGATCGAAGGTGTTGTGATAGAACCCGGCTTTGTCGGACGCGCTGAATCCGCTGGGCTGTTCATTCGAGAACGGTGGCGTGCTGGTGCCGTTACCGGTATTCGTGATGCCGTAATACTGCGTATACGTGGCGCTGGTGCCGATCGTCGCTCCGGGATTGTCATTCGGCACCTGGCCATAGACATATCCGCCGCTCGACGTTAGATAGCCGAAGAAATTGAACTGGGACGGAATGCCGCCCCCCGTCACCGCCGACCAGGGAATCGCGATCTCGCGCGTATTCGGCCCGCTATTGGAATTCGAGGCGTATGTTTCGGCATTCGCCGTAGGGCCCGACCAAGCTCCACCATTCGAGGTTCGATATTCGTTATAGCCGTCTTTGAAGTAAGTGACGAACTGCGCCGCGAAGGGCAGCGACGAAAAGTCCGTGCCATCGTAGTTCTCGCCCGTTGTGGTCCCGCTGCCGCCGGTGCCGATGTAAATCACTGCGGCCTCGCTCAGGTTGGCGTTCGTGATTCCGACGTAGAGGTTCGTCGCGTCCCAGGTCATGTACCAGGTTTGCGAAGTGTTGGTACCGAGCTGGTTGGTGCCGTTAGCGGTGTTGCCGTATTCGCCGCTTTCGATAATGCCATCGACATTCGCGGTCCTCCATTGGCTAAATGCCGGCGCAGCAGCTAGCAGCAGAGAGCCGATCAAAGAAAGATAATGCGTACGGGACATGCGGGGTCCTTTAGTAGGATTTAGGAGATCACACCGGCGAAACACAGATGGCGCGCTTCCCCGGCGGGAGACAGCGCGCCACAAATCTCTGCGGGACTCAGAGTTTATACTTTAGCATTCGCCAGCCAGCGACGCCGGCCGAGCACAGCCAGCGCGAGCAGGCCGCCGGAGAGAAACATCAGCACGGAGGCCGGTTCGGGAACCGGTGTGGGGCCGACGAACGTAACCACGGGTGGGCCGTTGTTCTCGCTGGGGTAAGTGCTCGCTGTGGTCGTGCCATCGCCGTTGATCGTCACCGTGAACACCGGCACGTCGTTTTGTGAATCGGCCGTGAACAGATAGCCGCTCTGATCGGCGTTCAGGAAGTCTAGAATGAAGGTTCCGCCGCCTTCGCCGTTCGGGTTCGAGAGGGCCGGACCGTAGAGATCCAGATCGAACGTGATGGTGGTTCCGAACGTCATTGCTTCGGTATATTCGTTCGGGCTGGGTTGGCTATTCATCAGCGTGACCGTGCCCGGCAGCATGCCGGAAACCGCGCCGACTGTGCCGTTGCCTGGGTCTGCCGGGTTCAGCACGCCATCGGTGACGAAGTTCGCCACGTCCGCGTTGGCCGGCTGCGTCGTGAACGAGCTCGGATTGAATTGGAAATCAATGTAGCCGTTGCTCAATAGGGCGCTGCTGGTGTTGACCGTGATGGCGTATTGAATGGTCGCGGGGTCCGCGAACGCAGCGGGCGTGGTTAAGACGCCCGCAAAGAAAATAGTCGAGAGAAGAGTTTTGGTTAGTCGCATGTTATTGTAAGGTCCCCGAGTAAACTGTGCTTGTTGCTGACGTATTGCTGCCGCTCGGATAAGCGAGCGTGACTGATACTTGTACGGAAGCTCCCGGTGCGAGCGATCCCGCAGTTGCCGTCCAGTACGGATTGCCATTAAAGGTCCCAGTGTTGTTGACCGCCGTTACGCCCGCTGCCAGCCCGGACAGCACAAGCTGTATGGGGCCTGAAATCGTCTGCCCGCTACTGTTCGTGATGGTCACTGTCTCGGTACCTTGCTTCTTCACCTTGTTGTAAGTGAAGCCGGTAGAGGACAGCGACACGGAGCTGGTCACGTTCGTGTACTCCACAACGAAGTTCGCCGTGACACTTTCGGTCGCCGAATTCATGGTGATGGTGGTCGGATTTGCCGACGTGCTTGACAGATCCGCGCTGCCGCTCCAGCTCGAGAAGCCGTAGGGCGCGACCGGGTTCGCCGTCAGCGTCACCACTGTGCCGGGCACGTAGTGGCCTGCCGACATTCCCGCACTGTTGGTCGGATTCGGCGTCACCGTACCGGCGCCCGACGGGTTGACGCTCAAGCTCAATGCATAACCCGGACCGACGTTGATCGTGGTGGGATCGTTGGCCGTCTGCGTTCCCGAGGTGCCGCCACCTGAAACGCTGACCGAATTGGTGACTGCGTTGGTTCCGGTTGCGGTGCTGTAACTGACGCTTACCGTCAGGGTGATGGTGTCACTCTCGCCGCTCGGCATTGCCGTGCTCCGCGTGCAGCTCGCCGAACTTGCGGTGCAGGTCCAGTCAGAACCCGTGCCGCCGCCGGTGTGGCCGGTTTCGCTCATCGATACCGCCGTCATGCCGGTTGGCAACGTGTCGGTGAGACTGAGCGCTCCCAGCGTCGAGCCCGGACCGTTATTGGTCACCGCAATAGTGTAGGTGTCCGCCGTGTCCCCTTGCGTAAAGCTGCCGGTGTGGCTCTTGGTGATCGCGAGCACAGGAGGCGTAATCGTCAGGTTAACGCAATGCTCGCCGATGCTGCCGCTGTCACCTCCCGCCGAGGGCTCGACCACATAGAAACTCCAGTAGCCATTCGGATTCGTGTTGTCGAACTGGCCGCCCAGCGTCGCGGTTCCTACCGGGGCCGCTACATTCAGAGATGCCGGCGCGGGTGCCGGAAAGCTGATCGAGTAAGGAGTGCTGTAGACGGTAGGTGCGTAGGTGCCAGACACCGGTGTGCTGTTCTGCGGCAGCGCCGAATTGCCGTCCGCGATCGTGAAATTCTGATTGCTGATTGCGCCATCGCCGCCCGCGTTGCCCCAGAAGACAATGTTATTCGCGCTGTTCGGCCCCGCCAGGAGCATTGCCAGATCCTGCGAATCCGAGTACGTCACGCCGTCCACCGTCACTGTTACGGCCGAGACTACGCCTGCCAGATTGTTCACCAGCACCCGCGACGGATACTGCTGCGGGGTGTGATTCGTCTGAGTCGTGATCGTGATCGGACCAGGATTGCAGAAAGAGGTTCCGTTTACCGTGGTCTGGTTGTCGACCTGCAGCGTAGTCGAGCCCTGGCTAGTGTCATACGTGCCGGAGACGCCGCCGTAGATCGCCGTAATGGTGTATTGACCTTCGGTAGTGGTCGTGAAATTGATGCTGGCCTGGCCGCTGCCGTTCAGGGTGGCGGTGCCGAGCGGCGTCGGATTGCCCTGCTGTTCGAACTTCACCGAGCCGCTGGTGACGGGTGTGTTCCCGCTGTTCGTCGTGACGGTGGCGGTCAGAGTCACTTGCGTGTTCGTGATATCCGGATTGGGAGTCGCGCTTACGGATGTGGAGGTCGCCGCGGCGTTGTTGGTGACGAAGGTCAGGCAGTAGCCGCCGACGGTGTCGGAATCGCCGCCCTGGTCGGCGATGTAGAGGCTCCACTCCTGCTGGCTCATCTGAGAGCCGTTGAGATTCTCGCTGGCGAAGGTGCCGGCGAACGTTGCGGTGCCGACGCTATAGGGATAGTTGTAGCCGGATTGCGGCGGACCGAATAGGGTGTCCCCTTCCGTGGGCCATGTGTAGGTGCTGTAGGCCGTCGGCAGATAAGTGCCGCCATTCGAGGGAGCAGTGTCGGAACTCCCCTGAGCCAGATAGTTGCTTGCCGTGTCGCTGAGGGAGAACGTCAGGCCGCTCTCGGATGCGTAGCCGCCGGCGTAGGCCATGGGGACGAACGATGTGCCGTCGGGCGCGACCAGCAAGACCTTCCAATCTACCAGGCCGTAACTCGTATTGATGTTGTTCAATTGCAGCGTAACGCCGGCCAGGCTGCCGGAGAGGCCGGTGACATACACGTGCTGCGGGTAGGGGTTCGTATTGCCGTTGTTCGAGACCGTGACGGTGCCGCTGTTGCAGAACGTATAGCCGCTGTTACTGACGGTGGTGTGATTGTTGATGAACAGCAACGTAGGATTCGAGTTGCTGTTGCTGGTCTCGTATTTCGGATTGGACGCGGTGTCGGTGTAGGTGGCTGTTATCTTGTGAAGTCCTTCGGACGTGGCCGGGCCATATATGTCATTTAACTGAGCCGTGCCGCCGCTGACCGCGACCGGAGTGCCGGCGGTTGCGCCGTTGTCATAAAACTGCACCTCGCCTTCGTTCACGTTATTGCCGCCGGAAGTGACCGTCGCCGTAAAGGTGCTCGAGTTATTCGGCGAGCTGTTGAAGATGTCAGTCGGATTCACGCTGACGCTGGTGGTGGTCGCGGATTGACTGACTTCGGTGGTCAGGTTAAGGTTAATGCTCAACGTACCCTGCATTTCCTGGTCGTCGTAAATTTCCGCGTAAACGTTCCAGGTGCCATTCGGGCTCACACCGGTAAAGGTGTTTGTGAAATTAGTCGTGCTTCCATTGGCGCAGTTGGCCGATGACGGAGTCGCGCCCGCAAATGTCGGACAGCCGCCAAGAAAGCTGGCGTTGCCGTACGGCTTGTAGGTTGCGTTGTTAGTGCAATCCTGGTTGTATCCGTTTGGCGGGATGCTGCTGCCGGAATCCGAAAGCGTCAGGTTGAAGTTGGACAGCGATTGCTGGTTGTCCCCGCAATTGCCGGCAAAGAACACCAGCGCTTGGCTACCGCCGGGCGCTACCAGCATCAGCTCCAACGTGTACGGATAACTGCTCGGAAAATTCCAGCCGACGATGTTTACGGTTAAACCGGAAACCGCGCCGCTCATCCCCGAAACCGCTATTCCGATCGGATACGGACTCGCCGTCACCGGCGCGCTGCTGTCGTTCGTGGTATTCGGCGTCGTGATGGTGCCGCTACAAAACGTTCCGCTGGTGCTGGTGTTTCCGGAGCCGCACGTCGCCCCGTAAGCGGCTTGGCTTCCGGCAATGAGGCAAAATAGCGCGGCGCTAAAAAGCAGACTTTGACGCATCGATCACTCCCCTTGGAATAAACCAGTGGTACCTCGCAGATCTGCTTTGGCCCACTTTCTATGAAACGAAATCAAATTTAGCACGAAGTTGTGTCCCACGTGATAATAAATTTTGTTTAGAACCGTAAGGGTAATGGCAGGACTTTCCAAAGGGGTAATTGGCAGCTCACCGACAAAAAAGGCTAATTTCGGTATGTTTTTAGTATTGTTTAAAGGAATAAATCCGGTTTTGTCCGAAGCGGCACCCGGGCGTTCTAGTACGGTCTAGTACTAAAGTCCGGGCGCCACGCTTTGGTTCTTGTAGTGCTTAACGGCTAGATCGGCACTTTAGGGTGTCTGTCCGGGCAGCAGAATCCCACCGCTCGCCCGGCCCTGGTTCGCCGACAAGGTACCGCTGACCGTGAACTTGTCGCTTGTCGTGCAATTGCTGAAGTCAATTGTGACCGTGACAGTCGTAAAGCCCAACGGTCCTATATTGCCTAGCGAGATTGGAAATGCGGTCTTGATTACCGGCGTAGTATGCTTGCCCGAAGTCTCAGTCAATTTGAGACTTACGAACTCGGCCGCATTTGCCGCCCCCGGGCCGGTGTTCACGATCGTAAAGGTCCACTGACGCGCGTTCAGTGGTCCCGTCTTCTTGGAGATCACTCCGGTGAGAAGGGTCGGTCCTTCCGTGAAATTAGCGGTAACGCTTTCAGGAGCGTTCATGGTCACCGTCGTCGATGCGCTGTTTGCGCTCGCCACATTTCCGGTCCAATTCTTGAAGAGGTATCCGGGATTGGGCGAGGCTTTCAGATTCACTACTGTGCCGGCCGCGTAGTAGCCGCCTGAAGCAGGCGTTACCGTTCCGCTGCCGGAAGGCGAAACAGCGGTGGTCAATTGATACTTAACCGAGAAGGTTGCCGTATACGTAACTGCCGTTGGGGGAGCCGTTACAGTGTGCGAGATGGCGCCGCCATCGGACCATTTCGTAAAGGTGTATATGGTCCCTGGTGCGGTCTGCGGGGAGCTCGTAGCAATGGTGTGTTTAGTCCCGATAGTCCACGTCAAATTGACGGGGGCGGCGTGTGCAGCGCCGCCGTCGACGCTGACCAACAGGCCTGCGGGCGAGGTCGCAATCGTGACCCCCACGGTATTGACCACGAAATTCGCGGTCTCGGAGACCGGACTATTCATCGTGACAACCAGCGGATTGCTGGTACTCGACATGGTGCCGGTCCAGTTTACGAACTTATAAGTGCTGCTCGCCGGCGTGGCCGTCAGAGTGACCGGCGTTCCGGCAGGGTAGTAGCCGTTGCTGGTGGGCGATGCCGGGTTTACACCCACCGAGCCGTCGGCCGACGGGCTTGCCGCCGCGGTAAGCAGATAGGACGTACTGAAGCTGGCCGTGTAGCTGGTGGTGGCGGAGGAAGCGGTCACCATGTGCGAAATGGCGCCGCTATCCGACCAGGCTGTGAATGTATACCGCGTGCCGCTCGAGCCTTGCGGCGAACTGGTGGCGATGGTGTGATTGGTTCCCACCTGCCAGGTGACATGTACCGGAGCTGCTTGTGAGACGCCACCATCCACGCTGACCAGCAGACCCGAAGGCGACGTGCCAATAGTGACGTTCACGTTGTTCACGACGAAGTTCGCCGTCTCACTCACCGGGCTGTTCATGGTGACAACCAGCGGATTCGTGGAACTCGACGTCGTCCCGGTCCAGTTGGAGAAGTTGTAGCCGGTGTTCGCGGTCGCGGTCAAAGTGACCGGCGTGCCCGCCGGATAGTAGCCGTCGCTGGTGGGCGATGCCGGGTTTACACCCACCGAGCCGTCAACGGATGACGGAGCAACTGCCGTGGTAAGCAGATACGAAGTGCTGAAACTGGCCGTATAACTGGTGGTGCCGGACGTTGCGGTCACTTGGTGCGAAATTGCTCCGCTATCGGACCAGCCTGTGAACGTGTACCGCGTGCCGGTGCCCTGAGGCGAAGTCGTCGCGATGGTGTGATTGGTTCCCACCTGCCAGGTGACATGTACCGGAGCTGCTTGTGAGACGCCACCATCCACGCTGACCAGCAGACCCGAAGGCGACGTGCCAATAGTGACGTTCACGTTGTTCACGA
>Ga0335074_10009310_pt1 | contig 13707 bp, 8 predicted proteins | sample Lox_Sample_23_FD_206715 | JGI IMG/M metagenome (GOLD analysis project Ga0335074, IMG submission 206715) | Soil microbial communities from Loxahatchee National Wildlife Refuge, Florida, United States - Lox_Sample_2.3 | ecosystem: Environmental > Terrestrial > Soil > Wetlands | place: USA: Florida...
CCCGCGGCTCGAGGATCATCGTACCGATCGCAGCGGCCCTGCTGGCGATGGTGTCGGTTCAGACCGGCGCCTCCATTGCGAAGACGCTCTTCCCCGTCGTCGGGCCCATCGGGACCGTGGCCCTTCGGATCGGCTTCGGAACCCTCGTCCTCGTGATCGCGCTGCGCCCCTGGCGGACGCGCATCAGCAAGACAAACTGGCAACCGCTGGCGCTCTATGGCGTGTCGATCGGGGTGATGAACCTGTGCTTTTACCTGGCTCTGAGCCGAATCCCGCTCGGGATTGCCGTCGCACTGGAGTTCACGGGCCCGCTGGCGGTCGCGGTCCTCTCCTCGCATCGCCCGGTCGATTTCCTCTGGATCGCGCTCGCGCTCGGCGGTCTCGGACTCATTCTGCCCATCGCCCACACCGGTCGGGGAATCAATCCCGTCGGTGTGCTCTTCGCTCTGGGTGCCGGAGCCTGCTGGGCGCTGTACATCGTGTTCGGTCGCAAGACGGGGGTGGATCACGGTGCGCAAAGCGTGGCTCTCGGCAGCCTCATCTCCGCAGTGATCGTTGTACCGGCCGGCGTGCTGAGCGCGCCACCCGCCCTCTTCTCGCGCTCGGTGATGCTGCTCGGGCTGGCCGTCGGCATTCTCTCCACGGCGCTGCCCTATGCCCTGGACATGATGGCCCTCACGCGCTTGCCGGCCCGCACCTTCGGGGTCCTCATGAGTCTCGACCCGGCCATCGGGGCGCTATGCGGCTGGCTGTTCCTCGATGAGCAGCTGACCGCATTGCAGTGGACCGCCATCGTGCTGATCATCCTGGCCTCAGCGGGCAGCGCATCGACCATTCAAGGCGTACCGGCCCCGGTACCGGATTGACGCTCGGTGATTGCGCGCGCACCGTAGCGGCGATCCGCTTACGGGGGGAGCCGCTGATCCAGGTACTGCTTCACGGAAATGCGCCCATGCAGCTCGATGCCAAAAGCACCGCTTTGGTCCTGATCGATCTCCAAACGGGCGTTCTCGCCACGCCCGTGGTCCCGCGCAGCGCCGCGGAGCATGGCTACGAGCTGGCGATCGCCGAGGACTCGTGCAGCTGCTTGAGCGCGCGCCTTTGAGTGCGACGCGACTCGCCGCTTCCGCGGCAGCCTCCTCGCGCTACAAGTGGGTGGCGCTGTCCAACACCACGATCGCGATACTGCTCGCGACCATCGACTCTTCGATCATGCTGATCGCGATGCCGGACATCTTTCACGGCATCGACCTGAATCCGCTCGAGCCGCGCAACACGCTGTATCTGCTCTGGATGATCCTCGGCTATCAGGTGGTGACCAGCGTCCTCGTCGTGAGCCTCGGCCGCCTCGGCGACATGTTCGGGCGCGTGCGGATGTACAACCTGGGATTCATCACCTACACCGTGGCATCGCTGGTGCTGACGGTCGATCCATACACCGGGCAGGCCGGGGCGCTCTGGCTGGTGATCGGCCGGATCTTCCAGGGCGTCGGCGCCGCCTTCCTGGTGGCCAACTCCGGCGCCATCCTGACCGACGCGTTTCCGGCCGATCAGCGCGGTCTCGCGCTTGGAATCAACAATGTCGCCGGCATCAGCGGCAATTTCCTCGGCCTCATTCTCGGCGGCGTCCTCGCCGCCATTCACTGGCGGCTGATATTCCTGGTGTCGGTGCCGTTCGGACTTCTGGGCACCGTCTGGTCGTATCTGAAGCTCAAGGAGATCGGACATCGCGAGCCCACTCGAATCGACTGGGGCGGCAACGTCACCTTCGCCACCGGGCTCACGCTGCTCATGATCGGGATTACATTGGGTATTCAGCCGGCGGACGGCCGTGACATGGGCTGGTCGAGCGTGCCGGTCATATCGCTGCTCGTGGCGGGCGCGGCATCGCTGGTCGCCTTCGCCATCATCGAAGGACGCGTTCCCGCACCGATGTTTCGGCTGCCTCTTTTCAAGATCAGAGCGTTCACTTTCGGAACGCTGTCCACCTTCCTGTCGGCCATCGGGCGCGGCGGGCTGATGTTCATGCTCATCATCTGGCTGCAAGGAGTGTGGCTGCCCCTCCATGGCTACAGCTTCGAGGAAACCCCACTCTGGGCCGGCATCTTCATGCTACCCCTCAGCATCGGCTTCCTGATCGCCGGCCCGATCTCCGGCCTGCTCTCCGATCGTCTGGGCCCGCGTTACTTCGCCACCCTGGGCATGATCGGAGCCGCCGCAGGCCTGATATTCCTGATGTTTCTGCCGATCAATTTCAACTACGACGCCTTCGCCGCGATCCTGCTGCTCTGCGGGGTCTCGATGGGCGCCTTCGCGGCGCCGAATCGCGCGGCGGTCATGAACAGCCTGCCCGCGCGCGATCGCGGCGCCGGCGGAGCCATGAATGCGACCTTTCAGAATTCCGCCCAGGTGCTTTCCATCGGAATCTTCTTCACGCTCATGATCGCCGGGCTCTCCACCACCCTTTCGACGACGCTGAGGCAGGGATTGATGCAGCACGGCGTCTCTGCAACCGTCGCCGCGCATATCGGCTCCCTGCCACCCGTCTCGGTACTGTTTGCCGCATTCCTCGGCTACAACCCGATCCGGACGCTGCTCGGCCCTGCCGTCCTGGCGCATCTCTCGCCCACCAACCGCGCGGCGCTGATCGGACACTCCTTCTTCCCGGAGCTGATTACCGCACCCTTCCGCGCCGGACTGACTGCCGCCTTCACGTTCGCAACGATCGCCTGCCTGATCGCGGCCGCCGCATCCTGGTGGCGCGGCTCCCGTTACGTGCACGACGATTGACTCGTGTGGGTGCACTTCGTGGAACGCCGGACTCTAAAGGGACGCGTATTGTGAGCACCCGGCCGCGACCAGTGCTTCGTGTCGGCTGGCAAAGAGGTTTTGGGAGCCGAGAGCGGCAGTGACACCGTGCCGATCCATATCGGCGCGCAGCGATGCACTGACACGGGCGAAGGCGATCCCGGTTTTTTCCCGGGCCAGCTCCTTGATCAGCGTCAGGACGACACGAGCGGCCGTGTAGTCGAGGTTGGTAATCGCATCGGCCTCGATGACCAGCCAGCGGACGGGCTGGGGAGCTCCTGCCACGAGTGCTCGTGCCTCGTCGGCGAAGAGCGCGGCGTTGGCGTAGAACAGATCGGCGCCGAATCGATAGAGAATGAGACCGGGCTCGGTTTGATGCCCCGGTGCTGCGGACAGCGTGATCCATCCGTGCGCCGGATCGAACCGCAGCACCGCCGTGTGGGGCCGGTAGCTCTGGCGCACGTGTCGCAACAGCGAAAGCGTAATCGCGAGCAGCATACCCTGCTCCACTCCGATGATTGCCACTGCGGCCGCCGTGATGACTGCCAGCTCGAATTCCCCCGGGCTCTCGAGCCGCATCGCGCGCAGCGTCGAGACATCGATCATCCCAATCGCGATGGTGAACACGATCGCTGCCAGGACGCAGCGCGGCAGGTATTGCAGGGGGCTGGTGAGCGCCGCGACGACGGCGAATACGCACCCGGCGAACACGATCTGGGCGAGCTGACTGCGGGCGCCGGCGCGATCGGCCATCGCGGTCTGCGTCGGGCTGCCATTGACCACGAACGCGCCGCTCACGGCCGCGGCGGCATTTGCGACGGCCAGGCCGAGTATGTCGGCGTCCTCATCCGTGCGCTCCTCATGGCGCGCGGCAACGGCACGCGCCGTGGCCGCACTCTGCGCGATGATCACGACGAAACAGGAGGCGGCGACGGGCAACAGCTGTAGCGTCTGGCTCCAGGTCGCGAGCGTCAAACCGAGCGCAGGCAAGCCGCCCTGGATGGGACCCATGGTCGCCAGTCCAAGCGCGGCCGGGCTCCAGGCTCGGCAGGCCAGAATCGCGCCCACGACCAGCACCAGCGAAACGGGAATCCTCGGCGCGAGCCGCCGCCCGGCGAGGATCGCCGCGACGACGAGCGCTGAGAGCGCCACGGTAGGCAAGCTCGAATGGGGAAGTCCGCGCGCGATCTGCCACACCTGAAGGATCGAGTTACGTGTGTTGACGGTGATCCCCGCCATATCCCCGAGCATTGCGATGGCGACCTGGACGCCCACTCCGGTGAGGAATCCCACCAGCACGGTGCGCGACAGGAAATCGGCCAGGAAGCCGAGCTTGAAGATCCTCGCCACCAGCAGCATGGCCGCCACCAGCAGTGCGGTGGTGGCGGCGAGCGAAAGATAGTGTGCGCTGCCGGGGGTGGCCATGTGGCTCAGCGCGCCGGCGAGGATCGCCGCCGTACCGGAATCCGCCGCCACGACCAGATGGCGCGACGAGCCGAATATCGCGAAAGCGATGGGTACCAGGAGCGCAGTGTAGAGGCCCGTGATCAACGGCATTCCCGCGATACGGGCGTATCCCAACAGCTGGGGAATATTCATGGACGCAAGCGTCACGCCCGCCAGGGCGTCGCGCACCGCCCCCCATCGTCCTCCGACCGGTCGCGCTCCCTCGAACAGTTTGAGCGGTGCCGGCTTGCTCACTGCACGTCGCGCATCCGCTCGAGCACGTAGCGACGGATGTCGAGACTGGTGTCCTCCATCGGAGCATACCAGCCGTGGTCGTGAACGCGGGCGCTGATGCCTTGCTGCACCGTCTCACAGATCACCCAGTCCTGGCGGTTGACGCGATCCCAGAAATCGGTCGTGTCGCTCGGGTCGAAGTCGCTCTTGGCGAGCTCATAGGGCTCGAACAGAAAATGGCAGACGACGCGCGTATGCGTGGCGCTTTGCGGCTGCAGCATGAAGACGGCAACGTGATCGCAAGCGAGGCTCACCCAGAGATTCGGGTACACGAGCTCGCCCTTGTGGCGCACCTGCTCGTCGTCGCTCAGCCCTGGGAACGCACGGCGTTTGGTGGTACCGGAGGCAGTGAACGTGTACGCCCCCTGCCGATGCGGTATGCCGCGCTCCCAATCGAGACTGGCGCCGCCATGCTCGCGAAACGCCGGCACCACGGCGCAGAGCTCCGGATGCACGCCGGCACAGTGATAGCACTCGTTGTAGTTCTCGCACAGCACTTTCCAGTTGGCTGCGACCTCGTAAGTAATGGTGTGACCGATGCGCAGCTCGCGCAGCGGGTAGCGCGCGATGCGCGCCGGTATCGGCCCCAACTGCCGCTCGAGCGTGACCGCCCCCGCCGGCGTGAGGTTGAGGAACACGAAGCCGCCCCAGCAGGAGAGGGCCGCGGGGTACAGGCTGAAGAGTGTCTTGTCGAAGCCCGAATCGGCGCTCAGGTGCGGCGCGGCAACCAGCTTGCCGTCGAGATCGTAGGTCCATTGATGGTAGGGGCAGGTGATCCGCCCGCCGGCCAGGCCGCCGCGCAGCAGCGGCGTGCCGCCGTTGCCGGAACCGGCTGGCTCGCGACAGAGGCGAGAGCCGCGATGACGGCAGGTGTTGTAGAAGGCGCGCAGCTGCCCTTCACGGTTACGCACCACGATCAGGCTCTCGCCGAGGACATCGAGCACCCGATAGTCGCCGGCTGAAGCGAACTCCTCCTCGCGGGCGACGCAAACCCACTCGCGACAGAAGATCCGCTCCTTCTCCAGCGCGAACACCTCGGCGGAGCGGTACCACGAGGAGGGCAGGCTCGGCTCGAGGCCCGCGACTCCGGTTTGCTTCTGTGTCATGAGCTCTCCCAGGAGGAGAACCGCTCCAGGCAGTCGCCAAGACTGGCTCGCAGCGGCTCGAGGGCCGTCTCGAACCGCTTCCAGTAGCCCACCCCCGAGGCATAGAGCGGTTGCCGCACCTGCTCGGAGCTGGCGGTTCGCACGGCACGGTCGGTCTGGTGGAAGTTGAGCGTTGCGGGCTCGAAGGGCAGCCCGCAATGCTCGAGCAGACTTCGGATGGTGCCTTGCGGATCCCGGATCAACTGCTCGTACTGCAGGTGAAACACCTTGCCGGGCAGCACCGCGTCCCAGTGATCCATCAGCGCGAGGTAACAGCGGTAGTAGCGCCCGAGGTCCTCGAGGTCGTAGCTGAAGGACTGGCCTTCGGCAAAGTGCTGTTTGTAGGTGCTGAAGCAGGCATCCATGGGATGCCGCCGGACATCGACGATCTTCGCCTCTGGAAGGATGGCGTGGATCAGGCCGACGTGGCTGAAGTTGTTCGGCATCTTGTCGATGAAGCGCGGCCTGCCGGAGCGCAGGGCCCCGGTTTCCCCGATGAAGCGGCGGCCAAGAGCGGTGAGCTCGTCCGTTGTGAGTGCGCGCACTCTTTCCGGATAGCCGTCCCGATCGGCCTCGAGGTGGTCGAGCTCGCGCACCATCGCGAGGATGTTGTGCAGCTCCATCGTTCCCTCCACCTGCGAGTGGCTGGCGAGGATCTGCTCGACCAGCGTGGAGCCGGATCGCGGCAGCCCCACGATGAAGATCGGTGCCGGATCCGGATGACCGGCGAGGGCCCGTGCGCGGAAGAATTCAGGGTCGAAGCAGGCCGCGATCCGCCTCGATTTGGCCTCGAAGGTCGCGATCGCGAAGGGTGCGGTCTTGCGGCGCAGTGCGTTGCCTTCGGCATAGTGGCCGAACGCCTGGTCGTACCTTGCCTGCTGCTCCAGGGCGCGCGCGATCGCGAAGTGCAGCTGCGCTCGGTCCGTGCTCGCCGGCGAGGCCAGCAGAGCCTGCATCGCCGCGAGCTCCGCGTCGCTGAAGAAGTAGTTCTTGAGATCGGCCAGACTCCAGTACGCTTCCGCGGACGTCGGGTCCAGTCGCAGGCACTCCCGGTAGGCGGCCTCGCACCGCGTGCGCCGTCCCAGTGACTTGTTGACGTGCCCGACCGCGAGCCGAAAGCCGGTCTGCGAGGGATCGAGGCGAGCAGCCTCTTCGTAGGCCGCCAATGCGTCCTCCTGCCGCAGCAGCCGGATGTAGACCGAGCCCAGCGCCGACCAGTTCTGCGGATTCTGCGGCTCGAGGCGCAGCAGCTCACGGAAAGTCGCCTCGGCGTCGATCAGTCGGTTGGCGGTCAGCTGAGCATGACCCAACGCGCGTTGGACCAGGGGATGGTGGGCGGATCGATTGCGGGCGTGGCGCAGCAGTCGCTCGGCGTCCCGCGTATTCCCGGCCCGGATTGCGACCGCGGCGAGACCCGCGAGAGCGGCCAGGTGGCTCGCGTCGCGTTTCAGGACATCACGAAAGAGGTCTTCGGAGGAGCGGTAGTCGCCACCGCTCAGTGCGGAGGTCGCTTGCTCGACACGGTCCCGATGCGGGTCGAAGAGTCGCGCCTGCTCGAACGCGAAGCGCGCATCCACGAACTTACCCATGTCCACGAGGACATCGCCATACGCGAGCCACGCGGGCTCGAAAGTAGGCCTCTCCTTCAGGACGCGTCGCAGCTCCGTGCGCGCCGCTTCCGGGCGTCCATCCTGACGATAGGCGCGCGCGAGATCGACGCGTGCGTGAGAGAACTGCGGCGAGTCGGCGACCACGCGCTCGAGGATTTCGAGGGCAGGAGCCACCTTGGCCTGCGATAGCAGCGCCACCCCCAGCAGATGCAGGCTGTTGACCTCTCCGGGGCTGGTACGCTGGATCTCCCGCAGCTGCCGTTCCGCGCTCTGAAAGCGTCCGATGCGCACAGCTTCCAGCGCCCGCAGGTACGCGGTACGAAGATGCGCTGGAGCCTGCTGCGACACGGTCCGACCTCGTTTCGAATACTGCGGATGCGCACTCCGCCGCGCCGATTCTACCTCGCCGCTCCGATGCGCCGCTACGCACCGTCGGATACAATTGCCACTGTATGCTGCCCAACACGAGCGACGGTTCTCAACCGCGCAGCCGCGTGACCTGGAGGAATTCCGGCCGGCGTTGGACGCTCCTACTGGCAGCCGTTTCGGCTGCGGCGCTCAGCAGTGTTCCGGCAGTGCACGGCGCGAGCCCGAATCCCCTCGCCTTCTCCGCCGCTTTCCGCTGCTCCGCCGACCCGGATGCCGCGACGACCGTTCCGGGCTGGATCATCGTCGCCGGCAGCCCGGCCCTGCGCTGCGCCAACTCACTGCACGCGGTGTGGCCGGCGGAACACGCGCCACGGGTCGCGATTGGCAGCGGGCCCTACGGCGCGAGCGCGCTCGAGAGAGTGATTCCGCTGCGCACGGAGGCAGCCCCCCATGGCCGCCTCACGCTAGCCGCATGGTTTGCCACCTCAGGACGCGGCCCCGCGCGCGCAGTGCTCCGCGCCGAATTCCTCGCAGCCTCGGGTGCGACGCTCGGCTCGACGGCCGTGCTCAGTGGCCCGCCAGAGGCCACGCGCAAAGGACCTCTCCGCTTCGAGGCGCGGCGCATGGCGCGAGACATTCCCCGCGAGGCCGTCGCGCTCAAACTGCATCTCGACCTCGGTGGCTCCACCGCCCATGCCAGAAGCTATGTCGCCGCGTTGCGCCTCACGGTGGACCCCGCCATGGCGTTTCCGCCGCTCTCTCCTCCCCCGGCGCGTGTGCCGCGCTTCGATCACGTGTTTCTGATCATGATGGAGAACACCGACTACCGTCAGCTGATCGGCGATGACCACGATGCGCCCTACGTGAACTCACTGGCCTCCCGCGGCGCGGTGCTGGCGAACTACCAGGCGATCTATCATCCGAGCGATGAGAACTACCTCGCCATCGCCGGCGGCGATGCCTTCGTCAGGCGTGGGGTCTATTTTCCGAACATCCATGTCGCCGCCAGGAACCTGGGTGACCTGCTCGAAGCGGCCGGAAAGACCTGGCGGACGTATGAGGAAGGCATGGGCACGCCCTGCAACACCAGCACCCGATACGACAAGAACTACGAGCCCGACGATGCGCCGTTCATCCTGTTCCGCGACATCCAGCGCAATCCAGGGCGATGCCGCGATCATCTGGTCGATCTGCACGAATGGCCACGGGACCTGGAGCACGTCGCCACCACGCCGGTATTCGCATGGCTCGCGGCGGACGATTACGATGACGGCGAGATACCGGGCAACGGATCGCCGAAAAGCCTGCAAGTGCAGGATGCGTGGCTCAGGGCGACACTCGAGCCGCTGTTCGACTCCCCCGCCTGGCGCGAGCAGAGAAGTCTGCTCATTCTCACGTGGGACGAATCCGACACCACGGCAAACAATCACATCCCCACCATCGTGCTCGGCTCACGGCAGACCGTGAAATCCGGCTACTCGAGCGGCATACGCTACGACCATTACAGCACGGCCCGGACCATCGAGGCCGCGCTCGGCCTGCCCGCCATGACGAGCAATGATGCGTATGCGCGCGCCTTTGACGATGTGTTCGTCGGCCGCTGAAGGCCCCCAAACGCCCCCGACCTTATTTGTACAGTAGTATAATTTCGGCGACCGGGCGAGTCAATTTCGGCCCCCGCCGCGGCCGGCGGTTGCGAGCGCTCCGGCTCTTACTGTACGATCGGCCAACAAGAGTCGCCCTCGACCCGGGCACGCGGCCGGCGGGCAAAGCAACACCGGAAGGCCACCTTGCATGGGTCGCAATCCTCGCTACGACGTTCTGTTCGAGCCGGTCAGGATCGGGCCGGTGACCGCCCGCAACCGCTTTTACGCCGTGCCGCACGCGAGCGGCATGACGAACGCCATGCCACGCATGCGCGCCGCGTTCCGGGAGACGAAGGCTGAAGGCGGCTGGGGCGTGGTCTGCACCGGCTACGTGTCGATCGATCCGGGCTCGGACGACACCCCCCTGCCCTACGCTACGCTCTGGGACGAGGACGACATCCGCTCCCACGCCCTGATGACCGAAGCGGTCCACCGGCATGGAGCCCTGGCCGGCATCGAGCTGTGGCATGGAGGCGGAGCCGTCACGAACCGGCTCAACCGGACGCCCTCCATGTCTCCGTCGGGGACCGCATGGATGCCCACGCATGTCAGCTACATGGGCAACCAGCGCCCCCGCGTCATGGACGAGCAAGACATTCGCGAGCTGCTCGAGATGCAGAGGCGGGCCGCCGCCCGGGCGCGCAGCGCCGGCTTTGACATCGTCTACGTCTACGCCGGCATGGGCTACCTGCCGCACGAATTTCTCCTGTCCGAATGGAATCACCGCACGGACGCCTACGGCGGCTGCATTGGCAATCGGGTGCGCATCGTCCGCGAGCTGCTCGAGGTCACCCGCGAGGCGGTGGCCGGCCGGTGTGCGGTCGCGCTGCGTATCAGCCTGGAGGAGCTGCGCGCCCGGCCAAGCGACAACGCTGCTTCCGAAGCGCACGAGGTCGTCCAGCTGCTCGCCGACCTGCCCGACCTCTGGGACGTCAAAATGGACTCCGAGACGACCGACTGCGCCCCGTCACGCTTCACGCCCGAGGGCAGCCACGAGCCGGTGATCGCGTTCGTCAAGTCGATCACGGGCAAGCCCGTGGTCGGTGTCGGCCGGTTCACTTCCCCGGATGCGATGGTGGGGCAGGTTCGCCGCGGAGTGCTCGACCTCATCGGGGGCGCACGGCCATCGATCGCGGATCCCTTCCTGCCGCGGAAGATCGACGATGGGCGCGAGGACGAGATCCGCGAGTGCATCGGCTGCAACATCTGCATCTCGAGCTGGCACGAATGCGTGCCGGTCCGCTGCACGCAAAATCCCACCATCGGCGAGGAATGGCGCCGGCAATGGCACCCGGAACGCGTACCGCCCGCGCAATCCGCCTCCGCGGTGCTCGTCGTGGGCGGCGGGCCGGCCGGACTCGAGTGCGCGCTCACGCTCGGCCGCCGCGGCTACGAAGTCATGCTCGCCGAGGCCGAAGAGGAGCTCGGAGGGCGTCTGCGCTTCGAGACCCGCCTGCCGGGACTTGCCACCTGGTCGCGCGTTCTCGACTGGCGGCGCAGCCAGCTGCAGCGGCTGAACAATGTGACGGTGTATCGGGGCAACCGACTGGAGGCCGGCCAGATCCTGGAGCTGCAGCCAGCGCACGTGGTGCTCGCCACGGGAGCCCGCTGGGTGCCGCTGCTGTACACACCTCTCGAGGTGCCTGCCGGCACGCTGGACACCCCGGGCGTCTACACGCCCGACGATGTCGCGGCCGGTGTGCCAATGGAGGACCCCGTGGTCGTGTTCGACTTCGACAATTACTACATGGGCTCCGCACTGGCCGAGCATTTGGCCAGGGGTGGCCACAACGTGAGTTATGTGACGCCGTCGGGACTTGCCTCGGCCTGGGGGGTCATGACCAACGAGCAGCCGCAGGTGTATCGCGCGCTTGCCGCCGCGGGTGTGCGGCTGCACACGCTGGCACGGGTCGAGTCTTTCACCGCAGGTAAGCTGACCCTCACCCATGTATTTACCGCCGCCCGGGCGCAGCTGCCGTGTCGGGCCCTGGTGATCGTGGGCGCGCGCCTGCCGAATGATGCTCTCTACCAGGCGCTGATGGCGCGGCGTGAAGAGCTCCCTGCGGCGGGAATCGCCGCGGTGACGCGGATCGGGGACGCGCTTGCGCCGGGCGCCATCGCTCACGCCGTTCATAGTGGCCACCGCTACGCGCGGGAAATGGACGCCGGTGACGGCGGCCGCATCCTCAGGCGCGACGCACCCCTGCGCACCGTGGAACGCTGAGGACCCGAGTCATGCGCCGATCACTGACAACCCTTCTCGTTCTGCTGCTCACAGTCGGCATCGCGCCGGCTCGAGACGCCGCGCGCGCGCAATACGAAAGCCCATCGCCGGCACGATATGGGTTCACCCTGGAGCGAGCCCGCATTCCCATGGCCGACGGCGTTACGCTCGCGGTGACCCTCTATAGGCCGACGGGCGCTCCGCGCGGCGCTCGCTTCCCGGTGATTCTCAACTACCTGCCGTATCGCAAGGATGACGACGAGGCCCAGGAGCAGTACGGCCTGTTCAGCTATTTCGCGCGCCGCGGCTTCGTCGGCGCGGCGGTCGACATCCGCGGCTTCGGCGAGAGCGGCGGCGCGCCTCCGGATCGCGAGTACTCGGCTCAGGAGCAGGCCGACGGCGAGCAGGTCATCGCGTGGCTCGCCCGCCAGCCCTGGTCGACCGGCAAGGTCGGGATGTTCGGCATCTCATGGGGCGGCTTCAACTCCATCCAACTCGCAATGCGTAATCCGCCGGCGCTCAAGGCGATCATCGCCGTGGATGCCACCGAGAGACTGTTCAACGAGGACGTACATTACTTCGATGGGATTTTCCACGTCGACGAATTCGAGCTGACCATGGATCTCGACCAGGGGCGAAGCGGAGCGCCGGATTACACGCTGGCCGCGAGCGTCATCGGGCCGCGCATGAACTCCAAGCCCTGGTCGCTCACCTACCTGGAGCACCAGCGCGACGATGCGTTCTGGCATAGCCCGGAGCGTCCCTTGTCGTCGATCCACGTACCCTGCTTCCTCATCGGCGGGTTGCACGACGGCTACCGCGACAGCATTCCACGCATGCTGCAGCAGGTTTCCGCACCGGTGAAGGCCTGGATCGGTCCCTGGAACCACGCCTGGCCCGACGACAGTGACTACGGGCCGCTCTATGAGTGGCGCGACCAGGCGGTCCGTTGGTTCGATTACTGGCTGCAGGGTCGGAACACCGGAGTTCTGGCGGACCCCAAGGTGATGATCTATCTGGAGCACGGGCACCCACCCGGCCCACAGGATCAGACCGTGCCCGGCACCTGGCGCGCCTACAAAGGATGGCCGGTCGAGGGTACGCGACATGAGCGACTGTACCTGCAGCCCGATCACGCACTGCGCGACGAGGCGAAAGCATCGGGACGAGACCAACTGCGGTATGTGCCCTCGGCAGGCGCGGAAGGCGACATCTTCTGGTGGGGAGAATTGCAGCCTGACCAGCGTCCGGTCGATGCGTACAGTCTCGTCTACGACACCGATCCGTTACCGCAGGACACGGCGATCATCGGGCTCCCGCATGTGATGCTGTACGCCGCAGCCACAGCGCCGCTGGCAAACTGGTTTGCACGCCTGGAGGACGTGGCCCCCGACGGTCGCGTCACGCTCGTCACCGGCGCGGCGCTCAATGGCGCCCAGCGCGACTCGATGGCCGATCCGAAGAATCTGGTGCCGGGCAGGACTTATGCGCTCTCATTCGATTTGCACCTTGCGTCTTATGTGTTCCCCAAGGGACATCGCATCCGACTTGCCGTATCCAACGCCCTGTGGCCGGTGGCCTGGCCGACACCTTATCAGATGGACACGACCGTCGAGCTCGGCGGCGGCCAGGCATCCTGGATCGACTTGCCGCGCGTACCCCTGGAAGGACCTGCGCCACCGCCATCGTTGCTCTCACCACCGACTCGGGTGGAGACCCGGGCAGACATCGTCGCGGGAAACTCCGCGTGGCCCGGCTCCTACACCGTGCTGCGCAACGAAAACGGTCACACCCAGGTCGTTTGGGCGGGCGGGACGGATACCCAGTATCCGTGGGGCCACTTCCATCACACGGAAAGGCTGACTTACGACATCGACGACGCGCATCCCGCTGACGCCGTGGACGTCGGTGACTCGGTATACGTGCAAGCGGTCGGGGCTCACACGCTGACCTGGCACGGTCGTCTCTCGATACGCAGTGACGTGAATGACTTCTACTATGAGTACACGCGCACCCTGGCGCGGGACGGCAAGATGCGCATCGCGAGAACATGGAAAGAGAAGATCCCGCGTGACCACCAGTAGCCGATCACCCCGCCCGGCGTAATCGCCGCCTGCGGAAATCCGCGAGAATTTCCCGCGCCGCGTTGTGTCCCGGGGCGCCGG
>Ga0335074_10009311_pt1 | contig 13706 bp, 7 predicted proteins | sample Lox_Sample_23_FD_206715 | JGI IMG/M metagenome (GOLD analysis project Ga0335074, IMG submission 206715) | Soil microbial communities from Loxahatchee National Wildlife Refuge, Florida, United States - Lox_Sample_2.3 | ecosystem: Environmental > Terrestrial > Soil > Wetlands | place: USA: Florida...
CCGATCCGCAGCCTGTCTCCCGGCAGCCACGCGCCGCGGGTGACCGGCTCATCGTTCAGCGTGATCCCGTTGGCCGAGCCCAGGTCGAGAATCTCGGCCGAACCAGGCGCGAGGAAGACCCGGACGTGGCGGCGGGACACGAGCGTGTCCGACAGCACCAGGTCACAGCCGTTACCCCGGCCGATCGTGACGTTTCCCCCCGGGAGCGGAACACGCTTCCCGGCGTCCGGCCCCTGGATCACGGTAACGTGAGCCACCAGCCGGGCGGCGCGATCGGCATACCGCTCTCCGGCGGGGGCGACGGTGACGTGGTCGCCCGATTTGATGCCGCTGTCGGCGGCCGGGAGCGCCGGATCCAAGGTGACACGCTGGCCATCGAGCACAGTCAGCGTGACGGTGCCCGTTGGCACGGTACCGCCGCTGCCGCCGGGGAGCCAGAACCCGCTACGTCCCCGGCCGTCGGGGTCCCTGACGGTGAGGGCCGCAGCGACATCGCCGACCGTCGCATCGGCTGCGGCCGTCAGCACCAGGTCGGTCGATCCGTGGGGACGCTCCAGCGTGACCTTGAGCTTCACCGGTACGCACCTCCAGCCCGGTCGGTCACCATGCGCGGGGCCCACAGGCTCGCCGGGTTGACCGTGACCCAGACGCGCCGCCACCGGGGCAGCGGCACCCTGGCACCCCGCCGCGAAGCGTCGACGAGCTGCCACACCCGCGCCACCGCCGCGCTGTCTGGGTCCGTCGGGCCGAAGGTGGCGGCGTCGGCCGCGACAGCGACCGCGGCGGCCGCCGGCACGCCGCGCGCCTCGGCGTACGCGGCGAACTCGCGGCGCGTCATGGCGCCTCCGCCAGTCACCGAAGCGGCCGTACCCGGCGTCGCTGAGGCACCCGGCGTAGCCGAGGTAGCCCGTCCGATGCCTAGGTCGCGGCCCAGGTCCATCAGTTCGCGCCACGCTCCGGTGACCCGAGCCGCCGGCGGCCCGAGGACGCGGCGGCGACGGCGGCGCAGCGCCTTGGCCCCGGCCAGCAGGGCGGCGAGCGCCACAAGCGCGAGGACCGGGATTCCCACGTCCCTGGCCACGAGCAGCACGACGGCCGGGATAACGAACCCTGGCCCGGTGGCGGGCGCGGACGCGGTCCTGGCCACGGTACTGCTTGAGTTGGCCGCGGCGACCGGCGCCGCCTGGTTATGTCGGGGCGGGACGACCTTGACCGGCACGGGCGGCGTATTCTCCGTCTGCTGCTTGATGACCGGGCTCTTCGTCGGTGTGAACGCGTTGTAGGGCAGGGTCACCCAGCCGTACTGCGACGTGTCGAGCTCCACATCGGCGTGCACGTCCTTGCCGTAGACGCTGCCGTTGGCCTCCACCAAGGCGTCGAGGCTGACCCGGGCCGGTACGCCGACCCAGTCCGCGAGCAGCGCCATCGTGGCGGCGTACTGCTCGTCGTCCCCGGTGATCGGCGAGGTTTCCAGGAATGCGGTGAGCCGGCCCGCACCGTGCCCCGGCAGGATCGATGACTGGGCGCCGGCGCCGTCGCTGTACCGCCCATGGCCAAGCAGGTAGGCGGCGAGCGTGAGGACCTTGCCCATCGGCGTGCTCGCCGCCGCGCCGTGCTGGTTCGCGAAGGTCTGAACCTCGGGCGGGACCTGGATACATCCGGGTTCGTACTGGGTGCACACGTCCGGCGGGCCGGCGGCGTCGGCGTTGCCCAGCGCGCTTAGGGCAGGCGCGGGCACGGGCACGTACCTGATCGTGTAGCTGAGCCCCGCGGTGCTCTCGTCGGGGATGATGCCGGTCGCGGTCGCGACGTTGTAGCGCAACTCGGCGGCGGCCTGGGAACCGGCCGCGCCGAAGGAGAAGCCGGTGGTGCCTGCCACATCGGGCAGCCACGGCAGCTCGTAGTTAGCAGTGGTCGTGATGGTCGCCGTCTTGGCCGCACCGGCGGGCGCCCCGGGCAGCAGCGCGCCGACCCGCTGGAAGCCGCCGAAGGCGCCGACGGCGCTCGCATTGGCGACGCCCCAGGCGAGGCCGTCATAGGTGTCCATGGCGGCGATGCGCACCCGGGTATTCGCCGGCAGCGTGGTGGACAGCAGCTCCTTGTTAAAGACGCTGATCGCCGGCGGCGCGACCGTGGTGTAGTCGCGATAGCCCGCGAGCGGGCTGGGGTAGGTGTCGATGTTGAACGGCGGCACGACGGCGAGCACGACCCGCTGGTGCGCGCCAGCGCCCGGCAGGTGCGGGCCGATCACCATGGCACCCGCCCCGGCCACCGCCAGCACGGCGGCACCCGCGCCGATCCGCTGCCAGGGTCGCTGCCTGCCGATGGTGGCCTGCCTGCTGTTCCCGCGCTCCTGGCGCACGGCGGCCCAGGCTAGGGTGACGGCGGCGAAGCCTGCGCCTTGAAGCGCGGCGTCCGCCGGCTGCGGCGCGCCGAACAGGATCGACAGCGCGACGACGACCGCAGGGGCCACGGCGGGCAGCAGCACCGTGACGGTGCGGCGGGCAAGCGCGTGCCCGGCGATCCCGCTGAACAGGCCGAGCAGATAAGGCAAGATGAGCAGGCCGGTGGTCCGGCCGACCGGCCGGGCGGTGGTGAGCAACTGCTGCCACCCGGACACGGCGGTGCTGGTGACCGTCTGTAGCGTCGGCAGGGATAGCGTCCCGGTCTGGCTGATGACCCCGCCGAACGCCAGGAAGGCGAGGATGCTCGCCGCCACGACGGCGAGCAGTGGAAGCCTGGCCCGCTGCCCGGCATGGCTGAGCAGCAGGCCGAGCAGCACCCCGGCGGCACCGGCGGCCAGGTACCCGTGGCCTCCGTAGGCGGGGCGGAAACCGGCGATGCCGATCATGGTGAGCACGACCAGGGCGCCGGCGTCGATCAGCTCGTCGCGGCCCGGTGCGATGCCGCGTGTCTCGGTGCGGCGCGCTCGGGTTCCGGGCACTGCCCCCGCGGTGATGGTCGTCATATGCTGCCCGCGTTCAGCAGCATCGGCAGGTCGGTGAGGGTGCGCAGCGCGAGCACCGTTAGGTCGCCAGAGGCGTTGATCCCCGGCGGGGCATCCGGCTCGCAGCGCAGTGCGATCACCCGGACGTCCGGGCCGAAGTACACAGACGCCGCCTTGAGGGCTCGGAACGGGATCATGCTCCCGGTGAGCAGCATCAGCACGGTGGTGTCGCGGGCCAGCCGGTACGCGCGCCCGGCCAGCGTCGACAGGTCCTGTCCCCGCTCCGCGAGCTCACCCCTGGCAAGCGTGTCCATGATCCGGTGCCGCGAGGCAGCGGTGACCGCGCTGCTCGCGGCGACCAGGCAGACATCGTGGGAGTCCGCCACGGCCCGCACGCAGATCGAGCCGGCCACGCTCATGGCGAGTTCGAACTCATCGGCCGTGCGGTAGCTCGCCGCCGCTCCGTCCACCACGACGGTCAGCTGCGACCGGCGGGTGTCCTGGAACTGGCGGACGAGCAGCCGGCCGGCCTTGGCGGACGACCGCCAGTGCACATGCCGCCGATCGTCGCCAGCGACGTACTCGCGCAGCGCATGGAAGGCGAGGTCGCTGTTGGACAGGTCCCGTGAGGCCTGTCCCTCCAGGTCACGCTGGAGTCCCGGGCTGAGCGAGTCAAGACTGATGATCTTCGGGTGCACGAACAGCTCGACCGCCGTCTGTTCGACGGCATCCCTGCGCAGCAGCCCGAGCGGGTCGGTCCGCACCGCGGCCGGCGGCCCGATCGGGATGACCCCACGGCGGTCGGTCGGCACCACAAAGAGCTCGTCGTGGCTGGCCCCGGCGGCCAGCGAGGGAATAGGGAAGGTCGCGCGGTTCAGGCCGACCGGGACCTCCACGTTCAGCGCACGCAGGCGCGCCCGGGAGCTGTTGGTGGCGACGAGGCGGCCCGCCGCGGGCGCGCCGACGCTGACCCGGGCGGGGTCAAGCTCGATGGCGATATCGAGGCCCGGCCGCCCAACGACGAAGCCCACCGCGATGAGCAGCGCGATCAGGCAGCAGGCCGTGACGAGGAACAGCTCCTGCCAGCCGAGCCTGACACCGAGCACCCAAGCCGCCGCCATGACGATGACGGCCCCGCGGCCCGCGGGCGTCGTTACCTGCCATACCCGTCGCACGACGGTACGCGGCTGGCGGAAAGTCTCGGTGCTGATCCCGAACGGACGCGTGCGCTGCGCCATCGCTACGCGCCGCGACTTGTCGGCGGGCGGACCCGGGACAGCAGCTGGCCGATCACATCCTCGACGCTCACACCGGAGAACTCGGCCTCGGCGTCGAGCAGCAGCCGGTGGCTCAGCACCGGGATGGCCAGCTCCTTGACGTCGTCAGGCACGACGTAGCCCCGCCCGTCGGCGAGGGCCCACGTCTTCGCCGCCCGGACGTAGGCCAGGCAGCCCCGGACGCTCAGCCCGAGCCGCACCTGGCGCAGCTGGCGGGACTCATGCGCCAGCTGGCTGACGTAGCCGAGGATGGCCGGGTCCACGTGCACCTGGTCGGCTAGGCGCGCCATCTGGGTGATCGCGCTCGTGGTAATCACATTCTGCACGTTGGCGGACCGGTCCCTGGTAGCCGCGGACGCGAGCAGTGCGACCGTGGAGGCGTGGTCGGGGTAGCCAAGGCTGGTCTTCATCAGGAACCGGTCGAGCTGCGCCTCGGGCAGCCGGTAGGTGCCGGCCTGCTCGATGGGGTTCTGCGTGGCGATCACCATGAACGGCTGACCCACCGGGTGCGGGGTCCCGTCCACGGTGACCCGGCTCTCCTCCATGACCTCGAGCAGCGCGGACTGGGTCTTGGGCGAGGCCCGGTTGATCTCGTCGGCCAGCACGATCGTCGCGAAGATCGGCCCGCCGTGGAAGCTGAACTGGCCGCTGCGCTGGTCGTAGATGGTCACGCCGGTTACGTCGCTCGGCAGCAGGTCGGGAGTGAACTGGATCCGGCTGTGCGAGCCCTGCACCGAGTTGGCGATCGCCTTGGCCAAGGACGTCTTCCCGGTGCCCGGGTAGTCCTCGAGCAGCAGGTGGCCCTCGGACACCAGGCAGGTCAGCGCCAGCCGGATGATGTGCTGCTTGCCGAGCACGGCCTGCTCCACGTTGGTCACCAGCGCGCCGAAGGCACGCGCGAACCAGTTGACCTGCTCGGACGTCGCCACCGACGGGCCCGCGGTTACTGTGGTCATGTTCTCGATTCCTTGGGTTCCTGGCTAACCGTCGTAAGTCCCGGACTTGGTAGTGCTGCCTACGGTGACGGACACGGTCGCGGTCTCACCGCTGAGGTGCCAGTCACCCCAGACGCATTGGCTGGTGAAGGACGCACCGCCGCTGCTGTTCGTGCTCTCCGCCGAGCCGGACCAGTCGTCGCTGGTGGGGCCCCACGAGTCCCCGGCACTCCAGGTGCAGGTGTACGTGATCTTCGCGTTGGCGGGGAAGTTGGCCAGGGTGAGGTTCTCGGCGAAGCAGTTGCTGGTGTTGCAGCCCGTGACCGACTCTTGGGGGCCGATGGCGATGGTCACGCTCGGGTTGGCTGGCTGGGGCGGGGCCACCGTTTCCGCTGAGGCGGTCTCCGTGGCACTCGACTGGCCCGCCGTGTCGGTGAGATGTGCGGTGATTTTCACCGTCTCGCTGTAACCGTAGGTGGCGGAGGACGACCCGCTGTAGCCGCCGGTCGCGGGCACCGCGTAGTTGGTGCACGAGTTGGCGATGCAGACGTTCAGGGTCTCGGTGAGCCCGTCACTCTGCGCGCTCCAGGTGTAGGCGATCGTCGTCCCGTTGGCGCTCGCGGTGACCGTGGGGTTGGCGATCGGCTGGTAAGGGACGACCTGGCCGGACGGGCCTGCCCACGTGCTGCACAGGCCGGCGTCGTTGCACTCGGCGACGTAGACGGTCACGGCACTGCCGTTGACGATAGCGCTGCTGGTCGCGTTAGTGAGGGTCTCGGTGTAGCTGCTACCGGCCGTGAACGTGCCGGTGATCGTGCCGCTCTCAGCAGCACCGTTGATCCCGTACTCGATGGAGCTGATCTGCTTGGAGTTCGCGGCGCCCGCGGTGAAGGTGAACTGGATCGTGTCGCTCTGCCCGGTCGCCTTCGCCGTGACGCCGGTCGGCGGGTCCGGCGGGGCGGCGGCCTGGATAGCTGGGCTGGACAACGGGGACTGCGTGGATTCCCCGGCCTGGTTCGTGGCAGTGACCGTGTATTCGTACCAGGAACTGTCGTTGTTGACGGTGAACGACGCGCTGTCGCTTGTTGCACCCGTAACGGTCTGGGTGGAGACCGGGGTCCCGCCGAACGGCCCGCCGCTTGAGGTGGCCTGGTACTCGTACACGGTGTACTGAGTGACCGGCCGCCCGTTGGCCTCGGTCCCGTCGGCCGGCGTCCAGGAGACGGTAATGGCGCGGGTGGCCGTCGGGTCCGGCACGGCCGCGCCGGTAGCCGTCGGCGCGGGCATCGTCAGCGGCTTGCCGAAGGGGATCACAGTGACGCCGAGCGACCAGGGCGCGCTGCCGAGGGAGTTGCGCGCCAGGACCGTGAACGTGTACTGGGTGCCGTTGGTGAGCCCGGTGAACGTGTGTTTCGTCGTGACCCCGACATCGGTAATCTGCTGCCCGTCGGACGGGGGTGGGCTGACCTCGACCTCGTAGCCGGTGACGGGAGTACCCGCATCCACCGCAGGCTGCCAGGTCAGCGCGATCGTGCCGTCACCCGGGGTGGCGGCGAGCCCGGTGACCCGGTCGGGGACCGCGTTCGGCGTCGCCGTGGTCGTGCGGCTGTCCTGGCCTTGGCCGACGCTGTTGGTCGCTGTCACGTAGATCGAGTAGCTGGTGCCATTGGTCAGCCCATTGATGGTGCACGGGGCGGCGGCACACTGGTGCGGCGTGCCGTTGGCGTAAACGGTGTAGTACTCGACGGGGGCGCCGTTGGGCAGCGCCGGGCTGAACGAGACGACGGCCGTGCGGCTCGACGTCGTCGCGGACGGCGCTCCGGGCACGCCCGGCCGGCCGATGACCGTGACGGTGATCGAGACCTGAATCGCCCGGTCCGCCCGGCCAGCAACATCGGTAACGCTCGCAACGAGGTTGACCGTGCCTGTGCTGTCCGCCCCCGGCGTGACCGTGACTGTCGAGCCGCTCTTCACCACGTCCGCCCCGGACGAGTTGTGAACGCTCAGCACCTGGATGTCCGGTTGTGCCAGCGGGCTCGTGACGTACTGGCTGAGGTCGATCGTGACGCTGTGGCCGGCGTCCACCGAGGCGGCGACCGCGGTCGCGGACGGGGGCGGCGCCGCGATGACCTGGACGGTGAGCGTGCCGGACGCGGTGCCGCCGACCGGGGTGATTCGCAGCGTCCCCACGGTGCCCGGGACTGCGCCGCTGCCCGCGGTGAGATCGAGTGCGGTGCCGTCGGGCACGCTGGCACTGACCCCACCCACGGCCTTGGCCCACGCCGTGCCGTAACGCGGCGGCGTGACCGCGACCGTGGTGTCCACCCAGACGTGACAGAGCTGGCCGATGTCGTAGGACACCGACGCGCCGCCCTCCACGACCTGGAGCGGGGCCGGCGGGCACCGCAGGATCGGCTCGTCCGGTCCGACCTGGACGGGGATCGTGATGGTGGCGGTCTCGCCGTCCGGGTCCTGAAGCGTCGCGCCGTCGTAGACCTGCACGGTGACCGCGCCCGGGCCGGTGTACCCGCCGAGCGCGTGCACCTGGAAAACGGTGTCCTGATTCGCGCTCACCGCAATGCTCCCGGCCGGGGAGGCCGTGAGCTGGTCGGTCGTGGTGATCTTGAGCTGACGCCCGGAGGTGTCCATGATCTTGGAGCTGAGCGGCACGGTGACCGAGCCGTTCCGGTTGAGGGTGATCCGCGCGTCCGGCCGCAGCCTGATCGCGGACGACTGCGTGCCCGGCACGTAGACGACGGCAGTGGCAGTGAGCCCGTCGCGCGCAGTGATCTGGTAAGGCACCTCGCGGGGCTGCTTGTCAAGCCTGATCGTCAGCGACGAGCCGTGCACGCCGACCCCGGCGGGCACCCAGCTGATCTTGAGGTCGCTCGGCGACCCCAGCGGGTCATCGTCGTTCTTGAGCACGTTGACCGTGACGGTAGCCGCCCCGGACGGCGGTGGCGGTGCCACGACGTCGTTGGCGATCGGCGGCACCTTCGCCCCGATCACCGGGTACACGATGACCTGGGCGAGGGAGGGGGTCGAGCCGTCGGTATCCCCGTAGGTGAACTCGACGGGAGGATCGGACGGGGATGACGGCACCTTCAGGTAGACGTAGTCGCCGCTGAGCCTGACGCCGGGCGGCACGGTCCTGTTCGTCTTGTCGAGCGGCTCGACTGTCACCGTGTCACCGGGAGCGATGTAGTCATTGCCGAGCACGTCCCAGTGCAGCGACGCGCCCGGCGGCGCGTTCAGGACATCGGTCACGGCGACCGGCCGCTGCGGCGGTCCCGACGGCAGCACGGCGACTCGCACGCTCGCGGTGCCGGTCAGTCCGTAGGGGTCGGTGACCTGGTAGGTGAAGGTGTCGGTGCCCGCGGAGTCCGGATAGGACTGATAGGAGATCGAGTGAGGTCCGATGGCGACGATCCGGCCGAGCGTGGGCGGGGTGGTGACGCCGGTGACCGTGACGGAGTCACCGTCCGGGTCGACCCCGTAAACCGGGATCTGGATGACCGCAACGTCGCCGGCGGTCTCGCGCGTGTCGACCTCCTCGGGGACGGGTGCCTGGTCGGGGTGCGCCTTGGACGGCGGCGGCTCGATCGTCACGTCGAGGCTGCCGGTCGCGGTCGCGCCGCTGGCGTCGGTTGCGACATAGCTGACCGCCGTCTCCTGCTCGGCCGTGACCGATGCTGGGGCGTCGACCCGGATGTCGCTTCCCTGAACGCTGGCGAGCAGGCCGTCAACTGGTGGGTTCGCCGCCGGCGGCTGGCCAGCCAGCGACAAGGGCAGCCCGGTCGAGCTGGCGTCGCCCGCGAGCACAGCGACGTCTGCGCTGTCCCCGGCCCGGATGGTGATGGCGGCGTCGGTGGTCGTGATCTGGTCGGGGCTCGAGCTGGCGGGCACGGCGGAGACGGCCACCGTGCCCGTCGCGCTGCCCCGGCCGTCGCTGACCGTGTAGTCGACGGTGGCCGTCAGGCCGGGCTGCGGGTCGTCGGCGCTGATCCGCAGCCATTGCTGGTCAATGACCGTGACCTGGACGTCCGGGTCGCCTGACGTTGCGCCGGTAACGCCGAGGATCCAGCCCTGCGGGTCGTAGTCGTCGGAGAGGACGTCCACTACGGCGGGCTGCTGGCCATGTAGCACGGCGACGTCCGGCGTGGTGACCGGCGGCTTGGGGGCTCCGGTCGAAGGAAGGACGTGCACGCGGATGGACCCGGTCGCGGTCGGCGCGGCACCGTAAGCGTCGGTATAGGTCAGGAAGAAGTCACCGGGGTGCTGCGCCGTGAACGTGACCGTGCCGTCAGCGAGGTCGGTGGACACGGTGGCGCCAGGCACGGCCGCGACCGGCGCGGCGAGCGCGAGCTTCGCGGCCGGGTTGGTCGGATCAACGCCGGGCAGGTCGTTGGCCAGCGGTTGCAGAGTGACCGGCGAGCCGGCCACGGCCTCCGCCGCGTCCGGCTCGGCGACGGGCGCGACGAACTGGGTGGACGACGAGCCGATTACGGAAACGGTGAGCGAGGCCATCGTCGGCTGGGCGACGCGACCGTCACTGACCCCGTACCGGATCGTCACCGTCTGGCTCCCCGTGGTCTGCGGTGCTGTGACGGACAGCGCGCCGCCGCTAGTGACGGCGGCCGACCCGGCGCTCGCGGTGACCGACCCGCTGGCTATGTAGAGCGGGTCGCCGTCGTAGTCGCGCCAGTCGCCGATGACCGGGATCACGATGGTGCCGCCGGAGGCGACCGACAGCGGCGGCTGCCTGTAGTCCGGCCGCAGATGCGGGGGGTCGTTCTCGCCCGGTGACCGAGGCACGAGCGTCACCTCGCCGGTGGCGGCGTGGCCGTGCCCGTCGTCGATCGTGTACTGGAAGCGCGCGTCGGCCGACAGCGTGGTCACGGTGGCGAGCACGGTCTGCGCGTCGGGCGCGACCGACACGCTGACCCCTGGCTGGTCGGGGGTGCCTACCCCGGTCACCGCGTACGTCTCCCCGGCCGGCCCCTTGGCGGCGTCGAGGACATGCACCACCGTAGTGATTCCCGGCCGCACGCCCTGGGTGTAGTTGCCCGCGATCAGCTTCGTCTTTTCATTCTGGGTCTGCTGGGCCAGGGTGCCACTTTTCCCGGAAACAGGGGACGACGTCCACTTCACGGCGTGGTCATCCAGCGTTGTGTCGATCAGGAAGACGTCGCCGTTGGCCGCGTCGTTCAGCACGACCGCGTCGTTGTTGACCCGGAACACCAGCTGCGGTGAAGCGTCCCCGGTCGGAAACGACAGCTGTTTCGTCGCGGCTGGCGGCGGGCTGCCGCACGTGCGGACGTATATCCCGGTCGGGCCGTCGGCCCAGACGGCATGGACGCACCCGGCCACCTGGACGGGGGCGGACGGGATACCGGTGAGGCCGTTGCGGAGCGTGGTGAGGGCACCGGAGCTGAGATTCACGCTGTAGAGCGCCTGACCTGTGGCGACGACTACCACGTCGCTCCCGGCCGAGGGCTGCTGCAGCTCAGATCCGGCCGAGGCGTCCCCGGAAGGCAGCTGGACCGTGTGTCCGCTGTCGGGCAGGTATAGCACCTTGGGGCTGGCCGTCAGATCGGCGACGACGGGGACGTTGCCCACCGTGGTGACCTGCATGGCGTCGGTCGCGGAGAGCGGTATCGCGGAAACCCGGGGCGCGCCGCCGCCCTCGGGGTAGCCGCTCAGCTTGCCGCCGCCGGCGACCCAGATCGTGTCGTCGCTGCCGACCGCGATCGCGGAGTTGGCCGGCAGGTGCCGCGCGAGCGGCTGCGCGAGCGCGGACAGGCTGCCGCCGCCCGCACTGAGCTGCGCGGCGCGCAAGGAATTGTCGCTGGACAGAACCGCGAGCATGCTGTCACCCAGCGCTATGTCATTCCGTTCCGACTCCGCAGACGCGGACTTGGGCAAGACAGTTTGCCCGCTGCCGTAGAACGCCGGACCGTAGGAATCAACCGCGTACATGCGGCCGCTGTTCGCGTCGTAGCTGGCCACATTGGGGCCGTCCTGCCACACGTCGACATTGGAGGATCCGGGCGCGGGCGTGAGCGGCTGCCCGTCCAGCTGCCCGATCGGGTCGTCGAAGCGGGCGATCTCGCCGAGCGCGTTGTTGGTGACCCAGATGCTGCCGTCGTTGAGGCTGACGTGCTCCACGGGGAAGCCATGCGAACTGGCGGCGAGCCCGGCGAAGGTCGCGACGGCCACGGCGAGGACCACGGGCGTGCCGAGCCTACGCGGACGCAGCAGCCTGCCCACCCAACCCCCTCACCCTTGCGCAGAACGCCCTGGCCGACGCTTCACGTAAGGGCGAGTGCCCCGCACGGCAAGCGGAAGAGAAAGCTAATGCGAACGTGTCCGGCCGAAAGGCAGGAGCCATATTACAGGACTTTCTTTATGCAAACGGCCGCTGTCAGCTTTATGGGCCACCGCGTTGTTGATCACTTAATGTCCGTTTTTCTGTGGGTTGGCGCGTGACCCGCTCACCGCCCGGGGCCGATGGTCACGGCGGATGGATGCGTGCGGTCACCGCTTGGCCGGGCCGGGTGGGCGCCTTCGGTGACGATAACCTTTATGGCAGTCAGACGAGCGCGTCCGCCGCGGTTATCGGAGTGCTTTTGCGTTAGCTCGGCATTGGCGTTCTATGTTAATTTAATGGCAGAAATGCTCGCACTGATCTTTGCCGCCGGCTCATCAAGATCGACGACCTTATCACGAGGGATTGTCGGTCGGCTGGTCCGCGAGGGCAACAGGACGCTGGGCCGTACGCCTTCGGCGACGCCGTACGGCGGTGACGGTGATAAGTCCCCCGGTAGCGAGCCCGATGACCAGGATGGCAATATCGTGCCAGGTGTGATGGCCAGTGGCGAGCCTGCCTATTCCGTAGGCGCTGGCGGCCAGCGACACCGTCCATCCGAGCGAGTCCAGCAGATTCCAGAAGGCAAACCGGTACGGCGGCATCTTCGCCGTTCCCGAGACAATGGCCGGGGTGACGAACACGGCCAGAAAGCCCCATCGGGCATACAGGCTCTCGCCCCGCTCCATCACCTTCTCCCGGCGCGCCTGATGCCTGCCCGGGCGCTCCAGCAGCCGCCTCCCCCAGCGGCGGCCGATGGCATAGCCGCCAAGCCCGCCTGCCTCACCGGCGATGACCGACACCACGATCACCGCCGCCAGGTCCAGCCGCCGCTGGCTGGCGGCCACCGCGGCGGCCCCGAGGGCGGCAGTGCCGATAAGCGGCACGCCCGCCCACGAGGCCGCGACCGCGAGGAACACCAGAAGGTACTGCCACCACGCGCCGCCTAGGCCCGCTGTCATCATGCGCTCCTGCCGTCGTGGACCGACGGCACCAGGCCAGCGCCCGGAACCGCCCGCGTGCCTGGCCGGCGGTCAGCCCTGGGTGAGCGTGAGCCACGGCCCGTTCTGAAGAAATATTTTCCGAACGAGCCGTGGTTCGTGCGGCCTCCCGGGCGGGGCGGCCGCACGGCTCCAGAACTCCGTCCGGACGGGCGCGCTGACGTCGTGCCGCGCGAGCACCTCACGCGCCACTTGTGCGGCAGAGATCAGCGCCTGCCGGAAGGAATGCAGGCTGCGCGGCAGGACTCCGAACGCGATGCAGACGCGCCACTCGTCGTCCATAGACGCACGATAGCAACCCTCCGCGCCGGCACCTGCACCATCGACCGCGTGCATGAATGCCGCCAGGGATGCGCGCGGGTCACCTTCCTTGGCGGCCTGGCCGATCGGGGTATCCGCGGCCGTTTTGAGACTCGTCACGGGCATGGTGTCGACCGGCCACGCGGCCGTGGGGAAAGATGGAATCCGCGTTCGTCACCACATCAGCGGCAGACTCCGTCGCAGGCGGGGTGTAATACCCAACCAGTGGAGGTACCAGATGGCCGAGCTCCCGCCGCCCCCCGACGGCATAGTGCTGGCCCACTTCATCGTCTCGGACGATGTCGAGCGCTCCCGGCGCTTCTACACCGAGGTACTCGGCGGCCGGCTGGCCTTCTCCGGCCCCGGAGGGCTGACCTATGTCGCGCTGTCCAACAGCTGGATCATCATCAATGCCGGCGGAGGCCCGACCGACGACAAGCCCACGGTCACCCTGGAGACGCCACGCGATCCCGACCGGGTCAGCAGCTTCCTCAACATCCGGGTCAAAGACATCGCGGCCGTGTACGCCGAATGGAGCGCCCGGGGTGCTCAGTTCCTGACGCCGCCCAAACAGCACCAGTACGAGATCCGCTGCTACATCCGCGATCCCGACGGTCATCTGATCGAAGTGGGGCAAACCACGGACCCGGACGGGGACTGGAGGCCCGCGCACTGGCCATCGAGTACGCCCGCCGACGAGCCCCGGTGAGTGCCGAGACCACCCGCGAAATCCCTCGCGCCGGCGGTGGCCCAGCTTCATCCGTCACTTGCCCGGTCCGTTGTCTGACCTGCGGTCAGTAGGATTGTCGAACCCGCCGCGCGGGCACAATCTGAGGCGCTCCTGTCCATCCCGGCATGGGGACCAGCGTGTTCGCAGAA
>Ga0335074_10009312_pt1 | contig 13705 bp, 10 predicted proteins | sample Lox_Sample_23_FD_206715 | JGI IMG/M metagenome (GOLD analysis project Ga0335074, IMG submission 206715) | Soil microbial communities from Loxahatchee National Wildlife Refuge, Florida, United States - Lox_Sample_2.3 | ecosystem: Environmental > Terrestrial > Soil > Wetlands | place: USA...
TTCGGGAATCACGCAGATTTCGCTGGCGGATACCGTGGGGGTGGCGACTCCGGCGCAGATTGCGGAGTTAGTGGCGGCGGCAGTGGGATCGGTCGACGAAGGGATCGAGGTGGGGGTTCACCTGCATGCCCGGCCCGACGAGGCAGCTGCGAAGATTGCGGCTGCGTACGGCGCCGGATGCCGGCGTTTTGACATGGCGATGGGAGGGTTTGGCGGCTGCCCGTTCGCTCAGGATGCGCTGGTGGGGAATGTTGCGACGGAGTTGGCGCTGGAGGAGTTGAAGCGGCTGGGGGCGGAACTGCCACGGCTGCGCGGGCTGGAGGCGTTGAGGGCGGCGGCGGGTGAGATTGAGCGGAAATACGGGCCGGTGGTGCAGTAGGGACTCATCGAGACCGGGGATTTATCAAGACTTTCCTAGCGGGCCATGCGCGTGGGAGCGGCGATCGGCTCGCCGACCTGGAGCTCAGCGTCATTGAAAGGCGCCACCTTGCGAGATGTTTTGGAGCCGCGCCTGCGGATGAGCAGTTCCTTGCCGCAGAGAGCGCATTGCCAGGGGAAGATGCCGAGAAGAGGAAGCAAGTGCTGACGAAGAAAGCCTTTGCGGGCGATGCGCGCCATTTCCCGCTGGCGGCACTTAGGGCACTTCAGTTTGGATCTTATACGGCGTCCAGGATGGCTCGCGGGCATCTGCTAAGTCTCATGACTACGTGACGGCGCCGGCTCATCTGACAGCGCGAGGAACCGGATAACAATGTTTTCGCCCTGCAACACCACACCTTAACAGATTGGCTTTCGGAAATGTCGGCTGCTCTGCCCTGATTTTGGGGTAAGTTGCGGTTTGGGTCAATTGGGGATGAACCATTACACTGGGAGGATGACACCGACTCTCGAATGGACGCCGGGTGGGGTCCGTTTCCTTGACCAGACAAAGCTGCCGCTGCAGGAGACTTATGTGCTGGCGACAACTTACCAGCAGGTGGCCGAGGTTATCACGACGATGGTGGTGCGGGGCGCGCCGGCGATCGGCGTAGCGGCTGCGATGGGGCTGGCGCTGGGAGTGAAGACGAGCCCGGTGACGACAGTGCCTGCGCTGCGCACGGAGTTCGAGACGATGTGCACGACACTCGCCTCGACGCGGCCGACGGCGGTGAACCTGTTCTGGGCGATCGAGCGGATGAAGGTGCGATTTGCGGCGCTGGCGGGACGGACGGGTGCGACGGTGGAGAGTCTACGGACGGGCCTGATCGACGAGGCGCAGCGGATGTACGACGAGGACATCGCTGCCTGCCGGCGGATGGGGGCGCACGGGGCGGCGCTGCTGCCGAAGGCGGGCGGAGTCCTGACACACTGCAATGCGGGCGCGTTGGCGACGTGTGGTTATGGAACGGCGCTGGGGGTGATCCGGTCGGCGGTGGAGCAGGGACACCAGATCCATGTGTATGCCGATGAGACGAGGCCGTTTCTGCAGGGGGCGCGGCTGACGGCGTGGGAGCTGATGCATGACGGGATTCCAACGACCGTACTGTGCGACAACATGGCGGCGAGCCTGATGCGGCAGGGCAAGGTGCAGGCGGTGATTGTGGGGGCGGACCGGATCGCGGCCAACGGCGACGTGGCGAACAAGATTGGAACGTATGGGGTCGCGGTGCTGGCGAAGGAGCATGGGATTCCGTTTTTTGTGGCGGCGCCGTGGTCGACGATCGACCTGAAGACGCCGAACGGGGATGCGATCCCGATTGAACAGCGGGCGGAGCGCGAGGTGACGCACCATGCGGGCAAGCAGCTGACGCCGCATGGGGTGGGAATCGAGAATCCGGCGTTCGATGTGACTCCGGCGAAATATGTAACGGCGATTGTTACAGAACGAGGGGTCTTGCGGCCGCCGTATGCCGAGTCGCTGGAGGAACTGGAAACGCAGCCAGCAGCCGGCAGCCGGTAGGTGGCGGGTCTCGAGGCCGCGAGAAACCCGGCGACGAACCAAAAATAAAGGCCCAGCCGCTAAAACCGGGCTGAGCCGAGATATCCGTACTGTGTTTATTGTAGCGGAGGGCGGATTGCGGGTTGGGCCGCGTTCCGGAATGGGCCGTCGGGAAGTACTCTGGAATCCACTGGTTACGGGGGTATTACCGACGATACCTTGACAGGGATGGCGGTCACAGTCCCTGAAGCCAGCGGGCATAGGGGTAAAGGAAGAGGAAGAGAATGAGGGCCAGGGCGAGAACGTCGGCGTAGAGAAGGAGCAGGACGCCGCCGTGGTAGAAGCTCCAGCGGCGGCGGAGGCAGCGGGTGGTCTCCCAGGTGCCCCAGAAGGCGAGCGCGGTAGGCAGCACGAGCAGGAGCGAGCCGTGGACATTGGGGAAGCCGGCGAGGAGAAAGGCGAGGAGGACGCTGCCGAAGACCAGCACGGTTCCGCGGACCAGCGATCGTGCTCGTATATTGAAGACGGCGTACTGCATGGAGCGGAGGGGTGAGAGAAACCCAGTGACTACTGTATCGAATTCGGGAGTGGGAGCGCCGGGCGCGGGGGCGGCGAGATTGTCGGCGGCGGCGAAGCGGGAGCGGATTGTGAAGCGGGTGGCGCAGGAGCTGCGCGACGGGTTCTATGTGAACCTGGGGATCGGGTTACCGACGCTGGTGGCGAATTATGTGCCGGCGGGGATCGAAGTGGTTCTGCAGTCGGAAAACGGGATGCTGGGGGTGGGGCCGTATCCGATGGCAGGTGAGGAGGACCCGGACCTGATCAACGCGGGCAAGGAGACGGTGACGGCGCTGCCGGGGGCGGCGTTTTTCTCGTCGGCGGATTCGTTTGCGATGATCCGCGGGGGGCACATCGACCTGAGCATCCTGGGCGCGATGGAGGTGGATGAGGAGGGGACGCTGGCGAACTGGATGATCCCGGGCAAGATGGTGAAGGGGATGGGCGGGGCGATGGATCTGGTGGCGAGCGCGCGGCGGGTGATTGTGGCCATGGAGCACACGACGAAAGAAGGTGCGCCGAAGATTCTGAAGAAGTGCACGCTGCCGCTGACCGGAGTGCGAGTGGTGGAGACGATCGCGACCGAGCTGGCGTGGATTCGGGTGACGGGCGAGGGGCTGGTACTGGAGGAGATTGCGCCAGGGGTGAGTGTGGAGGAGGTGCAGCGGGTGACGGAGCCGAAGCTGCAGCTAAGCGCCGAGCTCAGGGAAATGGCCGTTTAACAGAGGCCTTTCAGAAACATCCGCTTCAACTGCAGGAAGCGAGAATCAGGTTTCGGCTGATGTAGGGTCGATCACCCGCATGACTTCCGAGATACGGTTGGCCGGGAAGCCTCCCTGTTTGGCATGCTCGCGAATGGTTTCTTCGTTGGGAGCGATATAGACGCAGTAAATCCTGTCGGCGGTGACATAGCTGTGCAGCCACTGGATCGCCGGACCAAGATGATGGAGGACGCTGCAGGATTTCTGCGAGATGGCACGGAACTGGTCGGGGCTCGCATCTCCTATTCCCGGGATGTCGCGTTCGATGACGTATTTGGGCATTCTCTTTTGTTCCTATTTTCTATGCTGTGGTGTGTGTCTTCAGCAGCTCGTGGCGGGTGCGTGAAAATCTTCAGGGCTGGGGGGAGGCGCGCGGTTCACCGGTCCGGCGCTGCTACTGGTGGGCGCAAGTCACGTGGTTGTTCCAGTCCACAAAAGGACCCTGGGGATTGTCTCTCCATGCCCAAACGTGGAGTTCGTAGAACGGCGGCAGGCCGTAACGGTTTGGCGAGTCGATGAAGAGCATAAGGTGACCCTCCACCTCGGGAGCAGCGTTAGCGGGAAGGGCGCTGGCGAGGATGATGAACTCGACGCCGACCAGCTTGTATTGACCGCTTGACGACGGCTCGTAGATCAGGGCCTGCGGTTGGGTGGGGTCAATGGGTCCGTTCAGCAGACTGGTATTGACGTAATGGATGCCCATGGCTCCATGGTCGGAGCCGCTGACGCAGCCGAGGACCGGACCGTATCCGGCGTTGGTGGCTGCCTGAACGTTATCCACATACTGCGCGGTTGCAGTGCGAACAATCTGGACGAGCTTGTCCTGGCTCCACTGTCCCTCCGGCTGCTGTTGTTGCTGCGCCAGGGCAAGAGAGGTGAGCGCCAGAAAGGCCGCCAACAGCATCGTGAGACGCGATAACTTCTGCATGTTCGGATTCTCCTTATAGGTCTCGACGGAATTGCTCACCACCGGCTTACTGTGGCGTGGGCGCCGTGGGATGAGTTCCCGCGACAACCGTCCGCATTCTCTTCAGCTGCTTCCCGGCGTGCAATCCTCGGGGCCTCCATTGAACCCCAAAGTTTTCTCCATCCATAAGTCACTGAAGGCAATTACGATTCGGGACCGGCAGATGGGTCTGCGTGGAACTGTGGTAGGCTTTCTCATCTGCGAGGCGGGCTATGGCGACCCAGCCGCGAGCTTCCGGCAGGCTGCGCTTCGACGATTTCGAGCTCGATGTGCGCGCCGGTGAGCTGCGCAAGCACGGGGTAAGGCTGCGCCTGCGGGGCCAGCCCCTGCAGGTGCTTGAAATTCTGCTGGAACGAGCGGGCGATGTTGTGACTCGGGAGGAACTGCAGGCCCGAATCTGGCCGGTGGATACCTTTGTCGATTTTGACCACAGCCTGCACAACGCCATCGCTCGCATTCGCGAGGTGCTGGGCGATTCGGCGGTAAGACCGCGCTACATCGAAACGCTGCCGCGCCGGGGGTATCGGTACATCGGCCCGCTGGACGATTCTCCGGAACTGGCCGCCGAGGCCGGCGAGGACGCCCGTGCGGAGATGAGTCTTGTGACCACGCCGGCCAGGCGGGAGAGGAGCCTGGTCCTTCCTGGTGCTCTTTTTCTTTGCGCTTTTCTTACCGTGGGGCTGGCTTCCTGGATTGTGTGGCGCAACGTGCACGCGAAGGCGGCCGTTCCGCCGATCCGTTCGATTGCTGTCCTGCCCCTGAGCAATCTATCCGGCGATCCGTCGGAGGAGTATTTCGCGGACGGGATGACGGACCAGTTGATTACCGATCTGGCGAAGATCGGTTCGCTGCGCGTGACTTCGCGGACGTCCGTCATGCAGTACAAAGGGGCGAAGAAGAGCCTGCCGGAAATTGCACGCGAGCTGAACGTCGATGCCATCGTGGAGGGATCGGTGATTCGAACGGGTCAGCGAGTGCGTGTGACCGCCCAGTTGCTTCAGGGGCGCACCGATCGGCACCTGTGGGCGGAGACGTACGACCGCGATCCGGGCGATATTCTGAAGCTGCAGGGTGAGGTGGCCGACGCTATCGCGCAACAGGTTCGCGCCCAGATCACACCGGCGCAGCAGGCTCAGATGCGCAGGGCACACACGGTCGACCCGGCCGCGTACGATTCGTATGTTAAGGGGCGGCTTTACTTTACGACCGAGTACACCAGGCCTGATTCACTCAGGAAGGCTCAGCATTTTTTCGAAGACGCGATCCAGAAAGATCCCAACTTCGCACTGGCTTACGCGGGACTGGCGGATACTTACGTCTATCTGGCGTTTGCCGGAGCTATGCCGAAGGATCAGGCCTCGCGGTCTGCCCGGCAAGACATAGCCCAGGCACTGCAACTGGACGACAGCATAGGCGAGGTCTACGACACTCTGGGTGTGCTGAGCTGGCATTTCGACTGGGACTGGGACGCTGCCGATCGGGCGTTCAACCATGCCCTCGAACTGGCGCCGAGCTACAGCTGCGCGCTTGAAGATCGCGCCGCTTTTCTGGCTTTTCGTGGCCGGCGGTCCGATGCACTCGCAGAGATCGCAAAGATCGACCAACTGGACGCCGGTTTCAGTGCGACTCAGACCGAATCAGCCACCTATTACGATCTGCGGGATTACCCTCGCCTGATTGAAGCCAGCCGGAGAGGGTTGCTACTGGACCCAAAGAACTCGTGGCAACACTACAACCTCGGAGCCGGTTACGAAGGGACAGGGAAGCTGCAGGACGCGATTGCGGAGTACCGGAAGGCGATGGAGTCGCCGGATGCCGATCTGCCGCACACGACCGTTGCCCTGGCACACGCCTATGCAGCAATGGGCAGGAAAGCCGAAGCGGAGAAGATGCTTCGCGATCTCGAGCGCGACCCAAAGGCGGCTGCTTCTCCTTACACGATGGCCACCATCTACGCCGGGCTCGGCGAGAAAGACAAAGCGCTGGCCTCACTGGAACGAGCCTGCGCGGAGAAGTCATTCGACGCAGAAGGGCTAACGTCCGACGTGGAGCTCGACAGCCTGCGTTCCGACCCCCGCTTTCAGGACCTTCTTCGCCGCTTAGGCCTGGACCAGAGCTGACGGTCCGGTGATCGAGGAGCGGATCGATCGGCCGTCCCTCCAACCCTGCAAGTGGCTGAAATAACGGAAGATTGCTGCTTTTTTGGCGGGAGTCGGCGTATACTGCCAGCCACCATGCCTGGGGCCGTGTACGAAATCGGCGAGTTCACGCTGGATTGTGGCGGCTTTGAGTTGTGTCGCAACGGCCGGGCCATCGCGCTGGAGCGCAAGCCGCTGGAGTTGCTGATCCTGCTGGCCGGACGGCGGGGCGAACTGGTGACACGCGACGAGATTGCGGAGCGGCTCTGGGCGCGCGAGGTCTTTGTCGATACCGAGCACGGGATCAACACCGCGATTCGGAAAATCCGAATGGCGCTCAGAGACGACCCCGAGGAGCCGCGCTATGTGCAGACGGTGATGGGGAAGGGATACCGGTTTATTGCGCCAGTGACGGGCGGGGCTCAGGAAAACGGGAGCGTCCGAGGAGCGAACGGACGGGGCGCGGGGTTGAACGGCGGAGGAGCACCGGCCACGACGGCAATTCCCTTCCCGGAATCGGCCGATACGCGGAACAGGGCCGATGAGCCGGCGCGGGCGCGCGGGTGGTGGTCCAGGGAAAAAGTTTGGTATGGGGTTGCAACCGCGTTTCTGGCGGCGGCGGTCGTCTTCGGGGTGCGAAGGGTGGAGCATCGGCGAGCGGCCGGCCAGGGGATTCATTCGCTGGCGGTGCTGCCGCTGGATAATCTGTCGGGCGATGCGGGGGAGGATTATTTCGCCGATGGGATGACCGATGAACTGACGACGATGCTGGCGAAGGATTCGACGCTGCGGATCGTGTCGCGGACGTCGGTGATGCAGTACAAGCGGGCGCATCGGCCGCTGAAGGAGATTGCGCAGGCGCTGGGGGTGGACGGGATTGTCGAGGGGTCGGTGGAGCGCACGGGGAATCAGATCCACATGACGCTGCAGCTGATCCGAGCGGAGACGGACTCCCACGTGTGGGCGGAGAGCTACGACCGGGAGGCCAACGATACGGCGTTGCCGGACGAGGCGGCGCAGGCGATCGCAAAGCGGCTGAATAGCGCTGCGCCGGTCGCGGCCGCGGCACGGTATGTGAATCCGGCAGCGCACGACGCGTTGCTGCGCGGGCGGTATTTGTGGTTCACGGACCGGATGGACGAGTCGGAGGCCTATTTCCGGAAAGCGACGGAGATTCAGCCGGATTACGCGGATGCCTGGGCGTACTTATCGGCCTACTACGGCGAGGGAGTCGGCGCCGATGTTCTGGATCCGCGCACCAACCTCCAGCCGGAGTGGGATACGGCGCAAAAGGCGATACAACTGGATCCGGATCTGGCGGATGCCCACTGGGTGACGGGCGCGGCCTACTTCCTCGGCCGGTGGGACTTTGCCAACGCCGACCGGGAGCTTCAGCGGGCGATCAGCATGGATCCGCGCAACGAAGAGTATTACTACGTGCGCGGCTGCCTGCTGGAGGCGGTGAACCGGTTCGACGAGGCCATCGCGATGGGCAAGAAGGTCATGGAACTGAATCCGATCGCGCGCCCCTACGCTCTGGCGGGAATGTACGACGGGGCGCGGCAGTATGACGCGGCCATCGCCGATCTGCATTTGCGGCAGGAGGCGGCGCCCAATGATCCGGATTTGCTGGCGACCCTGTGGGATGTCGAGGAGCGGAAGGGAGAATACCGCGAGGCGATGGAAACGTGGGCGAAGTATCATCTGGCCATCGGGGATCCGCAATCGGCGGCCAATCTGCGGCGCGCCTATGAGGAAGGTGGCGCGCGGGGGTTCATCAAGTGGCAGCTTGGCCGGCGGCTGACGCAGTCGAAGACCCAGTATGTTTCGCCGGGAGAGCTGGCCCGCTACTACGGACAGCTGGGCGACAGGGAGCAAGCGCTGGACATGCTGGAGAAGGCTTACCAGTGGCACACGATCGAGATTCTGTTTATCCAGGGCGATCCCGCCTTTGATTTTCTGCATGGCGAGCCGCGCTATCGTGCGCTGGTCGAGAAGGTGGGCCTCCCGCCGTCGTACTGAAGCCCGCCCGGGCTTTGCTGAAGACACAGGAAAAAGGGAGGTACGGCCCCCGACCAGGGGATCGACAGGCGAAGGCGCGTACCCGGAGACTCTACGTTTCAGAAAATGCTCGATTCCGGCGTATCCACTCCGATGCGGGTGGCCGAGACGGTGCCTTCGACGTGAGCGAGGACATTGTTGTTCTCGTCGTACTGGTCGATGGTGAAGGTACCGGAGAACTTGTCTTCACCGGGAGAGAGGGTGACCAGCTCCTGAATCCGGGCCGGCCCTACCAGGCTGCCGTTGGGGGCGCTGGATGTGAAAACGCCGTCCCAGGCAATCGCGAAGTGGTTCAGCTTGTAGGTGTGGTACCCCACGGCCTTCCATACGCCGAGGCAAAAGTTGCCGGTGGCTGGAGCGTGGCTGCCCGTGTTATGGATTTCCGTACCGTCGGCGTGCCATACGGCATAACCGCCGTCAATTTCGGTGCCGTCGGGAATGCCCTCGGAACCTTCCGAGACAAATTTGACGTGCCAGAGACCGACGATGCCTGCGTCGTCATAGCCGCCGTACGGCGGGAAGAAGTTAGGGATCAGGGTGGATTTCGCCTGGGGCAGGGTGGTGGTGTGAGGCAGGAGGGCGGGCAGGTGAATCCCGCCGCACTGCGCGCGCGAGGCGGGGGCAAACAGGAGTGCGGCAAGGGCCGCTCCGAGGGCGAGCGCGAATCGATTGGCATGTGTGTTCATGGAAGCTGGGTCTCCTCATCCGCCGGGATTTCCGGCTGGGTGAAGAGCTAAGCGCGAAGCCGGGCAGCGAGGCAATGAAGAGGAGGTGAAGGATGAGGTGAAGTTTTGGTGAAGCGGCAAGTGGCTGAGAGGAGGGGAGATTTGCCGGTCCCGAGAGAGTGCCCGCGGCGACGGGCACGCGGTTTTCGCGCGATGTGCCATGCTGGATGGGCCCGGGAACAACGCCGACCAGCGGTCGGGACATCTGACTGGGCGTGATTCCGACAGGAAAAAGGAGAAGGCATGGCAGAGAAGAAGACGCCCCAGAATCAAGCGGCGATCGAGGAGCTGATCGACGCACTGAACGAGGATCTTGCGCGGGAATACCAGGCCATTATTGCGTATACGGTCTACAGCAACGTGCTTTCGGGAGCGGCGTACATGAACATCGCCGCCGAGCTCAAGGTTCACGCGGGCGAAGAGCTGCAGCACGCGATGATCATCGCCGACCAGATCGACTACCTCGGCGGCATGCCGACCGGAACCGCGAAAGAAGTGAAGCTCTCGAAGAAAGCCGAAGAGATGCTGCGCTTCGACCTCGACAACGAAAACGAGACCATCCGCAACTATCGCCGGCGCGTGAAACAGGCAGAAGCCGTCGGCCACTACGCTCTCGCGGAGCAAATTCGCCAGATCATCACCCAGGAGCAGGACCATCAGCACTCGCTGGCGACGGCGCTGGGCATCGACGTGCCGAAGGTGCTGGACCAGGGGGCGTAAGCAGGCGCCGAATTGCAGGGCTGAACGGGTAGCAGGAGGCGGCGTGGCGTCAAACCGCGCGGCCGGCTGCGGGGGCCTGTTTGCGCGACGACAAGCGGGGCGCGGGGGTGGAGGCTCGCGTGGCAGCGGCGCCGCGTGCAGCGTGATATCCTCAACGGCTGGGCCGCATACGGCCAGGGGATGGATCGTGTTCAGGCACTGGGTACGAATTTCAGCAATCATTTTTCTTTTTTGCGGCGCAGTCCAGGCCCAGTTCCTTCAGCAAAGCCTCGACATCGAGAAACGGCTGCCGGAATCGGAGCGCGCGACGATCGCGCGGCTGGAGAACCTGAGCCATCTGCCGGTGGGAACGTGGCGATATCACGCGGGCGATCTGCCGCACGCCGAGGATCCGTCGCTGGACGATTCGTCGTGGCCGGTGGCGAAGGTGGATTCGACGTATCCGAAGGAGACGCTGTGGTTCCGGCAGTGGGTGGAGGTGCCAAAGAATCTTGATGGCTACGACCTGACGGGGACGCGCATCTGGTTCCGGTTCCAGGCGTGGGTGAACGGACCGCTGCCGCAGATTATTTATTTCAACGGGCGGCGGGTGGCGATGGGCGACGATCTGGAACCTATCGTGCTGTTCGACCGGGCGCGGCCGGGAGACCGGGTGCTGATCGCCGTGAAGCTGATGGCGACGGTGGACGAGAAGCATTTTGCGGGAAGCCCGATGACGATCGCGTTTGCCGCCGAGCGGCCGAGCCCGCAGGACATTGGCGAGGAGTTTTTGTCGGCGGCGGTGCTGATTCCGAGCTTGTCGAAGGACCCGGCGGGAGACCAGGCGACGCTGGAGAAAGCGATCGGCCAGGTGGACCTGAAGGCGCTGGATAATTCGGACCAGATGCAGTTCGACGCGTCGCTGCGGGAGGCGGATACGACGCTGGAAGCGCTGAAGCCGATGATGAATCAGGCGACGCTGCACCTGACGGGCAACTCGCACATCGACGCAGCGTGGCTGTGGCCGTGGACGGAGACCGTGGACACAGTGCGGAACACGTTTTCGACGGCGCTGCAGCTGATGAACGAGTATCCGAGCTACACCTACACGCAGTCAGCGGCGGCGTACAACGACTGGATGGCGCGGGATTATCCGGAGATCGATGCGCAGATCAAGAAGCGGATCAAGGAGGGGCGCTGGGAGGTGGTCGGCGGGATGTGGGTAGAGCCGGACCTCAACATGCCGGATGGAGAGTCGACGGCGCGCTCGCTGCTGATCGGGAAGCGGTGGTACCTGCAGCACTACGGGGTGGATGTGCGGATCGGGTGGAATCCGGATTCGTTCGGGTACAACTGGCAGCTGCCGCAGATCTACAAGAAGTCGGGTGTGGATTATTTCGTAACACAGAAGATGGCGTGGAACGACACGAATCAGCTGCCGTTCAAGCTGTTCTGGTGGGAATCGCCGGACGGGAGCAAGGTGCTGACGTATTTCCCGCACGATTACGCGAACACGAATCTGAATCCGGTGCGGCTGAGCGTGGATCTGGCCACGGCGCGGAAGTATGCGCCGGGGATGACGGAGATGATGGACCTGTTCGGCGTGGGCGATCACGGGGGCGGACCGACGCGGGCGATGCTGGACGAAGGGCTGCACTGGATGCAGCCGGACAAGATTGTGCCGAAGATGCAGTTTGGGACGGCGCAGACATATTTCTCGACGGTGGAGAAGCAGCTGGCGCCGGATTCGCCGATGTGGGATTACCGGACGATCGCCGAGGGGTATCACGAGCCGTCACTGATCGAGGGGGAGATCCACATCCCGACGTGGAAGAGCGAGCTGTATTTCGAGTATCACCGCGGGGTGTTCACGACCCAGGCGAATATGAAGCGCAATCTGCGCGAGGCTCCGGAATGGACGCTGAACGCGGAGAAGTACGCGTCGCTGGCGTGGCTGGACGGGAATGCGTATCCGGGCGATGCGCTGACGGAGGACTGGAAGAAGATCACGTTCAACGATTTTCACGATCTGGCGGCGGGGTCGGGGATCGGCGTGATTTACCAGGACGCGCAGAAGGACTTTGACGTGGTGCGCTGGTCGACGAATGAGATTTCGGCAAAGGCGCTGAAGACGGTTGCGGCGCGGATCGACACGCACGTGGCGCAGGGCGTGCCGGTGCTGGTGTTCAATCCGATGGCGTGGCAGCGGTCGGACGATGTGAAGGTGGATGTGCAGATGCCGGCGCCGACGACGGATGTTTCAGTGCTGGATGCGCGAGGCATGGTGCTGCCTTCGGAAGTGCTTTCGAAGGACCCTGCGACGAGCACGTTCCATTTGCTGGTCGAGGCGCGCGATGTGCCATCAATGGGGTACGAGGTGCTGCGGGTGGCGCCGGGAAAACGGCCGTTCGCGAGCGCCGTGAAGGTGACAGGGACGACGATGGAGAACGCCGCGTTGCGGGTGGCGGTGGACCCGACGACGGGATGCATCACCGAGCTTTACGACAAAAAGTCGGGGTTCGAGGCGCTGGCGAAGGGCGCATGCGGGAACGAGCTGCAGGCCTTTAAGGATAATCCGAAGGATTACGATGCCTGGAACATCGATCCGGGCACGCTGGATCAGCCGCCGACAAGGCTGACGCAGGCCGACTCGGTGCAGGTGGTGGAGCGGGGACCAATGCGGGCGGCGATCCGGGTGACGCGGCACTGGCAGAGCTCAAAATTTGTGCAGGAGATCCAGCTGGCAGCGGGGTCGGACGAAGCGGTGGTGGTCAACGACATCGACTGGCACGAGACGCACGTGCTGCTGAAGGCGGCGTTCGCGCTGTCGGCGACGAATCCGTTTGCGACGTACGAGATTCCGTTCGGGACGATTGAGCGGCCGACGACGCGCAACAACAGCTGGGAGAAGGCGCAGTTTGAAGTGGGCGCGCAGCGGTGGGCCGATGAGAGCAACGATAAGCACGGCTTCAGCCTGATCAACGATTCGAAGTACGGGTACGACGGCGTGGGGAATTTGCTGCGGCTGTCGCTGCTGCGGTCGCCGGTGTGGCCCGACCCGAACGCGGACCGCGGGCATCAACACTTCAGCTATGCTCTGTATCCGCATGCGGGGGACTGGAAGCAGGCGATGACGATACGGCATGGATACGACTTCAACTATCCCCTGAAGGCGATGCAGGTGGAGGCACACACCGGGTCGCTGCCGGCCGAGCATTCGTTTGTGGGGATCGCGCCGGAAGACGTGGTGCTGACGGCGATGAAGAAGGCCGAGGACAGCCACGCGCTCATCTTTCATTTTTACGAGTGGGCGGGCAAGGGTGGGAGCGCGCAGCTGCGGGTTCCTCCGGGGGCGATTGGAGCGGTGGAAACAAACCTGATGGAGAAGGCGGAGGGCGACGAACTGCCGCTCCACGGAGACCGGGTGACGGTGCATTTCCGGCCGTATGAGATTGTGGCGGTGCGGGTGGACTACCCAGGGGAATCGCACTGAGGTTGCATTGACCGGGTGGGGGGTCGCCGATATACTTTGGAAGAACCTGCGGGAGTAGCTCAGTGGTAGAGCATCGCCTTGCCAAGGCGAGGGTCACGGGTTCAAGTCCCGTCTCCCGCTCCATGCCTCGTTCCGAAGGCCCGAAGGGCTTTCGATAAGCCTGCCGGGAGCGCGATCCGACGCTCCAGCCCACCAGAAAAGCCGGAATCGAACGAGGAAGGTGGCTTCCGGGTTGCGGCCTGGTTTAAGATTTGCTGTTTGAGGCGCGGTACCCAAGTGGTAAGGGAGAGGTCTGCAAAACCTTTATGCGTCGGTTCGATTCCGACCCGCGCCTCCATGGAGCTCTTCCCCCACGATTCACCACAGAGAACACAGAGCGCCCAGA
>Ga0335074_10009313_pt1 | contig 13705 bp, 13 predicted proteins | sample Lox_Sample_23_FD_206715 | JGI IMG/M metagenome (GOLD analysis project Ga0335074, IMG submission 206715) | Soil microbial communities from Loxahatchee National Wildlife Refuge, Florida, United States - Lox_Sample_2.3 | ecosystem: Environmental > Terrestrial > Soil > Wetlands | place: USA...
TCGAGTCGTGCACGGGGGCAAAGCCGTTGTGCGCTGTGCCACTGGGCGCGCCGCGAGGTGCCAGCAGCTCGCTCACGTCCGTCCAGCCTTTCTTGTCCTGCCAAACACTGGTCGCCACCAACTGTTCAAAGGTCGCCTCCGTGCCGAAGTAGCGGTAGCGGGACTCGCGGATATGTGAGGGATAGCCCACGCGGCGCATTTCGTTGGTGCGCATAACGCTGCCCCGCGAGAGTTCAAACAGTGCTGTGGCATTAGAGAAATCGTTGTCGAACATGCTCACGTGCCGATCGAAGACCCCGTCGCCGCGCTCGTCGGTGACGCCCAGGCAACTCACAGAAACGGCGTGCTCGTCGATCACCGAGAGCACGCCCCCGATGGCGTGCGTGGGGTACATCATGGGTGGGAAACTGGCCGTCTGTTTCCAGCGCTCGCCACCGCTGTAGCGGTAGGCGTCATAGAAGCCGAGGTCCATGTCGTGGACGTAGTCGCCCTCGGCATAGAAGATCCGACCGAAATCACCGCTGCGGTTGCGTTGGCGACCATAAACGGCCGCAGGGTAGTAGTAGCTGGTTTCGCCCATCATGTAGACGAGGCCGCTGCGGCGGACGGCGTCGATGATGGCGGACAACTCCTCGTAGCTAGTGCCCATCGGGACGGTCGAGTACACATGCTTGCCGGCTTCGAGCGCCCGCAGAGCGAGCGGCCCGTGCGTCCAGCGTTGGGTGAAGATGGCAATACATGCGCAGTCGGACTCGAGCATCTCGTCGAAGCTCGAAAAGGCCCCGTCCAGCCCGAAGCTCGCGAGCGCGGCGTCTGCCCGGGCCGGCTCGAGATCCGTCACGTAGACCCGCTCGACACCGGGATGATGGCGGAACAGCGGGAAGAAACTCGGTGCAAACTGGCCGGCGCCTACCACGCCAATGGTTGTGCCCATCGTGTCACCCCTCTCAATTGGCTCTAGTATCCTAGGTGCCAGCTGTGCCCCACACTGCGCCTGAGGTCGTCTGCATCGGCGAGACGATGGCAATGGTCGCACCGTTGGAGCCCGGTCCCCTCGAGTCCGCTCCCACCTTGGCTGTCCACGCCGGTGGGGCGGAGTCGACTGTGGCAATGTACTTGGCCGGTCTTGGGCACCGCGCAGGATGGGTCAGCCGCGTGGGCCAGGACCCTTTGGGCCGGCGTGTCCTGCGCGAGATCGCCGCCGCCGGAGCCGATACGTCCATGGTCGAGGTTGATGCCACCGCACCTACGGGCGTTTACTTCAAAGATCCGCGCCCTCAGGGAACAACTGTCTACTATTACCGCCGCGGCTCCGCCGCCTCGCTCATGACCGAATCGTTGCTCGAGCCGGTGCTGGAGCAAGCGCCGCGCCTCGTACATGCGACGGGCATCACACCCGCCTTGTCGGCCGGCTGCGACCGCATGATCAGCTGGCTACTGGCGCGAGCACGTGCCGTCGGTACAGCTATTAGTTTTGACATAAATTACCGTCCTGCCCTGTGGGGGGTAGCCGAGGCATCCCGCCGGCTCCTCGAACTGGCCAGGCAGGCCGACGTCGTGTTTGTCGGGCTCGATGAGGCACGCCTTCTCTGGGGTTGCGAAACCGCTGAGGAGTTCCACCGCACCGTCGGGCCGGGCCCGGTGGCTGTGGTCCGCGACGGAGCGGTCGGGGCAACCGTTTTCGAGGGCGAGGCTAGTGAATTTGTCCCCCCTCCGGCTGTCACGGTGCTCGAGCCGGTCGGGGCTGGCGATGCATTTGCCGCCGGCTGGTTATCGGGCTACCTCCGTGGCCTGCCCCACTGGCAGCGGCTCCGGCTTGGGCACCTGGTGGCGAGCGCCTCATTGACTTCGACGGCCGACCACCAGCCATTGCCGCCCTGGCCGCGCCTGGAGCTCCTGGTGCAGGCCGGGGACCGTGAATGGCGGGCGGCTGCCTCCCTGCTGCGCGGCCCGGCTTGAGGCCCCAGCGCTTCATGGCCCGGGCCGCACCGGCGCGGCCTCGGGCGGCTCGAACCCGAAGGCCGCCGCCGGGTTCAGTACGAATATCTGGGTGCAGAGCGCTTGACCGAGCTCGCGCTCGAGCCGCGGCTTGAACCGCGCAAACAGGTAGTCCAGGCCCGGGCCTCCGCCGTACGCCCTCATCATCGAGCGGCGCCCGGTGTCGCCGCCGAGCAGTAGGCGCTCCTGGAAGCCTCGCTCGACCAGGTCGGCGATGAGCTGGAGCACGACCGAGTCGGGCCAGTACTTGGCTCGTCCGGGGCCGTCGAACTGCAACCAGGTACCCGTGGCGGCAGTTTCCGCGTGCTCCCCGGGGTCGGGGTTGCGGTCCAGGTGGGCGAGGATCACCGCGCCCGGGGGGACCCCCAGAGCTACGAGCCTTTGCACTATGCGCAAGCCCATGGTGCCGACCTCGGTATGGACGCAGATGGGAGCTCCGGTACGGGCGTGCGCTTCGGCTGCCGCGGCAAAGACCTTCTCTTCGAACATGGTGAGGTGGTGGTAACTGGCGCCCACCTTGATCACCCCCGATGGCGGTCGCCGCTCCGCAATGTCGGCCGCAAAGCAGTCGGCCAACGCGGCGAGGGCTTCGGCCCGTAGCGGGTGGCCTTCAGGGTAGTGGGCGTCGCGGTGAGCGCCGGTCGCGGCCACGATGTGCAACCCGCTCGCCTCAGAGACGCGGCGCAGCCCTTCGGGGGAACGCCCCAACCCGAGCGGCGTCCAATCGACGAGGCTGGCCGCCCCTGCCGCCACCAGCGTCATGGCTTCTTCGATCGCGGCTCCCACGTCGGCGTACTCGTCTCCGGGCTGCAGCGGCGTCGTCAGGAACAGGTGCTCATGGGCGTCGGTTGGCCCCAACGCGCCCGGAGCGATGTCCCCGAGGACCGTGCGCACGACCTTCACCATGTGCGCGCGCCAGTGCGGGGGCACCGCCCGGCTCCTTTCGCTTGCATCCCGATCAATAGCATGCCAGACTGAATGTATAGATGTCTATACAAATTGACCAGCTTGGTACCGTGCTGGACCGCTCCGGGCCCGTGCCCTTGTACCACCAGCTCAAGCAGTGGCTGGCCAACCGCATCCTTTCGGGCGAGCTCAGGCCAGGCGCTCAGTTGCCGGACGAGTTGCAAATCTGCCACCGGTTGGGCGTCAGCCGGGGGGTGGTGCGCCAGGCGCTTTCCGAGCTGACCCACGAGGGCCTTATCCAGCGCCAACGGGGGCGCGGCACTTTTGTGGCCGTACCCAAGACGGCCGTCGGCCTGATCGGCGGCCTTCGCGGCTTGGCCGATGACGCCGTCCTGCGTGGCCAGCTGGTCGAGAGCAAAGTGCTCCGCCTGCGCGAGGTCGCCGCCACCGAGACTACGGCCCACACCCTCAACTTGCAGCCAGGCGAGCCGGTGGTGGAGCTCGAACGTTTGCGCGCCGTTGACGGCGTGCCCCACGTCTTGGTCGTGACGTACATGCCGGCCGTGCTCGTGCCTGGGCTCGTGCAACGCGACTTCAACGGCTCTGCCTCCCTGTACCGGATCCTCCGCGAAGAGTACGAGCTCCCGATCGTCTCGAGCGTGCGCCGTGTCGAGGCGACTGTGGCGGGGGCGCGTGAAGCGCGCCTGCTCGGTATCAAAAAAGGGGCTCCGCTATTGGCCCTTCGCAACATCGGTTATACGACCGGCGCGCGGCCCCTCGACTACTTTTTTGCCTACCACCGCGGCGACCACACGGCCTTTGAGGTGGAACTGACCTCTCCTGTCGGGAGCGCGGCCCGCTTTGGCGACGTGCCCGTCGACCACAGGACCGTGCCATGACGGCCGCCGTCTTGGTCGGCGTAGACATCGGCAGCCAGAGCGTCAAGACCGCCTTCTTCGTCTCCACGGGTGGGTGCCTGGCTGAGTCCTCCCGCCCGGTCACAGTCGACCGGCGCTCCGCCGAGGAGGTCCAACAACGGCCCGACGATTTCTACGACGCCGCCGTGGCGACCATCGCTGACTGCGTCGAGTCCTCGGGCTGCCGTCCGGGCGACGTCGCCGGCATTGCCGTCGCTGGGCAGATGGCCGGCGTGCTTGGTGTGGGCGCCGACGGCGCCCCGGTGACACCATACGATTCCTGGCTCGACTCGCGTTGCCTGCCCCAGCTGGCCCGGATCGACAGGCAGATGGGCGACCTGATGACCGAAGTCACGGGTTGCCCTCCGATGGTTGCGCACGCTCCGAAGATGCTCTGGTGGCAGGACGAGCAGCCCGATGTACACCGGCGCGTCGCCAAGTGGGTTGTCCCCAGCGCCTTCGTCACCGGGCGCCTGGCCGGGTTGACGGCGGGGGAGCTGTACATCGACCGGACTCATCTCCACTTCAGTGGCTTGGCCGAAGCCGTGAACGGGCGATGGTCGGCCGAGCTGATCGCGCGCGCTGGCGTTCCAGCTGACCGGTTGCCCCCCGTCGTCGAGCCGGCGGCAGTGGCTGGCATGCTCAGTAGCGCGGCCGCCACCGCGTGTGGGCTTCGCGCGGGTACACCCGTGGCGGCGGGTCTTGGTGACACCGCCGCGGGCGCTCTCGGCGCGGGGGCGGTGTGGCCGGGACAGCTCTTGGACACGGCGGGCACGGCCTCCGTCCTGGCGATCTCAACGCCCGCCTTCCGCCCCGACCCGAGCCGGACGTTGGTCGTCATGCGGGGAGCGGTTGCCGGCCAATGGTTCTCGCTTTCCTATTTGCCTGGCGGGGACCTCCTCAACTGGGCTTGCCGCGCGCTCGGGCTTGGCTCGGTCGGGGACCTCGCCAAGGAGGCCGGCTCGGCCTCGGCCGGGCGGGTTGTGTTCGTGCCCCACCTCGGGGGCCGTATCCTGCCGGCCGCTCCCGACGCCCGAGGCGCTTGGCTGGGCCTGGACATGGCCCACGGCCGTGGCGACCTCGCACGTTCGGTGTTCGAGGCCGTGGCCTACGAGTACGCGGGTTACCTCGATCGGGTGCTTGACCTGGCGCCGGACCTGGTACCGGCCGAAGTGCGGGTTATCGGCGGAGGGGGCGCCAACGACATGTGGAACAGGATCAAGGCATCGGTGCTGGGACTGCCCTACCGGCCGTTGCTCCCGCGGAACTTCACCTGTTGGGGCGCGGCGCTCGTGGCCGGAGCGGCCGTAGGCGCGGTGGAGGACATGGTCAAAACCGCCGGCGATGCGGCTCAACCCTGTGCTGAGGTGCTCCCGGAGGCTGGCTTGCAAGCGGTTTACCAACGGAGGCTGCAGGATTACAGGGCGGCCGTCGGCGCCCTCTTGCCGGGCGCGGAGGTGCGCGTATGACTCGATTTCAGCTCGCGGTCGTCGGTGCGGGGCGCGCCGGGATGCTCCACGCCCGCAACGCCAACGACTGGGTGGCGTCGGCCGAGGTCGCCTGTGTCGTAGACGCCGACGGGGCGACGAGGCAGAGGGCCGCGGACGAGCTCGGGGTGCCTGCTTTCGAACGATTAGACGATGCCTTTGCCAGGGTCGCCTGCGACGCCGTGGTCATCACCACCCCTACGTTCACCCACTGCGAGCTGGCCGTGGCCAGCGCCCGGCACGGCAAGCACGTGTTCTGCGAGAAGCCCATGGCCCTAACGCTGGCCGAGTGCGACGAGATGGCGCTCGCGGCTGAGCAGGCAGGGGTGGTGCTCCAGATGGGGTTCGTAAGGCGGTTCCAACCCGAGTTCGCCGAGGCGAAGCGCCGCCTGGCTGATGGTGCCATCGGGCAGCCGATGCTGGTCAAGTCCTTGACCCGAGGTCCCGGGCTGCCTCCGGCCTGGGCACAAGACATCAAGTGGTCCAACGGCATGCTCGCCGAGGTCAACAGCCATGACTTTGATTGCGCCCGATGGCTGGCGGCGTCGGAGATCGACCGTGTCTACACGGAGACCGCCAATTTCAAAGGTGGTGAGCGGGGAGTGGAGGCCCGTGACTTCTACGACAACGCCGTGGTGACGCTGCGCTTCGCCAGTGGCGCGTTGGGCCTGATCGACGGCGCCTGCCCGGCAGATTATGGCTACGATGCCCGCGTCGAGGTACTGGGCACTGAGGGGCTGCTGGTAGTGGGGGACAATCGGTCGCTCGCACTGCTCGAGATGAAGGGCCGTGGATGCGGTGAGGTCATGACTTACCCCTCGTGGCCGGCTCGGTTCGAGAGCGCCTACCGGGAGGAGCTGCGCAGCTTTGTCTTGGCTGCCTCAGCGGGCCAACCCCCCGCCGTGGGCCCCGCCGATGGCCGCGCCGCGGTGGCCGCAGTGCTGGCCGCAAATCGCTCATGGCGTGAGGAACGCCCTGTGCGCCTCGACGCCGGAGCAGCCTGACCATGCGCGCCCTGGTATACCGCGACGGCCCGGCGCTCGCGGTCGAAGAACGGCCCCCGCCGCTACCCAGTGCCGGCGAGGCGCTCCTGCGGGTAGAAGCCTGCGCGATCTGCGGCACCGACCTGCGTATCGCCGCCGGCGGCCACCGCGCTTACGGCAACGTCAACGGGTCGGGCCGCGTCCCGGGCCACGAAGTCGTCGGCACGGTCGTCGAGCGTGGCGCGGGTTGCACCGCCGAGCTCGGGCAGCGTGTTTTCGTGGCGCCCAACTATGGTTGCGGGCGGTGCAAGGCGTGCCGCGCCGAAATGGTCAACCTATGCGAGACACCACGCGCCATCGGTATCACCGAGGACGGCGCCTTCGCCGACTACATGCTGGCGCCCAGGGAGATCGTCGCCCAGGGCAACCTCATCCCGGTGGAGCCTGGGGGCGATGCCGCGGCCCTCGCCCTGGCCGAACCGCTGGCGTGTGCTTGGCGCGGCTCGCAGGCGTGCCGCATCGGCCCCGGGGACACCGTGCTCGTCTACGGGGCCGGCCCGATCGGCTTGCTGCACGTCGGCCTCGCCCGCTTGGCCGGAGCGGCCGGCATCGTTGCGTGCGACCCCAACCCGGCGCGCTTGCCCGTGGCGGCGGACTGGGGTGCCTCGGCGACCTGCGGGACCGACGAGGCTGACCTGCGCGCCGCCCTGGCCCAAGTTGGCGGTGGAGCCGCGGACGCGGTGATCGTGGCGGCTCCGGCGCCCGAGGCGCAGCGTCAGGCCTTGGAGCTCGCAGCCCCGGGCGGCCGGGTCAATTTCTTTGCCGGCTTGCCCCGGCGGGGCTCTGGTGTCGAGCTCGATACGAACCTGGTCCACTACAAGGAGCTCGTCGTTACGGGGACCACGGCGAGCACCAACAGCTCGTGCCGGGCCGCGCTCGACCTGATCGGGAGCGGCCAATTGAGCACGGCGGCCCTGATTGGTGCCCGACTGCCGCTCAGCTCGGTCCTCCAGGGCTTCGAGCTGGCGGCTGCAGGCCAGATGATGAAAGTGGTGATCCAACCTTGACCCCGATGGACCCGTTCTCGCTCCGGCTCGACTTGCTCAGCGGCGCGCTCGAGCCCCACACCACCCGTACCGAGCGGCGAGCCTCCGACCTCCGAGGCGCCTTCGCCGACGGTGCCGCCCTGGACCGGCTGATCGCCGCCGGAGACCCGGTGGTCTACGAGGTGCTCCAGTACGACGTCCCGGAAGAGGAGGGACAGCTGATCTGCTGCACGACGGTGTTGAACCCAGGGACGGTCGGCGACGAGTACTTCATGACCAAAGGGCATTACCATGCCGTCCGGGGTACCGGGGAGGTGTACCTGGGCCTCGCCGGCGAGGGCTACTTGCTGCTGGCCACTGAGGAGTCGCTGGCCAGGCAGTCGGTGCTGGCGCCTGGAGTGCTCGCCTACGTCCCCCCGGGTTGGGCTCACCGCACGGTCAACACCGGAGACCAGCCACTTGTTTTCTTCGCCGTGTACCCCGGCCATGCGGGTCACGACTACGCTGCCGTGAGCGACCGGGGTTTCGGGTGCCGCGTCCTGCGCACCGCAGAGGGGGCGGTGCTGCGGTGACGAGCATTGGGAGAGAGCGCCCTTTGAACGAGTGCGTAGTCGTGGTCACGCCGCGCTCGTTCGGCCGCGACGACCCGGGCCTGCGCCAGGAGCTGGAAAGTTGCGTGCGCACCGTCGAGTACCGCCCCGGCCCCCATTCGGCCGAGGCGCTAGCCGGGCTAGTACCGCAGGCCGACGGTTTGATCGCCGGCCTCGATGAGGTGAGTGCGAGGGTGTTCGCCGCCGCTCCCCGGCTGCGCGTGGTGGCACGTTATGGGACAGGCACCGACCAGGTCGATCTGGACGCGGCGCGGCGCAGCGGGGTCACGGTCACCACTACCCCCGGCGCAAACGCCAACGCTGTGGCTGAGCTGACGGTGGCGTTGGCCTTCGCGCTCGCCCGCCCGTTGCTCGAGGGTGATGACCGCGTAAGGCATGGTGACTGGCCTGCGCTGCGGGGCCTCGAGCTGGCCGGCCGGGTGTTCGGCGTTGTGGGCCTGGGACGGGTCGGTTCCCGGGTGGCGGCCAAGATGAGCGCTCTCGGCATGGAGGTGCTCGGTTACGACCCCAACGTGGCCAGCCCGCACGCTCGCCTGGTACCTCTCCACGGGCTTGTGGCCGAGGCAGACTTCATTTCTCTGCATGCTCCGCTCACCTCGGGGACCCGCGGCCTTCTCGGGCGCTCGCTGCTCGCCACGGTCAAACCGGGCGCGGCGCTCATCAATACCGCGCGGGGCGCCTTGGTCGATGAGGAAGCGCTGGTGTGGGCGCTCGATGCCGGGCTCCTGCGCGCCGCCGCGGTCGACGTCCTCGTGCACGAGCCGCCGACGGCCACCCATCCCCTGGTCGGGCGGCCCAATGTGATCGTGCTGCCCCATATGGGCCCGCACACTGCGGAAGCCACCCGGGCGATGAGCCGCATGGCACTGGACGAAGTGCTCGCCGTGCTGTCCGGCCGCCAACCTCGTTTCCCCGCCACTTCGGGGGAGGCGGCGTGACCCCCGTCGCAGCCACGACGGCCCTGGACCAGCTCGCCGCGGCCAAGGTACTGGCCATAATCCGCTCGGACGATGCCCGGGAAGCTATCGCGCTCGCTGAGGCACTGGCTTCGGCCGGTGTCGGCGCCCTCGAGTTGACCTTTACGACGCCGGGGGTCGAAGCGGCCTTGCTGGAGGTGAAGGAGAGGTTGGCAGGACGTGCCCTGTTGGGTGCCGGGACCATCATGACGCCTGAGCAGCTGAAGGCGGCGGCTGGTGCAGGGGCCGACTTTTTCGTTTCCCCGCACCTGGACCTGGCTCTCCTCGAGCAGATGCTGGCAATGGGAGGGCTGGCGGTCCCGGGTGTCCTGACGCCGTCCGAAGTGGCGATGGCGACACGCGCCGGTGCCACCCTGCTGAAGCTGTTCCCCGCGGCCAGCGTGGGCCACGGCTACATGAGAGCGCTGTTCGGGCCGTTCCCAGGGTTGCGGGTGCTCCCTACCGGCGGGATCTCGCCCACTACCGCGGCCACTTGGTTGGAAGCCGGGGCGCTGGCTGTCGGCATGGGTGGCGAGCTCGTGCCGGCCGCGCTGCGCCGGGCGCGCGCCTGGGACGAGGTCACCCACTTCGTCTCCAACTTCTTGAAATCGCTCGACGAGAGGCCTTCTGCATGACCCCCGGCACCGCTCACTTCAGCTTCATCGGTGTGACCACGGCCAGGTCGGCGATCATGCGCGTCTTCCCGCTCTGGGCTCGTCACCTGGGTTTGGACGGCGTCGAGATGGTGGGCCACGACCTCCCCCTAAGAGCCACGCCGGCCACTTACCGCGACGTCGTGGGCGGGATCAAAGCCGGGGCCGCAGAGCTGGGCGGGCTGGTGACGAGCCACAAGATCGACGTGTTCGATGCCTGTGGTGACATCTTTGACTACGTCGACCCGTACGCCCAACTGTGCGGCGAGGTGTCCTGCCTCTCCAAGCGGGACGGGCAGTTCCGGGCGCACGCCAAGGACCCCATCTCGTCTGGGCGCGCTTTGGACGAGTTCGTGCCGGCCGGGTACTGGTCGGCGCGCGCCGCGGACGTCTTGTTGTTCGGGGCGGGAGGCTCCAATCTGGCGATCAGCCTGCACCTACTCGCCACCAGGCCCCCTGAGGACCGGCCGGCGCGCATCGTCGTAGTAAACCGGGGCAATGAACGCCTCGAACGTATGCGCGTGGTGCACGAGCGGCTCGGGGTCACCACGCCGGTGCGTTACGTGGCCAACGCCGACCCGGCCGTGAACGACGGGCTGATGGCTGGGTTGCCTGACGGTTCATTGGTGGTGAACGGGACCGGCATGGGCAAGGACACCCCCGGCAGCCCTGTGACCGACGAGGGCGTTTTCCCTGAAGAGGCGCTTGTCTGGGAGCTCAACTACCGGGGCCAGCTCGATTTCCTCCACCAAGCCGAGCGCCAGCAGACGGGCCGTCGGCTCGTAGTGGAAGATGGTTGGCGGTACTTCGTGCACGGTTGGACATGTGCTATGGAAGAGGTGTTCGGTGTGGAGATGACGCCCGACGTAGTCGGCGACCTCGCCGGCCTGGCTTCGGAGGTTCGCGTTTGATGACCGCATCTCGAGCGGGCCGGGCGCCGCTTCGCTCGCTTCCGCCCAAGGACGTCGACCGGCAATGAACGTATTGGACCGCTTCCGCCTGGACGGCCGAGTCGCATTGGTCACTGGCGCGCGCAAGGGGATCGGCAAAGCATGTGCTCAGGGGCTCGCCGAGGCCGGTGCGAGAGTAGCCATCACTTCCCGGTCCGGCGCTGAAGGTGAGGCCGCGGCGCAGGGGCTGCGCGACCTCGGCTTGGAGGTGACCGCAGTGAGCGGTGACGTGTGCGTCCACGAAGACGTTGAGGCCATGGTGGCAGAGGTCGAGTCGGCCCTCGGCCCGATCGAGGTCCTGGTCAACAACGCGGGCACGGTAGTCCACCAGCCCGCGCTGGATGTCAGCCTCGGTTCTTGGCGCTCCGTCCTCGCCGTCAACCTGGATGCCGTTTGGTCTTGCTCCCAGGTGGTCGGAAAGGCCATGGTGAGCCGTGGGCGCGGCGCCATCGTGAACATCGGCTCCATCTCAGGCATCGTCGTCAACCGCCCTCAATGGCAGCCGGCGTACAATGCCTCGAAGGCCGCGGTGCACCAGCTGACGCGGTCACTGGCCGGCGAGTGGGCACCGTACGGAGTTCGCGTAAATGCGCTCGCCTTGGGTTATGTGGCCACCGATATGACCGGTGAGATCGTCGACCCCGACCGGCGCCGCTGGTGGCTGGAAGACGTGCCCATGCAGCGCATGGCAGCGACCGCGGAAGTCGCACCCGCCGTCGTGTTCCTCGCCAGTGACGCCTCCAGTTTTATGACAGGGAGCGTCATGGTGCTGGACGGGGGCTACACGATCTGGTGAGGGCGCCCGGTCAGTTGGGCGGCTCGGTCCCCGAGCGGACTTCGACTTCGAACCGGAAGCTGTCCCCCCGGTAGTCGGCGACGTAGTGCTCAAAGACGACATCGTCACTCGAGCGCGTGATGCTGTGGATGCGTAGGCCTGGGCTGCCGCGCGGCACGCCGAGGTGCTCCGAGTCCTCTTTGGACAGGGCCACCGCCTCGATGGCTCGATGGCCGCGAGCTGGGCGCACTCCGTAAACCTCACGTAATACCTGGTACAGGGACCGGTCCGCGAGTTCCATGTCGACCAAGCCGGGGAATAGGCGAGCAGGCATGGCGGCCCGGGCCACCTGCACGGGACGGCCGTCGATGCTGCGCACCCGGTCAAACCTGATGACCTGCTCGCCAACACCGATCTCCAGCAGGCGGGCTACATCGACACCGCTGTTCTCCGTGGCGAGCTTCAGGACCCGGCTCTCGACGGCATGCCCCGCCCTGGACATCGACTCGTAGAACCCGAGAGTGTCCTGGATAAAGCTCGTGTCCACCTTGCGCCCGGTAACGAAGGTGCCCTTGCCCTTAACCTTTAGGACGAGGCCTTCGTTCTCGAGCTCGCCGAGGGCCTGGCGCACGACCGTACGGCTGACCGAGTACTGCGAGCAGAGCTCCGCCTCTGAGGGCAGCAGGCTCCCCTCGGCGGCGCCAGCGGCCACGTCCCGCAAGAGGATGCGCTTGAGCTGCAGGTAGTACGGCTCGAAGGACCGGAAGTCGATAGCCGACGCTCTCGTGACCGTCATGTCGATTACGTACCGTACTCAGCCATATCATCCAATGCATCACCGTCGCGCAGATCTGATGAGCGAAATGAGAAGGAGACAACCATGAACTACCGTCGCTTGGGCCGGACCGGCTTGCAGGTGTCAGCGCTCGGCTATGGCGCCTGGGGCATCGGCAAGACAATGTGGATCGGGGCCGACGACGACGAGTCGCTGCGGTCGCTGCGGCGGGCGATCGACCAGGGCGTGAACTTCATCGACACGGCGCTGGGCTACGGCGAGGGGCACAGTGAAAAGCTCGTCGGCCAGGCCGTGCGGGAAGCCGGCGCCACGGTGTACGTGGCGTCAAAAATCCCGCCCAAGAACATGACCTGGCCGGCTCCGAGCGGGGTCGCTGCTGACGACGCGTTCCCGGCGGACTGGGTCGTCGAATGCACCGAGCGCAGCCTCGCCAACCTCGGCGTGGAGACGATCGACGTGCAACAGTTCCACGTGTGGTCCGACGAATGGGTGGGCCACGGCAGCTGGGCCGAGGGCGTGGCCAGGCTCCGTGAGCAAGGAAAGATCCGCTATTTCGGGGTATCGATCAACGACCATCAGCCAGCGAACGCCATCAGGCTGGTCGAGTCGGGCCTGGTCGATACCGTCCAGGTCATTTACAACGTATTCGACCAAAGCCCCGAAGACGCTTTGTTCCCCGCTGTCCAGGCCCACGACGTGGGTGTGATAGTCAGGGTGCCGTTGGACGAGGGCGGCCTGACGGGCAGGATCACAGCCGGCACGACCTTCCCCGAAGGGGACTGGCGGCACCGCTACTTCGGTGGCGACCGCAAGCTCCAGGTCGTGGAGCACGTTGAGGCCATCACCAAGGACCTCGGCGTGCCAGTCGAGGCCCTGCCGGGGATCGCCCTGCGCTACTGCCTTTCCGCGCCGGCCGTGTCCACCATCATCCCCGGCATGCGGTCAGTGCGCAATGTGGATGCCAACGTGAAGGCGGTTGAGGACGGCCCACTTAGCGCCCAGCAGCTTGACGTCCTCCACGAGCACCGTTGGGTGAGGAACTTCTACGAGGCGCCCTGAGCGGGCGTGGCTGTACCCCGGCCCCGTTGTCGCTGGCCCGCCCTAGGTTAGGCGCTGGGGCCGGCCGCCGTTGGCCCGGTTGTGACCAGGCTTCGAAGCCGCGCGGCCGCCTCCTCGGGGTCGACAGGGTTGAACATGACACCGGAGCCCAGTTCGCCCGAAGCCACGTACCGAGCGACGCCTTCGTCCCTGCGGGTGGGCGCCACATGGAAGTGAAGGTGCGCGGTCGGCCAGCTCTTTCCGTCGGTCGGCCGCTGGTGGCACCAGAGCATGTATGGCATGGGGCTGGAGAACAAGGCGTCGAGCGAAGCCAGGCACGCCGGCAGCACCTCCGCCAGGCCGCGGTGTACGGGGCGCGCCGCGGCCAGGTCTGCGAGGTGCTCGGTGGGTGCGATCAAGAGCTCGAAGGGGTAGGACGGCGCCCACACGGACCACGCCTGCCAACCGACGCCGTCAGCCACGACCCTGCGCCCGTGCGAAGCCCCCGCCGCGCCCTTACCGGCCAGTTCTTCACAAATGGCGCAGCTTTCACCCTCGAGCTCGTGCAACGGCACCGGAGGCACATCCT
>Ga0335074_10009314_pt1 | contig 13705 bp, 9 predicted proteins | sample Lox_Sample_23_FD_206715 | JGI IMG/M metagenome (GOLD analysis project Ga0335074, IMG submission 206715) | Soil microbial communities from Loxahatchee National Wildlife Refuge, Florida, United States - Lox_Sample_2.3 | ecosystem: Environmental > Terrestrial > Soil > Wetlands | place: USA: Florida...
TACGTAAGCGATCAGCCGCCCGGCGACGACGATACAGACGCACAGCAGGAGACTGCCGATCGCGATGGCTCCGCCGAGATGGCGCCGGCGGCGCGATGCGTTCCAGTAGTCGGGAGACCTGCGCCATCCGGCCTGCAGCACCCCCGTCAGCGCCACCAGCGTCAGGACCAGCAGCATCTTCACGCGGAAGCAGATGTCCAGCAGCTCGCGCGCCGGCTCGGTGATCGTCAGCAGCACGCCGGTGATGAGCAGCACCCCCAGACCGCGCCACACCCACGGCAGGTAGCCCGCCGCCAGGCGTGGCGGCGGCGGCCCGCCGCGCGTCACGCCGAGCAGGCGCAAATGCAGCGTGAAGAGCAGCGCCAGTACGAGCGCGATGGCAAGAATGTGCACGCTCTGCACGGCGGGCACGAACCAGTTGGAGCGGGCGAACCGCTGGCTCAGCCAGGTCGCGGCGAGCCAGTCACTCAGATGCTGCATCATGCCGCGGCGCGCTACCCGCGGAGCAGGTCTAGTCGATGCCCTTGCACAGGCGCTGCGCACCGCGCCCGTTACAGCAGAACTGCGTGCAGTATGTGGTTCGCGTCCGGTACAGACCGGTCAGCTGTTTGCGAAACTCCGGGTACATCGTCTGCGCGCCCCCTTGGGTGGCCAGCAGCGGAATGCCGTAGTGCTGCTGCATGTAGTGCTGCGCGGCAGGGATCTGATCGGGCAGCTCCGTTGCGGTGTGATAGCCATCCGACAGACCCTCGACCACCTCGGCCGGCTGGCAGTACTCGGGCACCTCGTTGGCGTCGCCGGCCAGCACCAGCCGAAAGTCCTGGCCCTTCACCCACGGCGCCTGCAGATAGACCGGATCGCGGATCACGCCCAGCACCATCAGCTCGTCTGCATGGCGCGTGATGAACAGTCGCACCGTCGCCTGGTTGCTCAGCGGTGGGCCGTTGCGCTCCAGGAAGGAGTCGTTCAGGTGGGTGGTGTAGGTCATGAGCGTATCGCCTTCCCATTGCCCCGTGGTGAAACCCGAGTAGGTATGCACCGCCTGCGGCGGGGGTTGCGGCCGTCCATCCATCCAGATCGTCATCGGCAGACGGTCATACAGCGGAGCGCTCAGGTGCCAGGCGATCACGTTCCCGAAGTGATCGCGCACCGCGCTGAAGGTCCCACCCCACGGGCCGGTCACGAGGTAAGACATCGACCACGCCTCGCACTGCCGATACAGTTCCTGGCGCTCGTCGCCCGAGTATGCCCAGCCTGCCTCGCGTCCCTGCTGGTTCAGTGGAATACCGGCAAAGTTGCCGGGGAAAGGTCCGGTGGCGTGCTCTCGTCCGTCCTGCGTGCTCTCCAGCACCCAGCTGCCGGAAAGATCCACCTGCGCACACACGGCCCCGGCGTAGCTCATCACCGCCAGGCAGCTCACCAGTGTCAACGCCAACGAGCGGGTTGTCATCGTCAGCCCCTCAGAAGCTCAGCGAACAGGGCTCCGGGTCCCATTTGGAGCCGTCCGGCTCCTTCTGGAACACCGAGTCGTAGAGGTACGGGCCCTGCAGGTACTCGGGGTCGCGCACAGTGGTGCTGATCGACAGCCACTGATCTCCGGTGGGCTCGACGCGCAGGTCCCACCATTCGCTCATCGTGGTCCGAGCCCCGTAGGGCACCCCGTTCTTGCGCAGCAGCCCCGGCTCCAGGTGATCGGTGCTGACCTGCAGTGACCCGTAGTGCCCGCCATTCGCGGCAGCCGGTGCCGCCAGGAATCCGCCGCCGCCGGGCATGACCCACCTGGCGAGCGAGAACCCCTGCAGGCTGGCGCCCATCGCCACCGCTGGTGTCCCCGGTGTCCCCGGCTTCCCCGGCGCCGCCGGTCCCGCCGGTGCCGCCGGCTTGAAATGCAGCAGCCGCGTCTGCATGCCCGCGTCCGTATCCACGCGCAGCGTCTCGGCGTCCAGCCAGCTGATGTGCAGCCGCTCGGGGTTGCGCATCAGCACCGCCGCCCCGTACGCCTCGCACTGCTTGCCCGCCGCCTCATCCGCTGCCGCCTTCCACACGTCGGCGAACTGCTTGGCCTTCTCATTGATCGGAATGTCGGCGTACTCGCCCGGTCCGGGCACCAGCATGCGGAAGCGCCAGTTCTGCGTGATCAGCGAGACCCAGTAGCCGCGCAGATCGATCGGTGCCTGCTGCTCGGCGCTCATCGGCCGGGCGGCGGCCGCAGCCGGCGCCGGCGCCTGTGGCCGCGCCTGCGCCCGTGGCCGCGCCTGCGCCCAAAGCGACGTCGATGCGCAGAGCATCCCCGCAACGCACGCCGCGCCGGTCAGTCGCCGGGCAGCCGCCATCCTTCCATGCTCGCTGCCGCTCACGTGGCTATCCCCTCTGTCCGTGGCGCGCGCGCCGCTCGCTCATCAGGCTCTTGTACACCGCTTGCACGAAATCGGCGGTCGTCCAGCGGCCCGTTTGAGAGCCGTAGCGGGTGTGAAAGCCCTGGGTCGGATCGGCCGCGAGGATCTGCGGATAGCTCCTGCCTCGATCCATGTAGTACTGCACCCGCATCATCACCGTCGCGACCATGTCGCGGTAGCTCACCAGGTCGTCCAGGGTGCCCAGCGGTCCGTGCGCCGGAATGACCCGCGTGCCGGGGTCGTCCGTCAGCACCGGGGTGCGGCCGAACACCAGCGTGTTGATGACCTGGTTCAGCGCGTCGACCTCTCCGCGGATGCTGCCGCCGTTGGCAAGATCGATCACCGGGAAGCGCGTCGGGTCGAAGATCTCTCCGGCGACCACCACATCCGAGCGCTCGAAGCGCACCGCCGCGTCCGCATCGCTGTGCGCGGCCGGCAGCCGCACCACCGCGATCGGCTCGTTGGCGAACAGATTGAACTCCGGCCGCGTGAAGGTATCGGTGGGAAAGGCCGCGGCGCCATAGTTGGCTCCTGCCTCACCGGCCATCTGCGTGAGCACGCTCTGCCGCGCAATGATCGGCGCCCCCCCACCTCCGTTCGCGCCCGGCACTGTGATCAGATCGGTGAAGCCCCGCCGCTGGCCGGCGATGAACAGGTCCTCGACCGCGATGCTGTGGCCCGCGGCCGCGATCGCCGCATTGCCGCCGATCAGCTCGGCGTCCGCATTGGTATCGATCAGGTAATGGATCTGCTCGGAGCTGATCCGCCTGATCGCGGTCAGCACCGCCGCGGCGCTCTGCGCGGGGCCGGGGTCCACCACCACGATGCCATCCGGCCCGCTCTGCACCGCAAGGTTCACGCCGTCCACCGACAGCATCTCGATGCCTGGCGCCACCGCCAGCACGTCCACCGGCCCGATCACGCTCGGCGGAGGCAGGGCCGCCTCCATCGTGCCTTGCACCGACCCGTACAGCGGGACCGGCGCTGCGGCCGCAGAGGCATCCGGCGCGGCCGCCGCCGCCCGGCCCACGATGCCGCCCCAGAGTACACATGCCGCCAGCGCGACGGCCAGCGGCTCGCGCACAGCTCGATTGCTCATCTGCCCCCCACCTGCCCCCAACTCCGCCCGATGCGCACGTGTCATGAGCCGGGCAGTGCCACTATAAGCCTTTGTCGGCGCATCTGCAGGCTCCGGAAGCGACCGCTGCGCAGCGAGCGGTGGTGGCGCGACGCGCGCGCGGCCTTCAGCGGCTGCGCGCGCCGCGTCGCATCGCCTCCCAGACGGCGGAGGCGGCGTGTGCGCCGGCCTGCAGCGCGGCCTCGACCGTGCCGGTGTGTACGCTGCTGGCGGCCTCGCCGGCGAAGTACAGTCGATCGCCCAGCGGTCGCGCCAGCTCGGCCGGAGCCGCGGCGCCGCCGACCGCCACATAGCAGTAGGCTCCGCGCGCGTACGGGTCCGCCTCCCAGTCGTGCAGGTGCGCGGCCACCAGCGGCTCGGCGACCTGCGCCTCGCTCACCCCCAGCATCTGCCGCAGCGACTCCAGCGCCAGCTGTGTCAGCCGCTCGTGGCTCGCGCCGGCCAGCCGCTGCGCGCGCGGGCCGCCCATCCACGCCGTGAGCAGCGGCGCGCGCAGCGGCAGCGTGCTCCACAGCGTCGGGAAGGGGGCCTCGGGAACATGCATGAAACCGGCGTCGGCGAAGCGCCCGTGCTGCAGCGGCTCCCAGAAGCGGTGGCGAAACTGCAGCAGCACCTTGATGACCGGTCCGAATGCCAGGCCCGCCAGCGCCGCACGCTTCTCGAGCAGCGCGGGCTCGAAGCGCACCGCGCCGGCCGAGTCCGGCGGCAGCTGTAGCACGCCGAGCGGCAGAGCGACGATCGCGCGTCGCACGCGGTAGTTGCACGACCGCGTCTCGCGCCTCGCCGTGATGCTTACCGCCTCGCCACCCCATTGCACCGACTCGACCGCGCTGCCGAGCAGCAGCTGCGCGCGACCGGCATCCAGGCTTCCCGCCAGATGCTGCATCAGCGCCCCATAGCCGCCGAGCGGACGGTACTGGCCCTGCAGGCTCGTCCCGCCCCATTCCTCGGCAATCGCCTTGACGCTCGCACGGCGCGGATCGGCGGCGTCGAATCCCTCGACCATGCCGCGCACGTAGCCCGTCACGGCATCCCCGGCCGTCGCGTGGCGCGCCAGGAATTCCTCGACCGACAGATCCTGCGGCAGCTGCACGGCCTGCTGCAGCAGCCGCTCGGCCTGCGCGAACAGCGCCGCGCGCGGCGGCGCGCGGGCCGCTGCCGCAGCGCGCTCCACCCTGCCCGCGCCGCTCTCGACCGCGCGCGTTCCGGCCGCGCGCAGCAGCTGCCGCGTGAGCGGAGCGTCGCCGTGAATGAACTCCGCCCCGAGCTCCAGCGGCGGCTCGAGGCCCGCGGCGTGCTGCGTGTGGATGCGGCCGCCGACGCGCGCGCGCGCCTCGAGCAGCAGCACCGAGCAGCCCCGGCGAGAGAGCTCGGCGGCGGCGTGCAGACCGGAGGCGCCGGCGCCGAGCACCGCGACGTCGAAGTCGCAGTCGCGTGCACCTGCACCTGCACCTGCACCTGCGCGTGCGCGCGCGCGCGCTGCGCGCGGTTCACGGCTCATGCGGCCGAACGGCTCATGGCGCCGGTGAGCCCGCGAGCTCGGCCGCGTGCGCGGCCAGCACCAGCGCCACGCAGGCGGTCAGTTGCCGCGCGTAGTCCAGATGCAGGAACTCGTTGGGCCCGTGGGCGTTGGACTGCGGGCCGAGCACACCGGTGACCAGGAACTGCGTCTGCGGGAAGCGCTGCCCGAGCATGCCCATGAAGGGAATGGTGCCCCCGGAGCCCACGTGAACCGCGTCGCGTCCGAAGATGCGCCGCGAGGCGTCCTGCAGCGCGCGCTCGAGCCAGGGCGCGAAGGGGGGCGCGTTCCAGCCGCCGGACGGGAGGTCCGCCTCGAATGTGACCTCGGCGCCGTGCGGCGGATCGCGCGTGAGCGCGGCCTGCACCGCCGCGGCCGCGCGCGCCGCATCGCAGGTGGGTGGCAGCCGCAGCGACAGCTTCAGCGCCACCTCCGGCAGCATCACGTTGCCCGCGGCCGCCGTGGGCGGCAGGCCATCGGCACCGGTCACCGCGAGCGTGGCGCGCCAGGTGCTGTTGATCAGCAGCTGCTCGGGGTCATCCGAGAGCGGCCGCACGCCCCGGAGCAGTGGGATCTTGCCGGCGACGCGCGCCCCGAGCACGCGCGCGGCCGCGCTGATCTGCGCGCGCCGATCGGCCGGGATGGGCGCCTGCAGCTCCGGCAGCCGCAGCGTGCCCTGGTCGAGATCCTCGAGCCGCGCGAGCAGCTGATCCACGATGAGGAATACGCCCGGCGCGATGCCGGTGGCCATTCCCGAATGTACCGCTTCGGAAAGAGTGCGCACCCGCAACCGGCCGGTGAGATTGCCGCGCAGCGAGGTCGTGCACCAGAGCTGCTCGTAGTTGCCGCACTCGGCATCCAGGCAGACGACCAGCGCCGGAGAGCCGAGCGCCTCGCCCAGAGCCGCAAGATGCGCGGGCAGGTCCACGCTGCCGCTCTCCTCGGAGGCTTCGATCAGCAGCACGCAGCGCGGCAGCGCGACGCCCTGCTCCTTCAGCGTGCCGATGGCCGCCAGCGAGCTGAAAGCCGCGTAGCCGTCGTCCGCCCCGCCGCGACCATAGAGCCGCCCGTCGCGCACCACCGGTTGCCAGGGACCCAGACCCTCGAGCCAGCCCGTGAACGGCGGCTGCTTATCCAGATGACCGTAGAGCAGCACCGTTCCCGGCAGCTCGCCCGCGACCTCGACCACGATCAGCGGCGAGCGGCCGGCGAGCCGCTGCACGCGCGTCGTCGCCGCGGGGATCGATTGCGCGCGACACCACTCGACGATGAGCTGCACGGCGCGTTCCATGTGACCGTGCGCTTCCCAGTCTCGGTCGAAGGCCGCGGATTCGTTGGGAATGCGGATGAAGGCCTGCAGCTGCGGCAGGATCGAGCGCTCCCACAACGCATCGATGCAGGCGCGCAGTGCCGGCAGCTGCAGATTCGGCATACGGCCCCCTCTTCCGTTCGAGCGCGCGTCAGGCCGATGCCGGCGCCTGGCCCATGATGACCAGCATCGAGGCCGGCAGGCCGCTGCGATTGGCGATCGAGCGCCGCTCTCCGGGCGCGAGGTAGCAGGAATCCAGGACCCCGAGCGTGACCTCGCCCTGATCGGTCGTGACCGTGATCTCCCCGCTGAGCACCACGTATATCTTCTCGGCGTCCGAGGCGCTGCTGTCCGCGCCTCCGTGCGGCAGGTAGTGCGACAGCCCCACCCAGCAGCAGCGGGTGGGCGACACCTCATGGCCCTGCAGGCGCAATCCGATGACGTCGACGTGGCCGGGTGCCTCGTAGGGCCTGGCATCCCGATAGCGTGTCACATGCACTGTTCCACTCCGGCCCGCTTGCAATCGCGGCGCGCAATCGCTATACCGTCGGCGTATCTGGAAGGTCGCAGAGGATTTGCGTCCGTCCATGCTCACATAAATATAAAGGTTCGGGGGGTGATCCGAACATGGGTGTGAGGCACATCGCCGGCCAGGCGGCGGGCTGGCCGTGCCTGCTGGCCTGCCTCGTGGCCAGCGCGGCGCTGCTGCCGGGCGTGCCGTCTGCCGCCGAGGGCCAGGATGAGGCGGATGCGGGGGCGCCCACGTCCGCGCAAGTGTCCGCGGCGGCGGCGGCGGCGGCGAACGGCGCCGGCCATGCGATGCGGCCCCGGCCGAGCGCCCGCGCCCGTGCCCCCTTCGATATCACGGGCTACTGGGTCTCGCTCGTCACACAGAACTGGCGCTACCGCATGATCGTGCCGGGCCATGGCGACTACGCCGGCATTCCCATCAATGCGAAGGCCAAGCGGTTTGCCGATGCCTGGCGCGCCGCCGCCGACATCGCGGCCGGCAGGCAGTGCGAAGCCTACGGTGCGCCCGCGCTCATGCAGGACCCCGAGCGCCTGCACATCCTCTGGCAGGATGATGAGACGCTGCGCGTGGACACGGACGAGGGCATGCAGACGCGGCTGCTGCGCTTCAGGCCGGCGGCCTCCGACGCGCCCGCCGACGGGCGCACCGACGGACCCACCGATGGCCCCACCGATGGCCCCACCGCGTCGAGTCTGCAGGGTGATTCGCAGGCGCGCTGGGCGCTGTCCGCGGTGGCCAATTCCCTGAACCGCGCGCCCGAGCCCAACGCGCGACTCTACGGCTCGCTGGTGGTGATCACCGGACACCTGATGCCCGGCCTGCTGCGCAAGAACGGCATTCCGTACGGGGTCGGCGCGAGGATGACCGAGTACTGGAAGCTGCACGCCCTGGGCGCCGCTCAGTGGCTGCTGATCAGCACCAAGATGACGGATCCGGAGTATCTGGCCGCGCCGTACGTGTACGACTCGATCTTCCAGAAGCAGGCCGATGGCTCCGGATGGGATCCGAGCCCGTGTTCGCTCACGTCGTGAAGCGGCGCGATGCAACCCGACGATCCGTGGAGTCACCGATGAGAGCGGCAGCGTGCGCGCTTGCGGCGCTCATGACCCTGGCGGCGCTGGTGTATGCCGATGCAGCGCGGGCGCAGTTCGATCTGTCCGGAAACTGGGTCGGAGAGAGCTCCGAGGATCCGCTGGAGCACACCGCGGGTGGCTACCCGGATATGTTCGCGGGCATTCCCGTCAACGAGAACGGCCGCCAGGCCGGGCTGACGGCTCCGGGAGACGTGATGCAGGAGCTCAATCGGCAGTGCGAGCCCTGGCCCGCTCACTACCTGCTGATCGGACCGTGGGGCGGGCGCTTCGCGGCGCTTCGCGACGCAGCGGGACAGGTCATCGCCTGGACCCTGAGCTCGCCCGCCTACGACCGGCTGCCGATGACCATCTGGATGGACGGCCGATCACCCCCGCCGGCCCTGTCCCTGCACACCTACGCGGGCTACTCGGTCGGCCGATGGGAAGGCGACACGCTGGTGATCTCGACCTCGTTGCTGAAGGACGGCTATCTGCTGGACAACGGCATGCCCTCCAGCAACCGGGAGACCGACACGTTTTTCCTGACGCGCTACGGCGATGAGATGACGATCATGCTCGTCGTCAACGATCCGGTCTATCTGGAGGCGCCCTTCGTCTCGGCGCGGACCATGAAGCTGGTCGGCGGCCTCAGCGACGTGAACGATCCCATCCTGTACTGCATGCCGGCGGAGACGATCGAGGGCTTCACCGATGGCTATCACAGCGCCATCCAGCTGCCGCCGAAGGAAGCGGCGCAGCGCACGTATCTGCAGGGGATCTACCGACTGCCGCCCGTCGCGACCGACGGCGGGGCACGCACCATGTATCCGCAGTTCGCCAAACAGCTCGTGGGCTACAAGCCGCCCGACTGCAAGCTGTACTGCGCACAGAATCGACGGGTGCCCGAGGACGCCATCAGCCGCTAGCGGCAGCGACCTGCCGGAGCCGTCCCAGTCGACGACTTTTACCGCTCATGCCACGGGTTGGATTTGGAGGGTCTCATGGAAACGACGGACCAGAAGCTTTCGCGCCGGGACGTGCTCGCGGCGGGCATCGCCGCAACCGGCAGCGTGCTGGCAGCCACCCAGGCCGGCGCGGTACCCGCTCCGGCCCTGCTGTCTGCGCAGCCCAGCATCGCGGGACGCAAATTCCGCGCGTGGGTCTCGCAGGGCGAGGGCGCGGAGCGTACCAGGCTCGAGACCCTCACCCTGCTGCCCATCTCGGGGCGGCAGGTGGCGGTGCGCACACAGGCGGCGAGTCTCTGCTACACCGTGAGCAGCGACGTGCTCGGCCTGCCGCGCGGGGACTTCGGCGCCGCCGATACGGCCCATCCGCTGCACGTGCCACCGCCCACCGAAAGCTACGAGCGCTTCCGCAGGATGGCCCTCATCCAGGGTCACGGCGGGGTCGGCATCGTCGAGGCGATCGGCCCCGAGGTACGCCGCGTGCGCGTCGGGGACCGCGTGTGTGTCTCGGGGACGCCGCAATGCGGCTCCTGTTACCAGTGCCTGCGCGGCCGCGCCGACATGTGCCAGTTCCTCGGCCATCAGGGCCCCAGTGATCTGGTGGCGCTGGCGACGCGCGACGATGGCACGCCGGTGTACGCCAACTCGCACATCGGCGGCCTCTCCGAGATGATGGTGTCGTTCGAGGAGTGGGTCGTGCCGGTGCACAGCGAGGCACCATCGCACCTGCTCAGCATGGTGTGCAGCTGCACGAGCGTCGCGGGGCTCGGCTCCACGGTCTCACAGACCCTGGCCACGATCGGCCCGAGCTGCTCGGTGGCGGTGGTCGGCTGCGGACCGCTCGGCCTGACCGCGGTCCAGGGCGCGCGCATCGCCGGGGCCTCGATCATCATCGCGATCGATCCGATCCGCGTGCGGCGCGAGGTCGCCCGCAAGGTCGGCGCCACGCACGTGCTCGACCCGAACGCCGAAGGCGCCAACCTGCTCAAGACCATCCGCGACATCACCAAGGGCGGGACCGACTACCTGTGGGGCGGCGGCAAGAACTGGACCGGCTTCGGCAGCGGCCCGGACTTCGTCGTGGAGGCGGCCGGCGCCAACCGCGCCAAGCCGATGCTCGAGGACGGTCCGGATCCGACCGGGCTGCTGCCGATGCAGCAGGCATACCTCATGTGCGCGCCCGGCGGCAACATCGTCACCAACAGTCTGCCGGTCGGCAACATCTCCCTGCCCGTCGGGACGTTCGCGCTGGGCGGTCGCTCGCAGCACGCCGGCCAGGCCGGCGGGATGAATCCGATGCGCGATATCCCGCGCTTCGTCGCGCTGCTGGACAGCGGTCAGTTCGACGCGAAGTCCCTGGCGACGACGGTCGTACCGCTCGAGGGGATGATCGACGCCTACCGCGAGGTGCTGTACCGCACGACCATTCAGGCGCACATTCGCCTGTCCGCCTGAGCGGCCGGCATTGCCGGCCCGGCCTCAGCCCAGCTGGATCTGCAGCTGATTGTCGCCGGGGGCCAGCTGCGCCTGCAGCGCCGTGCTGGTGATCACGGCGGCACCGGTGCGGTGTGGGTTGACATCCCGGGTGAAGGGGAGCGGTGCGCCGTTCAGCCACACACCCTGCACGCCGCAGCCGGCCGCGCCCACGCGATAGTGAGCGACGATGGGGCGCCCGGCCAGCAGCAGCTGCGCTCGCAGGCCGTCGAGCACCGCCGGCATGACCGGATCGATGTGCACCACGTCGGCCCGCACGTCCACCCCCAGCAGCCGCCGCAGGATGAGTCCGAGCGCGATACCCGCACCGCTGGAGTAGACGCGCCAGCCACCGTCGAGCGCCACGGTCCCGTTCGCGATGCGCGCATACTCGGCGCTCGCCTGGTAGCGATCCTGGAAGGCGGCATCGGAGCTCGAGAAGTAGCAGTTCGCCTGCCGCAGCGTCGCGGCGGGCACGAGCGAGCGGATGCCGATCGGATCGGCCTGACAGAGCGCATGGAAGAAGCCCGCGGCGTCCCCGACGTGCGCCAGCGCCTGCGCGTAGCGCAGGTGCGCATGCGTGTACATCAGGCCGATTTCGCGGCCGAAGAAAGCGGCACTCTCGGCACGCTGGAACAGGCGCTGCGGGCCGCCGTGATACGGCAGCGGCCGATCGAACAGCCGCAGCCCGTCGGGAGCGCACAGGTGCGCCTGAATCAGCGCCAGGTGCTCGCGTGCCTGCACCGGGGTCAGCAGGTCCTCGAGGATGGCGTGAATCATCGCCAGGGAGCTGTAGCGCACCTCGGTGCTCCGATCGGCCGGATGCAGCAGCAGGCGCACGTCCCTGCCCTCCTCGAACAGCGCGTAGCCCGCGAGCACCCCGTCGGCGATCAGGTAGCGCTGGAAGTCGCCCTTCACCTGCTCGGCGCGGCTCTCCAGCGGCGCGGCGTCGGCCGCGCGGTTCACGCCGCGCAGCGCGCGCGCCAGCTGCAGCAGCGCCTGGACGTGCAGCGTCACGGTCCAGGCGCTGCACAGCCGCTCGCGCAATCGCGGATCCACCGGCTGCAGCGAATCGTTCCAGTCGCCGTGCCCGTAGGCCGCCAGCGCGGTGCCGGGAATACGGCGCCGCTCGATCACCGCGAGCGCGCGCCGCGCATGCTCCCAGACGCTGGCGTGCTCGGCCGCCTCCGGGCCGTGCGCATCGTAGAACGGCAGCCGCTCCTCGAGCAGCGCGGCATCGCCCGAGGCCTGCAGATACTGGCCGAGCACCACGAGCGGCCACAGGACGATGTCCCCGTGAGAATCACCGGCCCGGATGGCGCGGTCGCGCGGATAGAACATGAACCACTGGGGCCAGTCGCCGTCCGGATTCTGCGCGGCCAGCACCCGGCACAGCACATCGCGCAGCGCCGCGGTACGGCCGAGCGCGAGCAGCAGCTCCACCGGGCCCTGGCACACATCGCGGGTGCCCCAGCCGCCGCCCGAGAACTGCTCCAGTCCACGCGGCGAGAGGTAATGCACCAGCGCATCGTGGGCGAGCCAGGTCGCGATCTCACCGAGCGCCGCGGCGCGCTGCGCGGCCGCGACCACCGCGGCCGCGGGCTCCGCCGCACCGATGCCCGTCGTCGTCACGCACAGGCTCAGCCGCGGAATCAGCGGCACGTCGTCCGGCAGTATCAGCGGCGATTGCGTCTCCTCGGGGATCAATTCGCAGTGCAGCGCCAGCCCCGCCACCACGCCGGGGGCCGTGACCAGGCACAGGTAGGGCTGGGCGCGCGAGGCGCCGTCGGCGAACAGCAGCTCATCGCCCGCCACGCGCTCGAGGGTGGTGCCCGGCGCCGGCGCGATCCTGAAGGCGCCGGCTGGAAAGCGCCGCGCGAGGTCGCTGCCGGGCGCCGCGGTCACCACGACCTGCGCGCCCTCGCAGCGCCAGTGCGCCGCTGCGCAGGTGGCGCCATCGTCGCCGTTGAGCGCGATATGGTGGCTGACGAGAAAGCGCGCCGGCGCACCGGCGATGACCCGCAGCGTCAGTGTGAAGGCGTGGGCGGCGCCGTCGGTGGCGCTGCCAACCTCGAAGACTCCGGCCGCGTGCCGGTAGATCCAGCGGCAGGCGTCGGGCGCCATCTCGAAGGCCGAGGGCACGTCGAGCAGGTGCCAGACGCCGTCCAGCTCGACGAACACGCGCTGACCGTGCGCGCGGAACAGGCCCAGGTAGCCGCGCACGCCCGACAGACAGCGGTTGATGCTGGCGTGCCCCTGTGTGAGCTGCGAATGGAAGGTGCCGCTCATCCACACCGTGGAGGTCAGCGCCGTTTCCGCCGGCGTCATCTGTCTGCCGGTGCGCAGCAGGTGGCCATGGGGACGCTGCACCCCCAGCTCCTTGCAGCGCAGGACGACGTGATGATCCGGGCCGCAGAAGAAGGACAGCAGCCGGCCGCGCTCGTCGCGTTCTTCATGGCGCCACGGGCCGGGGAACAGCTCGCGCAGCGCCATCGGGTCCGGATCCAGTGCCGCAAGGCGCGGTGCCGAGACGAACAGCGAGGCCGCGGCGCCGGTGGCCGCCGCGGCGAGCCCCGCAGGATCGCTGGCGGCAGCGGCGGCTTCGGCGGCTTCAGCAGCGACATCGGGGGCGACATTGGGGGCGAGCTCTGGGGCGGCAGCCTCGGACAGCTGCAGCGCCCGGCGGGCGAGCGCGAGGTCCGCCTCGGAGCTGGCGGCCGGATGATCCGCGACGTACACACCGAAGAATCCGGCGGCTGCGCTGCGGCCCGCGGCAAGCTGCAGGGTCGTATCGCGCAGTGCGACCATCGAGTGCTCATGCTGCAGGCGTTGACCCGGCAGCTCACCCGCCAGCCCCGGCGGCGCGCCGCCCGCGCGTCCGGCCAGCCCGTAGAACTGCAGGGCGTCGGTGGCGAACGCTGCGGCCACGCGCAGCGAGCCGAGCAGGCACCAGGGATAGCGCCCGTCGACCGCCTGATTCTGGCGGGATGCGACCAGCACGCCGCGCTCGGCATCCCGCAGCGGCGTGTGATCGATGTACTGACTGACGTAGTACTCGTTCATCCGCACCGTGCCGTAGGGGGCGAGCGCGACGTCCTGCGCGTACAGCAGATCCAGGTGCTGGTCCGACGCGCCGGTATTGCGCAGGCGCACGTGCCAGAACCATGCGGGCGCGGCGCGCGCCAGGCGCAGCGTCACGACATATTCGATACCGTTCCAGGTGCCGCGGCCGCTGGCCGTGCCGTGCGCGGCATCGGCGCGAAATACGCTGTGACCGCGCGGACCGAGCAGCGGGGTGCA
>Ga0335074_10009315_pt1 | contig 13705 bp, 13 predicted proteins | sample Lox_Sample_23_FD_206715 | JGI IMG/M metagenome (GOLD analysis project Ga0335074, IMG submission 206715) | Soil microbial communities from Loxahatchee National Wildlife Refuge, Florida, United States - Lox_Sample_2.3 | ecosystem: Environmental > Terrestrial > Soil > Wetlands | place: USA...
GGCCCTGCCAAAACCCTTGACCGGACTCGCCACACCCGGTCCGATCCACCCCACGCAATGCGAGTGGCCCAGATCATTGCCGGCGCCCCCGCCGGCGGGGCGGAGCTGTTCTTCGAGCGGCTGACCGCCGCCCTGCTCCGCGCCGGAGACACCGTCCTCCCGGTGATCCGCCACGATTCCGCCCGCGCCGAAATACTGAAAGCCGCCGGCGCCTCCCCGATCGGACTCGCCTTCGGCAGCCCGCTCGATTTCCACACCCGCCCCCGCCTCGCCGCCGCCCTACGCCAATTCGGCCCCCAGGTCGCGGTCGCCTGGATGAGCCGCGCCGCAAGCTTCACCCCCCGCGGCCCCTGGGTCCTGATCGGCCGCCTGGGCGGCTTCTACGACCTCGCCTACTACCGACGCTGCGATCACCTCGCCGGCAACACGCAAGGCATCGTCAACTGGATCACCGCCCAGGGCTGGCCCGCCCACCGCGTCCACTACCTCCCCAACTTCGTCCCCGACCTTGCCAACACGCCCCCAGCCCCCCGCGCCACCCTGGGCGTCCCCGACACCGCCCCGATGATCCTGGCCCTCGGCCGCCTGCACCATGACAAAGCCTTCGACATCCTGATCCGCGCCCTCCCCCGCCTCCCCCGCGTCCACGCCGTCATCGCCGGAGAAGGCCCCGAACGCACCCGCCTCACCGCCCTGGCCCGAAAACTGAACGTCCTCGACCGCGTCCACCTGACCGGTTGGCGCAGCGACACCGGTGCTCTCCTGGCCGCCGCCGACGCCCTCGCCTGCCCCTCAAGAACCGAGCCCCTCGGCAACGTGGTCCTCGAAGCCTGGTCCGCCCGCCGCCCCATTGTCGCCGCCTTCGCCAAGGGCCCAAGCGAGCTGATCACCCCCAACAAGACCGGCCTTCTGGTCCCCCTCGACGACCCCATCAGACTCGCCGAAGCTCTCGCCACCGTCCTGGAAAACAAATCGCAAGCCGCCGCCCTGGCCGAAGCCGGCCGCGCCCGCTACGAAGCCCACTTCGCCGAAGCCCCCGTCGTCGCCCTCTGGCGCCGATTCCTGGCGAGCGTGGAGAAGCCCTGAATGTGCGGCATCGCCGGCCTGATCCTCTCCTCCACCGCCCCGCCCCCAGACCCCGCCGCGCTGTCCCGCATGATGCGTGCCCTCGCCCATAGGGGCCCCGACGGCAGCGGCCACAGCGTCATCGGCCGCGTCGCCCTCGTCCACAACCGCCTCGCCATCATCGACCTGGAAACCGGCGACCAGCCCCTCTTCGCCGGCCCGGCGACCCTCGTCGCCAACGGCGAGATCTACAACTACCGCGAACTCCGCGCTGAACTCCCGGAAATACAGTTCGCCACAAACAGCGACTGCGAGCCCGCCCTGCATCTCTGGCGCCGCGAGGGCCCCGACTACGCCGGCCGACTCCGCGGCATGTTCGCCATCGCCATCCACGAGCGCGTCGCCCGCAGCGTGACCCTCACCCGCGACCCCTTTGGCATCAAGCCGCTCTACACCGCCCCCACTCCCCACGGCCTCGCCTTCGCCTCCGAACCCCAGGCCCTTCTGGAATCCGGCCTGGTCTCTCGCCGTCTCCGCCACGAAGCCCGAGACGAGCTTCTCCAGCTTCAGTTCACCACCGGCGCCGAGACCATCTTCGAAGGCATCTCCCGCGTCCTCCCCGGCGAGACCCTCACCTGCGCCGACGGCAACGTTCTCGACCGCCGCCGCATCCAAGCCCTCCCCGAAGGAGGCCCCGAAACCATCGACGAACAAGCCGCCCTCGAACGCCTGGACCGAGCCCTGGAAGAAAGCGTCCTCCTCCACCAGCGCAGCGACGTCCCCTACGGCATGTTCCTCTCCGGCGGCATCGACAGCTCCGTCCTCCTGGCCCTCATGGCCCGCCTCAACAACCAGCCTGTCCTGGCCTTCACCGCCGGTTGGGACCTGCCCCGCGACACCCCCGGACTCGCTGACGAGCGCGCCCACGCCGCCGCTGTGGCCCAGGCCGCCGGCGCCCAGCACGAACCCGTCGAGATCACCGAGGCCATGGTCTGGCAGCACCTCCCCGAGATCGTCGCCTGCATGGACGACCCCGCCGCCGACTACGCCATCATTCCCAGTTGGTTCCTGGCCCGCCGCGCAAGGGAAGACGTAAAGGTCGTCCTCTCCGGCGAGGGCGGCGACGAACTCTTCGCCGGCTACGGCCGCTACCGCAAAGCGATGCGCCCCTGGTGGCTGGGCGGCCGATTGATGCACTCCCGTGGCCACCTCGATTGCATCAACGTTCTGCGCCGCCGCCCCACCGCCTGGCGAGATGGCTTCGCCGCCAGCGAGCAGCTAGCCGCCGAGGGCGCGCGGACCCGCCTCGCCGCCGCCCAGGCCGCCGACGTCGCCGACTGGCTGCCGCACGACCTGCTGCTGAAGCTCGATCGCTGCCTCATGGCACACGCCGTCGAAGGCCGCACGCCCTTCCTCGACCCCGCCGTCGCCGCCGCCGCATTCCGGCTCCCCGACGAGCTCAAGCTCCGCCGCCGCACGGGCAAATACCTCCTCCGCCGCTGGCTCGAAAAGCACCTGCCAATCGCCGCCCCCTTCTCCCCCAAGCGCGGCTTCACCGTCCCTGTCGCCGAATGGATCAAAAACCGCGGAGAACGCCTGGGCCCCCTCGTCGCCGCGCAGCCCGGCGTCGCTGAAATTGCCCACCCCGCCAAAGTCGAAGCCCTGTTTCGCCGCGGCGCCGCCGTCACCGGCGAGTGGCGCGACGGCTTCGCCGCCTGGCTCCTGCTGTTCTACGCCCTCTGGCACCGCCGCCACATCGAAGGCCTGAAGCCCGCCGGAGACGTATTCGACACCCTGGCAACGTCGTCCTCGTAGGGCGGAATTCATTCCGCCATCTCCCAAACTCACGCGGAGACCCCCATGCCCCCCCACTACGACATGCTCATTCGCCACGGCACCTGCGTCCTCCCCTGGGGCACACAGCAGACCGACATCGGCATACTCCAAGGCCGCATCGCAGCCCTCAACGTACCCCCCAGCACCACCGCGGACGAGACAATCGACGCCACCAACCTGCACGTCCTCCCCGGCCTGATCGACAGCCACGTCCATCTCCGCGATCCCGGCGACGCATCAGTCGAAACCATCCCCACCGGCACCAAAGCCGCCGTCCTGGGCGGCCTGGCAGCGGTATTCGACATGCCCAACACCACCCCCTCGATCACCGACGCCCAGCACCTCGCCTGGAAGCAGGACTACGCCGAGCACAACGCCTGGTGTGACATCGGCCTCTACGTCGGCGGCACCAAGACCAACATCCCCGACCTGGCATCACTGGAAACCGGCCGCGGCGTCTGCGCCATCAAAGTCTTCGCCGGCTCCTCCACCGGCGATCTCCTGGTGGAAGACGACGAGCACCTGGAACGCATCATGCGCGCCGGCCGCCGCCGCATCGCCTATCACAGCGAGGACGAATACCGTCTCCAGGCACGTCGACCCATGTTCCATCGCGGCGACCCGCACCGCCGCCATATGGAATGGCGCGACGAGGAAACCGCCTTCCTCGGCACAAGACGCCTGATGGCCCTGGCCCGCGCCACCGCCCGCCCGGCGCACATCCTTCACGTCTCCACCGCCGAGGAGCTCGACTACCTCAAGGACTTTCGCGACATCGCCACCTGCGAGGTACTAACGAACCACCTAACCCAGGTCGCCCCCGAGGTGTACGACACCCTGCAAGGCTTCGGCGTGATGAACCCGCCGATCCGCGACCGCCGCCATTACGATGCCGCCTGGCGAGCGATCAGCGACGGCACGGTCGATACAATCGGTTCCGACCACGCGCCACACAGCCGCGAGAAGAAGCTTCTCCCCTGGCCCGACTGCCCAGCCGGCCTCACCGGCGTGCAGACGATCGTTCCGGTGATGCTGAACCACGTCGCCGCCGGCCGGCTGTCACTTTCGCGCCTGGTCGATCTGATGTGCGCCGGCCCGGCCCGCGTCTACGGCGTACTCGGCAAGGGCCGCCTGGCCGCCGGCTACGACGCCGATTTCACATTGGTCGATCTGAAGCACCGCCGCCGGATCGAGGAATCCTGGATCGTCTCCCCCTGCCGTTGGACGCCATTCGCCGGGATGGACATCACCGGCTGGCCGGTCACCACCATCGTGCGCGGCCGCATCGTCATGCGCGACGACGAAGTGTTAGGCTCGCCCCAAGGCCGCTTGGTGCGGTTCACCAACTAAACGACGCCCCGTCCCCTTGCGCGAGCGGGCCAGGCGGAGGGGGCCGTACCGCGAGTCGTGGTGCCAAGCAGGATAGTAGCCGCCGCTCGAACCATTGAGCCAGACAAGCCCGCCCGTCGAGCAACGCCCGACCGGCGCACCTCGTGTCAGCCATCAGCCACCGGAAACCACATCTCGACCACCTGGGCTCGGGAATAATTCAGCCCCTCGATCGGCACGCGCGGTGCCTCCCCGTATTCCGCCAGCGCAATCGCCGCGACCGACCTTGCGCCCGCGAGTTCGCCGGCGATCACTGCATCAAGACCAGGTTCCAGGCTCGGGCTCTCTCTCAAAAGCCCAGCAATATCCATCCGCGAGCGCGCAATCGTCGCCCGCCAACCGGCCCGCGCCATCGAAGCAGGAGAAGCCTCCAGCTTGATCAGGTGTTCCAGAATGTTCCTGATATGACTCGCCAGCGCTCGCCGCTCCGATATCCCGACGCTCTCGATTTCCTCAGCAATATTCGGCCAATCGAGCTCGGCGTCGTTCACCAGCTCCCCGGCTGCCCGGCGCCGCAGTAGCTCGGCCTGCCGCTCGCTCCAAAGCAGCACGTCCGCGTCGTAAAGGTCGCCCATGTCGCTCCCGACCCCCCACCTAAACCCGCACGGCTTCCCACCTTGCCGTCCCGAACTGGCTCAGATTGACCGGTCCTAGATGGCCGTCGCTGCCGCTCCCCAGCAACACCCGCCCCTGCATCCGCCCGTTCTCCGCCGTCCCCTCCAGCCGGTACGATATTGTGCTCCCCTCGAACCGCGCTCGCAGCCCCAGGCTGACCTCCGGGCCGTCCACGCGGCCCACCACCTCACCCTCGAACTGGTCGGCCACATGCCGACCGGTGATCGCGTCCCCGTCCTGATGCAGCAGCATGCGGTGCCGCCGCTCGCCGTGCAGGAACTGCACCAGCACCTCCCACTCCCCGCTCACCTCCAGCAACCCAACGACCGGCGCCGCGACCGCGGCTGGCCGCCCAGCCCCCAGCACAGCAGCCAGAGCGCGCCCGACCTCCACCGCCTCCCCCGGCTGCAACCCGAACGGATCGATCTCCACTGACCCGGCTAAGGCCGAGTTGTCGTCCAGCATCACCCGAGGCTCGCCGTCCAGCAGCGCCTGCCGCACGCCCATGCCATCCAGCCCGACCTGCGCCGGATCCCACCGCACCACCAGCCGAGGCACCCGCTCCACCCCTCGCGGCTCCACCACCTCCGCTTCTGCCCCCACGCTCGCCACCCATCCGGCGATTTCATCCAGCTCCCCCCGCCACCGGGCCATTTCCGCCGCCGCGTCCCGTGTGCCGAACCACACCTCCAGTGCCGCCAGCACCCCGATCACGTCCTCCTTGGAGACCTTCATCCCCCGCCCGAACGCCTGGTGCGGCGAGGCATTGCGCCACGCCGCCTGCACCAGCCGCTTGTCCCCCAGCAGCAGCCCGCTGGTCTGCGGCCCGCGCAGGAATTTCCCCCCGCTGTAGATCACCATGTCCGCCCCGCGCGACAGCCAGGGGTCCGGCCGCGCGATATGCTCGGACGCCGCATCGACCAGCACCGGAATCCCGCGCGGCCGCGTGCGCGCGACGATATCCTCCAGCCGCAGCGCACAGGCCGCCTCATGCGTCCCCAGCACTGCCACCATCGCGACCGGCTCGGCCAGCGCGGCCTCCAGTGTCGCGACGCTGTCCACCTCGACGATCTCGGTCCCCACCATGCGGATCGCCTGATCGTACGCAAAGCGCTGCCCGCTCACCATGATCACACGCCGCGTCCAGCCCTCGGTGAACGGCAGTCGCAGGATGCGGACCGGATCGTTTCCCGCCACGCACGCCGCCGTCGCCAAAGCCAGCGCCGCGGCGCTGCCGCAGGTCACGATGCCCCATTCGGCGCCAGTTAGCTCGGCGATGCGCCGCCCGGCGCCCTCCATCAGCTCGTCCAGGTTCACGTACCGGCGGGATGCCGCCGCCATTGCCGCCCGCACTTCCGGCAGCATCAGGCTGCCCCCATGCATGGTGCGGACGCTGGCGCAATTGATGAACGGCCGCACCCCGATCGCAAGATACGGATCGGCATTGGCGGCCGGCACGGCGGGATCGGTCATTCGATGGCTTCCACGGAAGTTCCGCCCGCCATCCTGCTCCCGCTCCCGGATGAACGACAGGCCCCGGCGAAATCCCCCAATAAGAATTTTCACTCAGTGAAATACGCCTGTCGACAGAGGCTGTGGGTATCTTTATCCACATGATGTTGATAAGTCGAGAGAGCAATAAACCGTAACTAATTTAGAAGACTCGCAGTATTGGACGATAATGTTGCTCCCCCGTGGAGTCTTCGCACCGCAGTGCGGCAATCGCGACTTCGGAACGAATCGTGAATATTTGCCCCTTAACCGGTTGTGGAACCGAGAACTTCCCGGATTACCAACGAATTGACTTCCCCTAATCACGAATTCGTGACTGAATGCAGCCGTAGGTTGCAAGGCCACCGATAGGGGCAAGTCAGGAGGGCACGCGTGAGTCAGCCTAAATCGTTGGATAACCTTGTTCGTGAACGGCTCCGTACCTGGCCGCAGTGCCCGCCAGGGTTGCAGACCCGTGGCCGAGGCAACCGGTCCTGGCTGCGCGGACGCCCGTCAGAGGACCTCGGCACCTGCCACCCTTTCCTGAAGCTGCCGGGCAGCACCCGGCTGCGCACGCTCCCCGATGGCCTGTGGCTGAACTTCGGCGGCACGCCTGCGGACCCTTATGTGGATATCTTCGCCATCGAGGCCTGCGGCTCGCTGCAGAACCTGCTCGACAAGCGCTCCCGCTTCGCCCCCAGCACACATTCGTTACTGGCAGTCTGCCCAGTCCCTTGGCTGCTCGCTCCGGTGACGCCCGAGGACCCCACCCCGCGCTGGCTCGCCACCGGCCTCATCCGCCACGAGCCGATCCTTCCGTTCACCGTGCCGGTGCGCGACATCCGCGTCATGTACGGCTTGAAACGCCACCACTATTCCGGCTTCGCCCGCCACCAGGTGCCGCACGCACACGAGTATTTCGTGCCCATGGACGCCCTTACCAAACAGGACGGCGACAAGGACCCGGCGCTGCAGCGGCTGCTGGCGCGCGCCTCTGTCGAAGCCAATTTTCTGGGCGACGCCGAAATCACCTCTCCCGCGCTTGCGGGAGAGGTCGGATCGCAAAACGATCCAGGTGAGGGCCCGCTGTCATGATCGCACGAGCCAGATCTGGCCGATCACTCACCAGCCCGTCGACCCCCCATCCGATCAGCCGCGCAATGTCCTCCGGCCGGTTGACCGCCCAGGGCACCACTGCGAGCCCCAGTTCATGGGCCTCGGCGATCAATCCCGCTGTCAGATCGAGATGGTCCGGCGCCCACACATCCCCACGCCGCCCGCCTCCCTCTGCGGCCACCGCCCGTGGCACCGAGCCGCCGAAGTCGGCCGGCACCGGCCCGTCCCACCATAGCCGCGCCGCAGCCACAGTGGCCCGCCGCGTGAGCCAGGCAAGCGGCAGCCCCGGCCTCGCGCGCCGCAAATAGCGCGGCCCGCGCCAGTCAAAGGACTCGATCCGCACGCGGCCCGCCGCCCCGCGCGCCTCAACCACCTCCGCCACAAGCTCCGCCATCTCAATGGCAGGGACGGTCCAGTCCGGATGATCGGCCAGCGTCTTCAGCTCGATCACGAACCGTGTGTCGAACCGCCCCAGCGCCTCGTCCAGCCGGGGAATGCGGGCGCCGTCATGCGGGACCTGATCGGGGCTGGCGATGGCGGCGGCGCTGCCCGGCCGCACACGCCCTACATCGTATCGGGCGAGCTCCGCCGCGGTCAGGCTGCGGATCAGCGGCCCCGGACCTTGCAGCCGCCGCCCATCCGCCGAGCGCACAAGGTCGGGGTTGAGTGCCGCGTCATGACAGACCACCGGCACGCGATCGGCGGTCACCCCCACGTCCAGTTCGATCCCGTCGATCCCCAGCGTTAAGGCCTGTGCGAAGCCCTCGCACGTATTCTCGGGGAACAGCCCGCGCGCCCCGCGATGCCCGATCAGCATCCCATTCACCTCTCCCGCACAGCGGGAGAGGTGAAGGCACGCGCTTGCGCCGCGGTCAACATCGGGCAGAGTGCGGCGGCAGCGACGGAGTGACGCATGGAGCCGGCAAACGACAAGGTCCTCGGTGTGCTCGGCGGCATGGGCCCGCTGGCGAGCGCGCACTTCATGCTCCGCCTGACGCAGTTGACCCCGGCAACCCGCGACCAGGATCACATCCCCACCGTGCTGTGGTCCGATCCGCGCGTGCCCGACCGCACCAACGGCCGGCTGGGCGGCGGCGCCGATCCGCTGCCGTTCCTGCTGCGCGGCATCGCCGGACTGCAGCGGGCAGGCTGCGGCGCCATCGTCATCCCCTGCAACACCGCGCACGGCTGGTACGAGGAGATGCAGGCGGAAGCCGGCTGCCCCATCCTGCACATCGTCGATGCCGCTGCCGCCGAGCTGCGGCGCCTCGGGATCGCCGGCGGCGCGATCGGCGTCATGGGCACCCAGGGCACGCTGGACATGCGGCTTTACCAGGATCGGTTGGGCCGTCAGGGCTGGGACTGCCTGACGCCGACGCCAGCCGAGATGCAGCGCCTGGTCACCCCGGCGATTGCCCTGGTGAAGGCAAATCGCGTTGCCGACGCCTACGCGCCGCTGGCCGAGGCGGCGCAGTTGCTGACCGCTCGCGGCGCCTCGGCGGTGGTGCTGGGCTGCACCGAAATCCCGCTCGGCCTGCAAGCCGGCCCGGCCGAAACGCTCGACTTGACGCTGGTCGATACGATCGACGCACTGGCGCGCGCCGCGATCCGCTGGGCCCGCGGCTGACATGCACCTCCCATCGCACGAAGAGGTGGTCCGCGCCGAGTGGATCGACGTCAACGGACACATGAACCTTGCGTACTACATCGTGATCTTCGACCATGCGACCGATGTGGCGTACGATGCTCTGGATATCGGCGTCGCGTACCGCGAGCGGACCGGGAACTCGTCCTTCATCGTGGAGACGCACACGCTGTATGAACGCGAGGCGAAAGAGGGCGAGCGGCTTCGGGTCACCTCTCGCCTTCTGGGCGCCGACGCAAAACGGGTGCACCTGTTCCACGAGATGTTTCGCGCAAATACCGACGAGCGCGTGGCAACGCACGAGCTGCTGGCCCTGCACATCGACATGAGGACGCGACGCACCGCGCCATTCCCCTCCGACACGCAGGCGGCGTTGGGGGCAGCGGTCCGGGCGCAGGCGGAGCGGCCGCTACCGAATGGGGTCGGTCGGCGGATCATGATGCCAGCGTGAACTCACCGCCTTTTCGTAGAGCACTTCGTACGCAGCGAAACCTGCGTGCTCGTAGCTGCGCCGGGCGGATATGTTGTTCGCCAGCACGTTGATGCGCAGCCGTGTGATGCCGAGCACCGCGAGGCGCCGCTCCGCCGCCTCCAGCATCAGCCGCGCGATCCGTCGGCCGCGCCAGGCAGGCAGCACGCAGATATCCGAAATATAGCCGAAACGGTTGGAGTCCGGCGTCTCCGCGATATAGTCAACCTCATGAAGCTGGCAGGTGATGAAGCCGGCGAAGGCGCCGCCTGCCTCTGCAATCAGGATTGCGCCGCCGTGCGCGGCTCGCGATTCCATCCGGGCGAGATACGCGTCCGCGATCTCCTCGCCTGGGCGGCGTGTGTCGCTGAGCCGGCGCTCGTACTCCTGGAGCTCGATGATGGCCTCGCGCAGAACGGCGCGATCAGCCGGTCCTGCTTGCCTGATCCGGATGTCGTTCGCCATCGCATCGATTGACCTGCCCTGGTGGAACAGCATACTCGCCGGTACTGGCCATCGGCAACGATACGGGAGCGCGCGCATGTCGCTGTTCGATCTCACCGGCAAGGTCGCGATCATCACCGGCTCTTCCAAGGGCATCGGTCGCGCCATCGCCGAACGCATGGCGGAGCACGGAGCAAAAGTAGTGGTCTCCTCGCGCAAGGCAGACGCTTGCGAAGTTGTGGCGCGCGGCATCCGCGATCGCGGCGGCGAGGCGATCGTGGTGCCCTGTCATATCGCCCGTAAGGAAGAGCTGCAGGCGCTGGTGGATCGCACCATCACGCAGTGGGGCGGCATCGACGCGCTGGTGTGCAACGCCGCTGTCAATCCCTATCTCGGTCCGGCGATCGGCGCATCGGATGAGGTGTACGAGCGCGTCATGGGCGCCAACGTGCGCAGCAATTTCTGGCTGTGCAACATGGTGCTGCCGCAGATGGCCGAGCGGGGCGGCGGGTCGATCACGATCATCTCGTCGATCGGCGGGCTGCGCGGGTCGGCACAGCTTGGGCTGTACGCGATCTCCAAGGCCGCCGACATGCAGCTCGCGCGCAATATCTGCGTCGAGTGGGGACCGAAGAACATTCGCGCCAACACCATCGCGCCCGGCCTGGTGCGCACGGATTTCGCCCGTGCGCTGTGGGAGGATCCGGCGCTGTATCGTCGGCGCACGCGCGGCACGCCGCTGCAACGCATCGGCGAGCCGGATGAGATCGCCGGGGCTGCGGTGTTTCTGGCGTCGGCGGCGGGCAGCTTCGTCACCGGCCACACGCTGGTGATCGACGGCGGCACCATGGCGGGCACGGTGGCGGGTAAGGACGACTAGTACCCCCAGCACAGTGAATTTGACCGTTTGCGAGCCGTTTGAGTGCCCTCGCAGCGTTCTTGACAGCATGGCAGGGCCGCGAATGGTCGTGTTGCACATAGGACCGAGGTCCGGCTTGAGGAACAACCCGAGGTTGTGGAACTGGCACCATGAGGCTTGAGAGTAAGGTGGCGTTGATAACCGGTGGCTACGGCGGCATGGGTCGTGCGTCCGCCAGGCTATTCGCGAAAGAGGGCGCGACAGTGTTCATCGCGGGCCGCAACGAGGAGCGCGGCGACGCCCTGGCCGCGGAGATCAATACGGCCGGCGGCAAAGCGCACTTCGTCGAACTGGACGTGGTCAACCAGGATCGGTGGGACGCCGCTGTTGTTCGCGTCAAAGAGCTGGCCGGCGCGCTGCATATCCTCATGAACATCGTCGGCAGCAATGCTCTGGTGCGGTTCCCCAAGGTCGACATCGACGAATGGAACAGGATTTTCGAGACCAACGTTACGGGCACGCTGCGAGGCATTCAGACTTGTGCGCCGCTGATCAAGGAATCCGGCGGAGGCTCGATCGTCAACATCGGGTCAGTTGCGGGCATCACGGGCAACTTTGCCACCGGCTACTCGTCCTCCAAGTGGGCGCTTGAGGGACTGTCGCGGTCCGCAGCGTATGTGTACGCCGACTGGGGAATTCGGTGCAATGTGATCCAGCCCGGTTTGATTGAGACCGACCTCACCGCGTCGATGAGCTCAAATCCGATCGTCAGAAGGTTGCAGACGAACGCGATGAATAACACTGTCTTGCTGCGCAGGAGTGGCAAGGCAGATGAGATCGCCTTCACGGCCTTGTTCCTTGCCAGCGACGAGTCTTCCTACATCACGGGGACCGATATTGTGGTCGATGGCGGGTGGTTTTCCGCAGCGCCTTACCTCACCAACGAACGCTCCCACCACGTGCTCCAACTGCTGGATACCAAGGACAAAGCCAAACACTTGATGGAGGCTTTCCTCAGGCATTTTCGTTAGCGGTTGACGAGACCAAGTGCACTGGTGCCGACGAACGCTCTTTTGAGCAGCCCATCGTTCAACCGGTCCAAACCTCTGTGCACGGGTACTAGCTAGCTGCCCCGAGCGAGGCGGGTAGTGCGGTACAGCGCCGCTATCGGCGCGCGAAACCGGATGCCGTCGAGGACAAGGTCGCCTTCCTCGATCGTCTCGGGCCTTTCCGACCATGTGCCGTCCGGGTTCCTGCAAAGTAGGTCCGCACCGATCGTCACGCTGCGGACGATCAGGATTTCGCGCACGCTGGGCATCGTAGTGTAGGTCCAGACGTTGGACAAAGTCTCGGCGTGGTTGCTGGGTGAGAGAATCTCGACCAAGAGAACGGGGTCTGGGAGCGTTGTCATAACCGGAGCAGGATCTTCCAGACAGCTTCCATGGAAGCAGCCTCGCACAGTCAGCCCTACTTCAGCACCGCCTCCGTCTTCCGTTCGATCAGCGCGAAATCGATCTCCGCCCCCAAACCCGGCCCTGTTGGCGCATGCAACATCCCGTCGCGGTCGATCTCCAGCTCCTTCGACATGCCGTATTTGTGCGCGCCATGCGGCAGCAACACCTCGAACATCGTCGTGTTCCGGATGCTCATGCACAGATGCAGGTTCGCCAGATTGTTCAGCGAATTGCCGCTGTGGTGCACCTCGTATTTGACCCCGAATGCCTCTGCCAGATGCGCGGTCTTCAGCATCGGCGTCAGCCCGCCCTTGTTGGGGATATCGCCGCGCAGATAGTCGGTGGCACGCTCGGTCAGCCAGATCGGGTAAGTGTCCAGTCCGCCAGCGGGAAACTCGGTCGCCATGATCGGGATGTCGAGCTTATCCCGCAACTTCACGTAGTTGTAGATGTCCTCATCGGCCATCGGGTCCTCGTACCAGTAGAACCCCATCTCCTCGATCGCTCGACCTACCCGCAACGCATCAACGTAGTTGTAGCTCCAGGTGGAATCCAGCATCACACGGTACTGGTCCCCGACCGCCTTCCGCACCGCCTCGCAGACCCTGATGTCCTGCTCCGGATCCCGCGGCGGGTGGATCTTATATCCAAGCCAGCCTTCGGCCTTGAAGCTCTGCGCCTGATCGACATAAGCCGCGATGTCCGGCAGCATCTGCGAGCTTGCATAAGCAACGATCGAGGTCCGATACGTTCCCATCAACGCGTGCACCGGCAGTCCGGCGATTTTGCCGGCCAGGTCCCACAGCGCGGTATCGACCGCGCCCGCCGTGCGGTAACTTACTGTGCGGGTGAGCAACCGCATCGACTGGTGCAGGCGCTCGCGCTCCAGGGGGTTCTGGCCGAGCAGCAGCGGCTTCAGCGAGCGGATAAGCTGCGGCCCATCCATTGAGGCCGGATTGCTCGCCGAGCCCAGGAACGCATGCCCCTCCAGCCCCTGATCCGTATGGATGCGCAGCAGCCCAAGATTCGATGTGGTCGAAGCGAGCGCGCCCTGATGGTACACCGTCGCCGGAATGCCGTCCCAGGTGAAGATCGTCAGCGTGACATCATCGATCTTCATGTGCGTCACACCGTCTCATGCGTGCCGTCGCAGCATGGCTTGCCGCCGCTGCGCTTGCAGCCGCAGAACCACACGTCTTCGGCCGTTTCCGATTTGTATTCGATCGGGCTGAAGCGGCTGCCCTTGTGCGACCCGTCGCAGAACGGCTGGTTGTTGCTGCGTCCGCACGCGCACCACCAATAGGACTTTCCGGCTTCGACCG